>Ga0335075_10001562_pt1 | contig 37620 bp, 37 predicted proteins | sample Lox_Sample_24_FD_206723 | JGI IMG/M metagenome (GOLD analysis project Ga0335075, IMG submission 206723) | Soil microbial communities from Loxahatchee National Wildlife Refuge, Florida, United States - Lox_Sample_2.4 | ecosystem: Environmental > Terrestrial > Soil > Wetlands | place: USA... | reverse complement strand
CACTCGGTGGGCACCTGGGTGCGCTCCTCGGGAATCACCGCATTGTTGGCCAACACCGGCCCACCCTTATACGGCGGCTCCAACTGGATCAGCCGCGAGGCCACCAGCGTCGGGTTCAAAATCACCGCCTGCGCATCGGCGGGCACCTTGTAGCTATTCGAATAGTGAAAGGTGACCTTCATCTTGTCCCCGGCCGGCTCGATCTTGTCGACCGCACCCACCTTGACACCCATGATCTCGACCCGGTCCCCCGAATACAGCGCATTAGCCGCCGGGAAGTACGCCACCACAGTGTTATTCGTCAGCTTCTTGAACAGCTGAAAACCCAAGAACGCCAACACCAGCGCCAACACCACACCCAACGCGCCGACAATGATCGACGCCCGCGACAACTTCGGCAGCCGGACGTTGCGGAAATCAAAGACGGTGCTCAATTCTGGCTACCTCCCTGCGCACCGCTGCCTCCAGCGCCACCCGTGTTGGGAATGTACGGCGCCGGCAGGTTATTACCGGGCCCCGGTGGCGGCGGGGGTCCGGGCGGCAATCCGGGCGCGAAGCCCGACGGTGGCGGAACTGGGCCCGCCGGGCCCAGCGGCTCGGTGCGCGCCCCTGCCGGTCCCGGCGCCAGCGGCACCGGTGTGCCCGGCACGTTGGGCACCGGACCACCCGGCCGACCCGCGATCGGAACTCCCGGTGTCGCGGGCAGGCCGTTGGGGTTCGGCGGCGACGAGGCGATGTCGGATCCCGGGTACGGCCCGTTGGGCCCCCACGGACCGACCGCTGGGTCGACGGCCGCACACGGCATCGGGTTGCCCGGCGTCGGCAATAGCTCCGGCGGCGGCGCGTACGAGCATGGCGTGCCGGGCGGGATGGCCGGACCCGGGTGATCCGGGGTGCCTTCCAGCAGCGGCGGTGCCGGCGGCGGTGCACCGTTGGGGAACCGGGTGCCGTTGGGGTCGGGGAACCGGCCCGCGGGCAGACCGGCGCTGCGCCAGAAGTCCTCCGGGTCGATCCCGCGCTTCTTGAACGCGGCGTCCACCCACGGCTGCAGGATCCAGTACGGCAGCAGGTTGCTCAGCTGCACCTTGAAATACGCTCCGGACGCAACGGTTTCGTTCAGGCCCGCAACGCTTTTGCCCAACGTCTTCACTGCCTGAGCCAGGTCATCTTTGCGGGCCTCCAGCAGGTCGCTGACGATGCGCAGCTGCTCCAGCACGTGATTGAGGCTCGGGTTGTCGTTGATCAGGTATTGCACCTGCGCCGAGAACGCCGACACGTTGCCCAGTAGCGCACTGATCGCCCGACTGCGCTCGTTGAACGCGGCCAACAGGTTGTTGGAGTTGACGAACAGCCGGTCGATCTGTTGGCTCCGGTCGCCCAGGATGCTGGCGATCTGGTTGGCCTGCGCCAGCAGGTGAGTGATCTGCTCGTCGCGCTTGCCGATGGTGTCGGAGAACTTGGCCACGCCGTCCAGGGCCGCGCTCAGATGCGGATATGTCTGATCGATGGTCTGCGACAACACATTCAGCGACTGCTTGACGGTGTCGATGTTCCAGCCGGCGGCGGCCTTCGTGACGTCGAAGAACGCGTCGTAGATCTGGTAGGGCGTCGTGCTCTGTCCCAGCGGCAGCGTGCCGCCGGGCCGCAGCGTCTGGGTACCCCGCGGCTCGACCTCGAGCACCTTCTTACCCAGGATGGTGTCGGTCTTGATCGCCAGCCGGCTCTCGGTGCCGATGGTGTTGGACCCGGTGGAGAACTTCATCACGACGTGGTCGCCGTCGATCTTGATGCCCTCGACCTGACCGACATCCACCCCGGCGATGCGAACCTTGTCGCCCTTGTTCAGCTGACCGGTGTCTGTGAACTGCCCGAAGTAGGTGGGCGAGGCGAACAGCATCGGGGTACTGGTGAAAGTCTGACCCACCGCAACGACCATCACCGTCACGATCAGGCCCATCAGGCCGATTCGCTTGCGGTTGGCGGGTTCCAGCGTCCTCATTGCGGCGTGCACCTACCCGTCGGCTGCGACCAGACCTTGACCGTGCGGATCGGGCCACCACTCTGCAGCCCGTTGGTCTTCAGGGTGAGGTCGCACAGGTAGAAGTTGACCCAGTCGCCGTAGTTGCCGACGGCGTTGCCCTCGATGTTCAAGCCAATCGGTGTCCGCTTGAGCTGATCGTCGTAGAGGTCTTTCTGGTCGATGATCGACTGCTGGATCGGCTGCAGATAATCCAGCGTCTTGTGCAGCAGGACCCGGTTGTCGGCGAGCAGGTCGGCCACCGTTCCGGCCGCGTTGCTGATGTTGGCGGTGCCCTGCGCGAACGGCTCGGCGTGGGTGTTCAACCCGCTGATCAGCTTCTCGAAATTGTCGACGGTCGAGTCGAACTCCGCGCGGTGCTTGACCGTGGTGTCCAGCACGATGTTCAGGTTCTTGACCACCTCGCCGATCGCCTGGTCGCGCTCGGCGATGTGCGACGTCAGCTGTGCGGTCTGGTCGAGGATGTCGTTGATCGTGCCGCCCTGGCCCTGGAAGACGGTGATGATCGCGGTCGCGATGTTGTTGACCTTCTCCGGGTCGAGGGCGCGGAACAGCGGCTTGAAGCCACCGATCAGCGCGTCCAGGTCCAGCGCCGGTGACGTGCGCGACAGCGGGATGTACCCGCCGGCCGGCAGCACCCGGTCGGCGCCTTCGCCTTCGCCGCGCTTGAGCTCCAGGTAGCGGTCGCCAATCAGGTTGAGGTAGCGAACCTGTGCGGTCGTGGACTGATACAGCGGCACCGAGTGGTCGACGTCGAAATCGACCCGCACCCGGTGACCGCCGTCAACCAGCTTGATGTCTTTGACCTTGCCGATCTCCACACCGGATGCCCGCACGAACTGGCCGGCCCGCAAACCGCTGACGTTGTTGAACTCCGCGGCGTAGCTGTTGGTCCGGTCGAAGCGCATCTGACCGAACACCACGATGATCAAAGCGGTGAAGAACAACAGCACCAGCGAGATGGCGCCGAGCTTGACGAGGGTTCCGGTGATTTTCATGGGTTGATCGTTGCGTCCCCCATTTGGCGGCCCCAGACGTACTCAACTGCGTACGGCGAGCCGGTATCGATGTGGTTGTACGGAGCGAGGCTGTTGCCGGTGTCCATGACCAGCGTTGGTGCGGGCCACAGATCACGGGTGATGGTCTGCCAGCAACCCGGTGCACCGCCAGGTCCGCCGTGCGCGTTAATGCGTGGCAGGTTCTCGGGGTAGAGGTACGGGTTGGGCGCTCCACCTACCAGTCCGGCGAGTCCGAGCAGGCCCTGCGAGGCAATGGTGAGGCCGAGACCCGGCAGGCTCAGCGCCAGCCCCAGCCCGGAGAAGATCTCGGTCTCCGACCGCAGCGAATATCCGTTGAAGCCTCCGGCGAACGCGGCCACCTTCGGTTCGACGTCGTGGATGTTGCGCAGGGTGCAGACCAGTTCTGGGCTGTAGGTGTCCAGCAGCTGAGCCGTCGGCACCAGATCCTTGGCTCCCCGCGCCAGGTACGGCCCGCCGCGGTTGAAGATCTCCGCGCCGTTGGCGCCGAAGCCGGCCGCCGCAAGCAAAGCCCGGTCCAGATCCTTCTCCTGCGCGTGCACCGTGTGCGCCGTCGTCGCCGCGTTGTTGAGGAAGTCGAGCAGATCGGGAGAGGCGTCGGCGTAGGTGTCGCCCAGCGCAGCCAGTTGCTGAATGTCGTGGCGGATGATCGGCATTCGCGGGTTGACTTCATCGAGCGCGTTGCTGCCGTTGATGATCGACTGCCCGAACTTGTCGCCCAACCCCTGCAGCGCCTGCGCGGCGGCGCTCAGCGTCAGGTTGACCTTCACCGGGTCAACCTTCTCGGCGATCTGCGTGATCGTCTGGAACAGCGTGTTGATCTCCGTCGTCACCGACCGCGCGTCGATCACGTTGGACGGCGTGATCCGTTGCGGCAGAGGGTTTTCCGGCGACGTGAACGACACGTACTTTTCACCGAACACCGTGGTGGCCACGATTTTTGCGTCCACGTTGGCCGGAATCAGCTTGAGGTACTTGGGATAAACGTCCAACGTGAACTTGGCCGCGGGCTTGCCGTCGCGCTCGATCTCGTCGATGTTCGCGACCCGGCCGATCTGCACGCCGTTGTAGGTGACCTTCGAGCCGGGGTCCATCACTAGGCCGGCGCGGTCGGACAGCATCGTCAGCTTGGTCTTCGCGGTGAAATCACCCTTGTATTGCAGGAACACCAACCACAGCACCAACGCGGCGATGAGAAAGACGACGGTGCCGGCCACTCGATAGGGCTGCAGCGGCGCCTTGTTGATCTTCCCGCGTGGACTCGTCATGGGGGTCGTCAAACCGTGAAGTTGAAGTTGGGATTGACGCCGTAGAGCGCCATTTCGGCCAGCAGGATGACGATCGGGTTCGCGACCAACGAGAAGCGCATCGACCGGCCGACTGCCTCACCGACACCGACCGGACCACCGCTGGCGTTGTAGCCGTAGTAGCAGTGCGAGAGCATCACCACCGCGGCGATGATGATCACTTCGACAAACGACCAGAAAACGTCGTTGGGGCGCAAGAACGTTCGGAAGTAGTGCTCGTAGGTGCCCGACGTCTGTCCGTACAGGAATGTCGTCACGATCTGCGGCGACAGGAACGACAGAATCAGGCCGACGGAGTAGAGCGGGATGATCACCACCAGCCCGGCCAGCATCCGGGTGGACACCAGGTACGCCGTCGACTTGACGCCCATCACCTCGAGCGCGTCGATCTCCTCGCTGATCCGCATGGCGCCCAGTTCGGCCGTCGCGCCGGCGCCAACCGTGGCGGCTAGCGCGATGCCGGTGACGATGGGCGCGACGAGACGCACGTTGATGAACGCCGCGACGAACCCCAGCAACGTCTCGATGCCGATGTGACCCAGCGACGCCAGGCCCTGAATCGCGACCAGCGAACCGGCCGACATAGTCACGAAACCGATGATCACCGCGGTACCGCCGATGACGGCCATGGCGCCGGTGCCCATGCCGACCTCGGCGATCAGTCGCAGGATTTCCTTGCGGTACCGGGCGAATGCCCACCACATGTCGCGCACACCGATAAGCGCGAACCAGCCGATCTTGCCGGCCTCGTCCAGAGGTCTGGTCGCGGCGTCGCCGAAGCGCCGCAGATCGGCCGATGCCCGCGGGAACCGGCCGCGCAAGACCTGGAGGGTCGACATGTCAGTACCCCGTTCCGAATCGCACGCCGATCGTGGTGAGCACCACGTTGACCGCGAACAGCGCCACCACGCACAGCACCACGGTCTCGTTGACGGCGGTGCCCAGCCCCTTGGAACCACCCTTCACGGTCAACCCCCGGTAGCAGCCCACCAGGCCCGCGATGAGACCGAAGGCCAAGGCTTTGATCGTCGCGATCACCACTTCGGGCAAGCCGGTGACCAACGTCAGCGTCGCCAAGTAGGCCCCCGCCGACACATTCTGCATGTAGACGCCGAACAGGAAACCACCGACCAGACCGACCATGCTGACCAGAGCGTTGAGCAGCATGCCGACCAGGGCGCAGGCCAGCACGCGCGGCACCACCAGTCGGTGGATGGGGTCGATGCCGAGCACCTCCATCGCGTCGATCTCTTCGCGGATGGTGCGTGCACCCAAGTCGGCGCAGATGGCGGTCGACACCGCGCCGGCGATCACCAGCACGGTGTTGATCGGTCCGATCTGGGTGATGACGGCGATGCCGGCGCCGGCGCCCGAGATGTCAGCGGCGCCAACCTGGATCAGCAGGATGTTGAAGGTGAAGATGAACAGCGCTGTGACCGGAACGGAGACGGCCATCGTCGGCAGGATGGCGACCCGCATGATGAACCAGCACTGCAGGATGAATTCTTTCCACTGAAATGGGAAGCGGAACAACGCTTTTCCGGTCAACACGCACATCCGGAAAAATCCGCCGACGAGGACCAGCGGCGGACCTAGTTGGTCGCGAACGTAATCGGTGACTCGTGGCTGCGTCGTCGTCACGGGCACCTCCTCGCGGGGCAACCGCGTGCCTCGCGGCGAAGCGGCGGATTCTGTCGCACGCCTCCTCCTTGCCCCGACCCTAGGTGTGTGACCTCCGTCTCCCTACTCGCAGGTAGTAAGGCAGACCACAGGACTGTACCCGATGGCCTCGCGGGCGTGCATAGCATCCGCACTATTAGCCTTTCGTCAAGTTGACCTGCACGTTTCTCGTTATGTCAGCTTCAGCCGTCGGTCGTTGGATCCGTTGACGCGGAAGCGCTTTGAGACCTATTCGAGGCCCCATAGCGCGTCCGCAATTCGGTCTTCAAAACCTTCCCGGCGGGGTTGCGCGGCAGCGCGTCGACGATCTCCAGGCCCTTCGGGTGCTTGTAGCGTGCCAGGCGCTGGTTGAGGAAGTCGGCGAGATCCTCGAGGCGCAGGTCGTTCTGGGTTATCGCGGCAACAGCGATCGGCACCTCGCCCCATTTCTCGTGCGGACGACCGATGACGGCGACCTCGACGATTTCGGGGTGACTGGCCAGAACGTTCTCCACTTCCGCGCAGTAGATGTTCTCGCCGCCGGAGATGATCATGTCCTTCTTGCGGTCGACCACCCAGACGTAGCCGTCCTCGTCCATCCGGACCAGATCGCCGGAGTGGAACCAGCCGCCCGCGAACGCCTCGGCGGTGGCCTGCGGGTTGTTCCAATAACCGCTCATCAATGTGGGTGCGCGGTAGACGATTTCACCAACCTCCCCGATGGCCACTTCGTTCATGTCCTCGTCGACCACGCGGGCGGCCACGGTCGGTATCACCTTGCCAACCGAACCGCGTTTCCTGATCGCGTCTTCGCCGAGCAGCATGCAGGTTACCGGCGACATCTCGGTTTGGCCGAATGCGGCCAGAATCTGCGACCCGGGAAAGGTCTCCGACATCTGTCGCAGCAGCGTGTCCGACGCCGGCGCGGCGCCCCAGGAGATCACCCGCAACCTCACGTCGCGCGGATTCGCTTGCTGCTCATTGCATACCGCCTGCCACTGCGCGGGCACCAAAAAAATACCGGTGACCTTCTCCGCGGCCAGCACGTCGAGCAGATGGCCGGGGTCGAATGCGCCCAGCGGGTGAATCACCGTCGGCTGACCCATCAGCATTCCGGTTAATAGGTTGCCTACTCCGGCGATATGGAAGAACGGAACGCCGATGAAGCCGACATCGTCGGCGGCGACGCCGTGGGTATAGAGGCCCGACATCGTCTGTCCGGTGAGGTTGGTGTGCGTCAACACGGCGCCCTTGGGTCGGCCGGTGGTGCCCGAGGTGTACATGATCAGGGCCGGCGAGTCGTTAGGGACGTCGACCGGTTGGGCCGGATCGCCGGACTCGTTGACCAGATCCTCGTAGGGCAGCAGACCCTCGTCGCCCGCGTCGCCGGCAACGACGATCGTCTCGAGCACCGGGGTGATGTTGCGGACGCCGGCGGCCACCGCGGCGAGGACTGATTCGGTGATCAGGATCCGCGCTTCGCAGTCCTCGACCAGGAAGGCGATCTCGGCCGGGGTGAGCCGGAAGTTGATCGGCACCGCGATGGCGCCGAGCATGTTGGCCGCGAGGACCGACTCGACGAACTCGGTGCGGTTGAGCATCAAGATCATCACCCGGTCGCCCGAGCCGACCCCTCGGCGGCTCAAGGCTCCGGCGAGCGCCGCGACTCGGTGGCGAAGCTCGGCCCAGGTGACGGTGTTACCGATGAATCTCAGCGCGGTGGCGCCCGGCTGCATCAACGCATGCCGCTCGAGTTGATTGACCCAGTTCTGTCGGCGGGCCAGATACGGCTGCTCGGTGGCGGCGCCGTCGTCAGCCCTAGCAGTCCCCTGGCCGGTCAACTGAGCGGTCAAACTAATCGCTCCCCTTCTCGTCGCTAACTCTCGCCTCGAGTTGATATTTGATAAAACTTGGTGTTGTCTGGATCACACTATGGTCTTGGCGTCACGAAGACAACCCCGATGACTTCCCTCCGCGAACCCGCCCCGGCGCGGCTTTCCGCGCAGCGGGAGGCGCGCCTTCCGCTGCGCCGCGCGCAGCTGTCCGACGAGGTCGCCGGGCATCTACGGGCGGCGATCATGTCGGGTTCGTTGCGGCCGGGGACGTTCATCCGGCTCGACGAGACCGCCGCCAAGCTCGGCGTCAGCGTGACGCCGGTGCGCGAGGCGCTGTTGAAGCTGCGCGGCGAGGGGATGGTGCAACTCGAGCCGCATCGCGGTCACGTCGTCTTGCCGCTGAGCCGCCAAGACATCGACGACATCTTCTGGCTGCAGGCGACGATCGCCAAGGAACTCGCCGCCACCGCGACCGAGCACATCACCGACGCCGAGATCGACGACCTCGAACGCGCCGCCGAAGCGATGGCCGCCGCCGTCGCAGCCGCCGACGCCGACGCGATCGCGGCGACCGAGTTCGCGTTTCACCGCGCGTTCAACCAGGCGACAGGGCGCATCAAGTTGGCCTGGTTCCTGTTACACGTGGCCCGCTACATGCCGTTGATGATGTACGCCGCGGACCCGGAGTGGGGTGCGGCCGCGGTCGACAACCACCGATCGTTGATCGCAGCGCTGCGCCGACGGGACGCCGCCGCGGTCGTCGAGCTCACCAACTGGCAGTTCACCGACGGCGCGCGCCGTCTCACCGAACGGTTGGACAGCAGCGGAATCTGGGGCTAACCGGACGACGCCAGATCCTCGGCCCGCTTCTTGAGGTTCTCAGCGAGGTAGTCGATCACGTTGCCCGCCAACTGCTTCACCATCGGCGCGGGAATCGGCATCGTCGGCTCGACATCGAGGTCGACGGTCAGCAGCGACGACGAGCCGGTGTCGACCACGCTGAACAGCTGCTCCTGCTTTTTGAACAGGTTGCCCTGTTGCAGCACGGTCTGAATCTGTGTCGGGCTCGGGTAGTAGACCGCCTGGATGAGACTGTCCTCGAGGGCCTCGTACTTGGCGTCGAGGCGCAGCTGGCTGGGCCGCCCGTCGTCGTAGCGGGCCAGCACCCACAGCCCCTGGACTCCGTCGTTCCACTCCGGATATTTCTCGAAGTCGGCGACGATCGCCAGAATCGACGCGGCGTCGGCGGAAACCTCAACGGTCTTGCTTACAAACGGCATTGGCCGAGCATAATTGCGGCGATCAGCGAGCCGCGCTTTAGGTCACGCCGCGAGATTGCGTCTACGGTTGCGGCTCACGCCAAATCACAGCCATAGGAGCAATCTCAACGCGGCGGCAACTTAATCCACGCAGGCCGTCGACAGCAGCGCGCGGATCGAGTCGGGAATCGGGACCGGCCGTCGGCTGGTCTTGTCGACATAGACGTGCACCCAATGCCCGACGGCCGCGACGGGTTGAGGCTCTTCGGCGGCCGTGAAGACGCCGAGCCGATAGGTGACGCTGCTATTGCCGAGCCGGGTCACCGCCACACCGACGACAAGCCGTTGCGGGAAATGCAGTTCCGAGAAGTAGCGGCAGCCCGACTCGGCGACGATGCCCTGCGCCGTCGTAGTCACCGGGTCGAGCTCGACGTTGGTTTGGATCCAGCCGTTGATCGCGGTGTCGAAGAGCTGGTAGTACACCGCGTTATTCAGGTGGCCGAACATGTCGTTGTCGGCCCATCGCGTCAGCACCGGCCAGTGCACCGGGAAGTCGCGGCCGGTGAGCCCGTCCGAGTGCGGTGGCACCGCAAAAGACGCAGTCACCAGTACCTCATCGCGTGCCGAAACAGTTCTGTCAGAACCGGTTTGGTCATCTCGCGCGGCGCGTTCTGCAAAAGGCGCTGCTGCGGGAAAGCTCCCTCGGTCAGGGCCGCCGCGTCGTCGTCGGTGTAGCCGACGCCGCTGAGTCCATTCGGGATGTGCACCGCGCGCATGATGCGGATTAGTTCGTTGGCCAGCACCTCGCCGGCGTCCGTCGGACCGGCGTCGCGTGTGTCGGCGCCGAGCAGCCCGGCGCCCTCCAAGTGCCGCTGCGGGCTCGCCTCCGCGGTAAACCGAAACACCGACGGAGCGTTGAGGACCACGGACATCCCGTGCGGAACGATCGGCTCTTCGTCGGGATAGCCCGACGGCCGGAAGTCTCGGACCTGACCGGCCACCGCGTAGGCCATGCCGTGCGGCGCGTGCACGCCCGCGTTGCCGAACGCGATGCCGGCAAGCGTTGCGGCCCACATCATCTGCTCGCGGGCCTCGCTGTCGGAAGCGTCGCTCACCGCGCGCTCCAGGTACAGACCGAGCAGACGCAGCGCCTCGCGGCAGCCCAGATCGCTCCATGGGTTGGCGCCCTGACTCATGGGCCGCAGGGTGGGCCGCTCCGGAGCGCGCCGCTGGGTGGAGGGCCGCGCGGTGTAGGACTCCAACGCGTGCGACAGCACATCGAGACCCGCCGCGGCGACCACCTCGGCGGGCAGGCTCGCCGTGCAATCGGGGTCGACGAGCGCCTCGGCGGGACGCAGCGCGTGCGACGCGATGCCCGTCTTCGCTTTCTGCGACACGTAGTCGAAGATCGTGATCCCGGTGACCTCGCTGCCGGTGCCCGCCGTAGTGGGGCAGGCGATGTGCGGCTTCAGCGGCCCCGGTATCGGTTTGCCTTCTCCCACCGGCGCGTTGACGTAGGCCGGAAAGTCGGCGGGATGGGTGGCGTACAGGTTGGCGGCTTTGCACGTGTCGATGACCGAGCCGCCGCCCAGCGAGATGAATCCGTCGGGCTTCACGTCCTGTGCGAAGCGCGCGCCCTGTTGGAAGGACTCGTCGGTCGGCTCGACGCGGACGTCGGTGTAGGCGACGACGTCCAGTCCGGCGGCGACGAGCGACTCGTGGGTCGTCGCGAAGATCGGCAGCGCGGAAACCCGGGGATCGGAGAACAACGCCACCCGCCGTAACCCAAGGGCACGGGCCCGGTCACCGACCTCCGCCAGACAGCCGCGTCCGAAGGTGACTCGCGACGCGTCGACGGTGAAAGCTCCGTCGCAGTCCTCGGCAGGAATCGGGACTTCGCAGCACACCATGATGCTCACAGTAGAGCCGAGGCTTCCGCGCCGTCAGGCCCCGTCCCAGGCGCGCCGCAGAGCGTGGCCTTGCAGGGCGAACAATTGCTGCGAGCCGGACCAGTCGGGCAGCAGCGAATCGAATCCGTGACAGGTGCCCGCAAACACGTGCAGCTCGGCGGAGATGCCGGCGTGCAGCAGCCGCAACGCGTAGTCGATCGCTTCGTCGCGGAACGGGTCGATCTCCGCGCAGGTGATCAAAGCCGTTGGCAATCCGCCTAATTCGGTACGGCGTGCCGGCACGGCGTCCACCGTTGCGGTCGTGTCGCCCAGGTAATGACGCCACATCAGCTCGGCCGCCTCGCTGTCGAAGGCGGGGCTGGCGCCGAACTCGGCCTTGGACGAAGTCTCTCGATCGTCGAGCACCGGCTGATGCAGCAGCTGAAACACGACCGCCGGCAGCGAACCGTCGGCGGAGCGCTGCGCCAGGCACGCGGCCAACGCGGCGCCCGCGCTGCTGCCGGCGACGCCGATGCGGGCGGTGTCGATGCCCAATTCGGCCGCGTTGGCGGCGACCCATCGCAGTGCGGTGACCGCATCGTCGAGCGGCGCGGGATACGGGTGTTCCGGGGATAGCCGGTAGTCGACCGACACCACCGTGCAGCCGCCGCGCCGCGCGAGCTCCACGCACTGTCGGTGATCGGTGTCGAGGTTGCCCAACGCGAATCCGCCTGCGTGGCAGTAGATCAGCACCGGCGTGGGATTCGTCTGGCCGCCGCGGTAGACGCGCACCGGCACGCTGGCCGCCTCGGCCTGCGCGGTCAGGTCGTCGATCTGCAGGCCTTGCGCGTCGGTGAGTGCGGCCGCTTCGCGGCGGCGGTCGTCGAACGGCTCGCGCATCACCTTGATGGCGCGCTCCGAGAAGTTGGTCCGCGTCGTCGCGACTTCACGCAGCGCGGGGGCGAGCCGTTCCACGCCGTCCAATTCGGTCATCGCGGTTGGCTTCCGAGCGCCGCGGTCGGCTGATCCTCGAGGCTTATTCGGTCGGCGGACGCGAAGCTGAAGTCTGCGGGCTTGAACCGGCGCGTCATGCTCCAAAAGGCGCGGGCGCTGCGCGGCCATTGCGTCACGACGCGGCCGTTGGCGGCGCGAAAGTAGTTGCTGCACTGAGTGGTCCACACGGTGCCCTGCATCCACTGGTCGATCTTGGCGAGGAAGTCCGCCATCGCCGCGGGCCGGACCGCGACGTACGACCTGCGTTTGCGGCGCAGGTATCGCAACGCCCGCACGATGTAGCGGGCCTGCGCTTCGAGCACGAAGATGACGCTGTTGGAGCCAACGTTGGTGTTGGGCCCGTACAGCATGAAGAAGTTGGGAAACCCGGGTACGGCCATGCCCAGGTATGCGTGTGCCCCGTCGCGCCACACGTCGCGCAGCGTCACCCCGCCCTCGCCGGTCACCTCGATCTCGCCGAGATAGTCGGCGGCGGCGTAACCGGTCGCGCACACCACCACGTCGACGTCGCGCTCGGTGCCGTCCTCAGTGACCAGTGACCTCGCCCGCAGGAAGCGCGCCGGGCTGCTCAGCACCTCGACATGCGGCTGCGCCAAGGCGGCGAGGTAGTCCGACGAGAACACCAACCGCTTGCAGCCCATCGGATGGTCCGGTGTCAGCTTGCGGCGCAGCTGCTCGTCGGGAACCGACTTCTCCAGCAGCTGCTGGGCGATCGCGGTGAACTCCTGGGTCTTCTCGCTGCCATGCTCGATCACCGAGATGTTCGCCTCACTGCGCAGCCACAGCCGGGTCCGGTAGAACTTCTTGGCAAATGGAACGTGCTCGAATACCCAACGCTCCCTTGGGGTGTAGAGCCGGTCCGGTTTGGGCAGTATCCAGGTGGGCGAGCGCTGCACGGAATACAGCGTGCCGGCGACCCTGGCCAGCTCCGGAATCAGCTGGGATGCGGTCGACCCGGTGCCCAACACCGCCACCCGTGCGCCCGAGAGGTCGACCGAATGGTCCCATCGCGACGAGTGCATCACGGTCCCGGTGAAGGGTTCTTGCTCGATGAGCTCGGGCAGCACCGGCTGGGTGAACAACCCGACAGCCGACACCAGTATGTCGCAGTCATGATGCTCGCCGGCGGCCGTCGTCACCCGCCACCGGTTTGTGCGGTCATCCCACTGCGCCGAGCGGATGTCGGTGCCGAGCCGTAGATGTGGTTGTAGGCCTTGCTCTTTGACGCATCGCTCGAAGTACTTCAGGATTTCCGGCTGCGCCGACCACAGCCGCGACCAGTGCGGGTTCAGGTCGAACGAGTAGGAATACAGGTGCGACTTCACGTCGCACGCCAATCCGGGATAGGTGTTGATCCGCCAGGTCCCGCCGACGCCGTCTTCCCGGTCGAAAATGGTGAAGTCGCGAAAGCCGTTCCGTGCCAGCAGTATCCCCAAGGCGATGCCGCCGGGACCGGCACCGATAATGCCGACCGTCAGATCTTCACGCATTGACCACCGTCGACGACGAGCTCGGAACCGGTGATGAACGACGCCTTGTCCGACACCAAAAACGCGACGGCGTCGGCGACTTCGGACGGCTGACCGAGTCGGCCGGATACCGACGTGGCGACTAACCGGGACTGGGTCTCGGGGTCGAGCATCGGTGTCGCGATCGGTCCGGGGAACACCGCGTTGACCCGAATGCCCTTCGGCGCAAGCTCAGCAGCGACGGCCTGGGTCAGGCCGCGCAGCGCCCACTTCGACGAGCTGTACGCGACACTTTTCGGGAACGGGCGGATAGCTCCGGTGCTGCAGGTGTTGACGATCGACGCGTCATCGGCGGCGCTCAGGTGCAACAGCGCAGCCTGAATCCCCAGGAAGGCGCCCAGACAGTTGACCCGCCAGGCGCTTTCGAACCCTTCGCCCGACTCGTCGGTGAGCGAGGCGCGGTGCAGCACGCCGGCGTTGTTGACCAGGGCGCTCAACGAACCGAATCGGTCGGTGGCTTCCCCGACGGCATCCACCCACTCCGACTCCGACGTGATGTCGAGCGGGATCGCGGTCACCCCCTCGTCGCCCAGGGAGTCGACCGCGTGTTTGAGCTCGGCGGCGTTGATGTCGCAGGCCGCGACCGAAAACCCGTCCGCGCGCAACCGCTGAACGATGGCCCAGCCCTGCCCTCGCGCGGCACCGGTCACCAGCGCGACTCGCCCCGTCACCGGTAGCCGCCCGCCGACGCACCGGCCGCGTGCCCGTCCTGCGCGGTGGCGTCCCGCAGGCCCGCCTCTGCTCCGCGTCGCAGGGCCTGAGACTCCGAGGCCAGGGTGATCAGCTGAAAACCGAGTTGCGCCATGGCATGTCCGACCTTTCCTGCTCCGGCGTGGATACCGGGCACCAATCCGGCGGCCGCCGCGGCGCGCCGAATGTCGACGATGGCGTCACGGACGGCCGGATCGGTGTTGGCCTTCGTGACGTCGACGCCCATCGAGATCGCCAGGTCGGCGGGCCCAACGTAGATTCCAGCCAGCCCGGGCACGGCGCATATTTTATTGACGTCCGCGAGCGCCGCAGCGGTTTCGATCATCGCGAACACGCTGACCCGGTCCTGCAGCGCGGTGGTGTCGACGCCGAGGCCGGCCCGCAGCGGACCGAAACTCCGCACGCCGGCGGGCGGATACCGGGTCGCGGCCACCGCGCCGGCCGCCTGGTCGGCGGACTCGATCATCGCGACGATGATCGCGTCGGCCCCGGCGTCCAGCACGCGACCGATCGGTGCCGGGTCCACCGACGGCAGTCGCACGGCCGTGCCGATGGGCACGTGTTCGAGGCGACGCAGCATGGTGGCGATGTCGGCGTCGTCGAGGTAACCGTGCTGGGCGTCGAACCCGACATAGTCGTAGCCGGCCCGCGCGAATTCCTCAGGCCCGATGGATGTTTGGCCGGTGATCCAGCCGCCCCACACCGGCGTGCCCCGGGCAAGTGCCTGCTGCAGGTGGCTTGCTGTCATGCGGTGATCGCGATCTTCACCCGTCCGGGGACGGGTCGGCAGGCCAGTTCGAACGCGGCCTGGACGTCGTCGATGCCGAAGGTGTGGCTCAGATACCTCGGCAGCAATCCGGGATGTTCGGCGGCGAATTTGCCGGCCAGCTCCAACATCCGTCGACGGTCAAGTGCGACACCGGATTTCAGCGTCAGGTTGTTGCGCAGCATGGTGCGCATGCTGATCGGATAACTGTCGTCGTCGGTCACACCGAAGTAGAAGATCGTGCCGCCGGGGGCGGTGGCTTCGATCGCGTGGTTCAGCGTGGCGACCTGATGCCCGACCGCTTCGATCACGATGTCCGGCCGGTCGCCGGGCGCCAGTTGGCTGACCCACCGGTCGCTGGTCGCCCGCACGATGGTGTCGACGCCGAAGTCCGCGGCGACGTCCGATCGGTCGACCGGGTCGACGCCGGTGACCCGGCGGGCGCCCGCCGATTGGGCCACCCGCGAGAACAGCAGTCCGATGGAGCCCTGGCCGATGATGCCGACGTGACGACCGGCAACGTCCGGCAACTGCTCGACGGCGTACAGCACGCACGCCAACGGCTGCAGGCCGACGGCCTGCGCGGGGCTCAGCGCCGGGTCGTAGGGCGCCACCTGGTCACCGCTGGTCGCCACGCGCTCCATCAGTCCGTCGAACGCCGACGCCCAGCCCACCACCCGATCTCCGGGCCGATGGTCGGGATGCCGGCTGGCGATCACTTCGCCGGCGACCTCGTGGATCGGGAAACCGTCCTTCTCGGCTGCGCTGCGGCCGTCGTCACCCGGCAGTCGGCCACGCACACCGCGAAACGCGGGCAGGTCGCTGCCGCACACCCCGGCGGCCAGCAGTTGCAAAAGCACTTGGCCGTCGGTGAGGCAGTCGGGCGTCTTGTCGGCGATCGATGTTCGCTCGAACTGATACGGCGCGACGATCCGGTAGGACCACATGTCACACCTCCACCGGCAACCGGCTCCAACCCCATTGGAAGCTGGACGGCGGGCGGAATGCCGCCTCGTCGATGATGCGATAGTTCGGCACGCGGCGCAGCCATTCCTGCACGAGGATCGCAACCTCGAGCCGGGCGAGATGATAGCCCAGGCAGAAATGCTGTCCCCGGCCGAAGGCCAGCGAGCGGGCGATGGGCCGGTCCCAGATGAACTCGTCGGGTTGTGGGTATTCGCGCTCGTCCCGGTTGGCCGACGCGAGCAGGGTGATGATCCGCTGGCCCGGGTCGATGGTGGTGTCGTGAATGGTGAACGGTTTGCGGGCGGTGCGGGCGAACCACTGGGCGGGCGCGCAGTAGCGGATCATCTCCTCACGCGCGACGGGCACGTTGGCGGCCGGGTCCGCCTGTACGGCGGCCAGTTGGCCGGGGTGCCGCAGCAGCTCCCACAGCCCGTGCGCCACCACTTTGGGCACGGTCTCGGTGCCGCCGATGAACACGCAGAGCATCTGCGTCGCGACCTCGACGTCGTCGAGCGCACTGTCGTCGGGCAGCCGATAGCCGAGCAGGCCGTCGACCACCGGCAACTCACCCTCGGCTTGAGCGCGCCGCCGTTTGACCGCCGGGATGAGGTAATCGAGATAGTTCGGTCTGGCTTGCGCGGTGTCGACGCCGCTGCCGGGTTCGGCGAGGCTGCCCGCGTTGACGGACGCCAGCACGTCGGCGGCGAAATCGACTGGGATGCCGAGTAACTCGCAGACCACCGAGGCGACGACGATTCCGCCGTAGTCCTGGGTGAGGTCGAACGTCCCGCGCGGCAACAGCTCGTCGAGCCGTTCGTTGGCCAGCTCGCGGATGCGGGCTTCCCATTCGGCGGCGCGTTTCGGCCGGAACGATTGACTGTGGGCTTTGCGCACCCCGTCGTAGATCGGTGCGTCGAAAACCGCGTGGAACGGCAGTGGATGCCACGACGGGTCGGCGACCGGCCCCTGGTTGTGCTGCGCCAGCACGGTCGCGGCGGGCAACGTTCCCTCCGATGCGACGAACGTTCCGTCGTTGACCGCCAACACATCCCAGATGTCGTCGAACCTCGACAGCGCGAACGTGTCCCACTGCGGCAGGTAATACACCGGGTGGCGGTCACGCAAGACCCGGTAGTAGGACAGCGGGTCGGCCATCACCGCGGGGTCGAACGGATCGTAGGAAAAGTCTTGCATCGCTGCGACGTTCATTGCAGCGGCGACGGCGGCAGGGCCTGCAGGATCGAGTCCTCCCAGCCGTCACGCAGTGCGGGTGCGACGCTCATCCAGGTGACGATCTCGGCCGGCGGGCTGTCCTTCCACGACGGATAGTGGTTGGCGAAGCACTCCCAACCGCCCTCGAGCGCCCAGTAGTGGATGACCTCGTTGTAGCGGAAGGTGGTGGTGAACGAACCGAGCCAGCGTTTGCCGGTGCTCTCCGACCACGGCACGTAAAGCCGCTCCAGCTCGCGGATGTAGTCGTCCTGACGGCCCGGCTTGGTCTGCATGATCTCTTGAATCACCACCGACGCACTGAAATTCGCGTCGCGCAGTTGGGCGAGCGTCTTGTTGCTCGGACCCGGGTACATGATCCGGCCCTCCCCCGACGCCCCAATGTCGGCCAGGAACGCCGCCCACTTTCCGGCGGCCGCCTCATGGCTACCGCCGCGCGCCTGCGCCGCTCCAATACGGGCGTAGTCGGCGAACGCGTCGATCTCCCAGATGATCGTCACCTGCGGCCAATGTCCGTTGTAGGGCGCGGTTTCCCACAGGGCGAACAACCGTGCGCCGAGGTCCTGCATCATCGGCAGGTAGAGGACGACCAATGCTTCGCTGAACTGGTCGCCCGATCCCTTGCCGAGCGCGATCGTCTCGTGCAGGTACAGCAGCGTGTGGCTGTGGTACTTCCGCATCAGCCAACCGGGATCAGTTCGGAATCGACCGGAAGCGAGGCTTTCATGTCGCTGCGCAGCGTCTCGGTCGGCCCGACCGTCCCCGGGATACCGGCCGCAGTGAGGGCATGGCGCTTGAACGCGCGTGCGGCGCCGCTGAGCACATGCTGCACGGTGGTCGTGCGGTGTCCGACGGCCAGCGGCCAATCGTCATGCCAGAGCGTCACTTCCGTCATCCCGCGATCCAGCGCGGTGAGAACTTCCTGCCTGATCCGCGGGTCCGTGGCGAACATCTCCGCGCTGACGGCCAGGCCGCGTGCCACACATCCGGCGATCGCGGGCGGCAGCTGCGAATCGAGGTCAGCGGTCTGCATGCCGAGGATCTGCAGCGGGCGACTGTCGCTGTGCTGCGGCAACAGCACGTTGACGTCCCAACCGGCCCGGGCCCGGTCGTACAGCCATCCCCCGACGGAGCGCACGACGTCGGCGGGGCTGGAGGCGACCACGTCGAGCCGGTACGCGACCGAACCTCGGTCGCTGCGCGGGGCACGTTTGCGCCGTTTCTCGCTGCCCACCTCGAAGGTCCTCATCGCACCCCTTCACAGATCGAACGCCGCGCGGGCCGATTGCCCGACCGACCCAGCGTGACACTTTTACGTCAATCTGTAAAGTTTCGATTGAGTCAAGTCTGGCGCCGCGACTTGAGCTCGGCGAGGACTTCGTCGGTGTGCTCACCGAGTTTCGGCGCGGTCCACCGCGGCGCCCATGGTGTGCCGTGGAAATCCGCCGGCGTCGCGACCATCGTCACAGTTCCCTTTCCGGCCGGGTTGTCTGGGACTTCAACCATGCCGCCGGCGGCGTGAAACTGCGCGTCGGCAACCACGTCTTCGACCGAGTTGACCGGCGACCAGAAGAAGTCCGGCTCGCCGGCGAAGATCTCCGCCCACTCGTCAAGGGGTTTGGTGGCAAAGATCCGGTCCAGTTCGGCGATCAGCTCGACGGCGTTGACGGCGCGGCCACGGGCGTCGGCGAACCGCGGGTCGTCCAGCCAGTCCGCGCGGCCGACGGCCCGGGCCAGCGGGGGCCAGTGGCGATCGATCTCCAGCCCCACGATCCAGAACCGCCGGCCGTCGCCGGCGGCGTAGTTGTTCATGCACGGGTTGCCCATCGTTTCGCGCTGCCCGACGGCGATGGGCTGGCCCGCCATCAGGTAGGTGTTCAGGTCGAAACTCACCGTGTAGGCGCCCTGCCGGTACAGCGACGTCGTCACCAGTTGGCCCGATCCGGTTCGGTCGCGGGCCACCAGCGCGGCGCAGACCGCCGCCGCCAGCGTCATGCCGGCCGAGTGGTCGCCCATGCCGCCGCGCTGGAACGGCGGCGTGTCACCCGGCCGGGTCAGCAGGTGCGCCAGACCGGCGCGCGACCAGAACGCCGCGACGTCGTAGGCGGCCCGGTCGGCGTCCGGCCCGGTTTCGCCGTAGCCGGTGATCAACCCGTACACCAGACGGGGGCTGCCCGGCGCCAGCGATCCGTAGTCGAGGCCGAGACGCTGCAGCGCGCCCGGTCGCACGTTGGTGACGAAAACGTCTGCGCCGCTGATTAATTCGAGTGCTGCCGTGCGACCGTCGTCGGTGGTCAGGTCGAGGACGACGCTGCGCTTGGAGCGGTTGTCCATCTCGAACGGCGGGCTGACATCGATGTCGAGCCCCAGCATCCGGCCGAACATCCGTGCCGGGTCGCCGGTCGGCGGCTCGATCTTGACGACGTCCGCGCCCCAGTCGGCAAGGATGCCGCCCGTCGCGGGCCCGGCTACCCAGACCCCGAGCTCCACGACTTTGATGCCTTCCATCGGTCCGGCCATCCGCGGCATCCTCTCGTCGACTCCGCTGCGTCAACACTGTGCCATGACGACGCGGTGGTCGATTTAGCTGAAGGCCTTGCAGATGCCGTCTGCGGCGAGGGCTGCCTTCTGCTCGTTATCCTGATTTGTGGCAAAGTCGTTGGGCGGGGCGGCGTCTGGGTCAGAATTGATCTCCGTCCCCAGCGCATCGACCCATGCGCGTAGCGCACCGGCGGGCGGGTTGGGAACGGCAGGAGTAAGCACGGCTTGCACTTTGGTCGCGCTGTCCTGGCCCTCAGAAATGATCTTTTTCATGTCGGCCTTGGTGTCGTCCGGAGGGGCTTGGTTCTTCATGTCGTTGTACACGGCATATTCGGCGTTGGCCACCGGCGCCCACGCGGCTTCGAATACCTTGCAGGCATGCACCCCGGCGGCATGCGGGTCGGGCGGCGGGGTCGTTGTGGATGTCGTCGAACTCGTTGACGTGGACTTGGCAGCGGGAGGGCCACCGCTCGAGGAACATCCGCTAACCGCGCTTGTCGCGCCGAACGTCACGGCGCAGACCGCGGCGACTAATTGAAGCTTCATTGTAAACCTCTCATTCATGAGACATGGAAATTGTTGCAGACCAGTAGATCTCGGATGGCAGTGCGCGTTCAGCCGCTCCTGTCCGGCTCGGGCAGACCGGGGCAGATGTCTTGATAGCCGATCGCAGGCGAAACCCAGTCTCGCCATTCCTGCTTCGTCATGTTCTCGGTGAGTTTCGCGCACAGCTGATCGGGAGACGCGGACGGAAAGGGCCAGATCCGCATTGTCTTGTCGAAACTTCCCGACACCATGCGGCTGCCGTCATGGCTGACCGCCACGCCCAGCACCGCGTTGGTATGCCCGGTCAGCGGGGCGCCGATGGGGCTACCCGTTCCTGCATCCCACAACCGCACGGTTGAATCCCAGCTGCCCGAGACGATTTCGTGGCTGTCGGCGCTGAAGGCTACTGTCCCGACCGGACCGGTGTGTCCGCGCAGCGAAGAGCCAACCGGGGAACCCGTCGCCGGATCCCATAACTGCAGCGTTCCGTCGTCGCTTCCCGAGACGATCCGACGCCCATCCGGACTGAATGCCAAACCCCTCACGGCGTTGTTCTGCGCTTTCGGCGCGTCGCCCAGTTGCTTATTGGCGTCGAGATCGAACACGGTCACACTGCCGTCTCGGCATCCAAACGCGATGTGGTGGCCGTCGGGGCTGTAGGCGACGCTGTAAACCGGCAGTTCGTGTTTGGCGGTCACAGTCCCGGTGAGCCGCCCGGTGTCGGTGTCCCAGATCGTTACAGTGCCGTCATCGCCGGCGGACGCGAGACGATGATCGGTAGGGCTGAACGCCACGCTATTCACCGGGCCCCGGTGCGATTGCAGCGGCGAGCCAATCAGTTGCCCGTCGGCGGCGTCCCAGAGCCGGACCGTCTGATCGTCACTGGCAGAAGCGATCCGGTTTCCGTCCGGGCTGTAGGCGACGCTGCGCACGACGCCGGCATGTTCCATCAAGCTGCCGATCGGTGTCGCGGCATCCGCATCCCAGACTTGAACCCGGGGGCCCTCTCCCGTGACGATTCGATGACCGTCGGGGCTGAACGCAACGCTCTGCACCGGGTTGTTAGCGAAGCTTCGGGGCACCGCGGTCAGCACGTCCCAGATGCGTGCCGTCGCGTCGGCGCTGCTGGAGAGAATGCGGCGCCCGTCGGGACTGAAAGCCACTGCGGTGACCATGTTGGTATGGCCGGTCAGTGGTCTGCCGATCGGTTCGTGGGTGTCGGCATTCCACAGTCGGACGGTGTTGTCGACGCTGCCCGACACGATGAACCGACCGTCGGGGCTGAACGAGACGCTGTTGACCTGTTGAATGTGGCCGACCAATGGTTGACCTTGTTGCTGGCCGGGATCCACGTCCCAAACCCGGATGGTGGTGTCCGCGCTCGCGGACACCACCCGCTGCCCGCTGGGGCTGAAGGCCACGCTCTCGACGACCCGTTCATGGCCGGTCAGCGGCTTTCCGACGGGTGCGCCGTTTTCCGCATCCCACAGCCGAACCGTGGTGTCGTCGCTACCCGACACGATTCGGGTGCCGTCCGGGCTGAATACGACACTTCGTACTCCGCCGGTGTGTCCCGTTATCGCGGCTCCGATCTGTTGGTCGGTTTTGGCATCCCACAGGCGGATTGTCTTGTCACGGCTGCCGGAAACGATGCGGCCGCCGTCGGGGCTGAACGCCACGCTGTACACCGCGTTGTCGTGACCCTTCAACGGCGCGCCGACAGGGTGCCCGGTCTGCGCGTCCCACACTCGAATCGTGGAGTCCGCGCTGCCGGTGACAATGCTGCGACTGTCCGAGCTGAACGCCACACCGTAGACGTTGTCCTGGTGGCCGAGCAAAGGCTTATAGGCAAGTTGTCCAGTGTCGGCGTTATAGACGCGCACCGAGAAATCACCGTTCGATGTGCCGACCGCGATCAACTTGCCATCCGGGCTGTAGGCGGCCGCGGAGACGATCTGTCCGGGCAGCGGAATGACCTTGCGAGTTTCGATGAGTTTCAGTGCTGCGCTGACGGCGTCGTTGTCGATGTTGGCAGCGTGAAGTCGGGTGGCGGCCGTCATTTCCTGCATCGCCTGCACTGCACCGCCGGAGCGGTCGTTGTTCAGCATCGCAAGCGAATCCGATGCCAGGCGCACTGCGGTGGCTTCGCGAAAGCGCGCTTGTGCCTGATTGCGCTGCACGGTGGCGTTGTGCCATTGGAAGATCGCGACGACGGCGATCACGGCCATCACCGCCGTGATGGCGACTGCGGCGGTGATCGAATTCCGCTGACGCCGGGCGGCTGCTTGGCGGCTGGCCGCGATGTACTGACCCTGCAAAGGGGTGGTCGTGGGTTTCTGATCCGTCTGGCCGACTAGCCACTTCTCGGCATCTTCGAGGTCAGCACCTCGTAGCAGCAGGCTCGCGTCGTGGCCCCGGCTATCCCACTCGGTCGCCCGCACCAGAAGTCGGGTGTGCCGGTGAACGCGTTCGATGTCGGTTTCGAGTACCTCGACCAGTCGCGTAACGTCGGCGTCGAAGGTTTCCCGTTTTACGAAATGCCAGCTCAGGTCTGGCAACGGCGCGGGGACGTCGGCGGGAGGAGTTTCCCGGACCACGATGGGCACAACGCGTTTCGAGAGTTCGACGGCGTGGTTGAGTTCGACATTGCAGACTTCTGACCTGACGGAATCAGGGGAGATCGCGAAGATCACCGAATCGGCATTGGCAACAGCGGTTTTGATCTCATCCATCCAGACCGCTGATGGAACAATGTCATCCAGGTCGACCCATACTTGCTCGCCGGCATCACGCAAAGCCGTGGCGATCGCCGCGACGATCTCGCGATCCTTCCGCGAGTACGAAACAAATGAATTAGACATTAACGACAGCAGCTAACAACGCGACCTACCTCTTTCTGTCGAGTAATCGCAGGATTCCAGCGCCGATACTGGATCGTCAGCACCCCGCCGCGGTGACCGACCTGTTGCCGCACAATCACACTTACGCCCGTCATTTGGCGGCTGGGGTAGCCGCGAATGGAAGGCAGTGTATATCGGAGACAGACGTGCCCGTACCCAAACAGCAAATGCTGGGCGGCGCGCGATGGTAAAGGGACGGACAAGGCAAAACTTAACAAGCTGTCCATAATTTGTAAGCTGAATAGCTCAATGGTCTCCACGCCGTCTGCGCAGTTCGGGAGGACACGTGAGCATGGTCACCGGGCACGGGCCCTTGAGTAGCGCTCCGGCCGGCTGGTTTACCCCGGCGGTGCCGGCGGGGGTGGTCTACGTCGAGCCGCATCCCCGCCGCGTGCAGGCGGTCAAGGACGGGCGCACGGTCGTCGACACCGAAGACGTATTGCTGGTGCACCGGCCAGATCGGCCGCTCAGCTTCGCTTTTCGGGCACGGGAGGTGCGGGGCCTGCCGAGTGAGCCGGTGTCGGAGGCGCCCGGTTACGTCTACGTGCCGTGGGACGCCGTGGACAGCTGGACCGAAGAGGGACGCACGCTCGTGCATTACCCGCCCAACCCGTATCACCGCGTCGACTGCCGACCCACCACACGGCGGCTGCGCGTGCAGGTGGCCGCCACGACGCTGGTGGACACCGACGACACCGTGATCGTGTTCGAGACCGCGCTCGAGCCACGCCTTTACGTCGATCCGTCACACGTGCGGACCGACCTGCTGCGGCAAACGGACACGTCGACGTACTGCAACTACAAGGGTGTCGCGACGTATTGGTCGGCGGTCATCGGCGACACGACGGTCGAGGACGTGGCGTGGAGCTATTCCGACCCGCCGCCAGAAAGCATGCCCATCAAGGGGTTTCTCAGTTTCGACGCCGACCGCGCCGACGTGCTAGCCGAACTGCCGGCTCAGGACCTCGGCGGCGAGTAGTTCGGCCGGCCCAGCCCGAGCTCGTGCTGCGCGATCATGTTGCGGAACACCTCGAGGGTGCCGCCGTAAATGCCGGTGGGCGAGGCCAATCGGAAAATGTATTCGGCCCCACCGTTATCGGCGGCGCCGTTGGTGTCGATCGGCAGCGCCGCCGCGGTGCCCAGCACGTCCATCAACTCCGGCGCGACATCGCGCATGGTCTGCGCGTTCGCCACCCGGCCATACATCCCCGGGGTGCTCAACGCCGCCTCGGTGCGAGCGATGCTGCGGCCCAACCGATATGCCACCGACGTGTCGTCGAGCAGGCGGCTGCCGTCGGCCCTCTGCTGCCCGACCAGCGCCGCGACGTTGTCGACCGCCTCGGCCATCAGCGTGACATGCTCGCTCATCACCGCGATCTTCTGCAGGCCGTCATCCCCGCGCTGGCTGTCGGACGTTCCGTGCTCGACGTCCAGGGCGCCGCGCAGCACCGCCCACCCGCCGTTGACCGGGCCGATGCGGTACTTGTCGTCGACCCGCACGTCGCTGTAGTAGACGATGTTGGTCCGGTCGCCGTCGATGGTGCGGATGGGTTGGATCTCGACGCCCGGCGAGTCCAGCGGCACCAGGAACATGGTCAGGTTCTTGTGTTTCGGCCCGTCCGGGTCGGTATTGGTAAGCAGGAAAACGTATTTCGCGTTGTGCGCGTTGGACGTGAACATCTTGGAGCCGTTGATGATCCAGCTCGCGCCGTCGCGAACGGCCCGCGTTTTGCAGGTCGCCACGTCGGAGCCGCCCTCGGGCTCGGTGTAGCCCAGGCACAGCCGGGTGTGGCCGGTCAGCACCCCGGGCAGCACGTCGTCGGCGATCTCGGCCGATCCGAATTGCTTCAGCGTGTGGGCGACCATGGCCGTGGTGCCCCAGTGGAACCACGGCGTGTGCGCACGGCCGATCTCCAGGTCCCAGATCCGCCGGCGCAGCGCGGTGAACCCGCCATCGGCTTCGTCGTGCCAATCGTCGGCCAGATAGCCCTTGGCGCCCAACGCCAGATGCACTTCTTCGTCGAAATTCTCCCCGGTCTCCCGGTCGCGCCGACGCACCTCGTCGGTGACGATTTCGCCCAGATACCCCCGCAGCCGATCGCGGAATTCCTGGTCGTCCGGCGACAGTTCGACGAGCGAGAAGTCCATGAGTCTTACAGCCGCGCTTCGGTTTTGATCGCGGTATCCGTGGTCCGCAGCGGGCGGATCAGCGCGTCCTGGGCGAACGATGCGATCAGCTCGCCCTCTTCGGTGTGCACGGCGCCGCGGACGTACGACATGCCCGCGCCGACCTGGGTGCTCTCGTGGGTGTAGAGCAACCAGCCGGTCCAGGACACCGGCTCGTGGAAGCTCACCGTGATGGTCATCGGCGCCGTCGACACGGTCAGGTGGGACTGGGCGGTGCCGATGCCCTTGTGCGCCCGCATCGTGGTCGAGATGCCCAGGTGGCCGGTGAAATACGCGACCAGCGCCTTGGCCAGGTCGTCGCGGGTCGGGATCGGGTCGTAGTGCAGCCAGGCGAACAACTCCGGCGGCCCGACCTCGTCGGGGCTGTTGACGTCGAGCACGTCGACCAGGCGCAGCTCGCGCCCGCCCATCGGCATCCCCCCGTCGTTGGCGTGGGCGGGCGCCGTCACCTCCGGACGCGGCAGGTGGTGGCGGATGACGTCGTCCGTCGGCACATCGAGCAGCGTCGTCACCGTGATGGCCCGACGGCCGTTCTGGCTGACGTTCACCACCGCAGTGGCCGTCGAGCGACCCTCGGCGACCACGTCGAAGTCGAACTCGACCGGCGGTCCGACCAGGACCGCGCGGGCGAACACCGCGTGCACCGATCTCACCGACTTCTCCGGAAACCGTTTGGCCGCAGCGACAATCACCTGCGCGAGCACCTGGGTGCCTTCCACCACCTGACGTTCGTCCTCGCCGGCGATCCCGGTGTCGGCGATGAAACGGTCCGGCCCGTCGGGGCGCGCGTCGAATAAATCGAGGAGGCCGGCGACCGACCAGTGCGTCTGCTCAGATTCCGTCGTCACCTAGCGAGAATGACATTCTCGCCAAATATTGTAAAGCCTTAGGCGGCGTCGATCACCGCGGTTTTGAACCGCTCGATGACCTCCAGCGCGTGGGCGACGCTGTCGCCCGGCAGCCCGACTTGCACCCAGTTCACGCCCAGCTTGGCCAGCCGTTCCAGGCCCGTCAGATAGGCGTCGGCGTTGAAGTCGTTGTCGGCCGGACTGCCGCCCTCGGAGTTGCCGAAAACGATGTCGATCTTGGAGGCGTCCCGGTCCGCCTTGTCCAGTCGGCGGCGCAGGTCATCGATGCCCGCGGCTAGGGCCTCAACCGAATCCATCGGTGCCGTGCGCGCGGTCTGGGCCAGCGCTGGGGGCGCGGCAAACGGGCACCAGCCGTCGCCCTTCTCGGCGACCCGGCGCCGGGCGGCACCGGTGTTGCCGCCGATCCAGATCGGCGGGTGCGGGTCGCTGACCGGTCGCGGGTGCGCGGTGATCCCGTGCGCGCTGAAATGCTTGCCCTCGAACGTCACGTCATCGGACGTCCAGATCGCCCGGATCGCGTCGAGCGCCTCGTCGAACAATTCGGCGCGCTCCTCGAAGTCCACGCCGAGTGCGGCGAACTCCCGCTTGAGGTAGCCAACGCCCACGGCGAGGGTGAACCTTCCGCCGGAGAGCAGATCCAGGGTCGCACCAGACTTGGCCACTACGAAGGGGTTTCGATACGGCAATACCACGATGTTCGGGATCAGCCGCAGTGTGCTGGTGCGCGCCGCGGCGTAGCCCATCGCCACGAACGGGTCCAGCGCGTCGTGTCCGCCCGCTTCCAGCCAGCGCTGGGAGGGCGCCGGATGGTCGGTGAAACCGAAGCCGTGGATACCGGCGGCTTCGGCCGCCACGGCGACCGTGACGATGCCCTCGCCGCTGATCAATTCCGGGTTGTACGGGTGGCTGTGCATCGGGTGGGTGATGGTGAAATGCATCTGCCGCTTCCTTAGCTGAACGCCGACGATGTCCCTGCAAAATACCGCGTGACATTTATACGATAATCTGTAAAGCCAGCCGGGTGATCGGCCGGTCATACTTACCGCCGCAAAGGAGCGACGACGTTGGGCACCGTGACCTCGAGTTCGGAAACGGCGTTCGCCCGACCTCCGGAGACGATCTACGACTTCGTCACCAACCCGGCCAACTGGACGAAGACCTATCCGGGCAGTGCGCACATCACGAACCTGCCCGACCAGTTGCCGCTGCAGGTCGGCGACACCTGGCAGGAGTCCGGCGCCGACGGCGACCGCGTTTTCACCTGGCATCTGGCGATCGCGATGCGGCCAAAGCTGTGGATGTTCAATTCCGTTGGGCGACTTGGCCATGACCGCGACGGCAACGGTGGAATGGAGGGCCGCATCACGGTCCAATACCAGTTCACCAAGCCCGGCGAGGAGATCACGTTGTTCACCCGCACGATGACGATCGAGGCCTACAAGCACGCGCCGCTGCCCGATGCCTTGTTCCAGCAAGTCAATCCCGCCAAGATCGACGCCTACCACGCGGCGATCGCACGAGAATTGGATGTGCTCGATGACGGCAATGGTTGAGGGGCTGGCCCCGCTGGCGACGGGGTTCTGCTTCGGCGAGGGTCCGCGCTGGTTCGAGGGCCTGCTGTGGTTCTCCGACATGCTCGGCGAGGCCGTGCACACCGTCACCCTCGGCGGGTCGATGACCACGCTGCCGCTGCCCGGGCACGCCCCGTCGGGCCTGGGCTTCCGGCCGGACGGCACGCTGCTGATCGTGTCCACCGAGGCCCGGCAGCTGCTGAGCTACGACGGCGAAAACGTTGACACCATCGCCGATTTGAGCGCTGTGGCACCGGCCGACCTCGGTGACATGGTGATCGACGACCGCGGACGGGCCTATATCGGGTCGCAGGCATTTGACGGCGGCGTCATCGTGCGGGTGGATCCGGACAACACCGTGCGCGTGGTGGCGCGCGACCTGGACTTCCCCAACGGCATGGCCATCACACCCGACCGCGGGACGCTGATCGTCGCCGAGTCGAAGGGCCGGCGACTGACCGCGTTCAGCATCGACGACGACGCCGACCTGACCGAGCGGCGAGTGTTCGCCGATGGTCTGGACGGCCCGCCCGACGGCATCTGCCTGGACCGCGACGGCGGGGTGTGGACGTCGATGACGCTGGCGCACCAGTTCGAGCGCATCACCGTCGGCGGTGACGTGACGCATCGCATCGACGTCGGCGACCGCGCGGCGATCGCCTGCATGCTCGGCGGGCCCGAGGACCGCACGCTGTTCATGCTGTCGAGCACCGAGGCCTACCCCAAGCGGTTGGTCGGAACCCGACTCTCGCGCGTCGACACCGTCATCGTCGACAGCCCCGGCGCCGGCCTGCCCTGAAAGGTGCACGATGAGCGATTCGTACTATGAGCTGATCGACGCCACCGACCCGCTGGGCGAAAAGTTCTGTGCCACAGACCTTGTCAGGAGCACCTGGACCGCCAAGATCCAGCATGCCGCGCCGGTGTCGGCGCTCTTGGTCCGTGCGCTCGAACGCTGCGACGCGCGCGAAGACACCCGGTTGAGCCGGGTCGCCATCGACTTGTTGGGACCCGTGCCCGCCGACGGCGACATGTGGGTCCGCTCGAAGGTCGAGCGCCCAGGCAAGCAGATCGAACTGCTCAGCGCCGAGACGCTGGCTTTGGGGCCCGACGGTCAGCCGCGGCCGACGGCGCGGGCCACCGGGTGGCGGCTGCAGCAGCGGGACACCGCCGAACTGGTGCACGCAGCGGCCCCGCTGCCCGCCCCGCTCAGCGAGGCGCGTAGCCGCGACCTCGCCAAGAACTTCGACCGCAACTACGTGCACAGCCTGGACTGGCGCTGGCTCACCGCGCCGCTCAACGCGGGCCCGGGCGAGTCCTGGATCAAACCGACCGCGAGCCTGGTCGACGGCGAGACGATGACGCCGTTGGAGCGGCTGTTCGCGGTCGCGGACTGCGCCAACGGCATTGGCTCCAAAATCGACATCACCAAGTGGACGTTTTTGAACAACGACCTCGTCGTGCACGTGCACCGGATTCCGGACGGCGAGTGGACCGGCATCCGGGCGGAGACCAACTACGGGCCGGACGGCATCGGCACGACGGTGGGCACGCTGTTCGACGAGACCGGCGCCGTCGGCAGCATTCAGCAGTCGGTGCTGCTGCGCCGCCGGCCCTAGCGACCCCGGCGCTCCTGCGCCAATGTCGGTGCGGGAACGGGTGCAATCAGATCGACGATCTGCACGTGCGACAGGTCCGCCGCGACGATGGTCGCGGCGATCAGACGGCCGACGTCCGCGGGCGGCACCTGCCCGACCGAATGCACGATCGAAGCCCGCACCCCGGTGCCGACGAACTCGGCGTCCAGCCCACTGACCCACGCTTCCAGCATCCGGTGCGCGCCGGCCGACGGCGCCCCGATCAATTCCGGGCTGATCAACACCACATCTCCACGGCCGTTGTCGACCATCGGCGGAACAAGTTGTCCCACAAGGTGTTGCGCGCCGACCCAGGATCTGTCGACGACGCCAGCGCTGCTGACCAACACGTCGGCGTCACCTATCAGATAGTCGGCGGACTGGATGAAGCGGTCGATCGAGGGCGGGTCGGCGAGGTCCAGGTGAGCGGCGAACACCTCAGCGCCGTCGGACCGAAGACGCGCGGCGAATTCCTCGCAGATGTGCGTCCGGCGGCCGCCCATCACCACCAAATGTCCGTCGGCCGCCAGCCGCGCTACCGTCGCGAGCGCGACGGCCGACGACGCTTCGGTGATGACCACCGTCCGGCACGGGCTCACGGCGTACCCCGATCAATCCCGGCCCGCCCCGCTAAGCTCTGGGGGTCAGCCACCTCGGGCGGGGCCGTAAACACCGTGGCCGGGGGACATGGCAGTGGCACGAAAACAGCGTGACACTTCGGGTTAATTTTGTAAAGTTTGGTTATGGAGCAGACGACTACCCTCGCGGACGACGCATCGACTCAGCAGCGGATCCTTGCGGCCACCGCTGAGGTGCTCGGTCGCAACGGCAAGCGCAAGCTGAGCCTGTCCGACGTCGCCGCCCAGGCCCGGGTGTCCAGGCCGACGCTGTATCGCTGGTTCGCCTCCAAAGATGAGCTGCTTTCCGCGTTCTCCAAATACGAACGGCTGACGTTCGAAAGGGGCATAGCCCGGGCGACGGCCGGCCTCAAGGGCGCCGAAAAGCTCGATGCTGCGTTGCGATTCATCGTCGACTACCAGCATTCGTACACCGGTGTGCGCATGGTCGATATCGAGCCCGAACACGTCATCACCCAGTTTTCGGCCGTCATCCCGCAGATGCGCGATGGTCTGCAGCGGCTGATACCCGGTCCGAACGCCGCGGTGAAGGCGGCTACGGCGATCCGAGTTGCGTTCTCGCACTACGTGATTCGCAGCGACGACGCCGACGAGTTCCTGGCCCAGCTGCGCCACGCGGTCGGCATCAAGGGTGCATCCGACTAATTGCCCTGCTCTCCCCCGCAAGCGGGTGGGGGTACCTCCAGCCGCGTAGCGGCTAGGCGGCGTACCCCCACCTCGGGCCGTCCGACCCGCATCGTCGCAGAGCGCGACTAATCGACTAGTCGAACAGCACCGCGGCGTTGAGGTAGCCGGTCGGGTCGAACGCCGTCTTCAGTGTGCGCATCGCAGCGATGTCGGCGGGCTCGCGGGACATGCCGAGATAGCGGCGTTTGCGGCTGCCGACGCCGTGCTCGGAGCTGACGTTGCCGCCGCATTCCGCGATCAGCTCCATCATCGCCGCGTATAGATCGCGTTCTTGCTCCTCGTCGCAGCGCAGCACGTTGAGATGCAGGTTGCCCTCGCCGATATGCCCGAACAACACACCGATGGCATCGGGCGCGTGCCGGTCCAGCAACGCGGCGGCGTCGCGGGCGAATCCCGCGATGGCCGAGAGCGGCAACGATACGTCGAATTTCAGCGGCGGCCCGAATAGGCCGACCACCTCGGCCACCGATTCGCGGACCCGCCAAAGGCGTTGCTGTGCAGCAAGATCAACGCCGACGGCGGGTTCACCGCTGATCTTCACGCCGTCCAGCGCGTCGGCCAGCCGCTCGGTCTGGTCGAGGTCGGAGGCCAGTTCGATCAGGAGCAGCCAATCGGCATGCACCGGCGCCGGCAGCCCCAGATGCTCCTCGGCCAGAGCACCGGCTCGCCCGTCGATCAGTTCCAGCGCGGCGATGCCGTCCAGGTCGCGAAACAGCCGGCCGGCGTCGACCAGCGCATCGAGATCGTCGAAGCCGCACACGGCGGTCACCCGATGCGGCGGGTCCGGGTGTAAGCGCAGATCGAGCGCGGTGATCACGCCCAGCGTCCCCTCGGCGCCGACGAACAGCGCGGGTAGGTCGTAGCCGGTGTTGTCGGCCCGCACCCGGCTGTGCCTGCGGACCACCGACCCGTCGGGCAGCGCGACATCCAGCCCGACGACCTGGTGACCCATGTTGCCGTAGCGCACGGTGCGCAACCCGCCGGCGTTGGTCGAGGCCATGCCGCCGACGGTCGCGGTGTCGCGCGCGGCCAGGTCGACACCGAACACCAGCCCGGCCGCGCTCGCCGCCCGCTGCACCGCGGCCAGCGTGGCGCCGGCGCCGGCTTCGATGCGGCGTTCGATCGTGTCGACATCGCCGATGGCGCAAAGCCGTTCGGTCGACAGCAGCACATCGTCGTACTCGGGGACGGCGCCGGCCACCAGCGAGGTGCGGCCGCCCTGGATGGTGACGTTGGTGCCGGCGTCGCGGCACAGCCGCAGCACCTCGGCGACCTCGTCGGCCGAACCCGGGCGCACCAGGGCGCTCGCGCGTCCCCGGTAACGGCCGGTGTGGTCGACGCTGCGACCGGCCAGCACGTCGGGATCGGTGCTCACATGACTCGGCCCCACCAGCGAGGACACCTTCTGCAGCACACTCGGGTCCATGGCGCCGGTCTACCACATCCGCCTAGCGGATGACGCTGACGCCGCCGTCCACCGGGATCACCGCACCGGTGATGTAGCTGCTGGCCCGGCTGGCGAGAAAGACCGCGATGCCCGCCATGTCGTCGGGCTGGCCGATGCGGCCTAGCGGCATGCCGGAGCCGACGGCGTCCGGCCCGGCCCGCAGCAGTTCCTTGGTCATCCGGGACTGGAAGAGCCCGGGCGCGATCGCGTTCACCAGAATCCGCGGCGCCAGCTCGCCGGCGAGGTGCTGCGTCAGCATGTGCACCGCGGCCTTGCTGGCGCTGTAGGAAAAGTTGTCCCGGCCGCGGCCCGGCGGGACGATGCCGTCGATGCTGCCGGTGTTGATGACGCGAGCCGGGTCGTCGTCGGTCGCGCCGGCCGTCAGCATCGGCACCAGCGCGCGCGTCAGCAGGAAGACGCCCTTGACGTTGACGTTGTAGACCTTGTCGAAGCCGGATTCGGGAAACTCGTCCAACGGTGCACCCCACGCCGCACCGGCGTTGTTGAACAGCGCATGGATGGCGTCCTCCCGCTCGGCGAGGTCGCCGACCAATGCCTGCACGCCGTCGACGGTGCCCAGATCGGCGGGAATCGCCTGCACCAGTCCATGCGTCGACAACTCGGCGACGGCGGCGTCCAGCTCGGCCTTTTTGCGGCTGGACAGATAAACCGTCGCGCCCGCCTGCAGCAGTCCGCGCGCGATCATCACGCCGATGCCGCGGCCGCCGCCGGTGACCACCGCGACCTTGCCGTCGAGTCGAAACAAGTCAGTCATGGCCATCAGTCTTGTGTCGGCCAGGCGTCGCCCCGCACTCGGGGTACCGTTCGGAATACCATGACCAACCAATCCAAGGTCGACTTCTCCGGTGTGCGCTGGGGCTCGGTGGGGTGGACCAATGTGTGCACGCTGTATTTGCGGGCCTACGAAAGCCGTTCGCAGCAGCCGATTCTCGGTGATACAGCCGCAGCCGACGCCGTCGACCGGATCGAATACGACTTCGCCCGCCTGCACAAAGCCGTCCGTCCGTGGGGCAACCAGTTCCTGGTTGCGTTGCGCGCCAAGCAACTTGACACCTGGGCCGCCGACTTCCTGCGCCGCAACCCGGACGCCGTCGTACTGCACCTGGGCTGCGGACTCGACAGCCGCGCATTCCGGCTCGACGTGCCGTCGGGCATGCAGTGGTTCGACATCGACGTACCCGAAGTCGTCGCGCTACGGCGACAGCTGTTCGCCGAGCGCCCCGGCTACACGACGATAGGGTCTTCGGTCGCCGACCCCGGCTGGCTGGACCAGGTCCCCGCCGACGGTCCCGCGTTGATTATCGCCGAGGGGCTGCTGATGTACCTGCGCGACAACGAAATACGCGATCTGCTGCAGCGGCTGACCGATCGATTCGGCACCGGCGAGCTCCTGGCCGACCTGGTCTCACCGTGGGCCCCGCGGTTCTCCAATTCGCCACTGCTGGCCAAGGCCGCCACGGCGGGGATCACCAAATTCGGCAGCCACGACGGCCACGAGCTGGTCGAGTGGATTCCCCGCCTGCAGCTCGTTGAGTCGACGGCGTTCCTCGACCCGGCGAAGATCCCGCTCACGCCGCAACGGTTGATCTTTCGGGCGTTCTGCGCGATCCCGGCCGTCAGGAATTACGACCGGCTGTACCGATTTCGGTTCTGACCCCGAGCGGCGACTCGACGCGGACCGCCTCGTCGCGGATCAGGCCGCGCAGCAGCGCGGTGCTGAACTCGGCGGCGATCTCCTTGGCACTGCGGCGGCCGCTCGGCCGTAGCCATCGGTAGGCGCCGAGCGTCATTCCGATGTAGCCGAGCGCGAGCACGTGCGAGTCGCACTCGTAGAACTCACCGCTTCTGATGCCGCGGTCGATCAGGCCGTGCACGTGCTCGTAGACCTGCGTTTCCTTCTCGCGGACCGCGGCGACCTGTTCCTCGGTAAACCACTCGGTGATGTAGGGCTGCTCCTGGAAGTACACCGCGGCGCCCTCGGGGTTCGCGGCGATGTTGTTGAGCAGCCGGATCGTGTATTGGTAGAGCGCCTCACGCGCCGAAATGGTCGGATCGTCGTGCACCGCATCGAGAGTGCGCTCGGCGGCCTGCTGGTAGATGTCGTAGAGGATCAGCGACTTGCTGGCGTAGTAGTGATAAACGGTGGCCTTGTTCAGCCCGACCACGTCGGCAACGTCGTCCATCCGGGTGCCGTGATAGCCGCGGGCGGCGAACAGCTTGGTGGCAACGGTCAGCAGCTCCTCGCGGCGGGTGAGCCCGTTCTCGGATGGCATCTTTACTCGCTATCGGCAGGCCCGGGGCATGCCCGGTGTCAATCAACTAGTCGGTAGTCTAGGCAACGCCCTGTTCCCTGTTGCGGGATGGCCGGTGGGACTAGACTCCCCCACGAAGCACGTCGCGAGTCGAGAGGCGGTCAGATGAACCCGGATCCGGATCCGAGCTACGACTTTTCCGACGAACTCGAGTTCTACTTCAAGTACCTGCCGTGGGGCTTCCGTGGCGTCGTCGACGGTAACGGCTACCCGCCGCAGGCCTACCCGCCGGTTTAACCAGCGCCTATAGCGCCTTCAACTCCTCGGCGACTTCGGTCACCGACTTCTTCGCATCCCCGAACAGCATCGTGGTCCCCTCGCCGTAGAACAGTGGGTTGTCGATGCCCGCGAAGCCCGAGTTCATCGACCGCTTGAGCACGATCACCGACTTGGCCTTGTCCACGTTGAGGATCGGCATGCCGTAGATCGGGCTGGAGGCGTCGCTGCGGGCGGCCGGGTTGGTGACGTCGTTGGCCCCGATGACGATCGCGACATCGGTGCGGCCGAACTCGTCGTTGATGTCGTCCATGTCCTTCATCGCGTCGTAGTCGACCTCGGCCTCGGCCAGCAGCACGTTCATATGGCCGGGCATCCGGCCGGCGACGGGATGGATCGCGTACTTGACCGCGACGCCCTTATCCTCGAGAAGGCTGGCCATGTCCTTGACGGCGTGCTGGGCCTGTGCGACGGCCAGGCCGTAGCCCGGGACGACGATCACCTGGTTGGCGTAGGCCATCTGGATCGCGGCGTCGGCCGCCGACGTGGACTTGACGTGCTTGTCGCCGCTGTCGCCGCCGCCGACGGCCACACCGCCCCCACCGAAGCCGCCGGCGACGATCGCCGGGATCGAGCGGTTCATCGCCTTGGCCATCAGGTTGGTCAGGATCGAGCCGGACGCGCCGACGATCATGCCGGCGACGACCATCGCGGTGTTGTTCAGAGCCAGGCCCGCGGCCGCGGCCGACAGCCCGGTCATCGCGTTGAGCAGCGAGATGACCACCGGCATGTCGGCACCGCCGATCGGCAGCACCACCATCAGGCCAAGCACCCCGGCAGCGGCGAGCAGGCCGATCATCCACCACAGCGACACCCCGCCGCTGCCCGGATGCGCGTCGAGGCCGATAACGACGGCGGCCGCGACGGCCGCCACCAGCAGCAGCAGGTTGATCGGCTGCTGGGCCTTGCCGAAGCCGATCGGGGAGCCGGAGATGGTCTCCTGCAGCTTGCCGAATGCGATGATCGATCCCCAGAACGAGATCGACCCGATGATCGCGGCGAACAACGACGCGATCACGATGTGCACCGTCGGCGACTCGTGGTGCTGGAACGCCGAAAAGCCCTTGGTCTCAATGAATTCCGCGAGGGCGATGAGCGCGACGGTGCCACCGCCGACGCCGTTGAAAAACGCCACCAGCTGCGGCATGGCGGTCATCTTGGTCAGCCGCGCGGGCGGCACACCCAACACGAGGCCGACCACTAGCCCGGCGATGATCAGCGGCCACTGGTCGGTGTCCCGGATCTTGATCAGCGTCGCCGTCACGGCGAGTGCCATACCGACGGCGGCGATCAGGTTGCCGCGCACCGCCGTCTTGGGCCCGGTCAGGCCCATCAGGCCATAGATGAACAGCGCGAACGAGATGACGTAAAGGCCGATCACCAAGTAGTTCATTTGGCGCCCGCCTCGGTCTTTTCGGCCTTGGCGGGCTTCTTGCCCTTGAACATGCCGAGCATCCGGTCGGTCACGATGAAGCCGCCGACGACGTTCAGGGTGCCGAACACCACGGCCACGAACAAGATGATCTGCACCGCCAGCGACGGGTGCTCAACCTCACCGAACACCACCAGGGCGCCGACCACCACGATCCCGTGGATGGCGTTGGTCCCCGACATCAGCGGGGTGTGCAGCGTGTTGGGGACCTTCGAGATCACCGCGAACCCGACGAATCCGGACAGCACCAGGATCGCCAGGTTGGACAGCAGCTCGTCATACATCCCGTGCATTTATGCTTCCCCTCCGATGTTGCGCCGCTCCTGCGCATCGCTGCGCTCTGCATCGTCGCCGACGGTGCGCGTCACGCACGACTCTGCGATGACTTCGTCGTCGAAGTCGGGCGCCAGCGCGCCTTCCTTGATCAGCAGGTCCAGCAGCGCCGTGATGTTCTTGCTGTACAGCTCGCTGGCGTGTTCGGGCATCGTCGCGGGCAGGTTGAGCGGCGACGCGATCGTGACGTCGTGCTTGACGACGACCTGGCCGGGCTCGGTCAGTTCGCAGTTGCCGCCGGTTTCCCCGGCGAGGTCCACCACGACGCTGCCGGGCTTCATCGCCTCGACCGCGGCTGCGGTCACCAGCTTGGGCGCCGGCCGGCCCGGGACCAGGGCCGTGGTGATCACGACGTCGAAGCCGGCGATCGCGTCTTCCAAGGCCTTCTGCTGCTGCGCGCGCTCCTCGTCGGTGAGTTCGCGGGCATAGCCACCCTCACCGGCGGCGGCCACATCTTTGTCGCCGAGCGACAACCATTGCGCGCCGACCGAGCGCACCTGGTCGGCCACCTCGGGCCGCACGTCGTACCCGGTGGTGCGCGCACCGAGTCGTTTCGCCGTGGCCAGGGCCTGCAGGCCGGCCACGCCGACGCCGAGCACCAGCACGGTGGCCGGCTTCACGGTCCCCGCCGCGGTGGTCAGCATCGGGAAGAACCGGGTCGACTCCGACGCCGCGAGCAGCACGGCCTTGTACCCGGACACGTTGCCCTGCGACGACAACGCGTCCATGGCCTGCGCCCGGGAGATCCGCGGGATGGCCTCCAACGCGAACGCCTGCACGCCGGCCTGCTTGAGTGCGCCGATCGCGTTGTCGGCGTTGCGAGGAGCGAGGAAGCCGATCAGCGTCTGGCCACTGTGCAGCTTGCTGATCTCGTCAGCGGTCGGCGGCGCGACCTTGACCACCACGTCCGCCGCCCAGGCATCGCCGATGGTGGCGCCGGCCTCGGTGTACAGCTCGTCGGGAAGCAGCGCCCGCTCGCCGGC
>Ga0335075_10001561_pt1 | contig 37631 bp, 32 predicted proteins | sample Lox_Sample_24_FD_206723 | JGI IMG/M metagenome (GOLD analysis project Ga0335075, IMG submission 206723) | Soil microbial communities from Loxahatchee National Wildlife Refuge, Florida, United States - Lox_Sample_2.4 | ecosystem: Environmental > Terrestrial > Soil > Wetlands | place: USA... | reverse complement strand
TCTACCCCGGCCAGCGCGCCACCGGCGAAGTGATGATGGACAACGAGAACATCATCGCGCCCAATATCGACCTGAATGCGCTGCGCGCCCGCATCGGCATGGTGTTCCAGAAGCCCACGCCGTTCCCGATGTCGATCCGCGACAACATCGCCTTCGGCGTGCGGCTGCACGAGCGGCTGTCGACGTCCGCGATGGAAGAGCGGGTGGAATGGTCGCTGGCCCGCGGCGCGCTGTGGGGCGAGGTGAAGGATCGGCTGAACACGTCTGCGCTTGGCCTCTCGGGCGGCCAGCAGCAGCGCCTTTGCATCGCCCGCACCATCGCGGTGCGCCCCGAGGTGATCCTCCTCGACGAGCCGACCAGCGCGCTCGACCCGATCAGCACGCTGAAGATCGAGGAGCTGATCGACGATCTGAAGCGCGACTTCACCATCGCGCTGGTCACCCACAACATGCAGCAGGCGGCGCGCGTCGCCGACCAGGTCGGGTTCTTCTACCTGGGCGAGTTGGTGGAAGTCTCCAGCGCGGCACAGATGTTCACCGCCCCGAAAGAACGGCGCACGCAGGATTACATCACCGGCCGCTTCGGCTGAGCGCGAGGAGCTGCCCATGGCCGACGAACCGCACCTGATCAAGAGCTTCGAACAGGAGCTGCGACGACTGCGCGACATGATGACCGAGATGGGCGGTATCGTCGAAAACCAGGTGGCGCTCGCCGCCGTGGCGATCCTGGATCGCGACAGCACGTCCGCCAGCCGCGTGGTGGAGGAGGATCCGCGCGTCGATGCGCTGGAGCGGCAGGTCGAGCAGTTCGTCATCCGCATGCTCGCCCTCCGCCAACCTGTCGCCGGCGATCTCCGCCAGGCGGTAGCGGCCCTGAAGATGACCGTCGATCTGGAGCGCATCGGCGACTATGCCGCCAATGTCGCCAAGCGGAGCATCGTGCTGTCGCAGTTCACTCTGCCATATAGCCTGGCGGGGCTCGGCCACATGGCACGGCTGGTGCAGGAGAACCTGAAGCTGACGGTCGACGCCATCGGCGACAACGACGCCGACAAGGCGATGCAGGTTTGGCGCTCTGACCTGATGGTCGATGACATCTACACGGTGATCTTCCGCGAGCTGATCACCTACATGATGGAGGATCCTCGCAACATCACCCCGTGCACGCATCTGCTGTTCATAGCCAAGAACCTGGAGCGAATCGGCGATCACGCGACTAATATCGCTGAAACGATCTACTACGCGGTCAAGGGCGAGTCGCTGCCGGATGCGCGGCCGAAGGGCGACAGTTCCGCCTACGCCATGGTTCCGCCCTCGCGCACAGGAGAGAGCTGAGCATGCTTGACGGAATCTCCGGTGCCTCGAAGCCGCTCGTCCTGGTCGTGGAGGACGAGGCGGCGCTGGTCACCATGCTGCGCTACAATCTCGAAAAGCAGGGCTTCCGCGTCGAGGAGGCGGCGGACGGCCAGGAGGCGCTGACCCGTATCTCGGAGGTCACGCCCGACCTCGTGCTCCTGGACTGGATGCTGCCGGTGATGTCCGGCCTCGAGGTCTGCCGCCAGATTCGCCGCCGTCCGGCAACCCGCGACCTGCCGGTGATCATGGTGACCGCGCGGACCGAGGACCAGGACGCGGTGCGTGGCCTCAACACCGGAGCGGATGACTACATCACCAAGCCGTTCAGCATCGATGCGCTGCTGGCGCGGATGCGGGCGTTGCTGCGCCGGGCAGGTGCGGTCCCGGCCAAAGGTCAGCTCGCCTTCCACGATATCGGCATGGACCTCGCCACGCATCGGGTCACGCGCAACGGCCGCCCCATCCACCTGGGGCCGACCGAGTTCCGGCTGCTGGAATTCTTCCTCCAGCACCCGCGCCGCGTGTTCTCCCGCGAGGAGCTGCTGGATGCCGTCTGGGGGCACGACATCCACGTGGAGCCGCGCACGGTGGATGTGCACATCCGCCGGCTGCGCAAGGCGATCAACGGCAACGACGAACTCGACGTGGTGCGCACCGTGCGCGCCGCCGGCTACGCGCTGGACACCGAGCCGATCTGACTTTTCCCGGCCGCGGCACAGCAGTTCGACACAACGCGGTAACAAGCGAGAAACACGGCGCCCCTACATTCCTCCGCAGTTCTGCGGCAGGGAGTGAAAGCATGTTCGCATTGAAGCGTTTGGGCTCCGCGGCTGCCGTGCTCGGAGTCGTCGGCGCGGCCGTCGTGCTTGCGCCAAGCCCTGCAAAGGCCTGGTGGGGCGGCGTCAGGTTCGGCATCGTGCTGCCGCCGGTCGTAGTGGCGCCGGCGCCTGTCTATGTGGCGCCGCCGGTCGCCTACTACCCGCCTCCGCCGGTGTATTACGCCCCGTCACCGCCGCGCCCGGTCTGGGTGCCGGGGCATTGGCAGGGCGGATATTGGGTGCCGGCCCACTGGGCCTGATCTGTTCGGGTGGCCCCGAGCGCGGCGGCTCCTCCTCACCGCCCGGGCTGCCCTGATGCCTCCCCTCGCGCCTGGCGCGGGGGGAGGCTTTTTATGTTCATAGGCCGCAAGTGGGTCCCCCCCGGCCGGCCACCTCCTCCTGCAATCTGAGGGGGAAATCAGCCGGGCGCATGTCTGACTTGAGCGCGGAAGAGAAAGATTGACGTGCAGCGCCGCGGGGGTTCACCCAACGAGCAGCATGTTCCGTAGAATCGAAGCCCTGCTCGACCCGACCGCCGGCGCGCCCGACGAGCCGCCGATCACCGGTCTGCTGCGCTTTTACTGGCACTTCATCCGCAAGACGCGCTGGCTCGTCGTTGCGCTGTTTGTCGGCGGCGGGCTGATCGCCATGCTGGACGCCAGCATCCCGGCGTTCATCGGGCGGGTGGTCTCGTTGGTGTCCACCCAAACCCCACGCACGTTGCTGCACGATTCGTGGCGGCAGCTTCTCGCCATGGCGGGCGTGCTGCTGCTGCTGCGACCAACGGTGTTCCTCGCCCAGGTCACGCTGATCAACCAGCTCGTGAACCCGGGCATGACGAACATGATCCGCTGGCAGAACCACTGGCACGTGGTTCGGCAAAGCTGGACGTTCTTCCAGAACGACTTTGCCGGGCGGATCGCCAACCGGGTGATCCAGACCGGGCCGAGCCTGCGCGAGAGCGTGGTGATGGCGTTCGACGCCGCCTGGTACATCATCGTCTACGGCAGCAGCGCGGTCGCCCTGATGGGCGCCACGAACTGGCGGCTGACGGTGCCGATCCTGCTGTGGTTCGCCGGATATGCGGCGATGCTCAGCTATTTCGTGCCGCGGCTGCGCGAGCGGTCGCGGGCGGTGTCCGAGGCGCGCTCGAACCTGACCGGGCGGGTGGTCGACAGCTACACCAACATCCTGACGGTGAAGCTATTCGCCCGCGCGCGGGACGAAGACGCCTTCGTGCGCGACGCGGTGGATCAGCACACCGAGCGGTTTCGCAACCAGACGCGGATGATCACCGGCTATGTCTTCGTGCTGGCGGCGATGAACGCCATGCTGATCGTCACCACCGCGACTTTGGCAATCTGGCTGTGGACCACCGGACGCATCGCGGTGGGCGCCGTGGCGATGGCGCTGCCGCTGTCCTGGCAGATCACCAACATCGCCGGCTGGGTGGCGCGGAGCGTGACCTCGATCTTCGAGAACGTGGGCACGGTGCAGGACGGCATGCGCTCGATCGCGGTCGAACGGCAGATGCCAGACCCACCGGGCGCAACCGAGCTGGTTGTCGAGGCGGGGGAGATCCGCTTCGAGGGGCTGCATTTCGACTATGGCCGCGGCTGGCGGCCGGCGGGACAGCCTGGCGTGCTACATGGCATCGACCTTGTCATCGCGCCGGGCGAGCGGGTTGGGCTGGTGGGGCCGTCCGGCGCGGGCAAATCGACGCTGGTCAATCTGCTGCTGCATTTCTACGAGCCGGCAAGCGGGCGCATCCTGATCGACGGCCAGGACATCGCCGGGGTGACGCAGGAGAGTCTGCGGGCGCAGATCGCGATGGTCACACAGGATACTTCGCTGCTGCACCGCTCGATCCGCGACAACATCCGCTACGGTCGGCCGGAAGCGAGCGACGCGATGATCCAGGCCGCGGCGCGGCGGGCGGAGGCGCACGAGTTCATCCTCGGGCTGGAGGACTGGCACGGCAGACACGGCTACGACGCGCATGTCGGCGAGCGTGGGGTGAAGCTGTCCGGGGGACAGCGCCAGCGCGTTGCGATCGCCCGGGTGATCCTGAAGGACGCGCCGATCCTGGTGCTCGACGAGGCGACATCTGCGCTGGACTCCGAGGTGGAGGCAGCGATCCAGGATCAGCTCGCCGAGCTGATGGAGGGCCGCACGGTGATCGCGATCGCGCACCGTCTGTCCACGATTTCGCAGATGGACCGGCTGGTGGTGCTGGATCGCGGACGGATCGTCGAGGCAGGCTCGCATCGCGACCTGCTGGCGAACGGTGGGATCTATGCGCGGCTGTGGCGCCGGCAGTCCGGCGGGTTTGTTCCAGAAGTCGGCGCGGGGGTGCTCGCGGGCTGACGGGTGCCGCACACGCGAATTGCCCGCACTGACCAATCGACTGGGACGCGGCTTCAGGTTTATGGCTTCGCGCGAGATCGTCGGCCGTTTCCGTGAAACTCCGTCGGGACTCAGTGTCACTCCGTATCCACTTCACTCTTCGCGCGGTCAACGAACACTGTCTCTGCCACGAGCTCAGTCCGTTATGCTCGATATAGATCGTATCGAACAACTCCTCGGCCTCACGCGCGTCGCATAAGGTTGCGTCAACATCAGCGACAGACCAGCAATTTCCAGCCGCGGTATCCGAGTGGCCGGTCCAGTCGCACAGTGTGCTCGCCTCGTGGCGATGCTAACCTCTGCACCATGCAGTTTATCCATTCTCGCCTGATCCTGGCGCTCTGGCTCCTGTGGTGCGTCTATTGGTTCGCGGCATCGGTCCGGTCCAAGCCGACGATGCGCCAGGAAAGCTTCGTCAGCGGCGCTCTCCATCGGCTGCCGCTGTTGCTCGCCATCGCGCTGTTTCTGGTCCCCCCGCGCCGGATCGGCTGGCTGGGCGTACGATTCCTGCCGCGCACTGAGCCGCTGTTCTGGCTGGGCACGATCATGGTCGCGGCCGGGCTCGGCTGGTCGGTGCTGGCGCGCGTCTATCTCGGCGGGAACTGGAGCGCGGCGGTGACCGTGAAGCAGGATCACGAGCTGATCCGCACCGGCCCCTATCGGTGGACGCGCCACCCGATCTACACCGGCCTGCTCGTGGCCTTCGCCGGTACTGCGATCGCGCTTGGGGAGTGGCGCGGACTGCTCGCCCTGGCGCTGGTGGTTGTGGCTTTCCTGCGCAAGAGCGCCGTCGAGGAGCGATTCATGATGGCGCAGTTCCCCGACACGTATCCGCACTATCGCGCGGAGGTGCCGGCGCTGGTGCCGCACCCCGTCTCGCACCGTCGCGGCTGATTTGGTGCTTCAGCGCGCCGAAGCGGTTGTCGGCGCTGGCGGCTTGGTGCCGGGGGCTTCGCTGCGGGCTTCGGCCAGCAGCCGGTCGCAGGCGCCGTGATCGCTCGTGCCGAACTGGATGGTCGGCAGCACCGCGAGCGGCGCCAGCAATATGCCCAGCCCGGCAGCGAGCCCACCGCGGACAAAGGTTTCGACACCCGGCAAAACGCTGGGATGCTTGAGCGTGCCGCCGATATTGATCGGTCCGGGCAGCGAACCGATCGAAAAATGTCGCGGCCGGGTGCGAAGCTGCAAACCGAGCTTCTCGTCGCGCAGGTCCGCCCAACCGGTCGCAGTGACGATTGCCTCCTTGGTGTCGAGGATCATCGGACGAGGCTGCACGACCCCGCGCGACAGGGCGAAATCGGTGATCATGCACTGCACCTGCGTATCCTTTGGCAGACCGAGCTTGGCCAGCAGCGCGTTGCCGAACTCGAGGCCGGAGAGATCGACCAGCATGGCGCTGAGGTCGCCGCCCGACATGCCCAGCAGGATCGCGCCGTTGCCGTTGGCTGCCATCTGGGCGATCGAGTTGCCGACGGTGACGATCCTGCCACTGCCGCTGATCGTGCCGGCGCCATTGAACATGTGGGTCGCGGCCATCAGCCGGGCGACATCGACACTTTGAAAGTCGATCGAGGCGTTGGTGCGAAGCACGGCGCCCGCCGGAACAAGCTGCACGGACGCGCTGATCCGTCCCGTCCCGACGCCGAAGCTGATCGGGTGCAACATGATCTCGCTGTTCACGATGTCTAGGGCAACGCCCAGGTTATCGAGCGGCATGGAACGGCCCTCGATCCGCCCCGCCTCATAGCGCAGGTGGATGTCGGCCCAGTTCAGCTCCGGCACGTGCAATGTTCGGCTCGGCAGCACGGTCGGCGAAGCGGCGGCCGTCGCACTCGGCGCGCTGCCCGCCTTGGCGCCGATGAAGCCGCCGAGATCGGCGAGGTTCACCAACCGCGAATGCAGCTCCGCGTCGATGACGTCCCGTGGCCTCCCGGGCGCGACCGAGATCCACCCCTCCAGATCGCTCGATCCGACCGTACCGGCGAAATTCTCGAACCGGATGCGGTGCGGCGCAAAGTCCAGGCGTCCGGCCACCCGGAACGGCGGGGTATGGGGGAGCGGGATGCCGGTCAGCGGTTCCAGCCTGTCCATATCGGGGCCGGCAAACTGCAGCCGCAGATCAGCGCCGGCCAGCGCCAGCGGGTCGCGTACCGAGCCGACCAGCGAGACTTCAGTCGGCCCGTTGGCAATGCGCAGGTCGATCGGCCAGGGTTGGTTGGCCTCTCGCAGCGCCAGGATCGCGCCGCCAATCATGCGTGCGGTGATCGGCTGCCCCGCGTAGGTGCCGCGTGCTTCCGCAAGGAGCTGGGGCTGCATCCCCGGTCCCTGGCGGGTTGCGATCATCACCGAGAAATTCGCGCGAAGCTTCGGGACCAGGACGTGTGCCTCGCCGTTCACGATGACGAGATTGCCGATCTCGGTGCCGCCACCGGAGCTGGAGACGGCGGGGAAGGCGAGGCGCCAATTTGCCTCTCCGGCCGGCGTCTCGACGGCGGAGAAGCGAGGATCGCGGAGCTCAACCAGGGGGACCACGAGTTGGCGGTGGAACAAGTAGCGGAGCAGGTCCACCCGCACGAGGATCTGCTGCACCTCGGCCAGCGGTGGACCGGGTGCCCATCCCGGCGGGTTGGCGACCGTCACGCCATCCACCGCGATAGTCATGACGCGGCCGAGGCGAACGTGCAGATGCTCGATCCCGACCGGGCGTCCGATCTCGGCAGAGGCTCTCGCCGCCACCATCGGCGCGAACCAGTCCCAGTTCCACAGCAGCACGACGGCAACGATCGCCGCCACAGGCAGGCCGATCCAAGCGAGCAACTTGAATTCGCGCCGCTTCGTCACCCGGCTGCAACGTGCGGAGGCGCGGTTGGTTTGCGCGCTGCAAGGCGTCCGGCCCCGCCAGTTGTGTAAAATCGTCGCGCATCGCCGTTCAGACTGTTCATGTAGGAACAACCTGCTGGTCGATCCGCTCTTCGATGATACCTGCGTCGTCCTGAAGCATCTTCAATGTGGGTGGAGACGCCGGCCCCAGTCCACCTCTCCCGTTTGCGGGAGAGGTCGCCGCGCCTAGCGCGGGGGTGCGGGTGCCGCAGCCCCACCGCTTCCGCCCAACCGATGGCCGGCTTATGTTCCTCTCCAGCATCCCGGCGCCGGGTCAAGAACGAACGAGGGAACATGCCAATGCCTGACACCATGCCCCATGACGGCCAGCTCTTCGCGGTTCGCCCGGAAATCGCCGCCCACGCGCACGTCAGCGCCGCCCGCTACCAGAACATGGCCGAGCATGCCCTGCGCGACCCCGACGGGTTCTGGGCCAACGAGGCACGCCGTATCGCCTGGATCAAGCCGCCGACCCGCATCAAGAACGCCAGCTTTGCCGGCAACGTCTCGATCAAGTGGTTCGAGGACGGGGTGCTGAACGCTTCTGCATCGTGCCTCGACCGGCACCTTGCCGAGCATGCCGACCGCATCGCGATCATCTGGGAAGGCGACGATCCTTCGTCCAGCAAGAAGGTCACTTATCGCGAGCTGCATGAGCAAGTCTGCCGCTGCGCCAACGCCCTCCGCGAGCTCGGCGTTCACAAAGGCGACCGGGTGACAATCTATCTGCCGATGGTGCCGGAGGCTGCCGTGGCGATGCTCGCCTGCGCGCGGATCGGCGCCGTTCATTCGGTCGTTTTCGGCGGCTTCTCCCCCGACAGCCTGGCGAACCGCATCCGCGGCTGCGACTCGGCGCTGCTGATCACCGCCGACGACGGCCGGCGTGGCGGCCGCAAGGTGCCGTTGAAAGCGAATGCCGACGCAGCACTGAAGAATTGCCCGGGCGTAAAGAACGTCCTCGTCGTGCCGGTCACCGGCGAGAACGTGCCGATGCAGGCCGGCCGCGACCACGATTATGCTGTGTTATGCGCAGCCGCATCCACCGATTGCCCGCCGGAGCCGATGAACGCCGAGGACCCACTGTTCATCCTCTATACATCCGGCAGCACCGGCCAGCCGAAAGGTGTGCTGCATACCACTGGCGGCTATCTGGTCTGGGCATCCTTCACCCATGAGCTGGTATTCGACTACCATCCGGGCGAGATCTACTGGTGCACCGCCGACGTCGGCTGGGTGACCGGGCATACTTACATTGTGTACGGACCACTGGCGAACGGCGCCACTACGCTGATGTTCGAGGGCGTCCCAAACTACCCGGACAGCAGCCGCTTCTGGCAGGTCGTCGATAAGCACCAGGTCAACATCTTTTACACCGCGCCCACCGCGATCCGCGCACTGATGCGCGACGGCGAGGCGCCGGTGCGCAAAACCTCGCGCAAGTCGCTGCGCATCCTCGGCAGTGTCGGCGAGCCGATCAATCCGGAAGCCTGGCTCTGGTATCACCGCGTCGTCGGCGAGCATCGCTGCCCGATCGTCGATACCTGGTGGCAGACCGAAACCGGCGGCATATTGATCAGTCCGCTGCCCGGAGGGACGGAGCTGAAGCCCGGCTCGGCGACCAGGCCGCTGCCGGGCGTGCATCCGATCATCGTCGACGGCGACGGCCACGAGTTGCATGGTCCGTGCGAAGGCAACCTGTGCATCGCCGAGCCCTGGCCCGGGATGATGCGAACCGTATTCGGCGACCACCAGCGGTTCGTGCAGACCTATTTCTCCACCTTCAAGGGCCTCTACTTCACCGGCGATGGCGCGCGGCGCGACGCCGACGGCTACTACTGGATCACCGGGCGCGTCGATGATGTGATTAATGTCTCGGGTCACCGCATGGGCACCGCCGAGGTCGAAAGCGCGCTGGTGGCGCATCCAAAGGTGGCCGAGGCCGCGGTGGTGGGATTCCCCCACGACCTCAAGGGCCAGGGAATCTACGCCTACGTAACGTTGAAGTTGGGTGAGGAGCCGAGCGAGCCGTTGCGCAAGGAACTGGTCGCCTGGGTACGCAAAGAGATCGGGCCGATCGCAGCGCCCGACGCGATCCAGTGGGCGCCCGCCTTACCCAAGACCCGCAGCGGCAAGATCATGCGCCGGATCCTGCGCAAGATCGCTGCAAGTGAAACCGATAGCCTGGGCGATATATCCACCCTGGCGGATCCGGCAGTGGTTGACGAGCTGGTAGCCAACCGCGTGGCGTGAAGCGGGGGGTTACCGAGAGCGTCTTGGGCTGGACCGCATCTCAACCGTCGGTGGCGCACTATACCATGGCGCCCTACCTGCAGATGCAGTCAGCAGCCCCAGATAGACGATCGATCTGGATCGTAGGGCAACCAATTACACGCTTGGGATGCAATCACTAAAAAAGGAAGTCAGAGGTCATTAATCCCGTTGCCTTCAGCAGGCCCTCGATGTAACGTTCCACGGCCGATTAGATCATTTTTGCGCTCTCCTGTCTGGCTCCCGCGACGGAGCCAGGGTGCGGCACTGGTGCCCAGGTCTATTCGGTAGCATGGAAGGGTTACGGGTCAACGAGACTCGGTCTCGAACAAATATGGAGTGCAATCGGACGGGCATCTTTGAGCGCGTGTCGGATCGTAATAGCGGGACTTTGTACTGGAAAGCCGCCGATGTAGCGAACCAGAAAGATGAAGCCGCAGCGGAGCCTGCGCCAATCAGAAGTCCCAGCCTGAAATTCTGGAGTCAGAGGAATGATCTTCATTGAAACCGAGCTTGCGGGCGCCTTCATCGTCGAGCTGGCGCCGCACGAGGACAACCGCGGGTTCTTCGCCCGGCTGTTTTGCCAGAAAGAGTTTGCGGCGCATGGGCTAAAGCCGCTCGTAGCGCAGGCGAATATCGGTGCGAACCGCGCGCGCGGGACCCTCCGAGGCATGCATTTCCAATTCCCGCCTGCTGCCGAAACGAAATATGTGCGCTGTGTCCGCGGCGCCGTGCTCGATGTGATTGTCGATCTGCGGCCGGAGTCGCCTACCTATCTGCGGCACGTCGCAGTCGAGCTGTCCGCCACGAACCAGCGCGGGATCTATGTGCCTGAGCGCTTTGCGCATGGCTATCAGACGCTAGAGGACGATACCGATACTATATATATGGTGGGCGAGTTCTATACTCCGGGTGTGGAGGGTGGCTTACGTCACGACGACCCGGCTCTGGGCCTGAGCTGGCCGCTTCCGGTCGAGGTCATCTCCGGGAAGGACCGGAACTGGAAGCTGCTTGAGGAGGTCGAGCAGGAACTGCGGCAACGAATGTCCCGGCCTGCTGTTGCAGTTTCGAACGTGGCCTGATTGGGCACTATCCCGGAGCAAGAAGGATGATCATCGTCGATAGAGCGCTCAAGGCGCGCGCTGATGCCAACAATCCCATAAAGGTAGGCTTGGTGGGCGCCGGCTTCATGGTCCAGGGGCTGACCAACACGATCGTCAATTCGGTTCCCGGAATGCGCGTCGTGGCGATCTCAAACCGGCGCCCGCAACGTGCCCTGTCAGTATTCCGCTATGCAGGTCTTGAGCCGGCGATGGCCGAGAATTCGCTAAGGTTCGAGAACCTGGCCGCCTCCGGAACACCGATCGTCACCGAAGACGCAATGCTGATATGCCGAAGCGATCATATCGACGTCGTTGTCGATGTGACTGGGTCGGTCGAGTTCGGACTCCATGTCGCGCTGGAGGCAATGAAGCACGGCAAGCATTTCGTCATGATGAATGCCGAGCTTGATGCAACGCTGGGACCTATTCTGCAAGTCTATGCCCGGAAATACGGGGTGATTCTGTCGGCTTGCGACGGCGACGAGCCCGGGTTGCAGATGAATCTGTACCGCTGGGTGAAGGGACTAGGGCTCACGCCCCGCGTAGTCGGCAACGTCAAGGGATTGCAGGATCCCTATCGCAATCCGACCACGCAGGCGGGCTTTGCGGATAAATGGGGACAGAACCCTGCAATGGTGACGTCCTTCGCCGACGGGTCCAAGATCAGTTTTGAGCAGACGATCGTCGCAAACGCGACGGGATTCAAAGTACGGTCACGGGGTATGTCGCGCGGTCTGGAATACAAAGGCGACGTCATGAAGATCGGAGAGCTGTACGATATTGACGAGTTGCGCGAATTTGGAGGCATTGTCGATTATGTGGTTGGAACACCGCTGACCAAGGTCTATTGCCTGGCCGAGCATCCCGACCCGAAGCAGCAGCATTACCTGAGCCTGTACAAGATGGGTGATGGCCCGCTCTACAGCTTTTTCATCCCGTACCACCTTGTGCACTTTGAGGCGCCTTTCTCGATCGCTCGCGTTGCCCTATTTGGCGACGGCCTCGCCACCCCGTTGGGCGGGCCGGTGGTCGAGGTTTGCGCGGTGGCGAAGCGAGATCTGCGAGCGGGTGAGGTCCTCGACGATTACGGAATGTACATGACTTACGGGGAGGCCGTGAACGCCAGGGATATGTGGGAGAAGCGGTACCTGCCCGATGGGCTGGTGGCGGGCTGCCGGTTGCTGCGGCCGGTTTCGCGCGATCAGGTGATCACCTACGATGACGTGGTTCTGCCGTCTGGGCGACTCGCTGATGAATTCCGCCGCGAGCAGTATGTGCATTTTTTCGGCTCCAGCCCAATCTGAGCACTGCTGGATCAGCCGGCGCTGATCCAGCAGACCGATCACCAGGTGCGGACGATCACCCCGTTGCTCACGGCTGTAACCGTGCCGGGCGAGCTCTCAGCGGCGCCCTTGCAGGTAGGTGGACCGGCGGCCGCCGACCTTCCGTCCGCAACTGGCCGCACGCTGCCAGGATATCCCGCCCCCGCGGTGTCCGTACCGGCGAGGCGAACCCTGCATCCATGACGATCCCCGCGAACCGCTCGATCGCCGCGGCGCCGCTGGTCTCGAACCGGCTGCCCGGCCAGGGGTTGAACGGGATCAGGTTGATCTTCGCCGGGATCCCGGCGATCAGGCGCACCAGTTCGCGCGCATCGGCCACACTGTCGTTGACGCCCTTCAGCATCACGTATTCGAACGTGATCCGCCGCGCATTCGAAGCACCCGGATAACGCCGGCATGCAGCGATCAGCTCCTCGATCGGGTATTTGCGATTGAGCGGGACCAGCTCGTCGCGCAGATCGTTCCGCACCGCGTGCAGCGACACCGCGAGGTTCACTCCCAGTTCTGCACCCGCGCGGTCCATCATCGGCACCACGCCCGAGGTCGAAAGCGTAATCCGCCGGCGCGACAGGGCGATGCCCTCGCCATCCATGGCGATGGTCATTGCCTTGCCGACGTTGGCATAATTGTAGAGTGGCTCGCCCATGCCCATCAGCACGATGGTCGAGAGCAGCCTCGGCGTTTCCCCCTTCGGGCTGGGCCACTCGCCATAGGCGTCGCGCGCCGCCATGAACTGGCCGACGATCTCCGCCGCACCCAGGTTGCGTGTCAGAAGCTGGGTGCCGGTATGGCAGAACCGGCAGGACAGCGTGCATCCCACCTGCGAGGAAAGACATACCGCGCCGCGATCCTCGTGCGGGTCGGGGATATAGACCGTCTCGGCCTCCTGCCCGTCACGGAAGCGGAACAGGAATTTCCGTGTCGCATCCGCGCTGGTCTGAACCGATGCCGCCTCCGGCCGCCCGATCACGAAGCATTCGGCGAGTTTCCGCTGCAGCGGCCGCGCAATCGACGACATACGCGAAAAATCGGTCTCGCCGCGATGATAGATCCAGTGCCAGAGCTGGCGGGCGCGGAACGGCGCCTCGCTGATCGCCGCCATCTCTTCGGCCAGCTCGCTGCGCGACAAGCCGACCAACTCGCGCCGCCCATCGGCCAGCGCGGCCGGCGGCGGATCGAACAAAGCCGACTTGGCCAGGATGCGAGCCCGCTCGGCCTCGGTCAGGTCGGGGGTTTGCGGGTGTCTCAATGGGGCGGACACGCCTTGTCGGCGGCATCGTGCGCCAGGGTGAATCCTTCCAGGCTGAAGGTCAGCGTCGTCTGCGCACCGTGCGGCCCGGGGGCTCGTGCCACGGCCGACAATCCGTGTGAAAACGCCGCCGTCGCCGCATTGTTGTCGCGCGCAAACGCGTCGTGCCCCGAGGTGTAGAAGTCGAGCCCGGCCTGATCCACCTGCACGGTCATCTCGGTGTCCTTGGGATAGGCCGGGCCGCCGCTGATCGCCACCTGGTTGCGCCCGCTCGGCCGGTCCGTCACGCTCAGGACGGGCCCGGTGCCGGTGGCCGGATCCTCGTTGCCGGCGCGAGTGAAGAGGTAGCAGATTTGGCGGCCGTTCTCGGAATAGGTCGCCGCGATCCAGTTCTTGAACCGCCCCAGCTCCTTGGGGGCCGCGCTTGCGGCAGCGCCCGGCGCGGGAGACTTCGACGCGGCACCGGCGGGAATCGCCATCAGGGCCAGCGAGAGGCCCAGAAAACAGGCTGGCATGATCTGCATGGTCGGGAGAAATACGGCGGCGGCCGATGGGCGGCAAGCTGCTGCCGATCGTCTGTGATCCGTCGGCACCAGCCAACCCGGCGTGTGTGCAACGGAAACGCAGTGCGCGGCGGACGTTCTCGCGGATTTCATATTTCGGCCAGCTCGCGCGGCTTATCGCGTTATCGGAACGCCGCGCCGCGTATTACCATAGCTGAGCCATCGAAAGCACATCACGCACAACCGCCTCGAACATCTCGGCCGTCAGTTTGCCGGTGTTCGTATTGAGACGCGACACGTGATAGCTGTCTCCCAGCAGGATGCCGCGCGGCAGTTCGTGGATCGCTCCATGCCGGAACCGCAGCCGCGCCGTTGGGAGTCCGAACGCCCGCAGCACCGACGCATGGGCGACGACCCCGAGCGCCAGGATTGCCTTCAGTCCCCGCATTCCCTGAAGCTCGGCCATCAGGAAGCGATTGCAGGTGGCGATCTCGGCTGGGATCGGCAGGTTGGCCGGCGGCACGCAGCGCACCGCGTTGACCACCCGGCAGCCGGTCAGCTCCAGGCCATCGGATGGGTCGGCGCCATACCAGCCACGCGCCAGCCTAAGGCGCAGCAGAGTGTCATACAGCAGAACGCCGGCGTGATCGCCGGTGAAGGGACGCCCGGTGCGGTTGGCCCCCCGCAATCCCGGGGCGAGCCCCACGATCAGGAGCGGCGCCTCCACCGGGCCGAAACTCGGCACCGGGGCATTGAACCAATCCGGGTTGGCGCTCCGGTTCGCCGCACGGAACTTTGCCAGACGGGGACACAGCCGGCAGTCGGGGGCTGGCGTCCCCCGAGTCGCGCCCTCGGTCACGCCAAGTCGCGAGGATCCTGGAACGGGTCGGCCGGCGTCTGACGGACCGGGACCGGCCTCGGCCGCGGCTCGGTCTGCCGGCGGGTGAACTCGGGTGCTATCTCGGCCAACTCAAGGAACTGGTCGGCCTGCCGGCGCAGTTCATCGGCCACCATCGGCGGGCTGGTGCGGATCGACGATACCACCGACACACGCACGCCCTTGCGTTGCACCGCTTCCACCAGTCGGCGGAAATCCGAATCGCCGCTGAACAGCACGGCATGGTCGAGTCGGGATGCCAGCTCCAGCATATCGACCGCGACCTCGATATCCATGTTGCCCTTGACCCGGCGCCGCCCGGCCGAATCGGTGAACTCCTTGGCCGGTTTGGTCACCAGCGTGTAGCCGTTGTACGCCAACCAGTCGGTCAACGGCTTGAGCGGCGAGTAATCCTCGGTCTCCAGCACCGCCGAATAGTAATACGCCCGGATCACATGCGTCTGCCGGCGGAAATACTCCAGCAGATTGCGGTAATCCACGTCGAAGCCGAGATTACGCGAAGCGGAGTAGAGATTGGCACCATCGATGAACAGTGCAGTCCGCTCGGTGGTCAGGAAATGCATCAGGCTTGGTCCTTTATAGCGACAGGTGGCGATCGGCGGTTCGGAAGCTGCGCGGACCGGACCAACCGGCTCGTCCGGGGCGGCAGAGGCGGCCAATATCTCATGTTTCGCCGCAAAAGTGAAACACAGGGGCGGCGATGATCCTGATCGCGATCGGCGCGAACCTGCCGGGCCCCGCCGGCGAGCCCCCCCTGGCAATCTGCCGGGAAGCGGCCGCTGCGCTCGATGCCCTGCCGGGCCTGCGGCTTCGCGGCCTCTCTCGCTGGTATCTTACCGCCCCGGTTCCGGCCTCGGATCAGCCCGACTACGTCAACGCCATTGCCCATCTCCAGGGCACAGCCGACCCGGCCTCGCTGCTCGCGGCCATGCTGGAAATAGAGGCGAAAGCAGGACGGCAGCGCGGCGTGCGCAACGCCGCCCGCACGCTCGATCTCGACCTCATCGACATGGACGGGCTGCGACGCCCGGCGCCGGACCCGGTGCTGCCTCATCCGCGGGCGCATGAGCGCGGGTTCGTGCTGTGGCCGCTGCGCGATGTCGCCCCGGGGTGGGTCCATCCGGTCCTCCACCGGAGGGTTGATGCGCTGATCGGCGCTCTGCCGCCACAGCAGGTCCGAGTCCTCTGAGGGATTCACATGGAGGGCCGCGAGAGCGCGAACCGCCACCGCCCTACCTTTCGACCGCGGGCCGATGAGCCGCTTGGCTCGGCATCGGGACCCTCCGCGCGGCCTCGGTGTGTGGACTTTCTCTGGCAGCGGGACGGCAGCGGGTCTGCAGTGCCTCTTTTCCTTGCATATCTCGGATTGTGTCCCTAGATCGAAGGCTCCCCGACGAACTCATGGCCGGAGCATCAGCGCATGGCGCGCGTTACTGTTGAAGACTGTGTGCAGAAGGTCCCCAACAGGTTCGAGCTCGTGCTCTACGCGGCCCAACGGGCGCGCAACCTGAGCCGCGGCGAGGAGCTCTCGATCGATCGGGACAACGACAAGAACCCGGTGGTCGCCCTGCGCGAGATCGCCGACGAGACGGTCGAGTTGCCGAAGCTCGAGCAGGACCTGATCCGTTCGCTCTCCCGGGCGCCAGAGCCCGAGCCGGCGGACGAGGAAGTGCTCGACCTCATCCCTACCGACCAGAACATCTTCGGCCTGCAGGACGTCACGGCCGAGGAAGAGACGGCGAACCTGCCCGCCGAGAACGAGGAGATGTCGCCCGAAGACCTCGAGGCGGCGATCGAGGCGGAACTCGGCGGCCGGCGCCGCTAGAGGCGCCCGCGGGGTATGGCTTGGGGCGCCAACGGACCAGAGGTCCCGGCGCCCGTGTTCGCGCCGTCCGAGGCGGTCGCCTCTTCCGTTGCGGCGCGGCAGATCCGGCCGCCCCCCGACGCGCCGCCCGATCTACGCCTCGAGTCCGAGCTGATCGGCAAGGTCCACGCCTATGACCCCAAGGCGGATACCGGGCTGATCGATGCCGCCTATGTGCTCGCCCGCAAGGCCCATGCGGCACAGCGGCGGGACAACGGCGATCTCTATATCACCCACCCTCTGGCCGTGGCGGACATCCTGGCCGGCTACCGGCTCGATACCGCCAGCATCGCCACCGGGCTGCTGCACGATGTGGTCGAGGACACGCCGGTCAAGCTGCCGGAGATCGAAACGCGCTTCGGCCACGAGATCGCCGGGCTGGTCGATGGGGTCACCAAGCTCACCAGGCTGGAGCTGCAATCGGACCGCACCAGGCAAGCGGAGAACTTCCGCAAGCTGGTGCTGGCGATCAGCCGCGACATCCGCGTGCTGCTGGTCAAGCTCGCCGACCGGCTGCACAACATGCGCACGCTGCATTACGTGCGAGAGCCCGAGCGGCGCCAGCGCATTGCCCGTGAGACGATGGACATCTACGCGCCACTGGCTGAGCGCATCGGCATGGAGGCGGTGAAGGTCGAGCTGCAGACGCTCGCCTTCGCCCAGCTCGAGCCGGAGGCGTACGACACCATCCAGGCTCGGCTGAACTTCCTACGCGGCCAGGGCGCCGACGTGATCGAGGACGTGCGGGCCGAACTGAAGCGCGTCTGCGAAGAGGCGGGCGTGCAGGTGCTGGAGGTGACCGGACGGGAGAAATCGCCGTTCTCGATCTGGGAGAAGATGCATCAGCGCAATGTCGCTTTCGAGCAGCTCTCCGATATCATGGCGTTTCGCATCGTGGTGCCGACGAAGGAGGCGTGTTACGCGGCGCTGGGGGCGGTGCACTCGGCCTACCAGGTGATCGCCGGCCGGTTCAAGGATTACATCTCGACCCCGAAATCGAACGGCTATCAAAGCCTGCATACCGGCGTCACGTTGCGCGAGCCGCGCAACCAGAAGATCGAGGTGCAGATCCGCACGCGGGAAATGCATGAAGTGGCCGAAGCCGGGGTGGCCGCGCATTGGCTGTACAAGGTGCCCGACGTATCCCAGGCGGCATCCCCGCGCGATCTGCATCATTTCCGCTGGGTGCAGGACCTTTTGGAGATTCTCGAAAATTCAGCAGCGCCGGACGAATTCCTCGAGAACACGAAGCTTGAATTATACGGCGACCAGGTCTTCTGCTTCACGCCCAAGGGGCAGCTTATTCAGCTTCCGCGTGGCGCGACGCCGGTCGATTTCGCCTATGCGGTGCACAGCCAGGTCGGGGACACCTGCGTCGGCGCCAAGGTGAACGGGCGGCTGATGCCGCTGCGCTACGAGCTGCAGAACGGCGATCAGGTCGAAATCATGACCTCCCGCGGCGGCACGCCCTCGCCGCAGTGGGAGCGCTTCGTCGTCACCGGCAAGGCACGCTCGCGCATCCGCCGGTTCATCCACCAGCAGCAGCGGCAGGAGAATCTGGACGCCGGACGCGCCGAGCTGACCAAGGCGTTTCGCCAGGCCGGAGTCGATGGTTCGGAGAAGGCGCTGGAACCGGCGCTGAAGGCGCTGAAATTCCCCGCTGTCGAAGACCTGTATGTGGCGGTCGGCAACGGCAATGTGGGACCGCGCGACGTGGTGCACGCGGCCTACCCCGAGTTGCGCCAGACACCGCGCGCCCCGCGGGTGGTCCCCACACTGCCGCCGCGGCCGGCCGGACGCAGCCTGCGGCTGGACAGCGGAATGCCGATCACCGGGCTGGTGCCGGGGATGGCCTATCACTTCGCCGGCTGCTGCCATCCCGTGCCGGGCGACGACATCGTCGGGATTGTCGCCACCGGCAAGGGCGTCACCATTCATGCATGCGACTGCCAGACCCTGGAGGGATTCGCCGCCACGCCGGAGCGCTTCATCGACGTCGGCTGGAACCCGGACGAGCGTAGCCGAAGCGCTGCCGGGCATACGGCGCGCATCAGCGTCATCGCCGAGAACGAGCCGGCGACGCTGGCCGATCTGACAAACACGCTCGCTAAGCATGACGGAGCGATCGCGAACCTGAAGATCGTCAATCGCCAGCAGGATTTCATTGAGATCCTGGTTGATGTGGAGGTGCGCGACGTAGGACACCTGTCCACGGTGATCGCCGGGCTGCGCGGCGTGAAGCGCATCAAGAGCGTCGAGCGCGCGAAGGGCTGAGCGTGATCCTCGGGCTAGGCTCTGACATCGTCGACATCCGCCGGATTGAGGCGGCGATTGCCCGGCACGGCGAGCGGTTCCTCGAGCGCGTGTTCACACCGGTGGAGCGGGCAAAGGCGGAGCGACGGACCGAGCGGATCCGCGCGGCCACCTTCGCCAAGCGGTTCGCCGCCAAGGAGGCGGCATCCAAGGCGCTCGGCACAGGCTTCCGCCAGGGGGTGTTCTTCTCCGACCTGGGGGTGGTGAATCTCCCGTCGGGGCAGCCGACGCTGCGGATGACCGGCGGCGCGGCGGACCGATTGGCGGCGATGATCCCGCCCGGCACGGTTGCCTCGGTCGCGCTGACGATGACCGACGAGTACCCCTATGCCTATGCCCAGGTGATCATCTCGGCGGTGGCGGCTCCATGAGTTCACTGAGTTCACCTCTCCCGCTCCGCGGGAGAGGTGGCCACGCATCAACGCGGCGGGTGAGGGTGCTGCGGCCGGACGGACCCTTACCCTGTTCACTGCCCAAACCGACCTCTAGCGCAGAGCTGGTGAGGTGGATCTTGGTGCATCCGATACCTGCCCACCTGCGTTACAAACCCTGATGTCATTCGACGGGCTTCGCGAGGCGCTTCCGGCGGCCATTGCCTGGCTGCGCGGAGACGTGCTGATCCCGGCCACCCTGGCTCAGGCAGTGTGCGCCGCCATACTGCTGGCGCTGGTGCTGCTCACCGCCGCCTCGCTCCGGAGCGTCCTCACGACGCAGGCGAACCGGTTGGTGACGGTGCCGGCGCAACCGCTCGCCCGCGCCCTCGCGCAGGTATCTCCCTGGATCGCCCTGCTGCTGCTGGTGTGGTTTGCGGTCCTGGCCTTCCGGGCCATCAGCCTGCCGTCAGCCCTATTGCGCCTCGTCGAGAGCCTGGCGATCGCCTGGGTGGTCATCCGACTCAGCTCGAACCTGGTACGCGATCCACGCATCGCGCTGGCGATCGCAATCGCCGCGTGGATCCTGGCCGCGCTGAACATCGCCGGGCTGGTCGCCCCAATCCTCGGCCTGCTCAACGACATGGCGGTGCCGATCGGCAATTTCCGATTGAGCGTGCTGCTGATCCTGAAGGGCATCATCACTTTCGCAGTGCTGATCTGGCTCGCCAACCTGGTTTCACGGCTGGTAGACCAGCGGCTGCGCGCGCTTCACGCAATGCCTCCTGCAATGCAGGTGCTCGCCGCGAAGCTGACCCGGGCCGCGCTGTTGGTGCTCGCCATCGTGTTGGCGCTTGGTTCCATCGGTATCGACCTCACTGCCTTCGCGGTATTCTCCGGCGCGATCGGCGTCGGTGTCGGCTTCGGGCTGCAGAAGGTCGTGTCCAACCTGGTCAGCGGCGTCATCCTGCTGCTCGACCGCTCGATCAAGCCAGGCGACGTGATCGAGATCGAGGGGACCTATGGTTGGATCGTCGACCTCAATGCGCGCTACGTGTCGGTCAGCACCCGCGATGGGAAGGAACACTTGATACCGAACGAGGACCTGATTACACAGCGTGTCGTCAACTGGTCTTATTCCAATAATCTCGTCCGGATGCACGCGCAGGTCGGCATATCCTATGAGTCCGATCCGCATGAAGCGATCCGGCTGGCGCTCGAGGCCGCCGCCACCGTCCCGCGGGTGATGAAGGATCCCAAGCCGGTGTGCCTGTTGACCGAGTTCGCCGACAGTTCGATCAACCTGGAGCTGCGGTTCTGGATCAACGATCCGACCAACGGCACCGCGAACGTCAGGAGTCAGGTGCTGCTGAATGTGTGGGACCTGTATCAGGCCCATGGGATCGAGATCCCCTATCCGCAACGCGAAGTGACGCTGCGGCATCCCGAGAGACTGGCTGCCGTCGTCGCCTCTCCCGCCCTGGAGAGGTCGGTTCGACTATCTGGCGCAATAGGAGATCAGCGTGGCTAGGTTCGACGAAAAGGTTGCGATTGTCACCGGGGCAGCGAGCGGCATTGGCAAAGAGATCGCCCGCAGCTTCGCCGCCGAGGGTGCCCACGTCGCGATCGCCGACCTGAACAAGGCGGCGGCCGAAAAAGCCGCGGCAGAGTTGGAGAGCGCCCGAAGCTCCGCGGTACCCATCGAAATGGATGTCGCCGATGAAGGGCAGGTGCAACGGGGTGTGGACGAGGTGGCGAAGAAGTTCGGCCGTATCGACATTTTGGTGAGCAACGCTGGAATCCAGATCGTCAAACCTGTGCACGAGTTTCCGTTCGCCGACTGGAAGCGGTTGCTCGCCATCCATCTCGACGGCGCATTCCTGACGACGCGCGCCTGTCTGAAATATATGTACACGCAGAGAAGCGGCTCGACCGTGTATATCGGGTCGGTTCACTCTAAGGAAGCCTCCAGGCTGAAGGCGCCATACGTCGCCGCCAAGCACGGCCTGCTCGGCCTTGCTCGCGTCGTGGCGAAGGAAGGCGCCGAGTACAACGTGCGCGCCAATGTTGTGTGCCCCGGCTATGTCCGGACGCCGCTGGTGGAGAAGCAGATACCGGAGCAGGCCAGGACCCTCGGGATCACCGAGGAACAGGTGATCAAGGACGGGATGCTGAAGAACACGGTCGACGGCGTGTTCACGACGACCGGCGATGTGGCTCAGGCGGTGCTGTACTTTGCCGGCTTTCCGACCAACGCGTTGACCGGACAGTCGCTGGTCGTAAGCCACGGATGGGTCATGGAGTAATCCCCCGCTCCTCCACGCGCAGCACTGGCGCGAGGTCGGCGCGGCCGGGAAGACTCAGCTCCCGGCAGAGCGCAGCCACAAGTCGGCACTGGCGTCGAAGACCTGTGCGGCCGTGGGGGCGCTTCCACGTGTGAACGGGGAAGCGCGGTGACTTTTCTCGCGTTTGTTGGTATGTCCCGACCATGAATAAGGTGATCCCGGTCGCCGAAGCGAGCAAACACTTCTCCGATCTCTTGCGCGAGGTGCAAGAGGGGCAGAGCTACGTCGTGACGTCCGATGGCCGCCCGGTGGCGCGCATTGTGCCGGTCGCGCCGATCGAGCCTGCGCGACTTGAGGCGCGAAAACGTCTGCTCGAGCGACTCAGGTCGCAGCCAGCGATTGATATCGGTCCGTGGACCCGTGATGAGCTATATGAGCGGTGAGGGCCGCCCTCGACACGAACATTCTTGTCTACGCTGAGGGCGTGGACGGGCCTGACCGTCCCGTGCAAATGCTCGGAGAGCTTCTGCACGTGTTGGCGCATAAGATGCGGCGGTCCAGGGACGCCGTGCTAGTCTGGCGCGATGGCTACGAAATAGCACCAACGACGATTAATCCTAGCCCGACTTGCGCAGAATCGGCAGTCGAAATCAATAGAATCAATGGGTTGGCCGAAAAGTCGGTGAGAGGGGCAAAATTCCGGGCGGGGGTCGATTTTTTTCTTGCCCCGACGCGTGGCGGTTCGATTCAAGCTCACTGTGGTCGTGCCGCCCGACATCGATGGTCTGCCACCGGCCGAGCTGAGGCAGTTGCTGCTGACGCTGGTGGAGGAGAACGCTGAGCTGAGGCGCCAGAATGCTGAGTTGCGCGAGGAGATCGCGCGCCTGAAAGGGCTGAAGGGCCGCCCATCGATCAAACCCAGTGGGATGGAGAACGGCACGTCGCCGAAGCCAGGCGGGAGACGCGCCGGTCGCCGCAGGCGCGGCAAGATCGTGCCGCGGGTCAAGATTGAGGAGCAGATCCTCAAGGTGGAGGTTCCTGAGGGCTCGCGCTTCAAAGGGCATGAGGATTTCGTGGTGCAGGGGCTCGAGCTGCGGGTCCGGGTGATCCGTTATCGGCGCGAGCGCTGGGTCACGCCAGATGGTCAGACGGTGATCGCGCCGTTGCCGCCTGATGTCAGGGGGCATTTCGGATCGGAGCTGCGCCGCTTCGTGCTGATGCAATACCACCAGGGGCAGGTGACCGTGCCGCGGCTGATGGCGTTGCTGCAAGCGACGGGGCTCGCCATCTCCAAGCGGCAGGTCATGCGTTTGCTGATCGCCGGGCAGGATGAGTTCCTGGCCGAAGCGCGCGACGTGTTGCGCGTGGGTCTGGAGACCGCCCGTTGGATTACGGTGGATGACACCGGTGCACGTCACAAGGGCACGAACGGCGTCTGCACGCAGATCGGCAACGACGACTTCACCTGGTTCGGCACGACGGGAAGCAAGAGTCGCCTGAACTTCCTCGATCTGCTGCATGCTGGGCACACCGATTATGTGATCAACGATGCCGCCCTGGCCTACATGCGCGAACATGCACTCGCTGGGCCCACCATTGCCAGGCTCGCGGGACACCCCGACAAACAGTTTGCCGATCCGGCGGCTTGGCAGGGGCACCTTGAACGGTTGGGCATCACGGCGCTCAATGTGACGCCCAACCCGGTGCAGATCGCCACCGAAGGCGCGCTGTGGGGCAGCGTCCACGGGCACGAGTTTCTGCGTGATACGGTGATCGTCAGCGATGACGCTGGCCAGTTCAAGGTCGGTCGGCACGCTTTATGCCGGGTTCACGCGGAACGGCTGATTCATAAGCTCGACACGTTCACCGATCAGCAGCGCGTCGCGCAGAAGCGTGTCCGCTCGCTGATCTGGCGGTTCTATGCTGATCTGAAAGCGTACCGCCTTAACCCCATGCGCCACCGTCGCGGGCGGCTTCGTGCCCGCTTCGATCGCATCTTTTGCCGCCGCACCGGCTTTGTCACGCTTGATCGCCTGCTGGCGCGGCTGCATGCCAACAAGCCGGAATTGCTGGCCGTGCTGGATCACCCCGATATCCCATTGCATACCAACGGTTCCGAACGCGACATCCGAAGCCACGTAACCAAGCGAAAGGTCAGCGGCGGCACCCGTAGCGATATCGGACGAGACTGTCGCCATGCTTTCCTCGGGCTCGCAAAGACCTGCGCCAAATTGGGCATCGCGTTTTGGGATTATCTCGGCAGCCGCCTCGGCGTTTGCGGGGAACAAGCGGTACCACCCCTGCCAGATATCATCCGGTGCCGCTGCCAACCAGCGTAAATCCTGCCGCCCGGAATTTTGCCCATCTTACAAAAAGGGGGGCAAAGTTCAGTCTAGTTCGAGACGGCTCAACCTCCCGCTGGCGCAAAGCGCATAAATTTACCTCTGTTCAACTCCGTCCGGCCTCGGTGTAACTCTGTGTGACCTTGACCGTGACCTCCATTCCTTTCTCCTCGCGAGTTACAGGCCCCTTCTGGTTCGGCAGCTAACGGCCAAACCACGTCCGCCTCGTTGGGAAGGGCCGCCTGATTCGCGTCGACAATACGCCAACGGAGTATCCCAGAAGCCGGCATGCGGGCAACTCACCGTGGCAGTGCAGACAGGTCATGAATTGCTGCCGCACCCGGACCGGGATTGTGTCCGCTATGACCCCCTGCCACGGATGTCGCGCGAACGGCATGGCCAGCCGCCCACTCCCGCATTGACCTGATTTCATCCCGTCGCATTTGTGCCAAAGGCACCGTCTGCTCGGCGACTGCGCGGAAGTCATCTATAACAAGCTCCGCTTCGGCGCGATCAAAAGCCCGGATCAGCGCCTCATTGATCCAGGCGGCGATTTCCGCGCCCGTCAGGCTCACATTGTCGCCAAAGTGCATCGGCCCCGACAGACGGACCAGCTCCGTCATATCAAATCGCCCAGGATCACGGCGTGCCCGACGAAGATGGATCTCGATGATCTGCCGGCGCTCCTCATCGGTCGGCAGGTCGACAAAGAATACTTCGTCAAACCGTCCCTTACGCAGCAGCTCCGGCGGTAGCTGTTCGATCTGGTTGGCAGTGGCGAAGACAAACACCGCCTCGGTCTTTTCCTGCATCCAGGTCAGGAACTTGCCCAGGATGCGCAGCGAGACGCCACTGTCACCGATATGTGCTCCGGTGTTCGGCAAGCCTTTTTCGATCTCGTCGATCCACAGGATGCATGGCGCAATGGCTTCGGCGGTGCGGATCGCTTCGCGCATATGCTCCTCGGACGACCCCACCAGCGCCGAGTAAACCCGCCCCATATCCAGCCGGACCAAGGGCAGGTGCCAGGATGCGGCGATACATTTGGCGGACCAGGATTTGCCGCAACCGGGAATGCCTGTCACCAGCACGCCTTTCGGCGCCTCGATGCCGAAGGCGCGTGCATGCGGCGAGAGGGTGGCGGCGCGCATGCGCAACCACTCCTTCAGGTGGTCGAGCCCGCCGATGTCGGAGAGAGCCAGTGCGCTCGTATCGATGTAGTCAAGCACCCCGCTCTTGCGCACGATTTGCTGCTTCTGTCGGAAGATCTTCTCGACATCGTCGGGTGAGAAGGAGAAGTTCTCCTGCACCGCACGCGCCAGCGCTCCCTCGATCTCCATCAGCGTCAGCCCCAGCGAGGCATCGACCAGCTTCTCTATAATGTGCGGATCCTTGTCTGTCTTGATGGGGTGCTGGCTGCTGAAGTCCTCCGCAAAGGCAGCGAAGTAGCTCTGGATCTCCGCCCGATCCGGCAACGGAAAGTCGATGATCGTGATTTCCTTCTCCAGTTCGCCTGGTATTTGCGGACTGGGTGAAATGATGAGGCAGTTGGCACGGTATTCGTTGGTGCGGATGTCGATGGCGAAGTCCCGCAGACGACGGCGATGGACCGGATTTTCGCCACTTTCCGACAGATAGGGGTATGGGTCGAGCAGAACGAACAGGTGACCGGCGCTATCGCGCGGATGCATCCTGGCCTGTGACTCGAAGAACGAAATCGCTGTAACAAGGTCTACGTCCGCGCCCTCAGGCATGCGGTCAACAGGCTCTGGCCCTTGCCATATGAAGTGGCAGCCGCGACTGGAGCTCCAACCAAACACCACGAACCCCAGCTCCCGCGCGATCTGACGCACGCTGTGCAGGCATCGATCCTCTTCGTGAGTGTTGATGTGGATGATCGGATAATGGGCACGGATCAGGCTTTGCAGTTCGGATGCGAACCGTGCGGCGGTGGAATTGCTGACGGCCATGGCTCTCGATCCAGTCCCATGCTGATATGGCGGCACGCTGTGCCCCGCAGCCTATTTCGCGGCCACCGCCGCCCGCGCCTGTAGCCCGGCCAGCACCAGGATGCACGCCACGAAAATATATTCGTAAAGCGCCGGCAGTCCCACCAACACGATCACGTCGTTGATCACCCCGATCACCAGCGCCCCGATCGCCGCACCGATAACAGTGCCGCGTCCGCCGGTGAAAGGAATTCCGCCCAGGATCACCGCGGCGATCGCCTCCAGCGAGTAGCCCTGCCCGGTCAGCGGATAGACCGAATCCTGCCAGGTGGTAATCATGATCCCCGCCGCCGCCGCCGCCAGACCGGACGCCCCGAGCACCGCGACCTTCACCAGTCCGGTCCGCAGGCCCACAGCGCGGGCCGCGTTCTCATTGGACCCCGTGGCCTTGATCCACGAACCGGCAGGAGTCAGCCACAGCACCACCTGAGCCACCACCACCACGGCGGTCGCGATCACGATCAGCACCGGCACGCCGGCAACACGTCCGGCAATCCAGTCGAAGCCGAATTCGCGCGACGGGCTGACGGTGTCGGGGCTGATGTAGTTTCCGCCATTGAACAGCAGCGCCACACCACGGAAGCCCCAATACGTCCCAAGCGTGACAATGAACGACGGGATGCGCCCGCGGGCCACCAGCCCACCCACCAGGCAGCCGGCCGCGGCGCCGGCCAGCAGCGTGAGCAGCAAGGTCGGTGCGGTCCCAAACCCATGCACCACGTAAAGCCACGCCGCCAGCATGCCCGACGCGGCAAGCACGCTCTCCACCCCCAGATCGATCATGCCGACCAGGATGACGAATGCCTCGCCCACCGTGGCGACAACCAGGAAGCTCGTGCTGGTGAGCAGCGCCTCGACGTTGCGAAGGGTCAGAAAAGAGCCCGAACTCAGGCTGGCGCCGAGCCCGATCAACACCAGGAACCCGAACGGCCGGCGGATGCTGCCCGGCCGCCCGAGCAGCAGACGCAGCACCCGGCGCCGGCGGTCGCGAGGCGTGGCGGCCAGTGTTTCGGCTGTCTCGACATCCATGCCATGTTCTTGCCCGCTCGACACGAGCCGGGCAACCCGGCGCGCGCAGGCTCAGCGCAGCGTCGGCACAGCTTCGAGTGTGCGACCCTCTCGATCGAAAACGCATCCCTGAACGCCGCCCGGCAGTCTCGAACAAAATGCCCTGATCACGCAGTAGTCCGATGAACCGACCGTCCTCTGAGGGCCCGACCCCCGCTTGCCGTGCCTAGGCAGCAGTCTTGCCGCACGGCAGAATTACACTATTATTCTGCCGATAGGCGTAAGGCAAGGTGCGATGCCACAGCTTCCGGAAGCCCGTGTGGCCGAGCCGGCAATCAGCCGGGACCAGGCCCGGAACGCGCTTCTCGGTTTCTTCCGCATCATGGAACTCTGGGGCGCCGATAACGCCCGCGCCCGCGCGATCCTCGGCCATCCCGCCGAGCGAACCTTCTACAAGTGGCGCGCCGGCGAGGTCGGCGCAGTGCCGACCGACGTCATCCGCCGCATCGGCTATGTCAGCGGCATCTGGAAGGCGCTCCAGATCCTCTATTCGAACCACGAGCAGGCCGACAGTTGGGTGCGCCGGCCGAACCGTCATTTCGGCGGGCAGGCGCCCTTGCAGCGGATGAGCGCCGGCGATGTCACCGACCTCGCGGCGGTCCGGCAATATCTGGACGCTGCCCGCGGCCCATGGTCCTGATCCCGCCGCTCCGGCGGATCACCTGGCCGGCCGCGACGCGGATCGTCGCGTCGAAGTATCCGCCCATCGATCTTTATGAAAGGGTGTCGCCCGATCCGGCCGTCTGGGACGCCCTGATCGCAGCGGAGATGCTCACCAATCCGCGGGTGCGCGACGAAGTTGGCGCCATCCATCTCGTTCCGGTCGAGCAGCGGGTCAGCGGCCCCGGCGCGAGCTATGTCATGGCATCATTCACGCACCTGAACCCAAAGGGAGGGCGCTTCTCAGACCCGACGCACGGCGCCTATTACGCGGCCGGCGATCTGCCCACCGCCGTAGCCGAAACCGCCTACCATTTCGGGCGGTTCGCCGCCGACTCCGCCGACACCCCGCGCTACGAGGAGATGCGCGTCATTGTCGGACGCATCGATGCCGATCTGCACGATATCGAACAGCTCGACATCGCCGACCGGCAGCGCGTCCTCGATCCGGTCGACTACACCTTCAGCCAGGTGTTCGCATCGGCGTTGCGAGCCACCGGAAGCACGGGTGTGCATTACCCAAGCGTCCGTCGCGCGGCCGGCAAATGCGTGGCGATGTTCCTGCCAAGCGCCGTGGGGCTGCCGGTGCAGACGAAACATCTGAAATATCACTGGGATGGAACCGCGGTGCGGCGCTACTTCGATTATGAGCTGGACAGATGGATCGACATCGGGGCGGCGTAGGGCGGAAAAGCGAAGCGCATTCCGCCATTGGGACCAAGCGTCAACAACAAGGGCCGTTGGCCGCAGAGTGCTCGGCGCTCACATCGATGCCTGCCGCTGCCTTGCCCTGTCGATGGGGGTGATGCGGGTAGTTCAATAGCGCGTCCCGATTATCACGAGATAGTCGCGCGGCATGGCAATGCCCATTTCGGTGCGATAGGCTTCGTGGAATACAATGAAGTCGCGCTCAAGCGCGTCCTTGCGATCGGTGGATTAATGCAGCGCCTTTGGTCGGCCCGTAGCCTTCAACGAAAATGTCGCACGCCGCCTTGCCCGACGGCATGCGCAGGGCGGTCGTCGCGTGCTCTATCTTCAGATCGAAATTGGCGCCAAGCAGCGAATGCACTCGATCCGGCCGTCCCCATTCGAACGGTGATGGCGGGGCGGGGTCTCAGGCCAATACGCCCGCCCTTGCGGCTGTTGCAGCAGGTTCGGCTCGGGTCTAGCCTCCACGCTCCAAGTCGGGCGCAAACGACAGTATGTGAATGCCCTGATTAGTTTGCTTTACCACTCAGCGTCCGATTTTTGACAAACCCTGCAGCGGGCGTCCTGTGTCCCACCATAAAGGAGGCGGCGATGGCAAAAATGCGGGCAGTCCAGGCGGCTCGCGCCGGCTCACTTGAACTCGTCGAGCGCGACGTGCCCGAGCCGGCGCAGACCGAGGTCCGCGTCCGCGTCGAAGCCTGCGGCGTATGCCACAGCGACAGTTTCACCGTTGAAGGACAATGGCCTGGCCTCTCCTTCCCGCGCATCCCTGGGCACGAGATCGCCGGCGTGATCGACGCGGTCGGCGCCGGCGTGGTCGGCTGGCGAGCTGGGCAGCGCGTCGGCGTCGGCTGGTTCGGCGGGCATTGCGGGCACTGCGAGCCGTGCCGGCGGGGCTGGCTGATCGATTGCCGCAATCTCCGCATTCCCGGCATCTCGTACGACGGCGGCTATGCCGAGGCGATGGTGGCACCCGCCGACGCGCTCGCCGCGATCCCCGACGATCTGGGCGCCGCCGAAGCGGCGCCGCTCCTCTGCGCCGGCGTCACGACCTTCAATGCACTTCGCCACAGCGGGGCGATGCCGGGCGACCTGGTCGCGATTCTGGGCATCGGCGGCCTCGGCCATCTCGGCGTCCAGTTCGCCAACAGGCTCGGCTTCCGAGCCGTCGCGATCGCCCGCGGCGCCGACAAGGAGGAACTCGCCCACAAGCTCGGCGCGCACCACTTCATCGACAATGCGGCCGAGGACGTGGCAGCGGCACTCAACCGCCTCGGCGGCGCGCGCGCCGTGCTGGCGACCGTCACCAGCGCCAAGGCGATGACACCGGTGATCGACGGGCTCGCCGTGCGCGGCCGGCTCATCGTGGTGGGCGTGGACGCCGAACCAATCCAGGTCTCGTCACTGCAACTGATTGGCGCGAGCCGCAGCGTCGTGGGTCACGCCGCCGGCGCGTCGATCGACTCGGAGGATACGCTTGCCTTCAGCGCGCTCTCGGGCGTGCGTCCGATGATCGAGACAATGCCGCTGGAACGCGCGCCGGAGGCGTATGCGCGGATGATGCGCGGCGACGCACGCTTCCGGATGGTGCTGACGATGGCGTAGCCACCCACGGAGTATTCGCCTGCTGTTTCTCCCCACTTACGCGGGTTGCGTCGACGACGGAATGGACGCGGCAGGCTCCGCAATCGGCTCGATACGCCCCAGCACCACCACGTAAGAGAAAATACCAACCAGCAGCACAATGCCGGCGACCAGGAACGCTCCGGCGAAGGAGTGCGTGAGCCCGACAATGAATCCGGTGACGACCGGCGCTGCAATCCCCATAAGGTTGTTGCAGAAGTTGACAATCCCGCCGATCGTCCCGGTACCGCCCCGGGGTGCTATCAGCGAGACGATCGATGATCCAACCGGCGCCGCGGCCGCAAGCCCGGTCAGCGCAATAGTGATCCAAATGATCGCCCAAACAGGATCTGTGGTGAAGGTCGCGCCGAACACAGCCAACCCCATCAGCATGCCAACGATGAGCACGCTCTTGCGCACCTTCGTCTCGTCAAGGCCCTTGCCAATGAGATAATCAACGAAGAAACCGCCCACGAACAGGTCCGAGAGCGAGGCGAAGATCCACGGCACAGTCGCATATCCCGCCGACTTCAGAATGCTCATATGCAGGGTCTGCACAAGATAGGCAGGCAGCCACGTCAGGAACAGGTAGAACGAATACCCATAAGCCGAGAAACCGATCGTGAGGCCCCAGACCTTTCGGTTGCGGACCAGGTAGCTCAGCATCGTGCCCTGACCGCTCGTCGCCGCGCCTTCCTCGGTCGCGCCACCCGCGACGATATAGTCGTACTCTACCTTGCTCAGTCGCGCGTCGTGGCTCGGGTCGCGATAAATGAGCCAATAGGCGACAAAATAGGCGAAGCTCAGAATCGCTGTGATCCCAAAGCCCCAGCGCCAGCCATATCGGACGATGACGAATGCGACCAGCGGCACGCCGATGACATTGGAAAACTTCGCCGCCGAGTCGAAAATGGCGGTCGAGCGTGCGCGCTCCTGGCGCGGAAACCAGTAACCAGTCGCTTTCTGGCTGGCGGGGAAGGCAGGGGCTTCGGCCACTCCCAGCAGCACGCGCGCAGTGAAGACGCCACCGAACCCGCCCGCAACAGCGGTGACAGCGGAGGCGACCGACCACAAGAACGCCCCCCACCGTCCGACGAAGGTGACGCCGAACCGGTCAAGCACCATGCCTCCCGGAACTTGCAGCAGCGAATAGGACCAGAAGAAAGCGCTGAAAAGGATTCCCAGCTCTTCTGGGGAAAGATTGAACTCATGCTGCAATTGCGGTGCAGCGACCGAGATGTTGATCCGGTCGAAGTAGTTGATAAGTATGCCCACCCCGAGCAGCACTCCGATCGTCCAGCGCCGTCCGGGCACATGCTGCGGCACGCTCGCCATCTTGGATCCCCCTCTCGCCTCACGCTTCGCCCGAAGCGTGGGATGCTCCGAACCGCGCCAGCTGTCGCAATCGTTGGATCGAGCCTACTCCCTTGTCGCTGAATCGAAAACCCGGGCGTTGAAACGTAGGCTCGGATGTCCGGCGCAGTGACGTCCGTCCGATCTCACCGACAGCCTTCGCCAGACGCGACCGCTGCCCTGTATGAAAAAGCCTGGCCGGCAGCCCAACTAGCGTGCCTGACATCTAGCCTTGCTCGCCCATGACCGCCTGGCAGCCACTGAATCGTCCGCAAATCCCCAGCGGGGCGTACCATCGGCGATGTTGGCCGCCCTGGTCCCGGATGAGGTACAATTGATCTGTAGACGATAACAGGAGAAGAGTAATGACATCGAACAGACGGGCGGGCCATGATAGCCAGTGCCGCGCTTGGCGCGATGCTTACCGTCTTGGCGACCGCCACCCCGGCGCGGGAGAGGTCGGATTGCACAGTAGTGAACCTAGGCTAGGGAACGCACCGCCGCAAAGGCGGCGGCTGAATTCTTATCCGTTTTAGCTCGTCGATAAACAGTGAGGGGCGGTAGCCGGACAGCCACTTCTCAACGAACAAAGAATCGGCGGCAGCAAGTGCCGCGACGACAAGTTCGCCCGGCAGTCCTGCCAGGCGGCTTGCGGCTGCTCCGGCCGCCGTCAAAACGGCCCACCGCAAGACGCGAGCAGGAAGTGATGCTACGATCGGCTCGTTCTGGAGCGCATCAACATATAGCCGTGCTAACTCGCGTTCATCCCCCGCATTTGCGCGCTTAAACCATCGGCGGAACTCTATAGCGTTAGCGGACTGCCGCGCCCGCCATATTGATGGGACATCCAACCTTCCCTCTGCAACAGCACTCGGCACATTCGGAACTCCGGGTATCTGCATGAGACGCGAAAATGCCGGGTCAGTTGGCCGACGAACACCCGCTCTTTCGAGCTTTCTCTTGAGTATCCTGGCCGCACCATCGAACGTGGACAGATCGCAGTCATCCACGGTGCTCGACATGGCAATCTGGAGGTTCAGATGGGCAAGAATCAATACAAGATCAATCCCGTTGACAGGACTCGATGTAAGGTTCGCAATCTGATTTCCGTTAAAGAAGCGGATTTGATTGCTCTCGACCCCCGGCAATCTGCCCAAATCGATATCACGGTAGTTATAGTACTTCCCGATCTCATTTCGAAGAAGGTTGTCGCCCGAAATGTCCTGATAGGATTCGCTTGCTATTTTCCGGTTCAACTCATCACTAACCTGGAATTCGATGCAAGAGGGCATCACTGCCTTGAATAGCGCCTTCCTTTTCCCTTCCGGGAGGTGCTGGCATCCATGCTTGAGTTGAAGCTCCAGTGCGCTATCAAGGCTACCATACATGGTGGAATGCCACCATTGCCAAGCAGAGGATTCACCTTTCCCGAACGAAATATTCGCGATGATTCCAGCGCCATTCCCGCCATATCCAACGATCTTTGGGTATCTTATCATTTGAATAGAACGATCTTCCAACGCTTCAAGCAATGCGGGCAGCGACAGCCATTGGAGAAGAGCTGGAAGAATGCCAAAATCCATGGTAGGTATAACGATCGTGTCGTACAAAAGGGCTTGGCCTGCAAGAATCCCACGCGCTGAGGTACTATCGCGGAGTTGATTGTTGACCACGGTAGGTTGGCCAATCCCTATGTATGGCCAGAGCCCTATTTCGAGTACCTTACTTAACGAGAGCCCAGGCATACGTATATACCTCCACTCCTAACTAGGAAGCTCAGTTCTGGCAGGTACTATATCCAATATCGACTCTGCCAAACGTCCGCAAATCGGACGTCCTGCGACATACCGGATACCCCGAAACTCCCGCCCGATCTCATCCCACGCCAGCCAAACTCCGCACCGCCTCCTCGTGCATCGAGCGCATGATCCGCCGCTTCAACGCCATGAACACCTCGCTGGTCAGCGCCTCGACGCTCCGCGGTCGCAGCAGGTCGATCTCCACAACCTCCTTGATCCGCCCCGGCCGCGCCGTCATCACATGCACCCGATCGCCCAGCAGGATCGACTCATCGGTCAATGACTCTGCCAGCAGCACGCAGGACTCCGTGGTCCTCCGCGCTTCCTCCGTGCGAATCAAAATAAATCGTTAGCGCACCGGGTATGGATGGGAGGTCCGTGGACGCGCTGCCGGGTTGGCATATGCGGTGCGATTGTGCGGACAGTTGCGTTTTTGATTCGCACGGAGGAAGCACGGAAGAAGATGTCGCGCGGCCTGCGCACGCTTTCGCGCTTCATGCCGCCAGCCAATCATAATCGGTGTGCAGGGGTATTACGGCCCGCGGTCAAACAGGTCGTTCGCCAGCTTCTCGATTTTCGCCCGCCACGCCAGCTTCCCCAGCCACTCAGCCGGGATCGACGAAGCCCCGTACAGTGCCCCGGCGAGTTGCCCCGCGACCGCGCCGACACTGTCGGCATCGTCTCCAAGGTTGGCCGCCGTCAGCACCGCGTCGCGGAAATTGTCGGTCTGCCAGACCGACCACAGCGCCGCCTCCAGCGTGTTCACGACGTAGCCGCTGGAACTGATCTGCGCCCGCGTCTTGCTTCGCCACTCGCCCGCCGAAATGAACAGCACCTTCGGCACCAGCGACATCACCCGCTGGCGCGTCGCGGCGTCCTTGTCGGCGCCCGCCAAAGCGTCCACCAACTGGGCGATGAACAGCTTGCAGGCGTCCAGGCACTCCGGGTGGGCATGGGTCGCGCGCGACTGCTTCAGCGCCAGGAACTCCGCGCTCTCATGGTCACTCCTGGCGAAGATCGCCACAGGCGCCAGGCGGACCAGCGAGCCGTTGCCGGCGGATGACGGTTCCATGCGGCCGGACGCGGCGAACCCGGTCGCGATATAGTTCTCAATTGCCGCCCGGGTGGTAATGCCGATATCGAAGCATCTCCCGGGCACGGTGTTCTCGCCATGCTCCAGCCAGCCGCGCAGGCGCAGCATGAAATCGTCCTGATCGACGGTGCCAGTCGCGAGCAGCGATTCGGCGAGACACAGCCCCATCGTGGTGTCGTCCGTCCATTCCCCCGGTTGAAGGTTGAACGGGCCGCCGCCCGCCATGTCGGCCAGCGGCGGGAAACTGTCACGCGTCTTGAATTCCACGGCCGCGCCGACCGCATCGCCCACGGCAAGGCCCAGCAAGCAGCCAAGCGCGCGGTCGCGTGCCTGATCCGCGCTCAGCGTCGGCCACGCGGGCGCCGGCAGCGGTGCTGGCGGCGCGGCTGCCGCCGCCGGTGCGCCGGCATTCAGCGATGGCGGCGATCCGCTCTCCATCTTCCTGATCATCCGTTCCGAAACGACCGGCAACAGATGCTCGTAGCGCTCAAGCTTGCGGGACATCGTCACCGGGTCCAGGTCATCGCCTGCCGAGCCGCTCATCAGACCTCCCTAAGAACGACAGTAACACATGTGCGGTCGCTGTCGTCAGCGTGACGGCCGCTGCTGATGACCTGGAACGTGGTGCCGGGCAGGAACAGGACCTCGTCCTCAGTGGGATATTTTGACAGATTCTGTACGTTCTTCCCGCTCCTTCCCGTTATTTCAAAACGCCATGGTCCAGCAAATGGCGTGCTCGTGGAGGTACTCCAAAAGGCCCTGGTCGTGTAGGTGGGCCTCTGGAAATCATCGTCATCACCGGGATACCGATTCCGCAAGCCGCGTAATGTTCGTCCCCCGGCCCAGTCCGGTAATTTCCCGAGAGCTGCGGTAACCTGCTCGTTCTTGGTCTCGACCTGATCCACGGTCGGCATATTGAGGACATGAGCCTCGGGCTCGGTGGGATCGTATGGCGGCAACGCGGCAGTGGGGAATAGCAGGTGCCCATTCATCTGCGCGTAGTCGCCGCAGGTGTATGAGTGAATGGCAACCGCCTCGCCCGGGCCCAGGCGGTTGATCTCCGGGGAACCCCGGCTTTGTGCAGTCTTGTAGACTGCCAGAAGCCGTCGCTCGAAAACATCTTTGCCCCTTTTGTCCACTCCCAGCGCCGCCTTCATCTTCGCTTCGGAACCATCAGGATTGGTTGTGATCAGATCCCTGGCCCGTTTAAGCAGATTCGAGTCGGCAACCTTGTCCTTGAAGTCCGCCTTCAGCTTGTTGTGGTCGGATTGCAGCGTCGGCAACTCGTCGGTTGCCGCCTTGGGTTTGGTAAGGCCGAGCGCTTCCAGCTTCGTCAGGTCGTCCTTCAACTTGGTGGCGCGGCCCTCCAGCGCTGCATCGCCGTCCCTCTTGCCGGCGGCGGCGTACTCGTCCGCGTCCTGGCGGATCGCGTCGCGCTGGGGCTTGGTGTTGCACAATGCGACGCGCAGGTTGCTGGTCGCGGTAGCCGTCGCGATGTCGGCCAGCAGCCCCCGCGACCGGCTCAACTCCCGGGCGACATCGTCGGCTGTGGTATTGGCCAGCGCATCGCGCTGCAGGGTCAGTGCGGCCAGCACCGCGTCGGCCGCATTTTTCTGCGCCACCTCGACGATGTTCCCGTTGGTCGCCGACAGGCCGGCCAACCCGGCGTTCATCTGCGCCAGTTTGCCGGCGCGCTCCGCAAAAAGCTGCGCCGCCTGCGCGGCCTCCGCCGCGATCGCGTTGGCTTCGCTCGTGCAGCCGTCCAGCAACGGCAGTGCGCGCCCGAGTCCAGCCAGGGTTTGGTCTGTCACTGCATCGATACGGCGGTTCTGCACACCGGCGAGCCGGGTCGCCAGTGGAGCGCGGAACACCAGATCGGCGATCTGCCGGATCGCCACATCCGCCTGGGTGATGGCCGCCGCCGCCTCGTCGGACTTCTGGCGCACAGGCGCGGCGGCGGTGGCCCACTGGTCCGCTTCCGCCTTCGCGCGCTCGGCAAGCGCGAGGAGGCTAAGCTTGACAGGCTCGAGCGCGTCGCATTTGGCTTGGTTGTTCGGCTGCTGCATCGCCGCCGTAATGTCCTGCTCCAGCGTGCGGAGCCGGGTGACGAAGGCTGAATTGACCGCCAGTCCTACTCGCGCCACCTGCGCGCGGGCGTCCGCAAGCGCGTCCTGCGCCTTGCCGTGACGCACGGTAACAAGCTGATCTGAGACAACCACGCCGCCGGTCATCACGCGCTTGAAGCGATCGATGGTGACGCTCATGGCCTGTGCCTCATATCCCCGATACCGCGCTCACGGCTTGGCCGCGGCTTGCAACGCCGCCGCCAGCTGCCCCAGGGCCGGCACCAGCGTGGCGCGGATCGTGACCGCTACGCCGAACGGATTTCTGTCGCATACTTCCACCTGTTCGCTGTTCTCCAGGTGCTTGCGGAAGGCGTCGATGAAACCAAGCACTCTCGATCCCGCTTTCTGCAACGTCGCGGGATCGCCGTCGCCCAACGCCAGCAGCGTCCTCATCAGCGGCACTTTATAATTGCCGGTGAGCCCGTTCAGCCCGAACTCCGCGATCTCCTTAAGGGTGTCGTCAGCGCTCTGCCGCAGTACCGCCTGCAGGCCCGCGATCTGCTGATCCACCGCCTCGCTTGCCGCTTGCCAGTCGTGCCGCGCCGCCTTCCAATCCGGGGCTGCCCCGTCGCGGGTCGCCGGCGTCCTCGTTGGCAGGGTGAAGCCGAGGACATAATTCAGCCACTGCGCCTTGACGTCGCCTTCGACCAAGCCGCCTGACATTGTGGCTCTGCTCCCCTGTTACCGGTAGCGGATAGCATCCGGCCCGCCGCGTCAATCGTTTCCTCTTGCCCGCGATCGCGCGCCTCGCGGACCGCGTGCCGTTCCACGCAGGCCGTCAGAGAAATTTCCCCCAAACCAGAAATGTGCTGACTTTTCTCCTATGTTGTGCTTATATGCCCCAATGTCCGACACCGCCAGCGACACCGCCCCGGCCGCAGCCCTCCACCCCGATCCCGATCGGGCTGCGTCTGCGCGCCTAAGCCCCGCCGGCGTCGGCAACATCCTCCGCCTCCTCCACACCCTCGTCGGCTACGGCACAAACGTCGTCCACGCACTACGCCGGGAACGAGACCCCGATGATCTCCCCTGGTATCCCGTCCTCACCAGGATCTTCGGCACCACCAATCCCGCCCTGATCACCATAATCGTCATCCGCGGCCTGCTCCGCGCCACCGTGCTCCAGGCCAGGCTCGGCAGCGGCTTCGCCCTCGCCCTCGCCCTCGCCCCGAGGCCGATCACCGCCAACCCCC
>Ga0335075_10001560_pt1 | contig 37642 bp, 33 predicted proteins | sample Lox_Sample_24_FD_206723 | JGI IMG/M metagenome (GOLD analysis project Ga0335075, IMG submission 206723) | Soil microbial communities from Loxahatchee National Wildlife Refuge, Florida, United States - Lox_Sample_2.4 | ecosystem: Environmental > Terrestrial > Soil > Wetlands | place: USA... | reverse complement strand
GCGTTGCGCGACGATCGGTGGCCACCTGATCAACCCGTCCTGCACGAGCTGGTCGCCTCGGCGTGCATCTGATTGTGTGAACGGTGGCTCAACTGCGGTCAGGACCGCATGAGATTCGGACCGTCGCCATACGAAATGGCATCTTCGAGTCGAGACCCCATCCCGCTCAGCCCGTTCGCAAGCACGCCTATTCGGTCCTCGGGTGGCGGGTCACCACAAGTCCAACGGCGTCGAGCTCGGAGTAGGGCGTTCTTGCCGCCTCGTACTCGGAGCGCAAATCCAGCTCGGCAATCCGACGGTCCATGCCTTCGTCCCAACGAGCCCGGACCAGAGCTTGCTCGTCGCTGCCCAACTGGTCGTAGTCGGCCATGATTGTGACGCTACCGGCGAATCCTCGGCTGCCGCTGCACCTTCCCAAGCCGCGGGTCAGCGTTGCCGCCTAAGCAGCATGCGCCACGGGTGCAATGCCGGCCCCCCTCTCCGCTTGTCTTCGAAGTCGGCAAGTAGCCGCGGACGCAGATGGCCTTTGACGACCAAGTACTCGATTGCGTCTTCGAAGTCGTTCCAGTCGGCCTCGACAGTGGTGGGCCAGTCGCTGACGACCTCGAGCACGACCACCTCAGATGGGGTGAGTCCTAGTTCGCGGCGGAGGACGTGTCGCCTGGCGAACGTGACGCCGGCGGGAGCTTTGGGAAGATGACGGCTCACAGAGGCACGGCGACTTCGATCACAGACGGCACTTGGGTTGTCAGTCCCAGCGCGGACGCCGCAGAGAAGCCTGCGGGACCGCTTCCTTGCCCAGCGATCTGCAGTGCCACATCGAGCGGGTGGGGTTCGGTCAGGCCCAGCGCCGTGTGGACTCCTTTGTAATAGAGCCCCGGTCTGACCCGCACGAGCTTGCCGGACGTCACCATCCGGGCGAGTTCTTGGCTTGCGGCTCTGGACAGCGACGCACCAAATTGAACGGGAGTGACAAAGGTGCCCTCGGGCATTTGGGCTACCGCATCTCGGACCTTGGCCGCCATCCCCTCCACCTGCCGATGGGTACACCTCGGGTGAGCTCACCCAGGACGGGTGCTTGCAGTGGGGCCCCAGCCCCGGTCTTCGGGACCCTCAAATGCTATGGCTGCTGAATCTCAACGCGAGCCAACCTCAAGGCGCTGAGTACCTCAAGCCACGTCGCTGCTCGAGCTCCAAGTACCAGATCTGGGCTTCGCAGCCGCGGTGCTCACGGTGGCGTTCTCATAGGTCGGCCGATCCAACCAGTGGCAGTTGATCTTCTCGCCCGAGACATGGAGACGCGCTGACGGGCCGAGTTCGACGCGCCACGCAGCGACCTCGACTGACTTCCACGTGTGATCCAACACGGCATTGAGCGCAGGCTCGAGGTCAGGATCCGACGAACACAGCACGGCCACGTCGAACCGGTCTTGTACGGCGAGGACGAGAAGATCAACAGCCATGGCGATCAACAGCGCACAGCGGGCATCGTGATCGGGTTCCGTTTGTGGTTCCGAGACCTGCGCACCACCGTGATCCCTGAACCTCGCCACCGCTCAATCTGTTCCAACGTGTCGCCGAAACCGCTCAGATCGCACCTTGGGTCCGGGATGCTTCTATAGACCCTGACGTGATCGAGGGAGCGGCCCGGGAGCGACGAGATGAGCAGCCTCGACAACCTCAGCGGGTCGATCTCGAGTGTCTCGGACGGCTTGAAGGCGCGCTCGGCACCGGCGACGATGTCCTCGTAGTCCACGAAGACGGTCGTCCGAATCACCGGCTCAGCTGCTCGTCGACTGGATCCACGGCGCGAACTCGACGGCGGGATTCGCCCTGCGAATCGCCGAAAAGAACCCGTCGCGGTCGTCAAGTTGAGCCCACACGATCACCTTGGTATCGACGCTTACGAGATGAAGGAACTGGTGGTAGACGTCACCCCGAACGGCGATGATCTCTCCGGGGCCGAACGACCATCGGCCACCTGAGGCCACACACGTGAATGTCTCGTCGGCGAGGATCACGAGCCACGCCGTCCGAAGCACCTTCCAGAGCAGCCAAGCACTGAGCGCCGCGATCACGACGAAGAACACCGAAGATGCCGAGGACTCCTGCCACCCCTGTTCGGCGACGGCCACGACACACGCCGTCAGCGCGCCGAATGCGAGACACGCGAGAAGCGCCGGCACGATCCGGCCGAGAATCAATGGGCCACCTTTGGCCGACCACTGTCGCGCCGCCACGGTCACGCGAGCCCCAGAACGGCAGATCGGGCTCTTGGTGTCATCGCACGCTTCGTCACGGCGCCTGTACCTCCTCGGTTGTACAGACGCCATCAGCTCAAAGCGAGCAGTTTCGAGACACGCTCGGCGGGGGCTTCATCCCGCTCAACTCACACTAGCGACTGCCAAAGCACCATCGGGACCTCAGGCGCCCTCGGTTGGGATGGGACGCCAGACATTGCCGAGGTACGAGGCGCTATGTCGGTGCAACTCCGAATGACTTGTACCGGAGCGGACCAGACCCTTGATGTAGCCAGCAATCGGCGGCCGGAGCTGGACCTGCTCGAGTCCATGCAGCGGGACGAAGACGGGTTTGAGGCGTTCTTCGATCTGGCGCGGAGCGGCGTGAGGATCCCGCTCAGACCCCAGGAAGACAATCTCGATCAAGTGCTGCTCGAAGTTCCAGCTGGTCGCTTCGAGCACGAAGACCACCCGTTCGGCTGCGACTTGGAGGCCTGTCTCCTCGGCCACTTCGCGACTGGCTGCTGCCGCGGTCCCTTCTCCACGCCCAGGCGTGCCGCCCGGCAGCACCCACACATTTTCCTCGTCGGTACGCCGGCAGAGGAGTACCGAGTCATCACGAAAGAACAGTACCGAGGCGCGCACCGCGATGGGATCGGCGTCGTCGGTGGTCACCGGTCTTTTCCCTCACGGGCTCTCGGTGGAGTCGCTGACTCACCCGGACTGATGTTGAGTTGCGTGACCTCCCAGCCATCCCCTTCTGGTTCGACGATGTTGAAACAGCCTGTTGCTTGGGGAATCGGACTGTCTTGTTCCAAGCCGGGATCCAGGGCCGGAAGAAGGAGCTGGAGCACCGCGTCATGGGTGACAAGCGCTGCCGAGCCTGAGTCGAGGCGTTTGGTCACGTCCAAGAATGCGTCCATGGCGCGGGCGAAGACCTCGGCTGCCGGCTCGATTTCGGGCGCCGCATCCAGCGACCCCCACCGAGCGATCACATCGGACTTCGGCTTTCCAGCCCAGGATCCATAATCACGATCGATGAGCCGGCCATCGGTCTCGACTGGCACTCCGGCTCGAGTCGCTATGTGCGTTGCCGTGTCGGTGGCTCGCTTGAGGGGACTCGCCACAACGAGGCTGATCCCGGATCGCCCGATCGCCTCCGAGAGCGCCCAGGCCTCGATGAAACCAGTGAGGTCGAGCTCCGGATCTAGCCGGCCCCGGAGCACTCCTCTGGTATTCAGCGCTGTCTCACCGTGACGCACCAAGAAGTACCTGGGGCCCACGCTCCGTTCCACACGCGTCGTTCGAAGACGGGTGACTCGCGAAGAGAGGGTCCGATTCTTCGGGCCCCGCTGAGAAATCTCACCACTCATCGGCTCTCCTGCTCCTCACCATCAGCAGGAGCCATCAGCCGTTATGGCGTTCGTGGCGAGCTCCATCGCCACCACCCATCCTACCTGAGCGGCTGAAGTCAGTCTTCGAACTCAACGCACCTCCACTGGTGGAGTAGATCGTGGAGCGGCAACGAAAAACACCGAAGACACGAGCGAAAGCGCCATCCACCCGGCCGCGTACGCGAATGCCACCTCTGGTGAGATCGTGGCGTAGAGGACGCCAACCGTGAGCGACGAGACAACGTCGCCGACGGCTTGGACCCCACCCAGCACCCCAAAGGCGCTGCCTCTAAAGCGATCCGGCACCGCTGCGGCCACCAGCGTCGACTCGGAGGTCTCGCTCAATCCGATGCCGATCCTGCAAGAGCGAACGCCCCGAGAAGGAGGGGCCACGTCGTCGGACCGATCCCGAACCCGACGTATGCCACGACGTAGAGCGCCGCGCCAGCAGCAAAGGCTGCCCGCGGGCTTGATCGATCGATCCAGTGTCCGCCAAGCAACGCGGCAACGGCCGCTGCCGCGTTGTGTCCGGCGTAGATGGCTACCGCCAGCGAGGTTGCCGCGATTACGGATCGCCCGTCGGCCTGGAGGAGTTGCGTGGCTCGGAGGATGAGGAGGGTGACTGCGGTGTTGCCGCACTCGAAGAACACCACCGGCAGCATCGGGCGCACCAAGCCGGCGCGCCGCAGCGCGCCGAAGTGAAACGACAGACTTTGATTTTCCGCAGCGGGGAGCCGGCGGGCCTCGAGCGCCGCGAACGTGATGGCGACGGCGGAGAATTGCGGCACACCAGATGGCGGGGCGGATCCCGATCGCTCCCACCAACCATGCGGCAACAAGTGGGCCGACGACTGCCCCCAGGTTGTCCCCAGCGCGTTCGACGCCGAAGGCCCGGCCGTAGGCCTTGGGTGGTGCGAGCGAGGACAAGAGGGAGTCGCGTGCGGGCGAACGCACTCCCCTCGCCATCCAGGCAAGGGCTCGCAAGACACCCGCCTGCCACAGGGTCGTGGCCAGCCCGATCGCGGCAGTTGCCGCAGCCGTGCCGATAGCCACCAGTGGCGAGGCGGCGGCGGCGCGTCGAGTCGTTGGCCCACGGCCCCGCCACGAGCTTCATCAGCCCCATTAGGGCGTCGCTCAGACCTTCGATGAAACCAAGCGCTGCCGCCGAGCCGTGCAGCATCGAGGCGATGAAGCTCGGCAGAAGTGCGGTGGCGATCTCGTGGCCCGAGTCGGAGAAGAAGCTCGCCGCGCCGACGCTGACGACTCCTCGACTGAGCCAGGCGTCGCCCTCGAGGCCCTGCGGTCGTGGGTCGGCGTCCGACTCTTCGGACCCGAGAGACTCTGAACGCGAGCCTTCATCCGCGCGCGCTGCGCGTTCGTCTTGCGCCGCGGTCCCCTCTTGTGACGGGTCCACCACTCGTCCTCTCGCCGTTGCCGATTCGGGCGAGGCCACGGGACCCGCGAGGCTTCGTTGCGCATTGTGCACCTGGGACCGAGTTGCAAGGCAAGTTCAGCGCGACGGACGAACGGATCGTTGACCTTTGGGGGAAATCGGGTAGGGTGACTGACACCGGATGAGGCCCCGGTGGGTTTCGGCCCGAACCGCCTTTGGGCTAATGGCTTCTACGTGACGATGGTTCGCGTGGAGGTCGAATGCTGTGGGTCCCAGCGTGTTAGCCCCCCAGGCCGTGCAGGCCCTGCAGGTGCTGACGATCCTGCTTGGCGCGCCCTTGGTGAGCGGCATCATCTCGCACGTCGAAGGACGACTGCAGGGTCGCCGCGGTCCGCGCATCCTCCAGCCCTACTACGACATCATCAAGCTCTTCCGCAAGGAGACGGTCGTCACCGAGGAGTCGAGCTGGGTCTTTCTCGCCGGGCCGATCGTCGCTTTCGGCTGCTACCTGATCGTCCCACTCCTCATCCCCGTACTCACCACGTACGGGCTGCCGCTCGGGTACATGGGCGACATCCTGGGCGGCGGCTTCATCTTGGCGCTGGCCGGGTTCTCGGTCGCGCTGGCGGGGACTGAGTCAGGCGCTCCCTACGCACAGCTCGGTGGGAGTCGGGCCATGACCTTTGGAGCGCTCATCGAGCCGACGATCCTCTTCGTCATCTTCGCGGTCGCCCTCATCACCTCGACGGATCTGCCCTATGCGCTGGCGGCCACCGTGCGCTCGTCCTCTGCCGAGGTGGTGCGACCCGGTCACGTGTTGGCCGCAGTGGCGTTCTTCTTGGTCGTCTTGGTCGACACCGGTCGCATCCCGGTCGAGACGCACTCGGGGACGCTCGAGTTCGGGATGATCGACGAAGCAAGAACGCTCGAGCACTCAGGACCGCCCTTGGCGCTCTTGAAGTGGGGATCAGCCATGAAGCAGCTGATCCTCTACACGATCCTCATCAATGTCTTCCTCGCGCCCTGGGGACTCGCCGGTTCGGGTAGCGCTGGCTCTGTAGTCCTCGCCATCCCGTCCCTGCTCGGCAAGGCCGTCGTGATCGGGATGATCTTCGCGGTGATCGACAACCTGTTCTCCAAGCTACGCCTGTTCAAGATCACCGAGTTCATCGCCGCTGCCTTCTTGCTGGCCGTCCTCGCGGTGCTCGTCTTCTATGCCGGAGGAGGCTGATGTCACACGTTCCTTCCACCTACTCGGGCGTGGCAGACGTGGCCGCCATCGTGGTGCTCCTCACCGAGTTCGCCATGTTGCGTGCCCCCCTGCTGCGGTCACAGGTGCGCCTCTACGCCTTCCAGTCCCTCGTGGTGAGTGCTCTCGCCGTCGACATCGCCGCGACGCGCCACATCAACGAGCTGTATGCCCTCGCCGTCCTTTCGTTTGTGCTCAAGGTGATCTTGGTTCCGGGGCTGGTTTTGCGCTTGCTCCGAGAGGCAGACGTGGACCTCGCCGGCAGCTCGGTGCTCAGCGTGGCATCGATGGTCCTCATCGCCCTCGCCGTTTCGGCCTTTGGCTTCTTCGCCGTCGGCTCGCTTCATGTCCACTCGATCGCGTTGCCCACAACCGCACTCGCCATCGCGGCGGCGGTCGTCCTAGTCGCCTTCGTTTTGATCATCTTGCGCTCAGACACCGTGTCTCAGGCCATGGGCTTCTTCTCACTGGAGAATGGGGTCTCAGTCGCCAGCCTCGTCGTGGCGGCCGGGTTGCCGCTGGTGGTCGAAGTCGCCTTCCTCTTCGACCTCTTGGTGGCCGTGGTGGTCTTCGGCGTGATCATGCGGGTCCACCACGGTCGGACCCAGACGCTGTCGACCGAAGAGCTCGATCGGCTGAAGGGCTAGACGTGGCCGCCCTCCTCGTCGTGCTCTTGGCGATCCCCTTCGCCGCCTCGGTGGTGACGTTCTATCTTCCCCGGCGTCCCGCCTGGATGGTGACGGTTGTCACTGGGGCAGCGACCTTCGTACTGTCGCTCGTTCTCATCCCGACTGCGGCGGCCCATGCCCAGATCGTCGTCGGGAGCGTGCTCCGGGTCGACGCGCTCTCAGTCGTGTTTCTCGTCGCGACGACGTTTCTCTACGCGGCCACGGCGATCTTCGCCGGCGGCTACCTCCACCTTGCTGACAGCGCAGCGGGGCGACGCTACTCCCGGCGCTTCTACGCCGGACTCAATTTGTTCTGTTGGTCCATGGTGGCCGCGCCGCTCGTCAACGGCCTGGCGCTCTTGTGGGTGGCCATCGAGATCACGACGGTCATCTCGGCCCTCTTGGTGGCGATCGACGACACCGACGGCGCAACCGAGGCCAGCTGGAAGTACGTCCTCATCGCCTCGCTCGGACTCGGCATCGCGCTGTTGGCCACGATCATCATGTACTACGCCGGGTCGACGGTTTTCGGGTCGGCTTACGACCTCTCGTACGTGAAGTTGCTCGCCGGTGCCGCCCGGTTCCCACCCGACGTAGTGCGCCTCGCCTTCGTGCTCGCTGTACTCGGCTTCGGAACTAAGATGGGCCTGGTTCCCGTCCACACCTGGCTCCCGGACGCACACTCCGAAGCCCCCACCCCGGTCTCGGCTCTGCTCTCCGGAGCGCTCTTGGCAACCAGCTTCTACGCCATCTTGCGCTACTTCCAGATCGCGGTACGCACGCTCGGGCCGACCTTCCCGCGCAACGTGCTCTTGATCTTCGGCCTGGCATCGCTCCTACTCGCGGCCCTCTACCTGTTGAGCCAACGAGATCTGAAGCGGCTGCTCGCCTACTCGAGTGTGGAACACATGGGGATCTTGGCTATCGGGATGAGTTTCGGCGCCCCCATCGCCGTTGTGGGTGTGCTGCTCCACGTATTGGCCCACGCAGCGGCGAAGGGCACCGCTTTCTTCGGAGCAGGGTCGGTGGTTCGCAAGTTCGCCACTAAAGACATGACCAAGATCCGAGGCGGGATCGGCGCGCTCCCATGGAGCGGACCGATGTTCGTCGTTGCCATCCTCGCGCTCTCGGCCATGCCGCCCTTCGGGATCTTCCGCAGCGAGTTTCTGATCGTCTCTGGAGGTCTGTCGGATCCACGCGACACGGTGACCGCCGTGCTCGTCGTCCTTGCCACGGTGGCCTTCTTCGGACTGTCGTGGTTCACCACCCAGACCATGCTCACGCCCGATCTCACCGTCTCCGTCGAAGACGTCGGAGCTACTCCGGGTCCTCCCAAGGGAGAGGTCAGCGGGCTGATCGTGGTGGCCATGGGGCTCGGGATCGTGGCCCTGGTGATCCTCGGCGTCCATCCGCCGGCCCAACTAAGCCACCTGCTCGATCGCGCCGCGAGTCAGTTGGGAGTGCCCCGGTGACGACGGAGCGCGGAGTGGTCGACGATCTCGACACCTTCGTGCCCCGCGTCGTCGCACAACTCTCCGAGGGGGCGCGCTTTTGCGGCCTCTTCGCCAGCGCACAGGGCGACGCTGCGACCCTACTGCGCTGCGTGCTGGCGCAAGACGGCCACCTCCCCTACGAAGACACCCTTGTACCAGCGCACTCCGCCGGCTTTCCCTCTCTCGCCGACCACACGCCCGCCGCCGCCTGGTACGAGCGCGAGATTCACGACCTCTTCGGCTTGGTTCCCCTCGGCCATCCCCGGCTCGACCCCCTCGTCCTGCCACTGCTTCGTGAAGAGACGCCTCCGCGCCCGGGGTCAGGGAGCGAGCGAGCTCCGGTGGTCATCGACACTGACCCGCTCCCGGCCCATCTGCTCGGCGAAGGTGTCTTCACGATCCCGTATGGACCGGTGCGCTCTGGCGTCTTCGAGTCGATCGAGTACCTCGTCGAGACTCCTGGTGAAGACATTCCCCATCTGCGGACACGCGTCTTCCACAAGCACCGCGGTGTCGAATGCCGCTTCGAGGGGATGGGGGTCGAGGACGGTGTGCTGTTGGCCGAGCGCACGGAAGGTGTGGCGTCGGTTGCCCATGCCCTGGCGTTCTCCCAAGCGATCGAGCGCATCGCGCAAGTGGAGGTATCCGAGGGAGCCGCCGTGGTTCGAGTCATCCACGCCGAGCTCGAGCGGGTCGCGAACCACCTGGACTCGACCATCCGTCACACCGAGGCGGCCGGTCAGGCGGTGGCCTATGCGCGACTCTCGCTGCACAAAGAACGGGTCCAGCGCTTGCGGGCGCAACTGTGCGGCAGCCGCTTCGGTCGAGGTGTGGTCGTCCCCGGAGGGGTCGGCGGTCCGCTCCGGCTTGAATCCAGCCAACTGTTTGCCGCGATCGACAAGATCGAACGAGACGTGCGATCTGATCTGCGGCTCTTGCTGGCAACCCCTTCGTTCGTCGATCGAATTCGCGGGACGGGACTCATCGACCATGAGCTGGCCGCGTCCTACGCACTCTTGGGTCCGGTTGGTCGGGCCTCGGGCCAGAACGAGGATGTGCGCTTCACCCGTCCCTACGCCGCCTACATGCGCCTGGGACACCAGCTGCTCGACGTGGGCGAAGGCGGCGATGCGCTGGCACGACAGCGGGTGCGAAACGAGGAGATTGCCGGCTCCTTCCATCTGATCCGCCAAGCGATCGACCGCCTGTCAAGCACTGATCACCGCGAATGGAAGCGGCCGCTTGGCGCAGTCAGCGGTGAGGCGATGGGGTGGGCGGAAGCGCCGCAGGGTGAGGTGCTCTACCTGGTGAGCATCGAAGACGGAGCACTGGTGCGGGTCAAGCCTCGTTCCGCGTCGTTCCACAACCTCGCCGCGTTCCACGCCTCCTTCCCCAAGGACATCTTGACCGACTTCGCCTTCATCGAGGCCAGTTTTGGTCTCTCGATTGCAGGAGTCGCGGGTTGATGCCGTGGATCCCACAAGGGCTCCGCGAGGGCATCGTCACATCGCGCTACCCCCACCGCCCCGACGGCTATGGCGAAGGATTCGCCGGATCGCTCCGAGTGCGGCCGGACACCTACGACGCGGTAGGGGTCGACGAGGCCATCGCCCTGTGCCCGACTGACGCCATCGGACGACCGGGCCGCGGACAGGTCCGCCTCGACCGGGGTCGCTGCATTTTGTGCGGCCGATGTGTCGACATCTGCCCCGACGTCTTCGAGCTCGACCCAGGCTTCGAGACCTCGACGACCGACCGGCGCACGCTCGTAGTGCCGACCACCGACGAGGACGATGACCTCGTCGAGGCGATGCGGCGTGCATTGCACCGGCGAGTACGGGTACTTCGCCGCTCGATCCACATCCGTCACCTTGATGCTGGATCGGACGGAAGCGAGGAGTGGGAGGTCGCCGCGCTGACCAACCCGGTCTACGACGTGCAGCGACTCGGCATCTACTTCACGGCCAGTCCCAAGCACGCAGACGTGCTGTTGGTGACGGGTGCAGGTGCCGCGGGGATGAGGGACGCGCTGGAGCATACCTTCGATGTCATGCCAGAGCCCAAAGTTGTCATCGCTGCGGGGACCGACGCCATCAGCGGCGGTCTGCTCGGCAGCGGCTACGCGACAGCGGGCGGTGTCGCTGGGTCCGTGCGAGTCGACGTGTTCGTCCCTGGCTCTCCACCGACGCCATTCGGATTGCTGCACGGCATCTTGACGGCAATCGGGTTGCTCGGCGCGCCGGGGTCTTCCGCTTCGCTGCGTCGAGGCGCTGACGGGCCGGCCTCCCCGGAGGACCCACCGGTGGAGGTCGGCCCGTGAATGCCGACCTGATGGCGGCGGCGCTGTGCTGTTTCGGTGCCGGAGTGCTGATCGATGTTGTCGCGGGCGTCGGCTATGCCGCCTCGCGCCGCCTGCCCTATGTCTTCGCTCTCGCTGGCAGCGTGTGCCTGGTCGTCCTCGGCGCGCGGACGACAACCGGTGCGCCGACACGGATCGACCTGACGGGGGTGTTCGGAGTCGGGCACAACGCACTGCGCATCGACGCCCTGGCGGGGTTCTTTCTCACTTTGCTCTTCGCCATTGCGGTCTGCGTTTCTGCGTGCTTCGTGTCGTGGAGCGGCCCGGGTCGAAATGGGCACCGGCGCGGCACCGCATCGGGCTACGCGCTCCTCCTCGCCTCGGTCGCCGTGATCGTCTGCGCAGCAGACGCCTTCACGTTTCTCTTCGCCTGGGAGCTCTTGACCGTGTCGTTCTACATGCTGACCTCGGTGACACGGTCAGAGGACCGCCAGGTCGGCGCCGCGTGGTCGACGGTGAGCATCGGCAAGGTCAGCGGTGCCGCTCTCCTCTTCGCTTTCTTGTTGATGGCGGGGCACACCCACAGCCTGAGCATCGCGAGCTGGCACGCCATCGGGCCTGGCGCCATCCACGACGTCGCCTGGGTCCTGGTTGTGGTCGGCTTCGGTGCCAAGGTCGGCCTGGTCCCCCTCCAGGTCTGGATCCCCGTCGGGTACCCCGCCGCGCCAGGACCAGCGCGCGCCGCCATGGCGGGGATCGCGGCCAACGTCGGCGTCTACGGGCTGTGGCGCTTCTTGGACGTGCTCGGTCGTCCACCGGTGTGGCTGGTAATTGCGGTGCTCTTGGCGGGCGGCGTCACGGCCCTGCTCGGCATCACCTTCGCCGGAGTCCAGGGCCGCCTCGGGGGGGTCATCGCGTATTCGAGCATCGAGAACGCAGGGCTGATCGTCACCGCGTACGGAGTCGCATTGACCGGGGCCGTCGTCGGTTCGCAGCCACTCGTGGCGATGGGACTCCTGGCTGCCACCTTGCAGACAGTCGCCCACGCCATCGCCAAGTCCGCGCTCTTCACGTCACTGGCCAATGTCGAGTCGGCAACCGGCACCGACGAGCTCGACGCACTACGCGGCATCGGTCGGCGGTTGCGCTGGAGTGGGGCTGCCTTCGGGGCAGGTGCGGTGACGTTGGCGGGTCTCCCCCCGACCATCGGCTTCGTCTCGGAGTGGTTCATCCTCGAGGCCCTCATGCAGCAATTCCGAGTGCCTGGTCTGGCTATCCGTCTCGGTTTGGCCGCTGCCGGCGCTCTCGTCGCCCTGACCACCGGTCTCGCCGCGCTCGCGTTCTTGCGCGTGCTCGGACTCACGTTCTTGGGGCGGCCGGGATCGGCGGTGGTCGCCGAGGCCAAGGATGCCGGTCCCTTCGGCAAGGCCGGCGTCGTCGCCTTGGGTTTCAGTTGCTTGGGGTTGGCCGCGGTGACGCCTTGGGAGATCCGCTACATCGCGCACGGCCTCTCCCCCATCGTCCCAGAACACGCCACCGCCCAGGCGCTCAAGTCGCCTTGGGTGCTCCAGCCCGTCTTCAGTGGCTTCTCGATCCTCTCGCCGTCGTGGCTGTGGATCGCCATGCCGACTGCCTTCGCCGTCGTCTTCGTCGGGGCCGTCGCACTCTCTGGGGGACGCTATCTGCGCGTGCGCCGCGTGCCGGCCTGGCGTTCGGCAACTTTGGGCGTCACTGGTCCCTCGTCGTACTCGGCCTTCGGCTTCGCCAACCCGCTCCGCCATGTGCTCGGCAACATCTTGGGCACGAGCCGCTCGACCACGCTCGTGGTCTCCGAGTCGAGCGGCCCGGATCCCCATCCCGTCGCGCACGTCGAGACTCGGACCCGGGTGATCGAGCCGGTCGAGACGTACTTCTACCGTCCACTACGGCACGGAGCCCTTGCCGTAGCCCGGGTGGCCAAGAAACTGCAATCCGGCCACCTCAACGCGTACGTCGCCTACATGCTCTTCGCGCTCTTGGTCGCTCTCGCCCTCACCGCGGCGCTGCGATGAAGGAGGTACCTGTGACGCCAGACGTTTTGTCGAACGGCGGCGGCGTTTTCCGCCGAATCCTGGTCGGCTACGACGGGTCGGCCGAAGCACAACACGCGCTCAGAGTGGGTACGGCGCTCGCGGCCGACCTCGGGGGCGAGACCCACGTCTTGTTGGTGATCCGGCCCGGTGCGCACGCGGAGACGGACGATGAACGCGAACAGGCCTTGTTTGCCGAGCGCGCCAACCTGTCGAAGGGGCTGGGTGCACTGGCATCAGAGAGCCACCACGGCTGGGACGTCACGACCGAGGCGGTCTACGCCGACGATCCAGCCCAGGCCATCGCGGCCTACGCGGAGGAGCATGGATTCGACCTCGTAGTCGTCGGTGGTCACGGCCGCGAACAATCGACGCACCGGGGACTCGGCCGTTCCCTCGAGGCCTTGTTGCGTCATCACCCCTGTCCGGTGCTGGTGGTGTGATGGCGAGCACCCGAGACACCGTCGGTCGCGGGCACGTCAGCCCTCACGAAGCCCGAGGACAGGGGGACGGGCGGTGTTGATCGTCACCGACGGCGCCGTCGACCTGCCCGCTGAGCTGACCACCTCCGGACTGATCCGACAGGTGCCAGGAGAGATCTGGGGTCCGGACGGCCCACTGCGAGTCGACCGCGATGAGTTCTGGTCGCTGCTTCGGCGCGGGGAGTACCCCTCGACGAGCCCACCCACTGTCAGTGCGCTCATGGATGCCTACCAATATGGCGACCTCGTCGTGGCCCTGCACGTCTCGGGCCAGCTGAGTGCCACGATGGCGCGGGCCAACGAGGCTGTCGAGCGCGTGGGCACTGGTGTCAGCGTCATCGACACGGGGTCTTTCAGCGTGGGCGCGGGGCTCATCGTCGCCGAGGTACATCGACTCGCATGCGAGGCCTCGGTCCCCTCCATCGTCGATGCTGCCGGCACGCTCCCCTCCCGCCTGCACACCTTCGCTCTCATCGAAGATGTCGAGGCGTTGCGCCGCAGCGACCGCTCGGGACTCCTCCCAAGCTCGCATCTCGCACGCAACCACCCCTTGGTTATTGCCGTGCGGGGACGCGTCGTGCCTCTGGCCCAACCCAAGCAGCGCGCCCATGCTGTGGCCGAGCTCTCCCGACACATGCGGAACCGCTCGGGACCATCGCTCGCAGCGTGGGCTCTCGGTCACGGGGATGCGGGAGACGTCGAGACCGTGATCCAGGGGCTCAGCAACTACATGGGACGCCCGCCGTCCTTCGTCAGCTATCTCGATCCCACCGTGGGCGTCCACCTCGGCCCCGACTCGTTGGTGGTTGGAGTGCTCTCTGAAGATTCGGAGGACTAGGCGGTGGTGCGCGGAGCTTTGGGCGTCGGGTCGTCGAGTGCAGGCGATTGGGTCGTGCCGAAGCGAGTCACCGTGACTTCTTCGCGGGTGACGAACGAGCCTGGTGCCAGTTCCTTGACCACGGGGAGGAACGCCTCGATCCGCTCGGGTGAATCGACCACCTCGACGGTGACGGGCAGGCCGATCATGGCATCAGGAAAACGGCCTGTGCGCATCCGTCCCGAACTTCCGAAGCCTTCAATGCCTCGCCAGATGGTCGCCCCCGCCAGGCCGTCTTCGCGGGCCCTCTCCAGCAGTGCCTCGTGGAGGCCGTGATGGCCGATGCGATCGTCCTCGCTCAAGAAGATCACGATCCTTGTTGCCACTTGCGTGGTGGGCATCCGCGACCTCCCTTCGTTGTCATGTCTCCGCGTACCCTACTCCCGAGCCGTACCGCCAATCTCGGTGATGAACCAATGCCCTCGGGTGAGTTGGTAAGTTTGTGTCAGGCGATGGAGCTCGCCTTGAAGGCCATGTGGCTGATGGCTCCTACCGAAAGCGTGCACGTGTTGGCGCGCGGAAGGAGGAGCAGATGAGTCCATTCGGCGACGACCATCCCGGCGTCCCACTCGACCCCGATCTCGGCGTCGACCCTCCCGGCGGATTCGGCTCGCGTCGCAGGCGGCGCCGCATGCTGCGGCCCCAGGTCGTCATCGTCGGCGCGCTTGCGGTCGGCGGTTCGATCGGCGCCGTGTCGCGCTACGCCATCTCACTGGCATTGCCGACCGTGACGGGCCGGTTCCCCTGGGGCACCTTCGTCATCAACGTCTCGGGCAGCTTCGTGCTGGGGTTCCTGCTCATCACGTTGATCGAGCAGTTTCCTCTGGGACGACTCGCCCGCCCCGTCATCGGGACGGGGATCATCGGCGCCTACACCACGTTCTCAACGTTCATGACTGAAGCCGTGCTGCTCGTGCGCGCCGGAGACCCTGCGCTTGCGTTGGCCTATCTCGGCGCGAGTCTCGTTGTCGGCCTGGTCGCCGTGTCGGCGGGCATGCTCGGCGCCCGCGTCGTCCTCCGCGCCGAGCGCTGGCTCCAAGAGGAGATGACATGAAGAGCAGGGCCAGCTCCGCGTATGAGGGTCGTCCAGCAACCCGCCTCACGTTGCTCATGACGTTCCACGACCACGCCGGCCGCAAGGGCCTCGAGATCGAGGTGCTGCGCCGGGCACGCAGGGCGAAGCTCGCCGGCTTGACGGTTTTCGAGGCGGTCGAGGGCTTCGGGAACTCGGGGCTTTTGCACAGGAGCCACCTGATGTCCGACGACGCGCCCTTGGCCGTCGTGATCATCGACGAACCGCACAAGATCGAGTCCTTCTTGGACTCGATCGCCGAGCTGCTCAACGGCATCCGGGTCGTGCGTGACGACGTCGAAATCATCGACCTCTGAGTTCTCTGGCCCGTAGCGATGTGCCCGACCTTCTTTCTCGTCGTCGCGGCCGGCGGCTTTTTCGGCGCACCCAGTCGCTATCTGCTCGACCGCGCCGTCACCAGGCGAGTGAACTCGGATCTCCCGTGGGGGACGTTCGTCATCAACGTGAGCGGCTCGCTGCTGCTCGGAACCCTCACGGGCCTCACCCTCAGCCACCACCTCTCGGATCTCGGCCGGGCCTTGTTGGGAACAGGGTTCTGCGGTGCCTACACGACGTTCTCGACCTTCACCTTCGAGACACTGCGCCTGGTTGAAGACGGGCGCTACCTCGAGGCCGCGGGCAACGTGTCCGTCAGCGTGATGGTTGGGCTGGTCGCCGCGACGGCCGGGCTCGCCCTTGGGCTTTGGGCCTGAGGGCTCGCCCGATCGTCAGCTTGTCCCGTCCCCGATGGCGGCGGCGATCCTCGAGAGCAAGGCGCGGAGCTGAGCCCGAAACGTCGCTCGCTCCGTTCGTACGGCGTCTCCGAGTTGACGCAAAGCCCTTGCCTCGACGCAGGCGGCCAAGAGCGAGGCCTGGGTCTGTTCGAACTCCGCTTCCATCAGCCTCGTCAACTCCTCCTTCGCGCTGCGAAGGCGCTCCGCGAAGTCGTAGCGGGCACGACCAGCGTGCTTGTCGAACTCCTGGGCGAGCCGCTGTGCGGCGCGCCGGTATGCCCGTCTGCGGGCGATCGAAGACGGCACCAGTCGTGACGCTGCGTGGCCGATGACAGCGTTCTGGGTCTCGAGGTAGAGAAAGTGATACGAGAAATGGTCGCCTTGGCTCCCCAATGTCGGAACGGAGGCCCTCGGCAGGTGGACGTCGAAGAGGTCCTTCGCCGCCGCCACGACGCTGTCGAGATGACCCTGCATACGCCTGGTGAAGCGGGTGACCAATGCGAGCCACTGTGATTCGACCTGCTCGGAGCCCTGCAAGCGGATCGGCTCGAAGTGCCCGCGCACCAGGCTCTCGACGACATCGAGCGCGCCGTGCTCAAGATGAGCTCTGGGTAGATCGGCCATCTTGGCGCTCAGTTCGGGCCGGCAGTCCAAGGCAGAAGTTGCCGCCCGAACCGACAACTCAACGCCGATCGTGTTGAGCGACGCTTCGACGTGGCCGAGAACGACCTCGTCCTCGACCAAGAGTCCCCGGCCCTCTTCGACCGCGCGAGTGAGCTGAGCGATCTGGTCGTCGAGGGTACCGGCGTCGAGCGCGTCGGCAGCTTCTTCGAGATCGAGCCTGCGCTCGAGATCACTCCCCAAGCGCCCAAGCTCGGCTAATGCGGCCGACCGACGAGCTGCTGTGAGATCGTGCTCGATGAAGTCGTCGAGCGCGGCCCGGAATTGGTCGAAGTCGATCGAGCCGGGCGTGTCCGCCCGGATGCCTTCGAGCGCTCTGCGAGCGGAGACACAAAAGACAGGGTTTGACGTTCCGAGCACTGCCTCGACGTGCGCAGAGACAAAGCTCCGAACCTCTGCCAGCTCATCGGGCGTGAGGGTGTCAGCGCGGTTGACGACAACGAAGACCCCCGCTTGACGCTGCGCGAGGATTTCGAGGACTTCGCGCTCGCTCTTCGAGAGAGGGTTGTCAGCGGCGAGAACCACGATGGCGCCGTCAGCGTCGAGGAGGGCCCGCCGCGCCTCCTCGGTGTTGCTCTCATTGACAGAAGAAAAGCCGGGAGTGTCCACGAGAACCAGACCCGGCGCGCCGAAGCCGGCCGCCACTCCGACTTCGGCGCGCACTACTCCCTTGGCATTGGAGGGGTTCGCCTTCTCGGTCACGTAGTCAGCTATCTCGTCGGGATCGATCTCGAGTCGCGTCCCGTCCCCGAACAGCAAGAGGCTCGTAGTGCTTCCGATGTGGACCTCGGTCGCCACCGTGGTGAGGGGTACAACGCCCGATGGGAGGACAGCTCTGCCGATGAGAGCGTTGACCAAGGTCGACTTTCCTCGCTTGAAGTCGCCGAGGACTGCGATGTGGTAGCGGGCAGCACCGAAACGCTCGATGAGTCGCACGACTCGTCCAGCGACGTCAGTCGCACCCGAGACGCCCTCGAGGGACCGGGCCAGATCGATCAACTCGTGGAGGGCCTCGATGGCGCCCGCATCGGTCGAGATCGGCGTTGGATGGCTGCTGGTCATGCGTCGGCGAACACCTTGACGTAGAGGTCGGCTCCATAGCTGGTGGCCTCGGGTTCGTGCTCGGCGATCTTGAAGTTGCGCACGCCCTTTGCGTCTCGCTCGGCGACCAAGAAGAGCACGTCCGAACGCGTTGAAGATCGATAGAAGCTCTCGGCGAAGTCGAACTGGTGCGTCACGTAGATGACTCGGACCCCCGAGTCAAGAAGTGCTCTGACCACCTGACGGCCGATTTCAGAGCCCTCGGCCTCGTTGGTCGACGCGAACGACTCGTTGCACAGGAGCAGAGCACCAGGGCCCATCACGCCGATGACCTGACTCATGCGAGCAAGCTCGTCATCGAGGCGCCCCCTGGTCATCGTGGAGTCTTCTTCGCGGATGAAGTGGCTAAAGACGCCCTGGCACACGCTCGAGTCGAAGCTCTCGGCGCTCACGAAGCACCCGCAGTGCATCAGGACCTGGGCCAGGCCGATGCTGCGCAAGAAGGTCGACTTCCCGCCCGAGTTAGCGCCGGTGACGATGACGAGGGTCTTGCGGTGGGCGCGCAGGTCGTTGCCGAACACCGGACCGTCGGTGTGGAGCACCAGCGAGGCATCGCGCAGCCCTGTGGCGTGCAGCTCGACCGGCGCCGTCGCAGTCGGAGTCGGGAAGCACAGATCGACTCCGCGCTCGGTGAGACCGGCACGGAGGTTGAGACAGCCGATGTAGAAGGCGAGCTCGGCTTGGAGCAGAGAGAAATAGCTCTGCACGTGGTCCGACGACTGAGCCACCGCGTTGGCGACGAGGTTGACGCCCCGGGCGCGGAGGTTCTCGAGAGCCTGTGCGGCCGCCTCGTCGCGGGGCGGGATGGTGAACGAGTACCCGTCCTTTGGGCGGATTCCGAGCCGCTGACGCCACGTCGTCTTCGTCTCGTTGGGGCGGCGCAGCACGAAGTCACGGCCAGAGAGGTCAGGGGCGAGATCGGCGCTGATGAGCACGCCCTCTTTGAATCGCAACTGCCCGAGGTGCTCTTCGATCGTCTCGAAGTACTCGTCACTCAGATTCTCCTCGAGCGACGCGATGAACCCTATGAGGCCCTCGGAACGGACTTTGTCCGTGTAGGCCAGCGCGATCGATCTCAGATCTTTGAGCAGGCGGACGTACATCTCGAGTTCGCGGACCGATCCGCCCAAGATGGATGTGGGGTTGGTCGAGGAGCGGCCCCAGATACCCCAGTTCCCCTTCCGCTCCTCGACCGAACGCACACAGACCCCGTAGAGATCAACGGCCAGATCGGGGTTCGTGATGAAGTCTCTGAGTACCGCTTGGCGGTAGCGAATGGCTGCGGGTGACGTCAGCCCGCGCGGGATGACTTGCCGGACGATTGTGTCGATGTAGGCGTTGCCGCGCGACATCACACCGAAGATGCGGTCGAGTTCGAGATCTTGGACCAGGCTCCGTTGCGTTGGGTCGAGCTTTGCCTCGAAGCCGTCGGCATCGGCGAATTCGAAGTCCGTGTCGGCGAAGAGGAGATGGACCTTCATGGCGCCAGTCGCTCCTTGATCTGGTCATAGGTCACGCCGTGCTTCTCGGCCAGAGCCAAGGCGTGGGCCAGGCCGTCGGCCGGCGCTCGCACCACCTTGAAGGTGCGCTCTGCCGGGTTCGAGGGGACGACCATGCTCATCATCGAGACGACGGATGCCCCCATCGATGCCATCTCGTCCACGAAGGTCACGAAGACGCAGAGCAGGTCGAGTGCGATGATGCGCTCCATGATCTTTGTCCCGAGGTAGCGGGCGTCACTTAGCGCCGTCGAGGTGAAGATCTCGTTGAGGATGACGATGCTCTGAGTCGACGCCATTGACAAGATGTCGTGGATCCGGAGCAAGTCGTCCTCGAGCTTCCCGCTCAGGCGCACCAGGTCCTCTTCGCGCTCAAAGTGGGTGAAGATCCGGTCGAAGATCGCTAGCGCCGCAGCGGTCCCTGGGACGGGTGCGCCGATGCTCGCCAGGTGGTGGAGCTGGCCGAATGTGCGAGCGAAGGTCGTCTTGCCCCCCTGGTTCGGACCAGAGACGACAAAAATGCGTTCGGGACCGCAGAGCATGAAGTCGTTGGTCACGACTGGGCCCGCCTTCGCCGAGACGAGCTTGGCGGCCAGAGCCAGGTCGAAAGTGTCGTCCACGTGGATGGCCTTGGACTGGGACACCTCAGGCGTACAGAAGGACAGCCCTGCTGCTTTGAGGGGCTCGATGTAGTCCAGCAAAGCCAAGTAAAAGTCAAGCTCGCGCTCGGACTGGCGGATCGTGCGGTCAAAGAAGCTCCGATGGCGGACGCACCAGGACTCGAGCTGAGCGAACTCGTCGGGGAAGAGCTTGGCCACCATGGTCAGCACCTCACCTCCGATACGATCGATGCCCGGCCAGCCCCGGAACTTGACGCGGTAGTCCTTTGCGACACCCTGGCTGAACCGCTCGAAGGTCTCCTCCACCTCGGCGCTGTAGTCGGGCTCGCCCTGCGAGCGGACGACGTCGATTCGACCAGGGGTGATTCGCATCGCGTACGTGATCGCGCCGAATGCCTCCTTGCAGGCCTGTGTTTCACGTTCGAGCTCCACGAAGGGCGCCGAACTCCGGTACCGCTCAACGTATCCACGGAGCCCCTGCAGTGCGCGTGCTAGGAGCGTCGAAGCGTCCAGGGTGCGGCCGAACTCCGAGACGGCATCGCAGTAGATCGCGCCGGCGTCGAGGAGCCAGCCGTGTCGCTGTAGCGCGTGAGGCATCTTCGCTGCCTGGGTGATGTGGCTGCGTACCGTCCGCAGCGCATCGGCAAAGCGAAGAGCGGCCCGGCGAAGACCGGGAGCCTCAAGATCAGAGAAGACCTCTTGGCGATAGCGGATCACGTCCGCGTCTTGGACCTGAGCCAGAAGGATCGACCGGAGGTAGTCGGGCTGCTCTCGCTTGGCCACGATGCCTTCGACGATCTGGTCGAGGTTCAGGTCACGAACAAAGGCCTCAGAGCTTGCGACCTCTGGCATTTTTGCGTCACGCGAAGGGAACAGAAGCCCCGTGTAGGGAGAAGTCGGACGATGCTCGGTCTCAAGAGCTGTGCCCGGAGCGCGTTCGAGCGTCTCTTCGACGGGATTCATGGAACCTCTACCGTCCGCTTCAGGTGAACCGTTCGCATGTTGCTCCTGATCTGTGCCCTGCACACTCAGGAGCCATCAGCCACCTTGGCGGTTCAGGCGAGCTCCATCGCCTCCAACGAATTGTACCCCGAGGTCAGCGCCAGCGAACACCCCGGCGCGCGACGGGCTGCGGCGCCGGGTGATCGGAGCCCGCTGGGCGATCGTGGGTCGAGGATGTGGCGGTCGCTCCGGTGAGACGCAACGGGCAAGATGGCGCGGTGGCGGCGCGGACTTACCAAGGGGCGCATTGACGTGCGCTGGAACGGCTCATGAACCCCGACCACTGGGAGATGGAGTTCTATGAGGATCCGTCCGGCAAGGAGCCGTGCAGGGACTTCATCGACGGGCTCGACGTCGCGAAAGCGGCAGCCATGCGTTCGGCGCTGGTGCACATCTTGGCGCGACAAGGTCCCGACGTCTGCGAGACCGAGTTCGGCAAGAACCTAGGCAAGGGCCTCTACGAGTTCCGGTTGCGCCACGACGAAGCCGAGATCTTGAACCGGGTGCGCCCCGACCTGGCGGCGAAGCTCAAAAAGGCCGGCGCCCCGAAAATCTTGCTGCGGGTGTTCTTCCACGCCCATGGGGACAAGCTGATCCTGCTCCTTGGGGGCTATGACAAAGGCGAAGATCCAAGCAGTCGGCGCCAGCAGGGCGAGATCGACCAGGCACGCAAGGCGCTCGCGGCCTGGAAGGAGGCCCAGCGCCGGGCCCAGAAGGCTGGAAAGCGCCGCTCGGGGGTGGCGCCCGGGCACAGCTTTGTGACCTACTGGAAGAAGTTCCGCCGGCGATCGTGACCCGGTGTTCCTCCTTGACTCAGCTATGTGTTATGGCACATAGTGTAGGTACGAGGAGGAGCCATGGGAACCAAGTTCGACGACTACATCGCCAAGACTGAGGCGAACGCCAGCCCCGAAGAGCGTGAGCTCGCCGAGGCTTTCGACGCCCATTACCAGGCCGTTTACCTCGCCCACTTCGGGATCGGCCAGCAGCTAGCAGCCAGGCGGGCCGAGGCTCACCTCTCCCAGAGCCACCTGGCCAAGGTGTCGGGTATCCCCCAACCCGAGATCTCACGAATCGAGAGCGGGCAGAGCAATCCAACCAGGGAGACCCTGGCTCGACTCGGAGCTCCTCTCGGATTGGTACTCGCTTACGTGAGCCCCGACGATCCAGTGGTGGCGCTCAACCCGGCTGCATCGTAGCTGGTCAGGGGCCTAGGCCCCTGGAGCGGGCCCCACCGGGGTGCCCGGATCGCCGTGTTGACTGCATGCGCCGGTGCCCAAGTGCGCGAGAAATCACAGTTGTTGCGCGCTTTTGCGAACTTGTGTTCGCTTTCTCCGCGCGACTCCCATTTTCGCCTCCGGACGGTGAAACCATGCAAGCGGCAGCCCTCCGGGGGACAAATTACAGCGATGTAATCGTGACAGCCCAGGTGAAGCGTGGGTTCGTGGCGGTGACAGAAGTACCCAAGGCGGAGATGCGCCCTCGTCGAGATCGAGGCGTCAAACCCAAAGGACCCGAACCTCTTCGGAGTCCTCCTAGACCGGATCGTCGACGAACTCACTCGAGGAGAGCCGGACCCTATAGCGGCACTTCGCATCTCTGGCCGGGCTGTGGTGGGGACCCCGTGGGCGGCCTTTCGAAGCGGCCGGGCCCGCCTGGCTACGGCGGCGGCCAGCTACCTCAACTGGATTGCTCCGCCGTTGCCATGGGAAAGGGTGGACCTCGGCTTGCGCGTGGACGGCCGGCGCCCGATCGCGTGGAAGTCGGGTGGAACCGTCTTCGCAGACGTCTTGGTCCAAGGCGAGCGCGAGGCGGCGAGCTCTGCCAGAAAGCTCCGAGCCAGCGGAGCGGACGTGGGAGTCGTTCGAGCCGTCGATGTGTTGGCGCCGGCCCGTTCGAAGGTCTACGAGAAGGGTGCTCGAGCGGTGCCGCTGCGCGGCAGCGCCTGGGACTTCGGAGGGAGGGCGCAATGAGCATTTCCTCGTTCGACGCTGCGCTCGGCGTTTACCTGTCTGCAGCTCCCGAAGAGCGCGCCGAGCTCGACATCGTCCTCAACACCGAGCAGTCCGAGTTCACGAAGTTGCTGCTGATCCGCGCCGAAGGAAAGACGATTACCAAGGAGCAGTACGCCGAGGCGTCTGCGGTGCTCAACCTGTCGGATCGACAGATCCAGCGCAAGCTCAAGTCCCTGATGGGGAACGTGCCGCCGCCGGTTCGCCGGCCCTTCGAGCTGACCGAGCATCACATCCAGGTCATCTTCGCCTGCTGCGGCAACGTGAAGCGGGCCTATCACGAACTCTTCGACGACGCCCCGGACGCGCCCAGCCACTCGGTCTTCTGGCGAGCCTGGCACGAGCGCCACCCAACAGCCACTCAGGAGACCGCGCGCCGCGGCGGCGAGGCCATGGCGAACTACTGGATCTACACCCCCTTCACTGCACCCGAGCGCAACACGGTGTGGCAAGCCGACCACTTCGAACTTCCCATCGATGTAGTGGCCGACGGCCATGGGACTCGCCTCGTCAAGCCCTGGCTCACCCTCTTCGTCGACGACACGACGCGCAAGGTGATGGCCTGGGCGCTTACTGCACAACCCGACCGCCGTCCCGACGCCGAGACCGTCCTCGCCACGATCGCGGCGGGGATCCGGATCCGCCTCGAGGACGGCGCCGAGGTGGGCGGCATTCCCCAGATCCTCCGATGGGACAACGACCGCTCGTTCACCGCCGGGATGGTCACGGCTTTGGGCGCACGTGTCGGCTTTGAGTGCCACTGCGTACCGCCGTATTCGGGACACATGAAGGGAAAGATCGAGCGCCTGGGGCGGCGCGTCCAAGAGCAGTTCGTCATGCTCCTACCCGGCTATACGCATGGCCCGAAGACCCTTCGCATGATCGATCCGTTTCGCGACACCGTGCCTCTGACAGGGGAGCAGGTCCGTGGTCGTCTGGCGTTGTGGTTCGCCGAGTACGACAACGCCCATCACGAGGGCATCGGTACGACTCCAATGACGGCCTGGCGAGAAAGCATCAACCCGCTGCGCCGCGTCACCGACGAGCAACTGCGAGACACCCTGCTCAAAGAACCGAGACCGCGCAAGGTGGTCCTGCGCAAAGGCGTGCCATTCCGAGGCCAGTACTGGGCGTCAGCGGAGCTGCAGCGCCATGTCGGCAAGCACGTTGAGGTGCGCTACCCGATCATGGGAGACGACTTCATCGAGGTGTACCGCAACGGTCAGTGGCTTTGTACGGCCTGGCCGGCGGACAGCCTCACCGAGTCGCAGAAACGGGCGCTGTGGGACGGGCGCGACGAGCCTTACAGGGACGGGCGAGCGCACCAGGAGCGTGCGAAGGAGATCCGGGCCGGAGCAGAAGCGCAGATCGATACCTCCGACGCCACGCCTTCGATCGCATCGATGCCCGAGGTCGATCCGTTGGCCAGCGACCTCGACGATCTCTTGGACCTCATTGGCGACGATCTCGACGATGAAAGCGGGGAGAACTCGCAGTGAGCGCGGCCGTCACATCGCGGCCGGAGCTTGTCAGCGTGGCGCCGGCGACGGTCCCCACGAAGTTCTTCGTCCAGGCTCACACGATCGCCAAGACTGCACTCAAGCAGAGCAAGATCGCTGGTTTCTTCGGCAGCCCGGGGACAGGCAAGACCACAGCGATCACCGAGTTCTGCGGGCGCTGTGGCGTCCCGAGCATCTACATCTCTGCGGCCGTGATGCCTCAGCGCAAGGAGATCTACGAAGAGATCCTCTTGGGTTCGGTCGGAGCCTTCTCGCCCAAGGCCACGGCGCGCGAGCTACGCCGTGAATGCGAAGCGGTCCTCTCGTCGTGCCCTTGGGTCGTTGTCGTGGACGAATGCCACAACCTGCGCAACATGTGGCATCAGCAACTGCGAGGGCTTCACGATCCGGCCAGATTCTGCCTGCTACTCGTCGGCACCGCAGACGCGGCCGACAACCTCAAGCGCGACGGGCAGCTCTGGAGTCGGGTCAAGTTGCGAATGTGGTTCGACACGCTCGAAGGAGCTGAGCTGGTCAACGTGCTGCACAAAATGCACCCAGTGCTCGCCAACACCAATCCAAATCTCCTCATGGAGGTCGACCGACGCGACTGCCGGGGTAATCTGCGCGATTGGGGCGCCATCTTGGACCTTGCGCTTCCTCTGCTCCCCAATACCCGCACACCCGATCGACTCGGCGAGCGCGTGGTCAAAGCAGAGCCTCCAGGGATCCCAGGGCGATTCACTGTTCTCTTGCAAAGGGGACGCTGACGTGGGTCGCGCACGCATCCGGCCGCTCGTGCTCGACCATGACAGCGACGTCGAGCAGGTACGAAGATTAAGGGGCGCCACCAACATCGAGGGAGGACTCCTTGTCGCAGCCGTTCCACCCACTATGCGTCGTGGCTACGAGTTGACCTGGGAGCTCCTCATCGCTTTGGGCAAGACGACCGACGTCACCGGTGCCGGGCGCCACGAAATCCATCAACTGGGAGGTGCTGGTGGCCTGGGTGCTGGCGCACCGCATCGAGCACATCGCCTTGGTCGATGCCCAATGGCTCCGTCAGTCCATGCTCGAGGACGTCATCGGGTTGGCGTCGGTGACTGGGACGACGTTGTGGCTGGTAGCACAAGATCCGCTCGAAGACGAGTACGAGGCGGCGCTCGAGCTCTGGCCCCTCGAACACGCCACTAAAGCCGAGCTCAACGCCGTCGTAGAAGCGGCCGGGCCCGAGCCCGAGCTGGCCGCATCGGAGTACTTTCCCGCGGTACCAACCGCGAGCTTCCTCACCTTTCGCGCCGAAACGCGCGATGCGCTCGATCCAGAGTCGTTTGCTGTTGTCGATCAGCGGTTCACAGGCGCGTTCGCCGAGTCACAGGCGTGGCTGGCGAGGCACGAACGAGTCGACGAAGAGTCTGTGTTGTCTCTGGTCCGCTCCGAGCTCCGCGCCTGTTCGTGCACTGACGAAATGCTCAGCGTGCTGCGGGCCGTCCAGGCGGCGGCGTTTCGCGGCGGTTGGTTGGTGTCGATGGCGCTCAATCGCCTCGTCGTCAGCGCCAAGCGAGCTTCGGCGGCCGCCATCCACTCGCCGGGTACCTGGGTCCGCCTACGCGCTTATAGGGAGCCCTACCGGGGCGCGGCGTGCGCGCTCGCAGCGGCCGAAGTGGCTCCCGACACCATGACGGGCCTGAGGCTCGGCGACATCGACGCGGAGGGCGTGGCGGTCCGACCCGGCGCTCGGCACCCTGGTGTGCAGCTTCCCGCCGGCGCCGAGGTCTACCTGCGCTCGCAGCTCTGGTACCGGCGAATGCAGGGGGCTGCTGACGATGACCTGCTCTTCGTCGGTGACAACGGCCCGATGCGGCCCAGGTACCTCGGCGACGCCATCAGGGCTGCCCTGAGCGACGTGGGTTGTACCCCTCTTCTCCCAGATGGTCGAGCGCGCCGAGGTGGACTCCAAGCGATGGGCCAACCGTTGGGGACTGAGCGTCCAGGAGCTGTGATGAGCCAGTCCGTCATCGATACCCAACTGATCCCGAAGGCGTCGGGCCGAACTTGGGATCTCCGTTCGCCAACTCAGTGCGGTTGCGGGTGTGAGAGGACCCGCCTACGCAGCGCTCGAGAACGGCGTCGCCGGCTCAGAGATCACACTGGGCGCAGCGAAGAGGCTGGCCGGCGCACTGGGCCTCAATCTCGACGAGATGACGACTGTCCACTCTGGCGGCACGGAAAACGAACCAGTCGATGACGCGGCCCGTCTAGGGGCGGTGCTTATGGCGTCTGAGACCCTCACGCCAGTCGGATCCCTCTGCGAGATCCTGGGCTGGGAGCTCGAACGCGTCCATCACGCCGAAATGGAATTGGCCCGCCGGCTCGAGACCGTCGGCATGTCACTTCGTCGCTCGATGGCCCGACTCGCTATCACGCGCGCTGAGTCGGCAGCCGACCGAGCAGAGGTCCGCGCCGCTACGAAGCGACATCTCGCACGCGACAACGTCGCACTGACCGAAGCGCGTCTCCTTCGTTATGTCATGTACGGAGACCCGCCGACCCAGCCATCGAACAACGAGAAGAAGGCCCAAGGCGTCTTGGTCAACGCAGGCCTCGTCAGCTTCGCGGCTCGCTGGACGCGCACGGCCGAAGCCGAATTGGTGCTAAGCAACGACGTCCGTTTCTCCCTGCTGCTCGATGAGGCAACGAGCTCTGCCGAGGCGGCTCCCCGACCCGACGTTCGCCGGCAACTGCGCCCGGCGGACCGGGCCATCCACGCCGCGGACAACCGCTTGCTCGGTCTCGGACCACCAGGTGAGCTAGACAGGGCCACTCTCAACCTCGGCGATGGTGGACAAGTGGAAGTTGCTGGCAACAGTCAATTGGTCGCGCCGGACGTCATTGATCGTGCGCAGCGCTTGAAGCGACTCGACCTTTTACGTCCTTGGAGTCTGCAGCGCTGCGTTGTTGACTTCGGCGATTGATTCGTCGATTTCGTCCTCGGAGGTGAAAATTCCGGTTTCGATCAGGTGAGCACGATATGGCTCGAGAGATGGAAGATCTGGGGAGATCGAGTGCCCCCAGCTGAAGTAGCGCCACCAAAAACGGCCGAGGTAGTTGCCCCACGACGAGTATCTGCGAATCATGACCGCCAGCAGATACTCAAGTGTGTCGAATGCGCGGTCGTAGTCTTCATCGCTTGTGAAGATCTGGCGTGTCGGCTCCTTCATTGCTGAATGGACACGGTCCGACGCAGGGGTGAGGAGGCGCTGTTGGCCGCCCGATACCGGAGCGATCACCTGCGAGGCGCCATGGCCGAGGGCGTAGGGAGGCAGAGCCCGAAGCAGCAACGGTTCCTTGGTGTTCGACTGCCGGTAGCGGACCTCGGTCATCACGGTGGTGAAGAACGAACCGATGTTCCCGCTAGCGATCCCCGCCAGACCCAACGCAAAGACGCCTAGGACGGTCGGGTACCCCTGAAGCTCAATTAGCACTTGCTTGCCGCCCTGACCTCGCGGCCGCAGCTCCATCATCGTCACGGAACGGACCCAGAGCGCGTCATGAAGGGCCGGGTCATCGAAGTTTACGCCTGTGGCGAGCAGAGACAGCAGTCGCTGCGTCTGTGCTTCGTAGCGCTCAAGACGCTCCTCGACGATCTCTCTAGTGATGTTCGCGGCGTCGAGGGGAAAGTTCGTCTCGGAGATGGCATCGACGGTGCGTTGGGTCTCGTCGCGCATGAAGTCGTCCAGCCGGATTCGTTCGAGCGGATTCGGCAGGTACCGCTTCAGCTCGGCGACTGCGAGAGCCGTGTTGAGCGGAGGTGCTATGCGACCTTCGGCGATCAGCGACACCTTGGTCGCGAGTTCGTCGAAGAAGTCGTCAGCGTCGATGATCACAATCTCGTGCGCACCTCTTTCCGCCGCCAAGGCGGCGGCTTCACCAGTCAGAGCGCGCCGGCGGCACCAGAAAGTCCCGTACCGCCGGTTCGAGCAACGACCCACCGCTGTACGCAGGGCCTCGTCCCACTCCCCCGACCAGCCGCAGACGACCAGGCCGTAGCGGTCCAAGATCTCGTCGAGGTAGCTGTCGATTGCGGGCTCGTAGTAGCCCAGCTCTTCGACCGTGTTCTTCAGGTCGGGTGACATGTAGTCGCCGTGCAATTTCAAAATGGTGACTTGCGCATGGTTGAGGGGGATTGCCCGGTGCGCCGATTCCGGCGAGGTGATGACCTGGGGTTGGATACCCGCCTCGACCAGCGCCGTCTCGATCAGACGGTCAAAATTCGTGGTGACGATCACCTTGATGTAGCCGTCCGCGACAAGGCGGGCGATAGCTCGGTGAGCCTGTGTTGGCGCCTTGACGCCATGTGCGCGCTCGTCTTCGGTGGGCTCGAAGTAGGGCTCGAGCAACGCGCGCCGGTCACCCGTGCCCTTGGCCAGATCGGCGAGGAGGCCCGAATAGTCCATATCCTCCCCGTGAGCATCCCGATACCACGCGATGGGGTCGTCACCCGGGTCGGCACCTTGTGCGAGTGCGACGAGTCGACAGAGGTCCGCGACGACCTCCCAACCCGTGGGCACCTGCGCCGCCCGCGACACCCCGGAACCCAACAGCAACGCGTAGGTGCCGGGTCCCGCCTCGATCGAGAGCGCAAGCGGGATGATTTCGTCCATCAGAGCCGTCCTTCCACCTACGTCACAGACGTCCTATCCGGATCCGGAGACCGGCCGAGTGCTCGACGAAGCCGAACTCGCTGTCCTCCAGGTACGGCGCCCATGTTCCACAGCCGTTCACGAGGTGACCCCGAGACCGGACGAAAACGTCCAGCGCATAGGGATCGGACGACAGCTTTTCTTGCCATGTCTGGATCTCCCGCATGATGGCGTCACTCCTCACCGTCGAGGCAAGCGCCGTCCCCGCGGTCGACATCGTTCCCACGACCCAGACACCGCCGTCCACGGGAAGGAGCGTCGTCACACCAGCCTCGCGGAGCTGCAGCAGCTCTCGGTCGTCGTAGGACTGACTGAGTCCGATGGCTCCCTTGAGCTGTCCCATCACGAGACTCTCATCCGGCCAGTTTCGAATGATGATTTCGACGAGCGAACTGTCGGCCCAGCGACCATGAGGCAACAACTGCAGCAGGTACGCATCGTCGGGACGAAACACCGTGAAGAGAAGCAACGCCGATCGCTCCGGCGCGCGTTCAAGATGCAGGTGATGAATTCCCCAATTCGAGATCAGCAAGTCGAGATCTCGTCGATGCTTCAGGCGACCGCGCGCCGCGCTTTCGGTATAAGCGACGCTCGTCCTACTACTGAGCCATGGGGTGAGATCCACGCCGGCTGCGATGCCAGCCTCGATTTCGGCCAATTCGGCGGCGTTCTCCTGCGCCTCCTGGCTCGCCAACAGTTCCCTGGATCTATGCACCTGGCGGGGCCGTGGCTCGACCAGTCGGTCCCGCCAGTTGAACCACGTGATGAGGAGATTCGCTGTGGTCATGGCCGCGAGCTCTCCGCTTGGATCGCTCATCACGGAAATGACGTGCGAACGCAGCGCAGTCTCGAGCTCCTCCACCACATCCCGGTTTTCCGCTGGCGCTGACTCGGCAATCACTTCGGCAACTCCCGTGCGCGAGGGAATGGGAAGGCCGGAACACGGAAAGGCTGGCCCCAAAGAGCCTCGGGTGAGTAGGAGCGTCGCTTCTCCCCCGTCAGCCAGCTCCAGCGGATCAAGTCGTCTTCGGTCGCTGGGAGGTGGCCGTTGAGCTTCGAGGTCAACGTGCCACGCCCCTCCTTGAGCACCAGGGCGATGTCGGCCACCGAGTTCTTGTGCTCGGCGCGCAACACTCCGATGCGGTACGCCAAAGCATGCTGTTCACGGGCGCGTGCGAGATGGACCGCATCGTCCCAGTCGACGGCGAGCGTCCATTCAACCTCGTGCTCGGCGAAGGGCCAGAGGTTGGGGACGGCAAGATAGTCCCGAGGGACGAAAGGGGCAGTGCGGGGCACGGCTACGAGGGTCCGACGCGCGATGCGGCCCCCGCCCGGCCGGGGCGAGGGCCGCTGCTTGCTGGCGGCAAGCGCGTAGATGTCATCAAACGCGATTTCTCGCGTCATCGACCGCGAATTCCGGCGACATCGAACGCGAAATGCCTGCGTCACCAAACGCGAATTCTCATCAGGAGCATCCGCTGGTCGACCCGCAGCTCCCGCATACGTAGCACGAGCCGGCCCGCTGCATCGTGTTGCCGCAGTTGTAGCAAAGCGGCGCGTCGAGCTGTTCCGGCCGGGCCGTCGGCGCCACGACGCCGTAGCCGGCTCCTGCGCCGAGGCCGGCGCTCAAGCTGTCCTCGACCAGTCCGCTCGAGGGCGTCGCCATCTCCTCGACGCCGGGCAGCGTCGGCTGCGTCCGCTCCTGCGTGGAGAGGATGCCGAGCTCGGCCCGCTCCACCTCCGGCAGGTAGTCGAGGGCGAGGCGCCGGAAGATGTAGTCGATGAGGCTGGTGGCGATCCGGAGCTCGGGGTCGTCGGTGATGCCGGCCGGCTCAAACTTCATGTTGGCGAACTTGCGCACGAAGGTGGCCAGCGGGACGCCGTGCTGGAGTCCGAGGCTCAGCGAGATGGAGAAGGCGTCCATGATCCCGGCCAGGGTCGACCCCTGCTTGGAGACCTTGATGAACACCTCGCCCGGACGCCCGTCCTCGTACTCGCCCACCGTCACGTAGCCCTCGCAGTCCGCCACGCGGAAGGAGAACGTCTTCGAGTTGCGCTTGCGGGGCAGGCGCTCGCGCACGGCGCCGACGACAAGGGGCGACGCTGCCCGGAGGCGCTCGCTGTCCAGCGCCGCCTCGAGCTCGGCGATGCGCGCCGCTATCTCGCGGTCCCGTGCCTCCGCGTCGGATCCCGCCGGCGCCGTGTCGCCGCCCACCGAAGCGCTCTCCTTCTTCGTCGTCGACAGCGGCTGGGCCACCTTGCAATTGTCGCGGTAGATCGCGACCGCCTTGAGGCCCAGGCGCCAGGCGTCGATGTGCAACTGCTCGACGTCCTCGACCGACACGTCCTCGGGCATGTTCACCGTCTTGGAGATGGCGCCGCTGATGAAGGGCTGCACCGCCCCCATCATGCGAATGTGGCCGAGGTAGTGGATCGTGTTGTCACCCATGGAACACGCGAAGACGGCCATGTGCTCGGGGGCCAAGTGCGGGGCGCCGACGATGGACATGTGCTCGTTGACGTAGTTCACGATGTCCTCGACCTGCTCGAACCCGTAGCCGAGCTTGGCCAGGGCGCGGGGCACCGTCTGGTTCACGATCGACATCGTTCCGCCGCCGACCAGCTTCTTGGTCTTGACCAGACCGAGGTCGGGCTCGACGCCGGTCGTGTCGCAGTCCATCAACAGACCGATCGTGTTGTGGCTGACGAAGCCGTTGGCGACATACGTGACGTTGCCGGGAACGGAGAGGTCGTACGTCAGCTCGTCCGCCCCGAGCCGCACAGCTCCGACCGTGTCGTAGAAGAAGGCCAGCAGGTGGCCGAGTTCGGGATCGCCTGTCCGGTCGAACAGCTCGATCGCGACACGCCGGCTGACTCGCCCCCGGCTGTGCTCCATCAACAGAACCGTCCGCAGCCGGTCAGTCTCGGGAGCGAGCCGGTCGATCAGGGTCCGCGTCAGCGGGACGTAGTCCTTCCGAGCCGCTTGTCCGAGGCCGGGATCGGCAATGTGAACGCCTGCGTTCTTGCGGTCACCCATGAAACCGACGGCGTCGAGCCACGCATTGGCATAGGCCACGTTGAGCGTCCGGAGCGAGGCGAGTGGTGCCGTTCCCCAACGATTCTCGCCGGCGCGGTCCTTCACCGACAGTGTCGTCGGGATGCCGAGTGCCATCAGCATCGTCTGGGCGTCACGCACCATCTGCAGCGACGTGTTCTTGAGGTGCGGGTAGCCGGCGCTCGTGTCGCCGTCCGCCTCGTAGAGCCCCCGAAGGAAGGCGCCGTACACCTCTCGATCGTTGGCGTGCAGCACCGCATCGGGAACGTGGGCGGTGTAGCCCTTGCCGCGATGGCCCTCCGTCGGCGGGTACTTCGCAAAGCCACACGCTTCCCACCACAGTGCGAGACGCACGGAATCGATGCGCACCTCGACGTAGCCGCGCTTCGGCGTCGTCTTCGCTGCCGTGCCGAAGCACTCCTTCGAGAGGAGCTCCAGCCGCTCGACCACATCGAAGTCCGATTGGGTGACGCAGAAACGCAGCCCACGGCTGTGCAGAAAGCCATCGCCCATGAAGTAGCCGAGGAGCTCAGCCAAGGCAGGCGTCAACTGCCGAGGGACCGAGACGTGGTGCTCGCCCGTCCAATAAGCATCCGCCAGTGGCGGCAACGGCACATCTTGCGGCTCACCGAGGAGCGAACCCATCGCCAAGGGAACCAGATCTCCCTCCGTCAGCTCACCGAACCGACGCCAGACCCACTCGCCTGAGACTGGGTCGACCACCTTGATTCGGTGGGTCGGCGTGCCCTTGATCCTGTGTCCTCTCGCCGTGTCCACCGTCACGACAGCCTCGGATCCGTTGACGTAGAACTTGGTGGCCTGCTGCGGACCCTCGTCCGTGGCGACCTCCGTCTCCAGGTCCTGCCACTGCGCCCCGTCCGGGTCGCCGAGCGAGCGGAGTCGCACAAGCCCGCGTCCGGTGCTCACGAGCGTCCCTCCGACGAGGCATCCCGTCGGGGCGAGCACCGAGGCCTGCGAGTTGCGGACGCCGTAGACCTCGGCCAGCTCGACGGCGGCGTCCCACGACTCCTGCGCGGCGGACAGCAGTTCGGGCGGCACGAGCTCCTCGTCGATGCGGGCCGCCTCGGCCTGGTGCATGCGCAGCACGTTGAGCATGGCTTCGCCGTTCTCGTGGAAGCCGGCGAACGGGCCCATGCGCGCCGCCGTCCGCGCCGACGTGGCGTAGGCGTGTCCCGTCAGCAGCGCAGTGATCGCACCGGCCCAGGCGCGGCCGGCGTCGGAGTCGTACGGCAGCCCCTGGGCCATCAACAAAGCGCCGAGGTTGGCGTAGCCGATGCCGAGCTGGCGGAAGGCGCGCGTCGTCTCGGCGATGCTCTCGGTCGGGTAGTCCGCGTTGCCGACGATGATCTCCATGCCCGTAAAGACCACGGACACCGCGGCCTTGAAGCCCTCGACGTCGAACTCGTCACTCTGGTCGAGGAACGTCAGCAGGTTCATCGAAGCGAGGTTGCAGGCCGAGTTGTCGAGGTGCACGTATTCGCTGCACGGATTGCTGCCGTTGATCCGGCCCGTATTCGGCGCGGTGTGCCACCGGTTGATCGTGGAGTCGTACTGCAGGCCCGGGTCCGCGCACTCCCAGGCCGAGTGAGCGATCTGACGGAACAGGTCGCGCGCGGGCACCGTCCGGATGACGGAGCCGTCCGTGCGTGCGACGAGGTTCCAGTCGCGGCCGTCGAGCACCGCCTCCATAAACTCGTCGGTGACGCGGACCGAGTTGTTGGCGTTCTGGTATTGCGTCGAGTGGCTGTCGGCGCCGTCGAGGTCCATGTCGAAGCCGGCGTCGCGCAGCACGCGCGCCTTGCGCTCCTCGATGGCCTTGCACCAGATGAAGTCCTCCACGTCGGGGTGGTCGGCGTCGAGGATCACCATCTTGGCGGCGCGCCGGGTCTTGCCCCCGGACTTGATGGTGCCGGCGGAGGCGTCGGCGCCGCGCATGAAGCTCACCGGGCCCGAGGCGGTGCCGCCGCCCTTCAACAGTTCCTTCGACGAGCGGATGCGGGAGAGGTTGACGCCGGCGCCCGACCCGCCCTTGAAGATGACGCCCTCCTCGACGTACCAGTTGAGGATGGAGTCCATCGTGTCCTCGACCGAGAGGATGAAGCAGTTGTGCACCCGGAGACCGCTGCTCAGATACTCGCCGCTCTCGGTCTGGATGTCGTAGACGTCCATCTCACCCAGTTCCTCGATTCGAGCGATCTCGAGGGTCTTGACGGCATTCGCAGCCAACCCTGGCAGGGCGATGCTCTCAAGGAGCTTGTCCTCCTTCGCTGCATCGATGAAACCGATCTCGTTCGCGAACGCAATCCGATCTCCTCGGGTCCGGATGGTGAGCGACCAACAACCGTTGCGGTCGGCCCGGCGATCAGCCTTGAAACGAACCCTCGAGAAGATGCCGAACTGCGAGAGCAATGCTTGGACGCCTCGCACAACACCTTCAGAGATCATGTCCATCCCTATGAGAGCCCCGCTCTCCTTGATGCTGACGTACCCTTCGGCCTGAAAGATGCTGCGGAGATACGCCCGAACCACAGGCAGAGGCTCGGTGAACAGTTTGGCCGGAACGGTCATCGCCAGCCCACGCGTCCGCAGGTCCCACCGCTCGACGAAGTCACGCAATTGCTGGCCGTACAGACGCGTCCGACGACAGTCCAGCGAAGGGTCCAATGTCTCCACAGCCCGCTCATGACGGTGGACGCCTGGGAACACCTCGTCCAATGCTGCGATCACCCATCGGTGCTCCGCCTCGGTCACCGACATCGCCTCGATCGTGAGCGAGCTGTTCGTGCCCTCGTACTGACCGACGAATCCGTCCGACTGCAGCCAGCCCGCCAGGGCTGCTTCTGCCACTTCGGTCGACGTATGAACGTGCTCGCTCAGACCGTGTCCGTCTGTCCGGTGCCAATGCAACTGGTCTCCCGCTGCCAGATCGGCCGCCGGCACGAACCTGCCTGTCGATGCGCTGGAGGCGCGCCACACGAGGTGATCTCCGGTGACATCGAGTTGGTGACCCGCCTTCGTGTGGATCCTCAGGACCTGCTTGCGACCGTTGTGCTTCGTCGCGACGATGCGCGTGATGCCATGGGCGTCGAAGATCTTCGTGCCGACCGCATCCTGCTCGACCAGCTGGCCAATCGGGATGAGCCCTTCCGGCGTGCTGACCATCGAGTGGTAGGGCTGGCACGCTGAGCCCTGCTGCGGCACGCCCTGCACGCCGATGTTGAACCACACCGGCGAGTTGAAGGCGGCCTTCTGGTGGATGATGAGGTACTTCAACTCGTGGTTGAAGACCTGCGCCTCCTCGTCGTCGACGAAGTAGCCGTCCTTGATCCCCCATGCGGTGAGGGTGTCGGCCACCCGGTCGGCCACCTGTCGCAACGAGGACTCGCGCTCGGGGGTGCCGAGGGTCCCCCGGAAGTACTTCTGCGCCAAGATGTTGGTTGCGTTCACGCTCCAGGACTCGGGCACCTCGACACCGAGCTGCTCGAAGGCCACGGACCCGTCGCGATAGTTGGTGATGCGCGCGTCGCGCCGTTCCCAGCGCACCTCGTCGTAGGGGTGCACCCCTTCGGTCGTGAAGTGGCGGCGGATGCCGATCTCTGATCGCTGGGGGGCGATGGCCATGGCGCTGGGGTCCTCCTGCTCGGGTCGTCGTGCTCGGTCGTGGGTCCTGCTGCGGTGCTGCCGGCGGGGCCGGCCGTGCTCTGCCTGATCTGCTCTGCCTGCTCCTCAGGCGCCGCCAGGGCAGTCCCCAGTCCAGCGGGACGGTGTCTCACGGCGCCTCTCCCGATCCAGCGCCCGGAAGGGGGGTGAAACGCCTAACCACAATATATAGTGGTCGCCCCTCCCCCGAGACACGAGATGCTGTGGTCATTACAGCACTGTAGTTACGTCGTTGTCAACCAATCTCGCGCGTCGTCCACGCAGGTCACGGGCCGTTCGCGAAGATTTGCGCGCGGGGCCGGCCGGGTCGCCGGGTTAGCGTCGGCCCTCCATGGCCAAGGTCGTCGCCGTCGATGCGGGCACGACCGGCGTTCGCGCCGCCGTCGTCGACGAGCGGGCCCGGGTCACCGACGTCGCCTACCGGGAGCTGACCCAGCACTTCCCCCGGCCGGGCTGGGTCGAGCACGACCCGGCCGAGATCTGGGAGGCGGTGTGCGCCACGCTGGCCGAGGTGGGCACCCGCCTGGCGAACGCCGGCCAGCGCGCGGAGGCCATCGGCATCACGAACCAGCGCGAGACGCTGGTCGCCTTCGACCGCTCGAGCGGGCGGCCGCTGCACAACGCGATCGTGTGGCAGGACCGGCGGACCGCGCCGCTGTGCGCCGAGCTCACGGAGGCGGGCTACCTCCCGCTCGTGCGCGCGACGACGGGCCTGGTGCTCGACCCCTACTTCAGCGCCACCAAGGCCGCGTGGCTCCTGCGCGAGGCGGACCTCGCGCTCGGCCCGTCCGATCAGGGCCTCTCGTTCTGCACGGTCGACACCTGGGTGCTGTGGAACCTGACCGGCGGCGCAGACACCGACCGTGGCGGCTCCCGCAAGGGCGCCGTGTACGCGACCGACCCGTCCAACGCCAGCCGCACGCTCCTCTTCGATACGGCAACGCGCACCTGGTCCGCCGACCTCTGCGAGCTCTTCGGCGTGCCCGTGCACACCCTGCCCGAGGTGCGCCCCTCGGCGGGCCGCATCGGCACCGCGGCACTCGGCGGCCTGGGCGACGCCGCGCCCGCGCTCGACGGCGTGCCGATCTCGGGCGTGCTCGGCGACCAGCAGGCCGCGCTCTTCGGCCAAGCCTGCTTCGACCCGGGCATGGCGAAGGTCACCTACGGCACGGGCAGCTTCGTGTTGGCCAACGCCGGACCGCAACGCCCGGACGCGCCGGACGGGCTCACCGTCTCGTGCGCGTGGGACCTCGGCCCGTACGCGGGCACGCGCCCCGCCGTCACGTACGCGCTCGAAGGCTCCGCGTTCGTATCCGGCGCCGCGATCCAGTGGCTGCGTGACGGGCTCGGCATCATCGAGTCGGCGGAGGAGATCGGCCCCCTCGCGCAGTCGGTCCCCGACAGCGGCGGCGTCACCTTCGTCCCCGCGCTCACCGGCCTGGGCAGCCCGTGGTGGGACCCCCAGGCGCGCGGCATCGTGACGGGGATCACCCGCGGCGCCGGCCGGGCCAAGTTGGCGCGCGCCTGCGTCGAGGCGATTGCGTTCCAGGTGCGCGACATGACGGACGCGATGAATCAGGCCCTGGCCGCCGCGTCGTCTGCCCCACTCTCCGCGCTGCGGGCTGACGGGGGCGCCGCCGCGATGGACCTCCTCCTCGAGCTGCAAGCCGAACAGAGCCGTCTCCACGTCACGCGTCCGCGCTCGCTCGAGTGCACCGCTCTCGGCGCGGCGACGCTGGCGGGGCTCGTCGAAGGCGTGTGGTCGTCGCTCGACGAGCTCGCTGCGCACTGGGAGGCCGAACGCGTCTACGAGCCCCAG
>Ga0335075_10001559_pt1 | contig 37647 bp, 30 predicted proteins | sample Lox_Sample_24_FD_206723 | JGI IMG/M metagenome (GOLD analysis project Ga0335075, IMG submission 206723) | Soil microbial communities from Loxahatchee National Wildlife Refuge, Florida, United States - Lox_Sample_2.4 | ecosystem: Environmental > Terrestrial > Soil > Wetlands | place: USA... | reverse complement strand
GTCGGGCCGCCGAGTGGTCAGGAACGGGAACAGCTCGAGCCAGTCCCGGCGCTGATCGAGGTCAAGGTCGGCGACGAGCACGGCGGGCTCCGAGCGGGGCGCCTGGACGAGGATCCGCCCGTAGGGGTCCGAGACGAAGCTCGAGCCGTAGAAGGTCAGCGGCTCCTCGACGCCGGTGCGGTTGATCGCGACCATGAACGTGCCGTTGGCCACGCCGTTGCCGACGATCACCTGCTGCCAGAGCGGCTGGGTGTCGAAGTCCGGGTGGTCGGGCTCGGAGCCGATCGCGGTCGGGTAGATGAGGACCTCGCCGCCGGCCAGCGAATAGGCGCGGGCGAGCTCGGGGAACCACTGGTCCCAGCAGGTCGGCGCGCCCAGCTGGGCACTCGGGGCGCCGGCGCTCTCGCCGAGCGGCAGCGCGATCAGTGGGAACGCATCGTCGGGCGAGGACGCCGGGCCCTGCCGGAAGTATTTGTCCTCGTAGTAGCCCGCGGTGATCGGGATGTGCAGCTTGCGCGTGCGCTGCACCAGGCGGCCGTCGGGAGCGACGATCACCGCGGTGTTGTACCCCAGGCCGTCACCGTCGTCGGCGCGCTCGAACAGCGAGGCATGAACGTAGGCGCCGGTCTCGATCGCCATCTCGGCGGCGAACGACACGGTCGGCCCGGAGGCGAGATCCTCGGGCTCGGCGCCGCCCGGACGCGGTCCCTCGGGCGTGGTCGCGAAGTACCGGGAGAGCGTGAGCTCCTGCAGGCAGACGATCCGCGCCCCCTCGCCGGCGGCCATCCGGACGCCGGTGGCGAGCGCGTCGCGGTGCACCTCGGGATCGGGATGCCAGCTCTCCTGGACCACCCCGAGCCGCAGCGGCGGACGCTCCGCCGGCCGGGTCCGTGCCGGCGACGGCGGGATCTCGGTGTTGACGATCAGCTGCGGGGTCATCGGGTTCCTCCGGAGACGCGGGGAAGGTTCTTCGGGCTCGGCTTCAACAAGGTTCCCCGCATCGCGTGAGGAGCGAGCGAGGCATCACGCGACGGCCGGAACCTGCTGGGTGATGCAGTGCGGTCCGCCGCCGCCGTAGGCGAGCACGAGCCCCGGGACCTCGACGACCTCACGGCCCGGGTAGGCGGCCGCGATCATGGCGAGCGCCTGCTCGTCCATGTCGGGGTCGAGGCCGGCGACGGGGACCACCACCGCGCCGTTGCAGATGTAGAAGTTCATGTAGCTGGCCGCGACGGTCTCCCCGGCGACCTCGCCGTAGCCGAGCAGCGGCAGCTCGGTGACCGCGATCCCGGCGTCATGCAGCCGTCGGGCGTTCTCCACGCAGCCGGCGTGGTTGGGGTTGGCCGCGTCGACCGTCTGCAGCAGCACGTGACCGGGCGCGGTGAAGGCGGCGACCAGATCGACGTGCCCGTCGGTGTCTCGGTCCTCCACGAGCCCGTCGCGCAGCCACACGACCCGCTCGACGCCGAGATGCTCGCGCAGCCCTGCCTCGATCTGCTCACGGCTCATCGACGGGTTTCGGTTGGGATTCAGCAGGCACTGCTCGGTGGTGAGCAGCGTCCCCTGGCCGTCGGTGAGGATCGAGCCGCCCTCCAGCACCTGGTCGGCCTCGCGGACGGAGTCGCCGAGCAGCTCGGCGATCTGCGCGCCGACCGCCGCGTCCCTGTCCCATGGTGCGAACTTCTCACCCCAGGAGTTGAAGCGGAAGTGGACGGCCACTCGCGAGCCGTCGTCACCGATCGTGTAGATCGGACCGCAGTCGCGCAGCCACGAGTCGTCGAGCGCCAGCTCCACCACGTCGACCGCGTCACTGCACGCCGCGCGGGCTTGGGCGGCCTGCTCGCCGGGGTTGGCGATCATCGTCACCGGCTCGAACGCGCCGACCGCGTTGGCCACCGCGGCGTAGTCGGACCGTGCCTGATCAAGCGTCTCGCCCCAGAGCTCGGTCCGGCACGGCCAGCCCATGATCGTGCGCTCGTGGCGCTCCCATTCGGCGGGCGTCCGCATCACTGGCCCCTCACGGTGCGGCAGCCTAGTGGGTCTCCTTCCCGGGAGGCCCGCTAGCCCAGCTCGTCCAGGCGCGCCGCGAGCGTGCGCCGGGTCGCCGCATTGGTCGGCAGCTCGAGCGCCGCGCGGTAGGCGTCACGGGCCTCCGCCACGCGTCCGGACCGCGCGAGCAACTCGGCGCGGCCCGCGACGAAGGGCAGATGGCCCTCCAGGCCCTCGACCGTCTCCAGCGCGGTCAGCCCCGCGTCCGGCCCGTGAAGCTCGCCGATGGCGACCGCCCGCCCGAGTCGCACCACGGGCGTGTCGCCCACGGTGAGCAGGACGTCGTACCAGCTGACGATCGCCGGCCAGTTGGTCGCCTCCCAGGTGGGGGCGAGGTCGTGGCAGGCGGCGATCGCCGCCTGCACGACGAACGGATCAGGGCGGGCAACCGATCCCCGCAGCGCGAGCCCGAGCAGGGCAAGCCCACGCTCGATCGCGTCGCGGTCCCACCGCGAGCGGTCCTGCTCGGCGAGCCGCACGGGCTCGCCGTCGTGGTCCAGGCGCGCGGGCGTGCGCGCGTCGTGAAGCGCGAGCAGCGCCGCCAGCCCGAGCACGGACACCTGTCCGGGCAACAGCTCACGCAGCAACGTGGCCAGGCGGATCGCCTCGCTGGTCAGCCCGCGGCGGAGCGGGCCGTCGCCGCCGCTGGCGTGATAGCCCTCGGTGAACATCAGGTAGATGACGGTGAGCACGCCCTGCAACCGCTCCGGGAGATCCTCGGGTGAAGGCGCCTCGTAGGGGATCCGCGCCACCTGGATCTTGCGCTTGGCGCGCGTGAGGCGCTTGGCCATCGTCGCCGGGCTGACGAGCAGCGAGCTCGCGACCTCCTCGGTGCTCAGACCGCCGAGGGTGCGCAGCGCGAGCGCGGTCTGAGCCTCGACCGACAGCGCGGGGTGGCAGCAGACGAACAGCAGCCGCAGCAGGTCGTCTCGCACCACCCCGTGGTCGGGCGGCTCTGCGTCGGCCACCCGCAGCTCCAGGGCGGCGAGCTCCTTCGAGTCCCGCATCGCCTCGCGCCGGATGAGATCGATGGCACGCCGGCGCGCGGTGACCGTCAGCCAGGCCCGCGGCTCCGGCGGGATCCCGTCGCGGGGCCAGCGGTCGAGCGCTCGCATGACGGCGTCCTGGACCGCGTCCTCGGCGAGCTGCCACGAGCCCGTCGTGCGCACGAGCGTGGCCAGCACGCGCGCGCCCTCGTCCCTGACCAGCCGGACGAGGGCGGCGCGCTCGTCGGTGTGGTCAGGACTCCGAGCCACCGAAGTCGATGACCGGCCGGACCTCGATCCCGGAGTACCAGGCGGCGGGGATCTGCGCCGCCCAGCGCACGGCCTCGTCGAGATCGGCGCACTCCATCAGGTAGAAGCCGGTCAGGACCTCCTTGGTCTCGGCGAACGGGCCGTCGCTGGTGACGACGTCGCCGCCCTTGCCGCCGTTGACCCGGACCGTCGTCGCGGTCGTCGTCGGATACAGCGCTGCGCCGCCCCGCAGCACCGCCGCCGCGGTCGCGCCGAAGGCGCCGTAGTCCGCCAGCATCTGCTGCTTCTCCGGGGTGTCGACCGCGCTCCAATCGGGATCGCCCGGCTCGTAGATGAGCGCTGCGTACTGAGGCATCTCCTGCTCCTTTGGTCACGCCGGCCGGATGCCGGCTTCACCCGCTGAACGAACGGCGCGCCCCGGCATGGACACCGTGGCGAAAAGCCGACCCTAACCGCGCGCGGCGGTCCCGGGAGGAGCGGCGAGGTGCAGGCGATGCGCGACCGCGGCGGCCTCGGTCCGGCCGCGCACGTCGAGCTTGGCGAGGATCCGGGAGACATGGACGCTCGCGGTCTTCTCGGCCATGAAGAGCGCCGCTCCGATCTGGCGGTTGGTGGCCCCTTCGGCGAGCAGGGAGAGGACCTGGCGCTCGCGGTCGGTGAGTCCGAACGGATCCTCGACCGCGCCCGCAACCGGCCCGTCGGCCCGAGGCTCGCCCCCGGCCCCGGCAGTGTCTCCCGCGGCGGCGCCGGCGAGTCCGAGCCGCGCGCGCTCCCCGAGGCCTCGGATCTCCTGCTCCAACCAGACCGATCCCAGCGTTCGCGCCGCCTCGAGCGCCTCGCGCGCAGCAGATGCCGCGCCGTCGCGGTCGCCGCCCTCGGCCAGGCACTCCGCCTGGCGCCAGGTGGCGATTGCCGCCGGATAGGGAATGTGGATCGCCCGCCAGGCCCGCGCCGCGCGTGCGTAAGCGTTCGCCGCGCCGCGGCCCCGCGCGCGGGCCATCTCCGCACGACCGTGAGCGGCGCGCGCCGCCTCGGGCGGGCCGCCGTCCTCGGCACACGCCTCAAGCCGCCCGAGGTGAAGTCGCGCCCGGGCGAGCGCATCCCGGCGCGCCGCCGTGTCACCGAGGTCGCGGGCGCGCTGAGCCCGATCGGCCTCGACGGCGATTCCGCTCAGGCTGACCCGTGAGATCCGCGCGATGTCCTCGGTGCAGACCTCCATCCGGTCCAGCGCCTCCGCCACGGCGAGCTGGGCGCCAGGCAGATCCCCCCGGCGGGCGGCGAGGTCGGCGGCAAGCGCGCCGTAGACCCCGATCCACTGCGGCTCGGTCGACGCACAGACAGGGTCGGCGATCTGCTCCAGGGCACGCGCGGCCCGCTCCTCGTCGCCGACCCCCATCGCCAGTTCGGCGACGCGGAGCATGCGGAAGATGTAGAAGATCCCGCTCAGCGCTTTGGGCATCGGGGAGAGGCTGCTGCGGGCCAGCGTCCAGTCGCCGCACGCAAACGCGGCCTCGGAGAGCACCAGGGTCAGCCACCCGTGGGCGCGCACATGCTCGGGGGGAGTCAGCTCAAGACCCTCCTGCGCCACCTGCATCGCCTCGGGAGCGCGCCCGGCGAACAGGAGCATGTCGGCGAGGTTGGCGTACGAGGTGGCCAGCCGCTCGAGCTCATCGTTGCGCCGGGCGAGGTCGATCGACTCCCGCAGCGACGCGATCCCCTCATCGATCCGGCCGAGCGCGGTGAGCGCCATACCGCGCGTGTCGAGTAGCTCGGCGACGGCGTGTTCGTTGCCGACCGCGCGCGCGTCGGTGAGCGCCGCCTCGGCCTCGACGCTCGCCTCCCGGAAGCGTCCCCGGAGGAGCTGGAGCCGCGCCATCCAGCCGCGGACGTGCGGGCGCTCGGGATGACCGTCGGGAAGCAGCTCGAGTGACTGCCGCCCCGCGGCGATCGCGTCGTCACCCCGGTTCAGCGACCAGAGCATCGAACTGAGCCGCATCAGGTACTTGGAGTAGCGAACCGGGTCGCCGTCGGCGTCCAGCTCGACCAGCGCCTCGCGCAGGAGCGTCTCCGCACGCGAACGGGAATCGAGGGTCGACAGCGTCACCGCGGCTCGCCACAGCAGAGCGGCATGGTCGATACCCACCAGCGCCTCGGGGTCCGGGACGCGCGGCCACAGTGCGAGCGCGCGCTCGTAGAGATCCGCCGCCTGCTCGAACGCGCGCCCGCAGGTGGCGGCGTCCGCCGCGACGACGCTCGTTCGCAGCGCGGCCGGCTGGTCGCCGGCAGCGAAGTAATGGGAGGCGATCGAGACGATGCGAGCGAGCCGCTCGTCGTCGTCCTCGGCGCTCTGCTCCGCCTCTTCCTCGAGGCGCCGCGCGAGCGCGGCATGCAGCGCGCCGCGCTCGCCGGGAAGCAGATCGTCGTAGAGCACCTCGCGCAGCAACGCGTGGCGGAAACCGAAGGTCTCGCCGGCGACCGGGACGAGCACCTGCTCGGCGACCGCTTCGCGCAACGCTTCGCGCAGAGCTCCGTCGTCGAGACCGGTGATCTCCGCGAGTGCGGACTCGTCGAGCGCCCGCCCCAGCGAGAGGGCCCGCGCCACCCGTTGGGCGTCGGGCGAGAGGCGCTCGATGCGGCCGAGGAACGCGTCGCTGAGCGAGCGCGGCGGGGCGCCCCGGCCGTCGAGGCCGGCGGCGAGCAGCTCCTCGGTGTAGAGCGCATTGCCCTCGCCGCGCTCGAGCAGCCGCTGCAGCAGGGCCGGCTTGGGCGGGGCACCGAGGATGTCCGCAAGCGCCTCGGAGAGCTCTTCGCGATCGAACGGCTCGAGCATGATGCGTCGCGCCCCCTCGCCGCGCCCGAGCTCTGAGAGCAGCGAGCGAAGCGGGTGGCGGCGGGAGAGTTCGTCGGAGCGGTAGCTGAGCACGACGAGGACGCGCTCGTCGCGCAGACTGCGGATCAGGAAGGCGACGAACGCGAGCGTCGAGCGGTCGGCCCAATGCATGTCCTCGAGGATCAGAATGAGCGGCGCGCGCTCGCTGAGGCGGTCAAGCAGCGCGAGCAGCGCCTCGAACAGCACCAGGCGAGCGCTGCCATCGCCCTCGCCGGGAGCCACACGGACGGGCGTGTCCTGCAGTCCCGGCAACAGAGCGGCGAGCTGCGCGCGGGTCGCGTCGGGGAGCAGCGCGAACGCGGGATCGTGTGCGCGGACGAGCGGTCGCAGAGCCCCGAGCAACGCCGCATAGGGCAGCTCCCCATCGGAGGCCTGCACCGCATCCCCGCGCAGGATCAGCGGCAATTCGGCCTCGGCGCCGGCGAGCGCGCGCGGCACTGAGTTCTCAGGCTCGGGCAGCAGCCGGCGCTCGAGCTCGGCGATCAGACGCGTCTTGCCGACGCCGGAGTCTCCGCCGAGCAGGACCAGCCCCGGCCGACCGGAGGCGGCCTCGCGGGCCGCCATTTCCAGTTCAGCCAGCTCGCCGTCCCGTCCGATGAACCGACGACTGCTCAACCTCACGCGCATCTCGCAAGTATCGCCATAGACGGGTCGTCTGGGAGGGCGTGTCCCGGATGCGGCGTCCCCGGTCGCGCCGGAGGGTGTCGATGTGGTCGTTGGCGATGTATTCGCTGAGCTGGGGATGCATGTTGTTCTCCTTGGATCTGGTGACAACGTGCGTCCAGCTTGGACTGCGACCCCCCTTCGTACATCGGGCAAATGGAGCCGGTCTGCGGTTCCGACCCCTTAGCGGGCGGACCCAGACCCCTTAGTCGCCCAAATGTGAACGTTCACAAACCTTCACCCAGAGCGTATAGTCCCCGTCGCTCAAGAACGTTATCGTTCGCCCAGTTGACCGGCAAGAAGCCTGAGGAGGAGTGGTTGGTGAGGAGAAACAGCAGCAGGTTGATCGGGTCGACCGCGGCCGTATGCACAGCGCTGGCGGTGGTCGGCTGCGGCGGTGGCGGTGGCGGCTCATCGACGGGCACCTCGACGAACGCCTCCAATGCCGGCGGCGGCCAGCAGGGCGGCACGATCACGATGGTCGAGGGGCAGCCGCCCCAGTCGCTGGATCCGGGTTTTGACTACTCAGGCCAAGGGTTCGAGGTGAACTCGGTCGTCTATACGGGTCTGCTCACCTACCACCGTGCCGACGGCGTCGCCGGAACCAAGCTGATGCCCGGGCTGGCGACGGCGTTGCCCAAGATCACTGACGGCGGCAAGACGTACACGATGACCCTGCGCAAGGGCCTGAAGTTCTCCAACGGCAAGCCCGCCGTCGCGTCGGACTTCACCTACGCATTCGAGCGCTCGGTGAAGATCCCCTGGGGCGGGTCCGGACAGTTCATGACGCCGCGCGTCGTGGGCGCGGCCGCGTACGCGGCCGGCAAGGCCAAGACGATCTCGGGGATCAGGACCGACGACGCCACCGGCAAGATCGTGATCCACCTGACCCATCCCTACGGAGCGTTTGAGAACGTGCTCGGGCTTCCGGCCCTCGGCCTGGTCCCGGCCGGCACGCCGATGCACAACGAGGCGAACGACCCCCCGCCCGGCATCGGGCCCTACATGGTCAAGAACATCCAGATCAACCGGTCCTACACGCTGGTCAAGAACCCCCACTGGGCGGCGTCGCACGTCCCCGGGATCCCCAACGGCCATGCGAGCAAGATCGTCGTCACGATCAACTCCAACGTCGCGTCCAACGCCGAGTCGGTCCTGAACAACAACGCCGACATCTTCGACTACGACGACACCGTGCCGGGCAGCCTGCTGCCGCAGATCCACGCCAAGGCGGCCGACCGCTTCAAGGAGGCGAACATCGGCATCTCCACCTGGTACGTGTTCCTGAACACGACCGAGAAGCCGTTCTCCAGCCAGCTCGCGCGTGAGGCGGTCGCGACCGGCCTCAGCCGCGCCGCGATGAACCGGGTCGCATCGGGGACGCTGGCTCCGGCGTGCTATCTGTTGCCGCCCGCGGTCCCCGGCCATCCGACGGCGCCGTGCCCGTTCGGCTCCTCCCAGACCGGGAACGTGGCCAAGGCCAAGGCGCTCGTCAAGCAATCGGGAATGGCCGGCCAGCCCGTCACCGTGTGGGCGCAGAGCGGCACTCCGACGCTGGGGTGGATGACGTACTACGTCCAGTTCCTCAATCAGATCGGCTTCAAGGCGACGATCAAGGTGATCGACAACTCGGTCTACGCGCAGACGATCGGGGAGCTACGGCTGCATCCGCAGACCGGCGAGTACGAGTGGATCGAGGACTTCCCCAACCCGGTCGACTACTACGGCGTGCTCCTCGACGGGCACGCGATCCTGCACACGAACAACCTCAACTTCGGCCAGGTCAACGACCCGCGCGTCAACTCCGAGGACGCCCGCCTGGGAGCGATCCCGGCAACGCAGCTGTCGACCGTCGTGCCGCAGTGGCAGAAGCTGGACGAGTACGTCGCCAAGAAGGCCTACGTGGTGCCCTACGGCTACCCGACGTTCCCCGAGTTCACCTCGGATCGGATCAACTTCAAGGCGATGGTGCTCAACCCCGTCTACGGCCTGGACTTCACCTCGTTCGAGCTGAAGTAGCTGTTCCTCTCTCCGGGCGTCGCGCTGCGGCGCGGCGCCCGCCGCCAGTCGCACTCGGCGCTAACGCAGCCGCAATGACGTGAGGTCGATTCCGTCGACGGGATCGATCACCGCGTCGGACTCGTTCATCCGCCAGGACATCAGCTCCGGCACCGCCTGCTCGGCGAACGTGGCGATGTGGTCGTGCGTGGCTCGAGACAGCGCCACGTCGGAGCTGACCGCGACCGGGAGCGCGTTGTCCACCGGCACTCGGATGTTCGCGGCGAGCCGACCGCCGACGACCGCCGACGCGGTGGCCAGCGCCGGCCCGTCGGAGTCCTTGTTCGTGTGGTGCGCCTTCAACGGTCCCACGCTCGAGGAGCGACCCGTCGTCTTCTGGACCAGCGGATGGGGCACGAGCGCGGTGATCTGACTGCGATAGGTGTCGTCGGGCATGGTCACGACCTCGGCCTGGTAGCCGATCGAACGCAGGACGGCAGCCTCGTCGCCCAGCCACGTGCGTTGCGCGCCTGTCCGCGGCGAGAAGACGACGACCGACGCGCCGGCGGTCCCCGAGCGCCGGATGAGCGACCGGGCAGACGAGAGCGCCCCACCGACTGTGACCGGGTCCGGGCACCCGTCGGGCGTCCGCGCACCGGAGACCATCGGCACCACCTCGCACGCGGCGGAGAGCGTGCGCGCACCGGCGCGCGCGGGCGTCAGCGCGCCCAGCCCCTCGAGGACACCCTCGCGCGCCAATCGATCGTCGAACGGTGCGCCGTGCGTGTCGAGGAACAGATAGGCGACTGGGCGCCCGTCGGGCACGAGACGTACGCGGCCGGCTCCCTGACGCCGGATCTCCGCAAGTGTCCGCGCCGGGATCACCTGCGCGGGATCCGCGACGTCGAGCACGTCGTTGAGCACCGCGAGAGCGTTGGCACCGCGGTCCGGTGAGAGGGTCACGTCGATGTCGAGCTGGCCTGCCGGGATGCCCGGCACCGCGGCCCAGAAGGGGTTGCGCTGCAGCGTGAACGATCGACCAGGCTTGACATCTCGCAGGCGGTACGGACCCACTCCCGCCGGCGGGTGCCCCGGAGCCCCGCGCACCGGCGTGCCCGCAGGGACGATCCCGAGCGCGGGCTCGGCCAGCAACGCCTCGAAGCCCGGGTCGGCCCGGCGCAGGCGGATCGTGACCTCCCCAGTCGCGTCGTCCCCGGTCAGCCCGGAGATCGACCTCGCCCGGCCCGACGCGTACGCCGCCGCGCCGTCGAGCACGGGCAACAGCAGCGGCCGCACCGGGCTGTCCTTGGTGGCGATCGTGCGCTCGAACGTCGCGACCACGTCGGACGCCCGGACGGCTCGGCCGTCGGAGAACCTCAGCCCCCGTCGCAGCGTCATCGAGTACAGCCGGCCGCCGTCGGTGACCGTGGGCAGCGCGGCGGCGACCCCCGGGATGAGCTCGGTGCCGTCCTGGCCACGCGCGTGGCGGTAGGTGACCAGGCCCGTGTAGAGCACCCAGTCGAGCTCGGTGTCCTGCGCCGTATCTGCCCGCGCCGGGTCGAGCGAGCCGATCCCGGTGAGTGCCATCCCGATCGGCCCGCTCCGCGATGAGGCCGGACGGGAGCTCGAGGCCGCGCCGCCACAACCGGCGAGCGCGAGCCCGCCGAGCAGCGCGAGCATGACCACGCCTCGCGATCTCATAGCGCAACGTCCTCCACCGGCTGCCGACTGTATTGGCCGGCGCGCGGGCGGCGGACGTCGTTAATCGGGTCCCAACCGGCCGACCACGCCGCTCACATGCGGCGGCGCCAGCGCTGAGCGTCGGGCACGAACGCGTACGGGCTGATCACGTCGAGATCGCGCAGTCGGGCCCGGAGCGCCTCGTCCTCGATGTTCGTCACGTCGGTCCGCAGGAGGAACGCGTCGGCGCGCTCGCGCGCGAGCGCATCGGACTCGTGCAGTTCCCGGTCCCCCCCGACCACCCACGAATCGCCGGCGTGAGCCTCGACGTACCAGAGCTCGGCGTCGTGCCGGTCGCGCAGTGCCCGGGCGAGCGGGTACTGGGCCGGGTGATACAGAACGAGCAGCCGCACCCGACCGGGAAATCGCAGCCTGCGGGCCTGGCGGAGCGCCGCTCCCTCGCGGAAGACCCGCGGCGCGCGCGCCCGCGAGGCCTCGAGCGCGATCACGCGCGGGATCGACAGCAGCGAGCGGGCGTGCTCCTCGAATTCGAACCCCTCCAGCGGCCCGCGCAGGAGCAGCAGCGCGAGCGAGTCCTCGGTTGGAGGGCCGCCGGCCGAGCTCGCGCCCGGGGCGCCGGTCACGCCGGAGTGTGGTCCGGAATGTCGGTGCCGGCCGAGAGCGGCGAGGCATCGGACCGGGTGCTCGCGCTGATCTCGTCCTGAGTGACGTTCTGTGGGTGGTGACAGGCCGCCATGTGGCCGCCGGCGTACTCGGTCAGGGGCGGCTCGCTCGTCCGGCAGATGTCGGTCGCGCGAGAACAGCGCGTGTGGAAGCGGCAGCCCGACGGAGGGTTGATCGGGTTCGGCGGCTCGCCGCTGACCACCATCCGCTCGCGCGCGCGGTTGCGATGCGGATCCGGGATCGGGATCGCCGCCATCAGCGCCGAGGTGTAGGGGTGGATCGGCTTGCGGTAGAGCTCCTCCGCGGGGGAGACCTCCATCACCTTGCCCAGGTACATGACCAGGATCCGGTCGCTCACGTGGCGGACCACCGAGAGGTCGTGCGCGACGAACACGTAGGAGAGCGAGAACTCGTTTTGGAGGTCCTCCAGCAGGTTGATCACCTGTGCCTGGATCGACACATCCAGGGCCGATACCGGCTCGTCGAGCAGGATCACCTGCGGGTTGACCGCGAGCGCGCGGGCGATGCCGATGCGCTGGCGCTGGCCACCGGAGAACTCATGCGGGAAGCGGCCGAGCGCATCACGAGGCAGGCCGACACGCTCCAGCAGCGAGCGCGCCTCACCGGAGACCTTGTCGCGGTCGACGCCGCGCAGGCGCAGGGGCGTGGCGAGGATCTGACCGACGCGCTTGCGCGGGTTCAGCGAGGCCTGCGGGTCCTGGAAGACCATCTGCATCTCCCGGCGGATCGGCTCCATCACGCTGCGGCCACCGGTGGTGATGTCCTTGCCACGAAAGCGGATCGAGCCGCCGGTCGACTGGATCAGCCGCACGATCACGCGGATCAGAGTGGTCTTGCCACAACCGGATTCGCCGACCACGCCGAGCGTCTCGCCTGCGTCGAGATGCATCGAGACATCGTCGACGGCGTGAACGTGGGCGACGGTGCGATCGATGATCACGCCGGTCTTGACCGGGAACAGGACCTTGAGGTGATCGGTCTCCAGCAGGCGGCTGCCGTGCGGTGCGGGCTCGCCGCCGTCCTGGCTGGTGGGCTCGGACAGCTCGGTCACGGGACCGCCTCCGCCTGCGGGGCCGCCAGTCCAATCCGGTCTGAGACGACGCGCAGCCGCTTCTTCTGCTCGGCGGTCAGGAAGCAGCGATCCTTCGAAGCGGAGCTCTCCGGCGAGCGGTTCTCCAGAGCCGGGATCTCCTTGCACTTCTCGAACACGTGCGGGCAGCGCGGTCGAAACGCGCACCCCTCCGGCGGGTTCATCAACGACGGCGGCTGGCCGGGGATCGCCGGCAGGCGGTCGGCCTTGTCGGAGTCCAGCAGCGGGATCGACCCGAGCAGTCCCCAGGTGTACGGATGCTGGGGGTCGTAGAAGATCTCGTCGAGGGTGCCCTGCTCGACGACCCGCCCCGCGTACATCACGATCACCCGGTCGGCGATGTCGGCGACGACCCCGAGGTCGTGGGTGACCAGGATCACGCCGGCGTTGGTCTCTGAGCGCAGCGTGCGCAGCTCGTCGAGGATCTGCGCCTGGATCGTCACGTCGAGGGCGGTCGTCGGCTCGTCCGCTATCAGCAGGGACGGCGAGCAGGAGAGCGCCATCGCGATCATCGCGCGCTGGCGCATGCCGCCTGAGAACTCATGCGGGTAGGAGCGCAGCCGCTCCTTGGCGCGCGGGATCCCGACACGCTCCATCGTCGCCGCGGCGCGGTCCATCGCCTCGGCCTTGGAGACCTTGCGGTCGTGGGTCCGGATCTGCTCCACGATCTGGTTGCCGATGCGCTGGACGGGGTTCAGCGAGCTCATCGGGTCCTGGAACACCATCGCGATCCCCGCCCCGCGGATCCGCTGCAACCGCTCCTCGCTGGCCTTCACCAGCTCGGTGTCCTGGAACGTCGCGGTGCCCTCGAAGCGGGCGTTCGGCCCCCGCGTCAGTCCCATCAGCGTCATCGCGGTCACCGACTTGCCCGATCCGGACTCACCGACGATCGCAACGACCTCGCCGCGCCCGACCGAGAAGGTCACGCCGTCGACGGCCTTGACCGTGCCCTCCTCGGTGCGGAAGGAGACGTGGAGGTCGTCGACCTCGAGCAGGGTTTCGCTCACGAGAGGCGGATTCTGGGGTCGAGGTAGGCGTAGAGCACGTCGATGACGGCGGCGAGGAAGACGACCGCGAACGAGGTCAGGATCACGACCACCAGGATGACGACGACGTCGAGGCGGCCGATCGACTGGAAGGTGAGGTTACCGACGCCGTTGAGGCCGAACAGCGACTCGATCAGGATCGCGCCGCCGCCGATGATCCCCGCGAAGTCCAGGCCCCACAACGAGATGATCGGGATCAGCGAGTTCCGCAGCACGTGCCGGACGAGCACCCGCCGCGGCGAGAGGCCCTTGGCCCGCGCCGTTCGAACGTAGTCCTCGTTGAGCGTGTCGAGGATGTTCGAGCGCAGCACACGCGAGTAGAAGCCGACGTACAGGATCGCCAGCGTGATCCAGGGCAGGAACAGATGCAGGAACCACTCGCCCGGGTTCTGCCCCAGCGACACATAGTTCGAGATCGGGAAGATCCCCGCCTTGTAGCTCAGGTAATAGAGCAGCACCGCGCCCAGGAAGTAGGGCGGCATGGAGACGCCGATCATCGCCAGCACGTTGAGGAACCGGTCGGCGAACTTTCCCTGTCGCACCGCGCCGACCACGCCGATCCCCACCGCCGCGCCGAGCCAGAGGAACGAGGCACCGAACGCCAGCCAGAGCGTGACCGGCAGGTCCTGCCACAGCTGGGAGTCGACGTTGTAGCCCTGGGTGTAGGAGACCGCCTTGCCCGTGAAGATGTTCTCCATCGTCTTCACGTACTGCACGTAGATGGGCTTGTTGAAGCCGTACTTGACCTCGATCTGATGGATCTCGGCGGCGGTCGCGTTACGGCCGGCCAGGCGGAAGGCCGGGTTGCCGTTGGGGATCGCCTCGAACAGCAGGAAGGTGAGGATCGAGATGACGATCATCACGATCGCCATCGAGATCAGGCGGCGGACGATGAAACGAGCCATCAGTGATCGATTCGGATCTTCGAGCGCGGGTCCAGCGCGTCGCGGACGCCGTCGCCGAAGAGGTTCATCGAAAGCACCGCGAGCACGAGCATGATGCCCGGGGAGAGCACGTCGGAGAATGCGGCGGGGATGAACTGGAGGCCCTGGGAGATCATGTTGCCCCAGGAGGGAGCGGGCGCCTGGACGCCGACGCCGAGGTAGGAGAGGCCCGCCTCCAGCAGGATCGCGTTGGCGAGGATCAGCGGGATGAACACGACGATCGTCGAGCTCAGGTTGGGCAGGATCTCGCCGAACATGATCCGGGTGTGTGAGAGGCCCTGCTGGCGTGCCGCGTCGATGAAGTCCCGTTCGCGTAACTGCAGGACCTGCCCGCGGATCGGCTTGGCGACGTAGGGGATGTAGACCACCCCGATCACGATCGAGGGAATCCACAGATGATCACCCTTGATCGGGCCGATGCCGCCGACGGCGATCATCGTGCCGAGCGTGATTCCGAGCAGCAGGGCCGGGATCGCCCACAGGATGTCCATGCAACGGCTGATGACGCCGTCGATCATCCCGCGGAAGTAACCGGCGATCAGACCGAGCACGACGGCGATCACCATCGTCAGGACGGTGGCCTCGGCGCCGATCAGCAGTGAGTTGCGCCCGCCGTAGAGCAGACGCACGGCGGTGTCACGGCCGTTGGAGTCGGCGCCCAGGAAGAACTTCGAGAAGTCCCAGGTCGGGCCGATCGGGATGCCGGTGGCGCTGACGATGTCCTTGGTCTTGCCGCCGACCTTGACCGTGCCGGTGATGTTGCCGACATCCGGGCTGCGGTGGGCGATGTCATGCGAGTAGACCGGCGCAAGCAGGCACAGGACCACGATCAGCAGGAACACCAGCCCGAAGAAGAGCGCGGTGTGGTTGCGACGCAGGCGCCGCCAGGCCAGTCGCCAGGGACTCGCGCCGGGGCCGAGGTCGAGCCCCTCCTCGAGCGCCCCTGACTCGAGGTCAAGCGTGAGCTCGGTTCCGGCTGTCTCGCGTGGTGATGAAGTTGACATGGAGAGTGGTGATGCGGCCGGGACAGACTATCCGGTCGTCCCGGCCGCGAATCACACAGCTACTTCAGCTCGAACGAGGTGAAGTCCCAGCCGTACAGCGGGTTGACCTTCAGCGCCGGATAGTTCATGCGATCCGAGGCGAAGAAGGGGAACTTCTGATAGCCGAAGACGGCGACGTAGGCCTTCTTGGCCACGTACTCGTCGATCTTCTGCCACTGCGACGAGTCCTTCTGGAGCTGCGTCACCGGCACCTGGCCGAGCTTGGAGACGGCAGCGTTGATCTTCGGGTCGTTGACCTCGCCGAAGTTCTCGTTGTTCGTCTGCAGGATGGCGTGGCCGTCCAGGAGCACCCCGTAGAAGTCCACCGGGTCGGGGAAGTCCTGGTTCCAATCGGCAAAGCCGGTCTGCGGATGCAGCTTCAGCTCACCGATCGTCTGGAAGTAGGTCGCGTCCGCGATCTCCTTCTGTTGGGCCTTGAAGCCGAGCTGGTTCAGGTACTGGGTGTAGGCCGTGCCCCACTGCAGGCGTGGGACGCGCTCCTCGGTCCAGACCGTCACCTTCGCGCCTTCCTCACCGGACTTCTTCAGCAGCGCCTTGGCCTTGGCCAGGTTGCCCGTGCCCGGAGTGCCGTACGGGCAGCTGCCCGACGGGTGACCCGGAATGGCGGGCGGCAGGAAGAAGCACGCCGGTGCGAGCGTGCCGCCGCCGAGGCGGCTGTAGGCCGTCTCGTTGAGGCCGGTCACGACTGCCTCACGAGCGAGCTGGTTGTTGAACGGCTTCTCCTGAGAGTTCATGAAGAAGTAGTACGTCGAGCCGCCGAGGTTGATCAGCTTGTAGCGGCTGGATGCCTTCGCCTGGATCTGCGGCAGCAGGCTGCCGGGGATCGAGTCCGCCCAGTCGAAGATGTCGGCGCTGTTGTTCAGCACCTGCTCCGCGTTCGAGGAGACGTTCGAGTTGACCGTCACGTCGACGTTGTCGTGGCCGGCCGGAATGCCCGGAAGAGGCTTCCAGTACGGGTTCTTGTCGACGTCGAACGACTTGTTCGCGACGACGTTCTTGATCATGTACGGACCGCAGCCGGGCGGCGGGTGCAGCGGATCGTTCTTGAACGGCGCCGAGCCCGTCGGAATCAGACCGAGCGCCGGCTCCGCCAGCACGTTGTCGAACGCGCCGTACGGCGCGGTCAGGTGGATGACGATCTTGCCGGTGGCGTTGTTCGCCTGGATGCCGGAGATCGTCTTGGCCTTGCCCTTTGCGTACGCCGCTGCGCCGACGACGACCGGGGTCATGAACTGGCCCGAGCCGCCCCACGGCAGCTTGACCGCCCGCTCGAACGAGAAGGTGAAGTCGCTCGCCTTGACCGGCGCGCCGTTGGAGTACTTCAGGCCCTTGCGCAGCGTGACCGTGTAGGTCTTGCCGCCATCGGTGACCACCGGCAGCGCGGTGGCGAGGCCGGGGATGACCGTCGCGCCAGCGGTGCCGTTGGCGTGTTGGTAGGTGGTGAGGCCGGTGTAGCTGATCCAGGTCGCCTCAGCGGACTGGGTCGTATAACCGAACTGCGGGTCAAGCGAGTCGGGGAAAACCCCCATCACCATCTGGACGGTGCCGCCGGCGGACTTTCCGCCGCCCGACGAAGTCGAGGTGCTGCCGCCGGAGTTGCCCGAGCCGGAGTTGCCCGAGCTACCAGAGCCCGAACTCCCGCACGCGCTGACTACCAGCGCAGCCAAGGCCATCAGCAGCAGGGCTGCCAGTGGCCGGACGTATCTCTTCACAGATCCTCCTCCAAGAGGTCGTGGTTCCCAGACCGGACAGAGTAAGCGGTCCGGCGGTCGTGTGCCAGTGCCCGTAAGAGGTTCCTAAAACAACCGTCCGCGGTTTCGAGCATGGCACGACACGCCGGGCGCGGGCGCCGGTCGCGTCCCGGGCGGCGCTCGGCTACCGTGGCGCGCATGACGCCCGAGGGATTGCCTTCGCGCCTGCCCCCGCTTGCCCCGGTGCAGCTTGACCGTCCGCAGGAGGAGTTGTACGCCGCGATCACCGGCGGGCCGCGAGCCGCCGACCGCGGCCGATCCCCGATCACCGACGCAGAGGGGCACCTGCTCGGTCCGTTCAACGCGATGCTCTACAACCCCGCTCTGGGCGATCCCATGCAGGGCCTCGGCGCCGCGATCCGCTATCGCACGAGCCTCGAGGCGGCGCCCCGCGAGGTCGCGATCCTCACCGTCGCGGCGACGCTGGACAGCGAGTTCGAGTGGTTCGCGCACGAGCGGCTCGCGCGCGGCGCGGGCGTGAGCGAGGAGACGATCACGCGCATTGCCGACGGGCGCGAGCCGGACGGCGACGATGCGCTGATCTACCGCGCCGCGCACGAACTGATCCTCGACAGCGACCTCTCTGACGAGCGCTTCGCCGAGGTCCAGGAGCGTTTCGGGGTGACGGGCTGCGTCGAGCTGGTGGTGCTGATCGGCTACTACCGGATGCTCGCCCTCGTGCTGCGGACATTCCGGGTCAGCGCGCCCTCCGGCGACTGACCGGCTCCGTACTAACGTCGGCTGGGTGAGCGCCTCGGCCACGCAGAAGCCGCCCGGAGCCGGCCGGGAGGCCGAGCTGGGGGCGGGCATCTCCAACCGCCTGGTGCTGCTGCTCGCCCTCGGTACCGGCGCAGCCGCCGCCAACCTCTACTACGCCCAGCCGCTGTTGCACACGTTGAGCCGGGCCTTCTCGGTCTCGACCGGGACCAGCGGCCTGATCGTCACCATCTCCCAGATCGGCTACGTGCTCGGCCTGGCGTTCGTGCTGCCGCTCGGCGACCTCCTGGAGCGGCGCCGGATGATCACCGCGACGATGGTCCTCACCGCCGCAGCGATGGTCGTCTGCGGCCTGTCGTCGAGCTTCCCCGTGTTCGGGATCGCGACGCTCGTCGTCGGGACCAGCGCCGTCACCGCGCAGGTGATCGTCCCGATGAGCTCCTCGATGGCGCGCCCCGAGGAGCGCGGCCGAGTCGTCGGTCAGGTGATGAGCGGTCTGCTGCTCGGCATCCTCCTCGCCCGCACCTTCAGCGGCATCCTGGCGGGCGCGCTCGGCTGGCGGGTCCCGTTCCTGGCCGCGGCCGGGCTGATGCTCGTGCTCGCTGCCGTGCTGAACCGTGCGCTGCCCCGCGTGCCAGCCACCGCGGCGCTCCGCTACAGCGAGGTGCTGCGCTCGGTGCTGCGCCTGGTCGCGACCGAGCCGGTGCTGCGTCAGCGGATGGCGCTGGGCGCGCTCGCGTTCGGCTGCTTCTCCGTGCTCTGGACCTCCCTGTCCTTCCTGCTCAGCGCGGCGCCCTTCCACGACAGCAACACCGTGATCGGGCTGTTCGGCCTGGCCGGCGTCGCCGGCGCGGGCGCCGCCACCGTGGTCGGCCGCCTCGCCGACCAGGGTCACGGCGCGCTCGCGACCACGCTCACCACGCTGCTGATCTCCCTCTCCTTCGGGCTGCTCTACCTGTTCCGCCACTCGACGATCGGCCTGATCGCCGCGATCATCGTCCTCGACCTCGCAGTCCAGGGCGTGCACATCTCCAACCAGCACGCCATCTACGAGCTCTCCCCCGACGCCCGCAGCCGGCTCACCACCGCCTACATGGTCGCCTACTTCGCGGGCGGGGCCACCCTGTCGGCGATCACCTCCGCGCTCTACTCGTTGGCCGGATGGGGCGGGGTGTGCGCGATCGGAGGGGCGACGGGGTTGGCGGCGCTGGTGGTGTGGGTGGCCACCCGGGGGCGAGTGGGGGCGGCGTCGGCTCACTGATCGCTGACGGCGTTGCGGTTATCGCTCGTGGCGTTCGCGATGTAGCGCGTCGTGGCGCCGGCCGTCAAGCGGCGCCCGCAGTTTCGTGTCGGCCGTGGGCGTGGGTGGCGCCGCTATGACTGCCGTCGCTCCGCCACGCTTGTCGCAGTGAAGGGGGCCCACTCCGTGTGCCCCCCAACGGGGGACCACTGTTCAGGGCGCCGATTACGCCCACGCGTTCGTGCTGCGGGGCCGCGTTGGGCAGAAATGGCGTCGGGGACGCCGACACGTCCCTCTGGAGCGGGCGGCCGGGGACGCGTGGTCAGTTCTGGCGCCGGGGTCCGTCCGGCGAGCGGGATTGGCGCATTTGGGCGCCTATTGAGCCCAAAGAGGACGATCCTCGCTCCGGGCCGGCGTCCCGGCGGCGGCGGTGCGACTAATTGGCACCACCAGGACCAAAACATCGCACGCGCCGACCCCGGGCGCCCTGCCGGGACGGCGTTGCGACCAATTGGCACCACCAGGACCAAAACATCGCACGCGCCGACCCCGGGCACCCCGCTGTCGCGTTCCGGCCCGCCCGCGCCCGTCGAGGATCGCCCAATGGCACGAGGTCGTGCACACGGAGTGGGCTCGACCTCATTGCCCGGTAGCGCGCCCGGCGACGGCAGTCACAGCAGCGCCACCGAACCCACACAGACGACCCACAACGACCCTCGCTGCTTGACGGCCGACGCCGGGCGCGCTAACCCGCGAACCCCACGAGGAACCGCAACAGTCAGACCCTGCTCAGCCGCGTCCGGTCCCGCCCTAGCGCCTTCGCCTCATAGAGCGCCGCATCGGCCCGCTCCAGCAGCGACTCCGCCGACTCGCCGTCGCCCCGCACCGCCACCCCCGCCGAGGCGGTGCGCGCCTCCGGGATGCAGCGGCGCAGCCGCTCGACGACCTGGTAGGCGGTGTCGGGCGAGACGTCGCAGATGAGCAGCCCGAACTCCTCGCCGCCGAGGCGGGCGAGGAGGTCGCCGCCGCGCAGCTGGTCGCGCCAGGCGGCAGCCGTGTCGCGGAGCAGCTGGTCGCCGGCGGGGTGGCCGAAGGTGTCGTTGAACTCCTTGAAGTTGTCGAGGTCGAGCATCGCGAGGATGATCGAGGAGGAGGCGGCGAACGCGCGGGCGAGGGCGCTGTCCCAGGCGCGGCGGTTGGGAAGACCGGTGAGCGGGTCCGTCTGGGCCTCGTCGGCGAGACTGACCAGGACGTCGGAGCGCGCGATCGCGCCCGCCGCCTGGCCCGCGATCAAGGTGGCGACGGTGCGGCGCGACGGGTCGGCGTCAACCCGCTGCGGCCAACCGACCAGCAGCACGCCGATCACCTCGCCGCCGTGGGTGAGCGGCTCGTAGAGGATCGACTCCGGCGAGCCGCTGCCCTCCCACAGCTCGACGCTGCCCACGTGAGCCGGAACGTCCTTGTCGAGGTAGCGGGGCTGGCCGGTCAGGAAGACCTCCTGGACCAGGCTGTGCTTGCCGGCCTGGATACGGCGGCCACCAACGTCGACGCAGGTGTGGGCGGTGCATTGCAGGCCACCGCCAAAGGGCTCATAGAGCGCGGCGACCGAGCCACCGCTGATCCGCTCGGCCGCGGCGCAGAGGTCGGCACGGACCTGCGGGCTGTCGAGCAGCATGCGGGCCGTGTCCGCGACCTCCTCCAGCATCCGGCCGCGCGTGTACGCCTTGGCGGCCTGGGCCTGGACGCTCGCCACCAGCGACTGGACGGCGAAGCCCGTCGTCCCGCACACGATCGCAAAGAGCACTGCCGAGCGATACTGACTGGCGGGGTAATCGACCCCGCCGACGAGCAGCCGCGGGACGATGAAGAAGGCGAGAACCGCCGTGATCACAACCCCCAGGTCCCGGCGCGAGCGGCTACCCAGCGCCGTGTAGAGCACCGGGATGAGGGCGAGCACCGAGGCGCTGGAGTGGATCCCCCCGCTCGCGTTGCGCAGCAGGCCGACCGCGGCGAGGAACACGAGGGCCTCGATCACCACTCCCTGGCGCCCCGGGAACCACCGGACGACCGCCATGACCAGACCGGAACAGGTCAGCAACCCCGTCGCCGCCCAGTACTGCGGCCAGATGATCGAGTCTCCGATCGGCATCAGCACCCAGGCGAGCATGGTGGCCGCCGAGAACGGCACGGCCACGCGGGCACCACCAGGCCACCACGATCGCACGCTCATATCAGCCTCGTCGGCTGTCCGGGCGCGGACCTTGAGTCAGTTTCTCAGGCGAGGCCCTCGTGACTGGCCCGATCCGAGGTCGTCCTCGATCGCCCGCGCGGCCCGGCGAGCGAGTGGGAGCACGTCGCGCCGCAGTCCCGCCATCGTGCCGCGAGTCGCGTGAACCGACACGTTGAGCGCCGCCGCGGCGACGCCGCTTGGATCGCGAATCGGTACCGCGAGCGAGCGCAGCCCCTCCTCGAGCTCCTGGTCAACCGCCGCGTATCCGTCCGCGCGCACGCGCGCGAGGATCTCGCGCAGCGACCCCGCGTCCTTGACCGTGTATGCGGTCAGCGGCCGGAACTCGATGCGGGCCAGCCGCTCCTCCAGTTCCGCCTCCGCGAGCTCGGCCAGCAGCACCCTGCCCATCGAGGTCGCGAACGCCGGCAACCTCGTGCCGACGGCGAGCGTGATCGACATGATCCGCCGCGTCGGGACGCGCGCGACGTAGACGATCTCGAGGTCGTCGAGCACCGAGACCGACGAGGACTCGTTGACCGCAGCGACGAGCGCCTCCATGTGTGGCTGGGCGACCTCGGGCAACGAGAGCCCCGACAGGTAGGCGTAGCCGAGCTCCAGCACCCGCGGCCTGAGCGAGAAGCGCCCGTCGACCTGGTGGACGTATCCCAGCGAGACCAGCGTGAGCAGGAATCGCCGCGCTGCCGCGCGCGAGAGCCCGGTGATCCGCGCGACATCGGAGAGACCCAGCTCACGATGCTCGGCATCGAAGGCGCGGATCACCGCCAGCCCTCGCTCGAGCGACTGGACGTGGTCGGCGCTGCGTGCGCGCGGGGTGAGCTCGTCGGGACCCGTCACCCCCGCCACCCTAACCGCACCCCGCCATCCTCACCGCTCCATCCAGGTGCAGAGCACCGCGGTCGCGACCGCCATCCCGGCGCCGATGAGCAGCGCCAGGTGCAGGCCGGAGACGAAGCCGCCGCCCGCGGAGAGCAGCGAGCCGAACCACGCGACGCCGATCGCCGACCCGGTCTGGCGCATCGTGTTGAGCGTGCCCGCGGCCACGCCGGAGCGGCTGCGCTCGACCGAGCCCATCAGCTCCGAGGTGATCACCGGGACGATGGTGCCCAGCCCGGCGCCGAGGAAGATGAGCTGCACGACCATCGCCGGGTACGGCGTCGCACGCCCGATCCAGACGAGCCCGAGGCAGGCGGCGACCAGGAGGGCCGCCGACAGCATCGGCGCGCGCACCGGTCCCCAGCGGCGCACCATCCTCGCCGAGATGATGTTGCCGAACCCCGCCGCGAGCACGTAGGGCACGAGCAACACACCCGTGGCAAGCGGGGAGTGGCCCTGAACCGTCTGGAAGTAGAGCGAGAACAGGAAGATGAGCCCGTAGACGAGCAGGTTGACCAGCAGGCCGATCACCGCCGACACGCTGAACGCGCGCGTCGAGAACAGCGCGAGCGGCAGCATCGGGTCCCGCCGCCTGGCCTCCACGGTCACGAACCCGGCCAGCGCCGCCGCCGCCAACCCGAATCCGGCGAGCACCGGCACCGAGCCGAAGCCGCGCACGCCGCCCTCGATCGTCGCGCCGACGAGCACGGCGAGCGCAGCGACGGCGAGCGCCTGGCCCGGTCCGTCGATCGGCCGCTCGCGCGCTCCATGGGTCTCGGTCGCATACAGCCGCGCCAGCGTCATCCCGCACAGCGCGAGCGGAACGTTGATGAAGAAGATCGCCCGCCATCCGAAGCCCGCGATGAGCAGTCCGCCGACCAGCGGTCCCGCGGCGAACGCCAGACTCGAGCCGAACAGCCACATCCCGACGGCCCGTGCGCGTGCCGCGGGCTCCGTATAGGTGTGGTTGAGCAGCGTCAGTGAGGAGGGCACGAGCACCGCGGCGGCGATCCCCTGGACCGCCCGGGCGGCGATCAGCACTCCAATACCGGGGGCCAGCCCGCAGATCGCCGAGGTGCCCATGAACAGTGCGAAGCCGGCGATGAACACCCGCCGGGCGCCGATCCGGTCGCCGAGCGCGCCGGCGGTGAGGATGAACGCGGCAAATCCGATCGTGTAGGCGTTCAGCACCCACTGCATCTCGCTCACCCCGCCGCCCAGCGAGGCGCCGATCGCCCGGACCGCCACGTTGAGCACCGAGACGTCGAGCTGGACCACGGCGAAGCCGAGCGACATCGCGACCAGCGTCAGCCGGCGCGCGCGGTCGCCGCTGCGCGGCTCAGCCCGGAGGACCGACAAGGAGCTCGCGGGCGCGCTCACGGCCGATCGAGAGCAGCAGCGTGGGCAGCCTCGGGCCGGTGTCGGCGCCGATCGTGAGGCTGTAGACCGCCTTGAAGAACGCGCGCTGAGCCTGCTTGACCTCCGGCGAGGGCGGATCGTCCGGCGACAGGCCGCCCATCCGCTTGGGAATCGCGTACACGAGCGTGGTGAGCCCGTCGATCGACCAGTCCGCGGTCATCTCCTCGGCGAGCTGCGCGACCGCGTCGCGCATCTCCGGCTCGAGCGCCGCCAGCGCGGAGGGATCGAATGCCGTACGCACGCGCGTGCGTTGATCCTCCGGCACGAGCTGGGTCGCGTAGTGGATCGCGCAGTCCAGGCGTGGCTGCAGACTCGCCAGCAGCGCCTCCGGCTCGGCCTGCGCACCGTCGAGGCCGAGATGCGCGGCGACGATGCGGGCGATCTGGGCACGGTCGCCCTGGGTGAGGTCCGCGACGGAGGCGAGCAACCGGAAGGACACCGGTCGTGAGGTGCGCTCGACCTCCCCCGCCGAGGACTCGGTCGACTCGCGGTAGATCGCGACCTCGTCGGCCGCCGCCTCGCCGGAGGCGACCGAGGAGGCAAGGCGGTCCCATTCGTCGTACAGGCGCTGGACCGCCTTCGGCGAGAGGTCGATCTGGAAGGACTGGCGCGGCAGCCGCCGGACGTAGAGCCAGCGCAGGATCGCCGGCTCGAGCACGTCAAGCGCGGTCGCCGGGATCGGCGCGCCGCCCACCGAGCCCGACATCTTGCCGCCGACGCCGGCGAGCGAGACGAACGAGTAGACGGTCGTGTCCGGTGCGCGCCCGGAGTACAGGTCGGCGATGATCACCCGGCCGACGGTGAACGATGCCGTCGGCGCGTGGTGGTCCTCGCCGGCGGGCTCGAAGGCGACGTTCTCGTGCGCCCAGCGCATCGGCCAGTCGACCTTCCAGACGAGCTTGCCCGATATCTCGGCGCCGTCGGCGAGCGACATCTCGCCGGCGTGCCCGTGACGGCACTCCCAGACGACGGTCTGCTCCCGATAGGCGACCACCCGCGTGTCGTCGCGCCCGCACTCGGTGCAGAACGGCTTGAACGGGTAGTACTCGCGGCGGCGCTCCTCCGCGCTGCGCTCGTGGCGACCGGCCGTCTGCTGCCCGGCGAGCACGTCGAACACGTGCAGTCGCTGGTCCATCGCGGTGCGGATCCGCGCGTTGTAGGTGCCCGCGGGGTACAGCTCGGACTGCCTGCGCTCGGTCATGCGGACGCCGAGCACGTCGAGCGAGCGGCGCAGCTCGTCCATGAAGTGGTCGGCGTAGGAGCCGCCGCCGTCCTCGCGCGTGGGGTCCGGGATGCTCGCCAGCGGCTTTCCGACATATTGCTCGAAGCTCGGGTCGACGCCGGCCGGGACCTTGCGGAACCGGTCGTAGTCGTCCCATGAGTGCAGGTGCACGACGTCCTCGCCGCGTCGGCGGAGCGCCTCGACGACGAGGTGGGTGGTGAACACCTCGCGCAGGTTGCCGAGGTGGATCGGCCCCGACGGCGAGATGCCGCTCGCGCAGACGATGGGGTGGGCGGGGTCCGATTTGATTCCGTGCTCGGCGCGGCCGGCGATCACCTCGTCGGCGAGCGCGTCCTCCCAGAGGCGGGCAGTCAACGGATCATCGTGAGCGACGGACACCGCCTGAGCGTATCCGCGCCCAGAGAATGTCCTCCGCTCTCAGGTCGTCGCGGCCAGCGGAGTCCCGCCCGAACTGCTCGCCGGCGTGTCCTCCGCAGTGAGCGGCTTGGCGATGTTCTCGAGCGTCTGGCCCTCGGCAGCGATCCCGAGGGTGAACTCCGCGATGCCACCGATCGCCATCACCACCGCGCCGAGCAGGAAGGCGAGCTCGACCTGTGAGACCTTGCCCGAGTTGATCAGCGAGGCGAACAGCAGCGGCCCGATGATCCCTCCGAGGCCCGTCCCGATCGCATAGAAGACCGCGATGCAGAGCGCGCGGGTCTCCATCGGGAACACCTCGGAGACGGTGAGGTAGGCGCCGCTGGCGCCCGCCGACGCGAAGAAGAACGCGACGTCGAGCAGGAGGATGAAGCTCGTGCCGGTGAGGTCGTGCCCGGCGAACAGCAACGCGACCACCGCGCACAGGACCGCCGAGACCAGGTAGCAGCCGCCGATCATGATCTTGCGGCCGACCGTGTCGAACAGCGGCCCGAGCAGGAGCGGCCCGGCCAGGTTGCCGATCGCGAAGTAGACGCTGAAGTACGGCACGTTGCCGGCGGTGACGTGGAAGAACGTCGACATCAGGCCGCCGAGGTTGAACACCATCGCGTTGTAGAGGAACGCCTGCCCGACGAACAGGCACAGCCCGAGCACGGTTCGCTTCGGGTACAGCGTGACGATCGAGCGGATGATCAGCGGCAACGGGATCGTCGTGCGCTGGCGCACGGTCATCGTGTCGCTGACGTCTGGCAGCTTCTCTCCCCTCTCCCGCTCGATCTGCTGCTCGATGCCGGCGACGATCTCCTCGGCCTCCTTCTCGTGGCCATGGATGAACAGCCACCGTGGGCTCTCCGGCACGTTGCGGCGCACGAGCAGGATCAGCACCGCGAGCACCGCACCCAGACCGAAGCACACCCGCCAGCCGACGTTCACCGCGAGGTCATTGAGCGCCACGAGCGCCAGCAGACCGCCGATGGCCGAGCCGGCCCAATAGCTGCCGTTGATCGAGATGTCGACGCGGCCACGCTGCTTGGCCGGGATCAGCTCATCGATCGCGGAGTTGATCGCCGAGTACTCGCCGCCGATGCCGAAGCCGGTGAGCGCGCGGCATCCGTAGAACCAGATCGCGGAGAACGAGACCGCCGTGAGTGCGGTGCCCAGTAGATACACGCCGAGCGTGATCATGAACAGCTTCTTGCGTCCGAAGCGATCGGTGGCCTGACCGAACACCAGCGCGCCGAGGCATGCGCCGGCGACGTAGAGCGATCCCGCGAGGCCCGAGACGTCGTGTGAGGCGATCGCGACACCCGAACCGTGCTTCGACAGCTCGCCCGCGATCGCACCGACGATCGTCACCTCGAGCCCGTCAAGGATCCAGACGGTCCCCAGTCCGATGATGATCTGCCAGTGGAAGCGGCTCCACGGCAGCCGATCCATCCGCGCCGGGATCTTGGTACGGATCGTCCCGGTCTGAACTGTTGAACTCATCTGACTCCTCCCTGTCCGCTGCCCAAGTGCTGCCCCGGGTGAGCCGTCGCCAATCCGCATGTACGCTCGAGGACATCCGGAAGACCGCGCGTCAGGAGGCCCCATGACCGAGCACGAAAACTCGAACCGGCACAACGAGCGTGCGCATGTCCATGAACACGCCGCCGATCCGGCCGACACCGCCGACCGGACGCTGGAGCCGCGGTCGAGCTCCGAGCCGCTGCACGAAACCGACACGCCCCATCCGAGCGACGAGGACCCGCACCACCGCCTGAACACGCACGTGGGCGATGTCGATCCGACCACGGATTCCGATCCGTACCGGACCGAGACGCCCGAGGACGACTCGGACCGGGCGTCGGGGATTCGAGGCGAGGGCGAGCGCTCGAGCGACTACTAGCCGCTTCAATGGTGGGGGATGCCCACCGACTCGCTCTACGACCACGGGTTCGTCCGCGCCGCCAGCGCGATCCCGCACGTACGGATCGGCGATCCGCGAGCCAACGGTGAGCGCACGATCGCGCTCGCCCGGCAGGCCGACGCGGCCGGCGCGGGGCTTGTGGTCTTCCCCGAGCTCGGGATCACGGGTTACTCCAACGAGGACCTGTTCCGCCAGGCGGCGGTGCTCGACGCGGGCGAGGCGGCGCTGCGCGACCTGGTCACCGCGTCGGAGTCGTTGCGTCCGGTGCTGGTCGTCGGCGCGCCGCTGCGGGCCGAGGGCGGCCTGTTCAACTGCGCCGTGGTCGTGCACCGCGGGCGGATCCTCGGCGTCGTGCCCAAGAGCTACCTGCCTGAGTACCACGAGTTCTACGAGAAGCGCCAGTTCCGGGCGGCCCGCCAGCTGGCCGGGACGACGATGACCGTGCTCGGCGAGGCCATCCCCGCCGGAGCCGACCTCGTGTTCGAGTGCGTCGAGCATCCATCGTTCGTGATCGCGTGCGAGATCTGCGAGGACCTGTGGTCGCCCGTGCCGCCGACCACCTACGCCGCGCTGGCGGGGGCGACCGTGCTCACGAACCTGTCGGCCTCGAACGTGACGATCGGGAAGGCCGGATACCGGCACATGCTGTGCGCCAGCCACTCGGGCCGGACGGTCTCCGCCTATGTCTACACGGCGGCGGGCGCATCGGAGTCGACCACCGACCTGGCCTGGGACGGTCAGGCGATGATCTACGAGAACGCGGAGCTGCTCGGCGAGTCGGTCCGCTTCTCCGACTCCGAGCAGCTGATCTACGCCGACCTCGACCTCGACCGGCTGCTCTCCGACCGCATGGCGCTGTCGAGCTTCGGCGACACCATCGGCGATGAGCGCGCGCGGGTGGGCGCGATCCGCCGGATCGCGTTCGAGCTCGGTGCGAGCGGTCGCGATGGCTCGTTCCCGCTCCGCCGGCGGGTGGAGCGCTTCCCCTACGTACCCGCCGACCCCGCGACCCGCGACGCGCGCTGCGAGGAGGTGTTCGACATCCAGGTGGGTGGCCTGGAGACGCGCCTGCAGGCGACCGGGATCGAGAAGGTGGTGATCGGCGTCTCGGGCGGTCTTGACTCCACCCACGCGCTGATCGTCGCGGCCCGCACGATGGACCGCCTCGGCCTGCCCCGTGAGAACGTCCTCGCCTACACGCTGCCGGGCTTCGCCACCAGCGAGGGAACGCTGCGCAACGCACATTCGCTGATGGGGGCGCTCGGAGTGAGCGCGAATGAGATGGACATCCGCCCATCGGCGACGCAGATGCTGCGCGACCTCGGGCACCCCGCCGCCGACGGAGCCAAGCAGTACGACATCACCTACGAGAACGTCCAGGCGGGCGAGCGCACCTCCCACTTGTTCCGCCTGGCCAATCATCACCAGGCGATCGTGCTCGGGACCGGGGACCTGTCGGAGCTGGCGCTCGGGTGGTCGACCTACGGCGTCGGCGACCAGATGTCGCACTACAACGTCAATGCGTCGGTGCCCAAGACGCTGATCCGCTTCCTGCTGCGCTGGGCGGTCGCCTCCGGTCAGTTCAGCGCCGAGGCCAACGCGGTCATGGCCGCGATCGCGGACACCGCCATCTCCCCGGAGCTCGTCCCAGCCGATGACGACCACGACGGCGATGGACCCGCCCAGGACTCCGAGGCCACCGTCGGCCCCTACGAGCTGCAGGACTTCTTCCTGTACTACGTGCTTCGGTTCGGCTACCGGCCGAGCAAGGTCGCCTACCTCGCCGAGCACGCCTGGTCCGATCGGACGCGCGGGCCGTGGCCTGACCTGATTCCAGAGGAGTCGCGCCACGAGTACAGCCACGAGCAGATCCGCCACTGGCTCGAGGTCTTCCTGCGCCGCTTCTTCGCCACCAGCCAGTTCAAGCGCTCAGCACTGCCCAACGGGCCGAAGGTGGGGTCAGGTGGCTCGCTGTCTCCACGCTCGGACTGGCGGGCGCCGTCGGACAGCGTCGCCACGGCGTGGCTGGCCGAGCTGCGCGACGGCAGCTAGTGCCCCCGCCACGCGGCCTGCAAACATCCACTCCATGTCCACCGAGCCCCCACCCCTCACAGTATTCGAGGTCGTCCGGCGCGCCGTGCAGCTCGTCGACCCCGACGACAACGATCCGACCGCGGGCGACTTCGAACGAGCCTTCGAGGACGATGACGAACCGATCCGCGGTGTGGACGACATCGAGGACCGAGTCGGGGAGGTCCTCTCGACGCTCGACCCCGCGACCAACAACGGCTCGATCGCGATGGCGGGAGCACTCACGGTCTACCTGTCCTACCGCCGCGACGAGGTGCACGTCGATCCGGCGAAGCTGCTCGTGCTCGCCGCGCGCGCCGAGTGGGACGGCGCGCCGCCGGAGGCGGTCGTCGAGTGGCTCGCCGACCGCGGGCTGAAGGTCTGATCAGCCGGCGCTGACCGGCGTCCCCTGGTCCTGTTCGCGGCCGTGGATCGGACCGCTGGTGACTCGCAGCGGCCGGGCATCGAGGGCCGGCCCCCGGCGACGCACGGCGATGATCTCGGCCAAGACCGAGATGGCGGTCTCCTCGGCGGTACGGCTGCCGATGTCCAGGCCGCAGGGCGCGTGAATCCGGGCCAGCTCCGCCTCTGAGACCCCCGCATCCTGCAGGCGCCGCTCGCGATCGGCGGTCGTGGTCCGGCTCCCCAGCGCCCCGATGTAGCCGGCGTCGGTGGCGAGCGCGCTGATCAGCGCCGGCTCGTCGAACTTGGAGTCATGGGTGAATACCAACACGGCGTCGCGCGAGCCGAGCTCGACGCCCTCCATCACCTCCTGGGGCCAGCCGATGCGCACCTCGGCGTCGGTCGAAAACCGCTGAGAACGGGCAAATCGGGTGCGCGCGTCGCAGATCGTCACGCGGTAGCCGATCCGCGCGGCGAACGCTGCCAGTGCGGCCGAGAAGTCGATCGCACCGAAGATGACCATCTGAGGGGGCGGGGCATAAGCACGAACGTGGACGGGTAGTTCATCGCCCAACGTCGCCCCGTCGGCGCCGAACCGCCGGATCGTCGTCTTGCCCTCCTCCATGAGCCCTGCCGCTTCCCGCGCGACGTTGCAATCCAACAGTGGCAAAGAACCGAGCGAACCGATCGCCTCTTCTTCGACGATCGCCAACCGAGATCCCGCATCCGGGCCCTCCAGCAGGGTCGCGACCGCTGCGGGCCGTCCTTCCAGATGGGCGCTGAGCGCTGCCAGCTCCGCCTCGCCGGCTGGACCCGCGAGCTCCTGCAGGAAGATGTGCACGATGCCACCGCACATCAGACCGACGGTCCCGGCGAGCTCGTCGGAGATCCCGTACGTGGTGACCCCCGGCCCGCGCTCCCCGGCGAGGATCGCCTCGGCCTCGGTGACGAGCGCCCCCTCGACGCAGCCTCCGGTGATCGAGCCCTCGATCGCACCGTCCTCGCCGATCAGCATCATCGCCCCCTCGGGAAGCGGGGCCGAGCCCTCCACCTCGATGAGCAGCGCCTGGACGAACCGGCGCTGCTCACGCAGCCACCCGGCCGCGCTGTCCTCCGTGGCTCTCGCAACGCCCGACTCGCTCACTGCGGACCCTCCTGACGGCTCCTGCGGGCGAGGTCGCCCGCTCCCAGATCATCGTATCGGCCGTCAAATCGGCGCCAAATCCAATCTGGCAAGAGCGCAACCCACCTTCAATCTGTTCTCGCTACGGTAGGACAAAATGGCCCAAAGTAATCCAGAAACTGAAATCGACGGCCTCGAAGACCCACGCTACGCGAAGGCTCTCGCGCACCCGCTGCGCGTCAGGATCCTCGCGATGCTCGACGAGCGCGACTCGAGCCCGGTCCAACTCGCCGAACATCTCGATGCGTCGCTGGGGACGGTCGCGTACCACGTGCGCACGCTCGAGCGCCTGGGTCTGATCGAGATGGTCGCCACCCACCAGCGCCGGGGCGCCACCGAGCACGTCTACGCAGCACGCGAGCACCCTCGCTTCTCCAGCCGGGCGTGGTCGAACGCCGATCCCAAGGTGCGCGACATGATGATCGCGTCCGCGCTCTCGCAGGTCGGCGAGTACGCCGCCAAGAGCGCCGCGGCGGGCGGGTTCGACCACCAGGAGGCGAGCGTCTCGCGCCACGCGGTCGCGGTCGACTCCGAGGGCTTCGGCGAGCTGGCGGAGGCGACGCGCCGCTGGCAGGAGGAGATCACGAAGATCGAGCGAGAGGCCGCGGCGCGACTGAGCGCAAACGGAGAGCGGCCGATCGACGCGGGCGTGGTGCTGCTCATGTTCGAGGCGACCTCGTTCTTCACCGACGGCGACCACGGCAACGGGCACAAGCGCGGCTCGAGCCGCGACTGAACCGCGACTCGAACCGCCGGTCCGCCGCCGCATCCACCCAGATCGCGGCTGCAAGACCTCCACCGAGGGGAAGAGAGTCAATCGCTCAAGGTAATCTGTCCTTGAGCCGATACGGGTCATGCTGGACGAATGTCGGAGGCAACGGGGCCTCCTGGCCGGCAACTCCCAGCTTTGAGCGCAACCACCTCCTCCCCTCCCCCTCCCCTCGAGGGCAACCTGCTGGCCGCGATGTTCGAGAGCCTGCAGGACTACGCGATCCTGATGCTCGACGTCGACGGGCACATCGCGAGCTGGAACGTCGGGGCGGACCGCTTCAAGGGGTGGGACGCCGGGGAGATCGTCGGTCGCAGCCACGCGCTTTTCTACCTGGAGGAGGACATCGCCTCCGGACGGCCTGGCTCAGATCTCTCGATGGCCGCCGAGTATGGGCGCTTCGAGGAGCAGCACTGGCGCATCCGCAAGGACGGCAGCCGCTTCTGGGCGAGCGTGGTGATCACGGCGGTGCGCGATTCCCGCGGCGAGCTGCGTGGCTTCGGCGAGGTCATCCGTGACGTCACCGATCACTACGCCGCGATCCAGGCGCTGCGCCGCAGCGAGTCACGCTTCCGCTCGGTGACCGAGTCCGCGATCGACGCGATCTTCGCCTTCAACGCCGACCTGCGGATCATCTCGTGGAACGCGGCAGCCGCCCGCCTGTACGGCTATACCGCCGCCGAGGCGATCGGACAGTCGGTGTTCACCCTCGTGCCCGAGTTCCGGCGCGAGGACGTCGAGGCCCTGATCACCGTCGCGGCCGCCTCGGACCGCGCCGAGCAGGTTGCGATCAAGCCGGTGGAGGGAATCGCGCTCCGCGTCGACGGCCGGCTCGTGCCCGTCGAGGTGGCGCTCTCGAGCTGGCGGATCGGCTCGGAGCGCAACTTCTCCGCGATCGTCCGGGACATCACCGACCGCAAGCGGCACGAGCGAGAGCTCCAGCAACTCGCCGACCACGATCCGATCACCAACCTGTTCAACCGGCGGCGCTTCGAGCAGGAGCTCGATCGCATCGTGAGCGAGTGCGATCGCTATGACCGCACCGCCGCGCTGCTCGTGCTTGACCTCGACGGCTTCAAGGAGGTCAACGACCTGCACGGGCACGCCGCCGGCGACGAGATCCTGGTCAAGGTCGGCGCGCTGCTGCAGGCGACCGTCCGAGACAGCGATGTCGTGGGCCGCATCGGCGGCGACGAGTTCGGCGTCATCGTCCAGGAGGCCGACCGCGCCGAGGCGGAGTGCGTCGCCCAGAAGGTCGTCGCGGCGGTGCGCAGCAGCGGGATGGTGATCTCCGACGTGGTCCGCGCGCAGGTGACCGCCTCGGTCGGCATTGCGGTGATCGAGCCGCGGGTCGAGGTGACCGCCGAGGAGCTGCGGATCGGAGCCGACCGCGCGATGTACCGCGCCAAGGCCGAAGGTCGCCCCGGGTACGCCTTCATGGTTCCCGACGACGATGCGGGGGCCGTGCTCGCGGCCCGCCGCTCCTGGATCTCCCGCCTGCGTGACTCGCTGGAGAACGATCTGTTCGAGCTCCACGCCCAGCCGATCGTCACCATCAACGGCGACGGCATCCCTCGTTACGAGCTGCTGCTGAGGATGCGCGACGACGACGATCAGCTGCTCGCTCCATCTGCCTTCCTCGACAACGCCGAGCGCTTCGATCTGATCGGCGGGATCGACCGCTGGGTGCTCAGCCGCGCGGTGACGATGCTGCACGACCGTCACCGGGCCGGCCACGACATCAACCTGACGGTCAACCTGTCCGGCAAGACGATGAACGACGAGTCGATCGTCGGCGACCTGGCGCAGATGCTCGAGACGCACCCCATCCCGCCCGGAGCGCTGATCGTCGAGGTGACCGAGACCGCGGCGATCGTGAACATCGAGCGCGCGGCGGCGCTGGCGCGCGAGCTGCGGGCGCTCGGCTGCCACTTCGCCCTGGACGACTTCGGCTCGGGTTTCTCGTCGTTCTACTACCTCAAGCACCTCGAGTTCGACTACCTGAAGATCGACGGCGAGTTCGTCGCCAACCTCGTCGCCAGCCCCTCCGATCAGCTCGTGGTCCGCGCGGTGGTCGACATCGCGCGCGGCATGGGCAGCCGGACGATCGCCGAGTTCGTCGGCGACGATGAGACGGTGGCGCTGCTGCAGGACATCGGCGTCGACTACGGCCAGGGATTCCATCTCGGCCGTCCCGGGCCGCTCAAGCAGCTCGCCGCCTGACGGTTCACCCGCCGCGCCGCGTCGCGCGCGGCCGACATGCGATACCGTCGCGCCGGTCGTGCCGATGGACGTCACCTATCGCCTGCGCATCCCCCACCGAGCGGGGCAGCTGGCGAAGGTCTCCACCCGCATCTCGGAGTACGGCGGGCTGATCGGCGATGTGTCGACGATCGCGGTCGCCAAGCACGAGGCGCTGCGGGAGATCACGATCGAGCTTCGCGATCGCGACCACGCGATCTCGCTTGCCGCGGGGCTCAACGACCTGGAGGGCGTCTCCGTCGCCTGGTTCCACGACCGCGCGTTCATCGCCCACGACGGGGGCAAGATCGAGGTCCGCGGCATGCGCGAGATCGTCACCAACCAGGACGTCCGTGACGTGTACACGCCCGGCGTCGCACGCGTGTGCACCGCGATCTCCGAATATCCGGACCTGGCGGTGCGGTTCACCTCGATCGGGCGAAGCGTCGCGATCTGCACCAACGGCAGCCGCGTCCTCGGCCTCGGCGACATCGGCCCACTCGCCTCGATGCCCGTGATGGAGGGCAAGTCGCTCTTCTACGCCCAGCTCGTCGGCGTGAGCGCGACCCCGATCCTCATCGACACGAAGAACGTGGACGAGTTCGTCGACACCGTCGTGCGGATCGCCCCCGGCTTCGGCGGGATCCACCTGGAGGACATCTCGGCTCCGGAGTGCTTCGAGATCGAGCGGCGGCTGATCGAGTCGCTGCCCGCCCCGGTGATGCACGACGACGTGCACGGCACCGCGGTGGTGACGATGGCGGCCGCGATCGCCGCCTGCCGCCAGGTCGACATCCGGCTCGACGCCACCGTCGTCGGTCAGATCGGCCTCGGCGCGGCGGGCTTTGGGATCGCCACCCTGATCCACGATGCGGGCGTGCGTCGCGTGCTCGCCTCCGATCCCAGCGAGCGCGCCCAGCAGCAGGCGGCGGAGCGCGGAATCGAGATCGCCACCCTGGAGCGCGTGATGGCCGAGGCCGACGTTGTGGTGGCCACCAGCGGCGTCCCAGGGCTGATCAAGCCGGAGATGATCCGTCCGGGCCAGGTGATCCTCGCGCTCACCAACCCGGTGCCGGAGATCGAGCCCGACGATGCGCTGGCCGCCGGCGCCGCGTTCGCCGCCGACGGCACGAGCGTCAACAACGTGCTCGGCTATCCGGGGATCTTCCGCGGAGCGCTCGACGCGCACGCGAGCGCGATCAACCTCGAGATGAAGCGCGCGGCGGCCTGGGCGCTCGCCGGGCTCACGGTCGAGTCCGAGCTCGTCCCCGACGTGCTGGACCTATCGGTGCACGAGTCGGTCGCCGAGGCGGTCCGCCAGGCGGCGATCGATTCAGGCGTGGCTCAGCTCGACCGCATCCCCGACCAGCTGCCGTGACCGTCGTCAAGATCAACGCGATCACGGTCCCCCGTGAGCGCTTCGACGAGTTCGCGTCGCGGTTCGCCTCCCGGGCCGGGCGGGTCTCCCGCGCCGGCGGGTTTGAGGGCTTCGAGCTCCTGCGCCCCAACGACGACCGCGAGGTCTGCCTCGTCCTGACCCGCTGGCGCTCCGAGGACGACTTCCAGGCCTGGGTCGCGAGCGCCGACTTCGCCGCCGGCCACGCCCAGCACCGCGAGCGCGGCCCAGTGGGCTCCGCAAGCGAGCTCTGGTCGTTCGACGTGCTGGAAACCGAAGCGCCACCCGCGGCCTGACCGCCGGGTCTGCGGGCCTTCCCCACGCCGGTAGTCGACGGGCGGTGGGCACTCTGGGAAGCTCGAGCGCCGCCTCGCGGCTCCAAGTTCCCAGAGTGGCCCTCCCTGCGCCGCCGGAGGGGCACTCTGGGAAGTTCGAGCGCCCCCTTGCGGCTCCAAGTTCCCAGAGTGGCGAGCGAGCGTGTGCACAACCGGGGCGCACCGGACCGCGCGAGCGGGGCGCCGGAGGCGAATCCCCCGACTGACCGGACCGTCGGTCCGCTTCTGTGCTACAGTTGCGTACGCAACCAATTCCTCTCCCTCTCAAGGAGCCCCATGTCCACCACCGCAACCACTCAGGACCGCCTCGCCGGCAACTGGAACTTCGCCGCCGCGCATTCATCCGCCGACTTCGCGGTCAAGTACGTCGTGTCGACGTTCCGCGGCTCGATCGAGGACCTCACCGCGACGCTCGAGAACGGCGTGCTCTCCGGCAGCGCCAAGGTCGCCTCGATCAAGGTCAAGGACGACAACCTCACCGGCCACCTGATGGCGCCGGACTTCTTCGACGCCGAGCAGCACCCGGAGATCTCCTTCCACTCGACCGCGATCGAGAGCGACGGCGACGAGGTCACCGTCGACGGCGAGCTCACCCTGAAGGGCGTCACCAAGCCGATCCACGCGACCGGCACGCTCGAGGGCCCGGCCCAGGACTTCATGGGCAACACCCGCCTCGGCTTCACGCTCGAGACCACGATCGATCGCACCGACTACGGCGTGAGCTGGAATGCCGAGCTGCCCACCGGCGGCAAGGCCCTCCAGGACGAGGTCACGCTGCACGTCGAGCTCGAGTTCCACCAGGCCGCGTAGTCGCCATGCGCATCCTGGCCATCTCAGGCTCGCTGCGCCGGGACTCGCACAACACGACCCTCCTGCGGGCGGCAGCCGAGCTGCTGCCGTCCGACACGGAGGTCGTGATCTACGAGGGCCTCGCGGCGATCCCGAACTTCAACGAAGACGATGTGCCCACCCGGCCCGCCGCCGTCCAGGACCTCTGGGATGCGGTGCAGGAGGCCGATGGGGTGCTCATCTCCACCCCCGAGTACAACAGCTCCATCCCGGGCGTCCTGAAGAACGCGCTGGACTGGCTCTCCCGCCCGCTGGAGGACAGCCCGCTGCGCAACAAGCCCGCGGTCGTGATCGGAGCCTCGACGGGCATGTTCGGCGCCGTCTGGGCCCAGGCCGAGACGCGCAAGGTGCTCGGCGCGATCGGTGCCCGCGTCGTCGACCGCGAGCTGCCGGTGCCCACCGCGCACGAGCAGTTCCACGAGTCCGGCAAGCTGCTGGAGACCGAGATCGAAGCCGAGCTCGTGATCTCGCTCGACGCGCTGCGGGACGCGATCGAGGCGCGTGCCGCCCGCGCGGGATGATGCGAGACTTCGGAGATGAACCGCGGCCACCCGAGCGACCGGCCGGCGCCGGCGCCGACTCCGCTGCCGGTCGTCGACCCGACGCCGCCGATCGCGTTGCCGATCGTCGATCGGGCGCACGAGCGCAGCGACGCCGCCGCCAACCGTGAGCGGATCCTCTGCGCGGCGCGCAGGGTGCTGGACGAGCAGGGGGCCGCAGGCCTCTCGATGAACACCGTCGCGGCCGCCGCGGGCGTCGGCAAGGGCACGATCTTCCGGCGCTTCGGAGATCGCGACGGGCTCACCGAGGCGCTGCTCGACGTCCACACGATCGAGCTGCAGAACGGCTTCCTCTCCGGTCCGCCGCCACTCGGCCCGGGCGCCCCGCCGCGTGAGCGCCTGGAGGCGTTCATGCGGGCGCTCGTGCACTTCGAGATCGCCCACCTCGAGCTGATGCTCGCCGCCGACCGCCGCGGTCCCCACCCCCCGTCCGGAGCGCCCGTCTACGGCACGTTCCTGCTGCACATCCGCACGCTGCTGGCCGAGATCGACCCGCGGATCGACGCGATCACCCACGCCGGCCTGCTGCTCAGCGCGATCGCGCCGGCCAATCTGCGCCGCCTGCTCGCCGACGGAGGCTCCAGCCCCGACGGGATCGCCGACGCCGCGGCCGACCTCGCCCTGGGCCTCACCCGAC
>Ga0335075_10001558_pt1 | contig 37655 bp, 31 predicted proteins | sample Lox_Sample_24_FD_206723 | JGI IMG/M metagenome (GOLD analysis project Ga0335075, IMG submission 206723) | Soil microbial communities from Loxahatchee National Wildlife Refuge, Florida, United States - Lox_Sample_2.4 | ecosystem: Environmental > Terrestrial > Soil > Wetlands | place: USA... | reverse complement strand
GTAGGCAGGCTGGCCGAAGTAGTCGACGCTGAACACGTTCGCGCCGCCCTCGGTAGCCGAGCCGACGATCTTCGGGGTGAATATCTCGGTGAAGCCGGTTCGGTCGAGTGCGGAGCGGAAGCCCGCCGCGCTGGCCGCGGCAACTTCGAATCCGGCTCGCAGCTGCGGATGGCGCAGGGTCGTTGGCGCGTGGTCAAGGATTGTCGGCAGGGTCGCGGTCAGGGCCGGCCGGTACAGGTCGAACGGCGGCGGCTGCACCGGGCCGGACAGCCGGGTCACCAGCGGCTCGGTTAGCTCAGCGCCGCCTGGTGCCTGCGGGTTCGCCACCACGAGGCCTGCCACCTGCAGGACGGCTTCCTCGGTGCTGTCGGCGGCGGGGAGCTGAGCCCCGCCGGCCGCGGGCGGTAGCACCACCTGGGCTAGCCCCGCCCGGTCGCGGATGATCAGGAAGGTTACTGATTTCATCTCCCGGCGGCGGTGCAGCCAGCCGGCGATGGTGACGCGCTCGCCGATGTGCTTGGGCAGTTCGGCGGACAGTACTCGTGAGATCATCACTACTCCCTCAGGGCTAAGTGCGACCCCTTGGGAGTGCGGGCGATAAGGGAACTCGCGGTGCCACCGCACTTTCGCCGTTCCGACCGCTGTCTTGTCGGCGGGACCGGCCTCGTCGGGCCCTGTGACGGGGGCTGGCCGGCGGGGCATTGGGCCGGCCGCTACGTTCGGCCGCCGTTCCTCCCCGCAGCTCAGGAGGGTCTTCGCGACCGGGCGCGGGGCTGCCTTCTCAGCTTCCGGCAGCTCTCTGGGACCCGCGTGGGCCGACGCTACTTGTCTCCGTCAGCGCGTTAGTGAAGAAGCATAGGAGGCCGGGCGAGTCGTGGCCACAGAGATTCTCGTGCGGTGTCTGAAGCACGTGCCTGGCGCACCGTATTGGCCGCATTGGCACTTACCCTAGTCGCATGTACCTGCCCCGCCACTTCACGGTTTCCGACATGGCCCAGATCACCGCGTTCGTCGACGCGGCGCAGTCCGCTGACCTGGTTACTTTTGACGGCACGAAGCCAGTGTCGACGCTGCTTCCGGTCATCTGGGACCGGCCCGCCGATGCAGAGTCCCCCGACGATTACGGCCGGGTGCTCGGCCACATCGCGATTGCCAACGACCAGTGGAAGACCGCAATGCCGGGCTCGCAGGCACTGGCGATCGTGCACGGCCCGCAGGCGTATATCTCGCCGGCCTGGTACGAGAGCAAGGCACGGCACGGCCGGGTCGTGCCGACCTGGAACTACGAGGCCGTGCACCTGACCGGGGAGATCACCTTCCACCAGGACGCCGAGTGGCTGCGGGCGCTGGTGACGAGGCTGACGCGACTGCACGAGAGCGATCGGGAGCATCCGTGGGCCGTCACGGACGCGCCGCCGGAGTACATCGACGGTCAGCTTCGCGCTATCGTCGGCGTCGAGCTCACCATCACCTCGATCGAGGCAAAGCAGAAGCTCAGCCAGAATCGCAGCGAGCTGGACCGCGAGGGCGTCGTCAACGGGCTGCGGCACGAGCCGGGACCTGGCCCGGCCGCTATCGCCGACCTGATGGTCGGCCAGCTGGTCGGCCGCGAGGACTAGTCCGTTAGCTCGGCGAGTCTGTTCTCGCCAAGATCCTCCGACTCGGCGTCACAGGTACCGGGGCAGAAGCCTGAATCGCCCTGCTCGCCTGCAGCGATGGCCGCACAGATCGCGGCGAGATGCTCGACCTGCTCGGGGCTGAGCCGGTCAAACAGCGACCGCCTGACCTGCTCAACGTGCCCCGGAGCGGCAGCGTCGAGTGCCGCGAAGCCGGCGTCGGTCAGGCGAGCCACCTGACCACGCCGGTCAGTGGGGCAGTCGAGGCGCTCGACCCAGCCGCGCTCCTCGAGCCGGGCCACCGCGTGCGAGAGCCTGCTCTTGCTGGAGGTAGATGCCTCGGCAAGCTGGCTCATCCGCAGCGACCGGCCCGGGGCCTCGGAGAGGTTGACGAGAATCTCGTAGTACCCGTGCGGAATGCCGGATTCCCGGTGCAGCTGTCCTTCGACAGCCGAGAAGAGCGTCGCCGTGGCGGCGAGAAACGTGCGCCAGGCGTGCTGCTCCTCGGCAGACAGCCACCGAGCGCGGGAATCGGTCATGACCCGAGCATACCCCAGGTAGTTGAGCGTTTGACAACCTTCCGATGCAGTGATACTCCTTGAGTGCTCAATAAGTTCGGTTTCAATCAACACACCCGCGGGAGTGAGCACTTTGACCACAGCAGCAACCGAGACCGGCATTCCGGGCTACGAGGCAGCCACCTGGACCATCGACCCGGTTCACTCCGAGGTCGGCTTCTCAGTCCGGCACATGATGGTCAGCAAGGTCCGCGGCAGGTTCAACACCTTTAGCGGGCAGCTCGTCACCGCCGCTGACCCGACCAAGTCCTCCGTGACCGCGGAGATCGACCTCAGCTCGATCAACACCGGCCAGGAGCAGCGCGACGCGCACATCAAGTCGGCCGACTTCTTCGAGGTCGAGACCTACCCGACGATGACGTACAAGTCCACGGGCATCCGGGTCGAGGATGGCGAGTACATCCTCGATGGCGACCTGACGCTCAAGGGCGTGACCAAGAGCGTTCCGCTGCGCCTGGAGCTCCAGGGCTTCGGTCCGGACGCGTACGGCGGCTACCGCGCCGGGTTCTCTGCGACCGGCGAGCTTAACCGAAGCGACTTCAACGTTAGCTTCAACGCACCGCTGCAGAACGGCGGCGTCGTCGTGGGCGAAAAGATCCAGCTGCAGCTCGAGATCGAGGCCGTCAAGGCCTGACCCTGGCCATACCGGCAGGTTGCGAGGCCGGCAGTCGGAGCCCTAACGGGTTCCTGACTGCCGGCCTTGTGTGTTGCCCGGTAGCCGAGCCGACCCAGATCGCCGTCTGGCATCAACTCGCGGCCCGCTTGAACTTCTGCGGTCCGGTTAGCGGGAGGCGGCGGCCCAGAGGGCGAGCAGTTCCGCCTCCCGTTCGGCGGAGATGCCCACGCCCGCCCGGCCGGTGCCTGGTGTGCGGTCCCCGGCGCGAATGTCAGCCACGGTCTGACGGAGCGGACGGGGGGTGAGCCCGGCGGCGACGGCAGCCGCGGGGTCCGCGGTCATCATGTTCGCGGCGCTTTGGTCTCCCTCGGCCCACAGCGGCAGGGCCGCACCGTCCGCGCCCTGCTCGAGCAGGAAGCTGCTGTCTGCCCAGGTCAGCCGAGTGCCAGCGGGGGCCACTTCGGCCGCAATGGCATCCAGCATCTGGCCGAAGCCAAATGGCGGTGCCGGGCTCACCGTGTGGAACGTGCCGGTGATCGAGCGCTCGAGCAGGGACACGATCCAGGCGGCCTGGTCGCGCGCGTCGATGAGCTGGATCGGATCGTCCGGGCTGCCGGGCGCCAGGACCGTGCCGCCCCTGGCGATCCGGTCCACCCACCAGGTGAACCGGTACGTCCGGTCATACAGCCCGATGACGTACGTAGGCCTGATGATCGTGGTGTCCGGCCCGAACAGTGCGGCACTGACCTGCTCGCAAGCGACCTTCAGCCCGCCGTAGTTCTCGTCGGTAACCTGCGTCGCGTCCGGATCGACGACCTCCGCGAGCGGAGCGCTCTCGTCGTAGTTCGGCGGGACCGAGGGGCTGTAGGCCGAGACGCTAGAGATGAAGACGTAGCGGCCGCCTCGCCCGCCGAGCGCCGAGGCAAGCGCGCGTACCTGCCTGGGAAAGTACGCGCAGACGTCGATTGTGGCGTCCCAGCTGCCGCCTGCCAGCGCCGAGAGGTTCTCGTCGCGATCACCGCAGAGGTGAGTCGCCTGGCCGAACAGCTCGGTGCCCGTCTTGCCGCGGTGGAACAGCGTGAGCTCGTGACCGGCGTCGAGCGCTGACTGCGCGATGTGCCTGCCGACGAACGCCGTGCCGCCGATAACGAGGATGCGCATCAGCTGGCCGTCTTGAGCGCGGCGAGCTGTGCGGAGATTGTCGGAGCGCTGGGGAAGGTCAGCCCGACAAACGTGATGTGCTTCCAGCGCACGACTCCGCTCGCGTCGATGACGAAGACCGACCGGCGCACGCCAGCCCCGCCCAGCGTGATGCCGTACTGCCTGCTGACCGCCATGCCCTCGTCAGCCAGCAGCGGGAAGGCCAGGCCGTACTTGCGCGCGAACTGCTCGTGACTGGCCAGACCCTGCGGGCTGATCGCCCAGACAGAGGCCCCGAAGTCGGTGAAGTTCTCCAGGCCCGAGGTGTACGAGCACAGCTGGCGGGTGCAGACGGTGGTGTTATCACCGGGGTAGAACGCCAGCACGATCGGCTTGCCACGGTGCTGTGAGAGCGTGTATCCGCGCTGGACGGCCTCGCCGCCGACCAGCTCGATGCCGGGGAGCGTGAAGTCGGGCGGAATCTGGCCGGTCTCGGGTGTCTTGGCCACGCGGCATCCTCCTGGACTCATCGGCGCGACGATATGCGGCTCATTCGCAAGGTTATTCGCCCAGTGAGCAATGATGGACGAATGACTGGTGCGGGGGATAGCTACAGTCTTTACCAGGAGCTGGCTAGCTGGTGGCCGCTCATCTCGCCGCCCGCCGAGTACTCCGATGACGCCGTGCTGATCGAGGCGGTGTTCGCCTCGGCCGCACGGCCAGTCCGCACTCTGCTCGACCTCGGCAGTGGCGGCGGGCATGTGGCCGCGCACCTTAAGCTCGGCAGGTCCCTGACACTGGTTGATCTGTCTGGCGAGATGCTGGAAGTGTCCCGGCGTCTCAATCCGGACTGCGCGCATGTGCAGGGGGATATGCGCAACATCCGCCTCGGGCGAACGTTCGACGCCGTGCTGGTGCACGATGCGGTGGACTATGTCACGAGCGAAGATGATCTGCGCCTGGTGATCGACACCGCCCTTGCGCATTGCCGCCCGGGTGGACTGGCCGTGTTCGCCCCTGATCACACGGCCGAGACGTTCCGGGCCGGGACGGGGCGCGGCGGCGGCGGCGACGATGGCACCGGCCGGCAGGCAAGCTTCCGGGAGCGGATATCCGATCCCTACCCCGGTGACGACTGGATCCTGGCCGAGTACGAGTTCACATTGCGCGAGGCGGATGGCACAGTGCGGGTGATACCCGAGGCCCACCGGCTCGGATCGTTCGGCCGCGACACCTGGCTGCGCCTGCTCGCCGCCGCCGGTTTCGCGGCTGCGGACGCGCTAGCTGCCGAGGCCAGGGCTCATGAGCGCGGGTCACGGGTCATGTTCGTCGGCAATCGCCCATCGTCGTGATGGCCTGACGGCAAGTTGAACGGCTCAGGCCTTCGTCACGGCCAGAATTGCGCGCCCGGCTTACAGAAGCGACCGAAAATGTCATCGCCCACAGCATGGCGACCGAAAACGTCAGAATCCCGTCCCAATTGCCGTTTTTGCGTGACGTTATCGGTCGCTATAGCTCCGTCGGGCTAGACGAGGTGGAGCTCGATCCGGCACAACCGCCCCCCGACCCTGACCTGCGGTCGGGACCAGGGCCGCTCATCCCGGCTAGGTCGCTCCGGGAGGTTCGATCGGGAGCCACACGCGGAACCGCGTGTCACCGGGCACGGACTCGACCCGCAGGTCACCGTGATGCCGGCCGGCCACGATCCGGTAGGAGATATCGAGGCCGAGTCCAGTGCCCTGACCCACCGGCTTGGTGGTGAAGAACGGGTCGAAGATCCGGTCGCGGATCTCGGCAGGAACGCCCGGTCCGGTGTCGCCGAACTCGACAAGCAGCCGGTCGCGATCACGCACAGTCCGGATAGTGAGAGTGCCTGATCCGGCCATGGCCGACACCGCGTTGTCGATCAGGTTCGTCCAGACCTGATTCAGCTCACCTGGGAAGGCGGGTATCCGCGGTAGTGCCCGGTCGTACTCCCGGACGACCGTGACACCGTCCCCGATCTTGCCCGCCAGCATGGCCAGCGTGCTGTCGAGCAGGTCATGAATGTCGACGACCTGATAGGGAGCCCGGTCCAGCTGCGAGTACTGCTTGGCTGCGCCGACAAGAGACGAGATGCGGGCGACCGAGTCGCCGATCTCGGTTAGCAGGAGCTCGGTCTCGACGGTGTCGGCGAGCCAGCGCAGGGCGCCGGCTAGGTCGGCACCGTCGCTTGCGTCAGCACTTGCCACGGCGGCCGCGATCTTGTCAAGCTCGTTGGTATGGATGCTGGCCGCCACAATCGCGGGAGCGATCTCCCAGCCGTCCGGGATGCTGTGGTCGTCCAGCCATTCGGTGACGGCGTCCTCCAGGTCGGCGGTTTCCAGCGGACCTCTGGCGGGCGCGGTGGCAAGTCGCCCGATGGCGTCATCGAGTAGCTCGACCAGCAACGTGAGCAGTGCGCCGTCATGCCGGCCGCTCGCCATTGCCGGGAGCTTCTGCCGCAGCCGCAGGACGTGGTCACGCAAGCCCGCGGTGGCGCGTACCGCCGCCGCGGCAGGGTTGTTGAGTTCGTGGGTCAGTCCAGCCGAGAGCGCGCCCAGGGCCAGCAGGCGCTCCCGCTGGCCGACGGCCTCCTGGGTGTTCTTGGTGCCGAAGAACAGTCCCTCGAGCAAGTGCACGGCCATCGGGAACCATTCGGTCATCAGCGTGGCGAACTTGGCCGCCTCCAGCGTGAAGAACCTCGACTGCTCAGTGACCCGCATGGAGTTGTTGTAGACCTGCGGCACCCGGTCGCCCAGGTAGGCAAAGAACGCTCCGGCGTACACGCCGGGGGTCGACGCCCTCGTCGTCTCGACGTCATCAGCGCCGATCCGGCGGGACAGGACCACGGTCCCTGACAGCAGCACGTACAGCAGCGTGGCCGGCTCGCCTTCTCCGTAGACCCGGCCAGGATCGGCGACGATCACGCTGCCCTCGCGGCAGAGCCAGCCAAGCTGATCGTCGGTCAGCTTCTCGAACAGGAAGAGCTGCCGCAGCTCGTCCGCGCTGCACATCGCCGAGCCCGGTGCCACATCGTCAGGGACTGGCGTCTTGGCTAGCGCCGCGTCAGGTACCGGCGAGTCGGGTGTCGTCGCGCTCACAGCTTCTCCAGGTAGCGGTGCACGAGCATGACCGCCATGGCACCCTCGCCGACCGCGGACGCGACTCGCTTGGCCGAGTCCGCCCGGACGTCCCCGGCTGCGAACACGCCCGGTACGCTCGTTTCCAGGTGATAAGGCGGCCGCTCCAGCGGCCAGCCCGTTGGCAGCTGCCCGTCGACCATGAGGTCGGGCCCGGTGATCACGAAGCCGCGCTCGTCGCGCACTATGACACCGTCGAGCCAGTCGGTCAGCGGCGCTGCGCCGATGAACACGAACAGGAACTGCGCACTCACGGTCTCGGTCTCGCCGGTTGAGCTATCGCGCAGGGTAAGCCGTTCCAGGTGGCCGGTCCCGTGCGCCTCGGCCACCTCGGTGCAGGTCCGCACCTTGATCCGCGGCTCGCTCTCGACTTGCTCGATCAGGTAGTGCGACATCGAGTTGACCAGCGACTTGCCGCGCACCAGGATCGTCACCGACTGAGCACGCTTGGCCAGGTAGACCGCCGCCTGGCCGGCGGAGTTGGCGCCGCCGACCACATATATGTCCTGGTCCACGCAGCTTGTCGCCTCGGTCAGCGCCGATCCGTAGTAGACCCCTCGCCCGGTCAGCTCCTCCAGGCCCGGCGCCGTGAGGCGCCGGTACGTCACCCCGCTGGCCAGGATCACGGTGTGCGCGCTGATCGCGGTCCCATCCGCGAACCGGATCGTCCGCGCTGACCCGTTCACCTCGAAGCCAACCACCTCGCGCGTGGTCAGGATCTCGGCGCCGAACTTCTGAGCCTGCCGTCGCGCCCGGTCGGTGAGCTGTGCGCCGGAGACGCCGTCGGGGAAGCCGAGATAGTTCTCGATGCGTGAGCTCTGGCCTGCCTGACCGCCGGTCGCCGTGCGCTCGACCAGAACGGTTCGCAGGCCCTCGGAGGCGCCGTAGACGGCTGCACCGAGGCCCGCCGGGCCGCCGCCGATCACGATGAGGTCATAGAAGTCGGCAGACGGATTCGTCACCAGGCCAATGTGACGAGCCAGGTCGGGCTCGGACGGCGCAACCAGCACCGCTCCGTCAGGCGTGATCACGACCGGCAGCGTCTCAACGTCAGCCTCGGCCGCCTCCAGCAGGCGGCGTCCCTCAGGTTCGTCGGAGGAGTACCAGCGGTAGGGCACCTGGTTGCGGGCGAGGAACTCGCGGACCTCCGACGACCGTGCCGACCAGCGGTGTCCGACGAGCTTCGTCTCGGGCACCGGCCGGTGGTCGGACGACAGCCACGCGTCCAGCAGCGAGTCGACTACCGGATACAGCTTCTCCTCCGGCGGGTCCCACGGCTTGAGCAGGTAGTAATCGACGTCCACGACGTTGATGGCGTCGATGGCCGCGCCAGTGTCGGCATACGCCGTGAGCAGGGCCCGCCTGGCGCCGCGATAGATGTCCATCGCACGCTCAAGAAACTCGATCCCGTTCAGGTGCGGCATCCGGTAGTCGGCCAGGATGGCAGCTACCAAGTCACCGCGCAGCTTCATTTCCCTGAGGGCCTCGAGCGCGTCCTCGCCGGACTCAGCGCGCACGATCCGGTACTGCTCGCCGTACCGGCGGCGGAGGTCGCGAGCCACTGCCCGGGACACTTCTGGATCATCGTCCACGGTCATGATCGTCGGCCGTGGCCGGGGGGCGGGTGCCTCGGCGGGATTTTGATCTGGCCGAGACTCGGCATCCTGTGGCGGTGCGTCTTCCATCCGCTCATCGTAGATTCCTGCCGGGGCAAGGCAGCACCGTGGCGAACGACCGCGTGCTCAGGACTGCGCCGTTCCCGCCCTGGTTCGCCCTAAGCGTAGAACGGCATCGCGCTGAAAAGCGGCAGAGGCACCCGAACCGGTCAGGGAACGATCAGCACAGTGCGCGACTCGGTGTAGAAGTAGCGGGCAGCCAGGCCTTGCTCTCGGGGGCCGTAGCTGGATTCCTTCGCGCCGCCGAACGGCGCCTGGAAGTCGACGCCGGACGTCGGCGCGTTGACGCGGATCATGCCCGCGTCCAGCCGTCGGGTCAGCCGCAGCGAGTTGCCGAGATCGCTGGTGAACACGGCAGCGACCAGGCCGTACCTGACGCCGTTGGCGATGCTCACCGCCTCGTCCGCGGTCTCGGCGCGGATCAGCGCCGCGACCGGCGCGAAGACCTCCTCGGATGCGAGCGGGCCTGCCGGGCGGTCGAGCTCGACCAGGGTCGGCGCCAGGTAGTAGCCCGGTGCGTCCAGCGGTTTGCCGCCGGTCAGCACCCGGCCGCCTGAGCTGGCCACCGCGGCCAGCGCCGATGTGCGCGAGCCGTCGTCGATGACGGGGCCCACGAGGGTCTTGTCGTCAGCCGGGTCGAGCACCTGCAGCGCGTCAACGGCCGCGGCTAGCCGGTCGCGGAATGCTGCGTAAACCGCGCCTTCCACGATCACCCGGCTCGTCGCCGTGCACTTTTGCCCGGCGTATCCCATTGAGGCGTAGGCGATCGCGGTGGCGGCGCGATCGAGGTCGGCGTCCGCCAGGACGACTGACGGATTCTGGCCGCCCATCTCGGCCTGTACCCGGCAGCCGCGGTCGGCGGCGCGGCGACTGATCTGCCTGCCGACCGCCGATGAGCCCGTGAACGAGATGGCCGCGACATCGGGATGGTCGATCAGCGCGCCAGCCGCCGCCGCACCGCCGAGTACGACCTGGAAGACATCCTGCGGGAGGAACGGGCCGAGAACGTCACGCAGCGCAAGGGCGGTCGCGGCCGCCGCGCTGGCGGGCTTCAGGATCGTGGCGTTGCCGTAGGCCAGGCTCGGAGCGGCCTTCCACAGCGGAATGGCGACCGGAAAGTTCCAGGGCGTGATCAGCGCCGCGACGCCGACCGGAACGTGCCGAGTCATCAGCAGCTGGTCAGGTGCGGCGGCGGGGATAGTCTCGCCGTCCGGCAGCAAGGCGGCGCCGGCGTAGTAGCGCAGGATTGCCACCCCGCGTGCGACTTCGCCACGGGCCTCGGTCACTGGCTTACCAACCTCGCGGACGACCAGGCTAGTGATCTCCTCGGAGCGCTGCTCGAGCGCGGCCGCAGCGTCCGACAGCGCCTTCCCCCGTGCGGCGGCCGGGACCTCGCGCCAGCGGGCGGCAGCGGCCGCGGCGCGGCCGACCGCGGCCTCTGCTTCAGCCCGTCCGGCCGGCTCCCACTCACCAAGCACATCGGCCGGGTCATGCGGATTCACGCTGGTGAAGGTCATCGGTCGGGCCTCTCCCGTGTGTGCTTGCTGCTTGGCTACGTGGCTGTGCTGGCTATGTGGCTGTGCTGGTTATGTGGTTGGGGGCAAGGCCGGGTCAGGTGGCGCCGACCTGCAGCACTACCTTGCCCCGCGGGCCGTCGCCGCCGCGGAGGCAGTCGAGTGCCAGCGCCCAGTCCGCCAGCGTGAACCGGTGCGTGATGAGGAATCCAGGCTTGATCAGCCCGGCGTTCAGCAGTCCGACCACATCACGCCAGGCCGCGGCGGTGTAACTGAAGCTGCCGAGGATCGCCAGGTCGTTGTTGACGGTGTCGTCAACGCTGAGCGCCACGGTCTGGCCGTGCGGCGGCAGGCCGAGGAGCAGCACGGTGCCGCCGCGCCGAGCGGCCGTGAGTGCGACGGCTGCAGCGTCGACCGCACCAGCCGCCTCTACGACGAGGTCGTAGCCCGTGCCCGCGGCCTCCGGCGAGCTCGCGAAGCGGGAAGCGCCTGCGCGCACTGCAAGCTCCGCCTGCGCTTCGCGGCGGCCGAGCAGCACGACCTCGGCCGGTGCCCACAGCCGCACCAGGTAACTCGCGAGCAGCGCGATCGTTCCGTCGCCGATCACCAGCACGCGGTCGCCGTGGCCGATGGCAGCCCTGGTAAGGCCCCGGTAGACGACTGACGCGGGCTCAGTCAGCACCGCGTCCTCCGCAGTCACCGTCGGCGCGATCGGATGCGCAAGCGCAGTTGGTACGGCCACCATGTCAGCAGCAGCGCCGTCACGGGTGAAGCCGAACTCGTCATACGTCTCGCACAGGTTTGTTTCGCCGCGAATGCATCGGGCACAGTGGCCGCACGCTACGACACCTTCGACGACCACTCGCGAGCCGGCCAGTGGTGAGTCGCCCACGCCGATGCCAGTCCACTCGTGCCCTAGCCCGATCGGGTACCGGACGAACGCCGGGTCGACCTGCCCGGCGATGATCTCCAGGTCAGTGCCGCACAGCCCCACCAGGTCGGGCCGCACGAGCGTGTCGCCGGGGGACGCGACAGGTTCGTTCCTGGTGGCCAGGACCACCTCGCCCGGCGCCCGGACGATGAGCGCGCTGTTGGCTCCGATGACAGCAGGGGCGGCACTCATCCGGCATCCGATCCGGTCCGGTTCATGCTGACGTACCGCGGTCCGCCCAGGATCTCGCTGACTCGGTCAGCAGCCCTGCGCACCGCCTGACCGAGCTCATTGATCCGCCAGGCAGGCAGGTCACCTTTGATTCCGGTGACACTCACGGCTCCGGCCACAGCGCCGTCGTGCCCGAAGATCGCCGCGCCGACGCAGAAAATGCCCTCGGCGTCCTCTTCGTCGTCAATCGCGAAGCCGTTGCTGCGAACCAGTTCCAGGTTCGCCAGCAGGGAGTCAACGTCGGTGATGGTGTGGCTGGTCCGCCGCCGCAGTCCGGTCTGCGCACATAGGTCGCGTACCTGCTGTTCGGCCATTGTCGCCAGGATTGCCTTGCCTGCTGCCGAGGCGTGCGGCATCTCGCGCTGCCCGAGCGGGGTATGGAACCTGACGCTGCCAGGCCCGTCCACTCGCTCGATGAAGACCGGGAAGCCGTCGTCGCAGATCGCCAGCCGCGAAGTCATCTTCGTCAGGTCAGAAAGCTCGGTGAGTAGCGGGCGGCTCAGGTCGCCGAGCGGCAATTGTCCCCGGGCTATGTCCCCAAGTCTGATCGCGGCTGTGCCCAGCGTGTATCGCGGGCCTGGCTTGCCGTCCCTGAGCATGCCGAAAGCCGTCAGCGTCCGAGCCAGTGCGAGCGTCGTGCTTTTCGACGTCCCGAGCGACCTGGCCAGGTCGCTGAGGCTCAGGCCCTCGGTCGGCCCGTCGGCCACGATCTGCACCAGTCGCATCGCCCGAGCGACGCTGCGGACGGTGTACCGGTCTTCGCCGCCCGCCTGCGCGCCGTTGCCATCGGGTCGGCCGCTGGCCGCCGGCTCTTGCTCGCTTATCCGCGCCATTTCGCCCCGCTGCGCTGACGCCACGAACCCAACCTTCCAGCATCCGTTCGGTGATACCGAACGCTATGTAAGAAATGAATAACGAGGCTTGACATGGTTAACAATGTCATGCTTCGTTGCCTAGGTGATTCTATATCACACAACAACGTTCGGGATGGCCGAACACAAGATGCGCAGGGTGGCTCGCGCTCAGGCAGCCGCGCAGCGCATCAGCGCCTGGCTGGCTGCGAGCGAATCGGGCCGTCCGTCCGCTCTGGTGCTGACCGGACCTGCCGCCGTCGCATGGGCCTGCGGCGGTGTCGCAGCTCCTGTCGACCGGACTGCTGCCGTCGATCTGGTCTGGGCTGTCTTCACTGGAGCTGGCGGCGCGCTCATCACCACCCGCGTCGAAGCAGACCGGATAAAGGATGAGTATGAGCCTGGCGCGCACGGCTTCACCGAGCTTCTGATAGTGCCGTGGCAGGAGCCCGCCGCCTTCGTGCGCGCGGCGGAGCAACTGGCAGGGGCTCCGGCAGGACGGCTCGCGTCTGACGGCCATCCCGCATTCGGGCTGGACGCCAGCGAGGACCTCATCGCACTGCGGCTCGCGCTCTCCGCACCGGAGCAGGAGGACCTTGCCGACCTCGGAGCGGACGCGGCAACCGCATTGCAGTCGGCTCTGACGTCCTGGCAGCCGGGCGAGCGTGACCTGGACATCCAGGCGCGCTGTGCGGCCCGGCTGGAGGCGGCCGGCGCGGATGCTCCGGTGCTGATCGTTGGCGGTGACGAGCGACTGAAGCGGTACCGCCACCCGATGGCCGTGGGCGCGCCGGTGCGCGATCTCGTCATGGCGGTCGTCGTGGCGAGGCGCGGCGGCCTGCACGTAGCGGCAACGCGGTTCGCGACCGCGGCACCACTCGACGATTCCTACGCGGGCTTGCGCCGCCGGGTGCTGTCGATCGAAGACGCAGTGCTGTCGGCGAGCCGTCCCGGCGGGACCTACGGCATCGCGCTGGCAGCGCTCGATGCCGGCTACGCCCGTGCGGGCGCACCGGGCGAATGGGCAGGCCATTATCAGGGTGGCCCGATTGGCTTCGCCCAGCGCGAGTTCGAGATTGCCCCGGACCAGGCAGGCTCTCGCTGGTACCGCCAGCCAATCGCGGCGGGTCACGCCATCGCCTGGAACCCGAGCCTGCCCGGCGGCGCCAAGACCGAAGACACCTACCTGGTAACCGCAAGCGGCCAGCTGCAGCGAGTGACCTGCGCACCAGGCTGGCCAACCGAACCCGACGACGGCCGGCAGTTGCCGCGTCCCGCTGTACTGGAGGTCGGCACGTGATCGCAGAACCGCAGGCCCGTGGTGTCACGGGCGCTGGCGTACTCGCTGGCCAGGGCTTGACCGCCGAGCCAGCAGCGCCTGCCAGCCAGGCGCGGTTCCCCGACGGAGCACACTTCCGGATCGAGATCCCTAGCTGTGAGGGGCCCGAAGTCCTTCGCGCTATCGTCGACGAAGCGACGTCGCGCGGCGTCACGGTCAACAGGGTCTCCCAGGGCAGCGGCGCGATGCTGCACTCGGAAGCGGAGCTTGCTGAGCTAGCCCGGATCGCAGCCGACAACGGCATCGAGGTCTCGCTGTTTGTCGGCCCGCGGGAGGAGTGGGACATCGGGCGGGCTGCCGCCGCTGCGGACGGCGGGGTGTTCGCCGGCCGCTTGCGCGGCACCCGGCAGCTCCGCTACGCGATCGAAGACATTCTTCGAGCCACTGAGCAGGGCATTCGTGGCTTCCTCATCGCCGATATTGGACTGCTGCAACTCGTCAGCGAGATGCAGCAGTCTGGGCAGCTGCCCGCGTCCATCGTCTGGAAAGTCTCGGCCGTGATGGCGCCGTCGAATCCGCTGGCCTTCTGTGTGCTGGAGCGCCTTGGCGCATCGACGGTCAATGTGCCGTCGGATCTGACTGTCAGCCAGATCGGCGAGATGCGCGCTGTCAGCACGCTGCCCATCGATCTGTACGTCGAGACGCCCGACGCGATGGGCGGAGTCGTTCGTGGTCACGAGGCGGCCGACCTGATCGAGGTGGCCGCCCCGATGTATCTCAAATTCGGACTGCGCAACTCCCGGATGCTCTACCCGAGCGGGCTGCACCTGACCCCGGATGCGATCGCTATCGCACGGGAGAAGGTGCGCCGCGCCCAGATCGCGATGGAATGGATTGCCCGCAGCGAGCTGAAGCTTACTCAGTCCAGCCCCGGCGCTCCGGGGCTCGGCATCCCGGAGCCGGCCCGGTGACCGGTCCTCGCCTGCGCAGCCAGGCCTGGCTGGCGGGCGACGACGAGGTCGCGCTGGAGCACCGGGTCGCGCTCGCGAGCGCGGGCCTGGCCATCGGCACGTCCGCCGACCGGCCGGTGATCGGCATCGCGAACTCGGCCAGCGACCTGAACCCGTGCAATATTCCGTTGCGCGACCTGGCCGTCGAGGTCAAGACCGGCATCGAGGAAGCCGGGGGCCTCGGCGCGGAGTTCGGCACGATCTCGCTCGGCGAGGACTTGATGAAGCCGAGCGCGATGCTGTATCGCAACCTGCTCGCCATCGAGATTGAGGAGATCGTCCGGGCTAACCCGCTGGACGGGCTGGTCGTGCTGGCGAACTGCGACAAGAGCGTGCCTGGCGCGTTGATGGGGGCGATCAGCGCGAACGTCCCCACCGTTCTGGTCACCGGCGGCTCCCGGCCAGTGGCGATGTTCCGCGGAACGCCGGTTGGCACCGGGACCGCGCTATGGCGGATGTGGGACGAGCGCCGGGCCGGCCGGCTCGACGATGCGGGCTGGGCGGAGTTCGAGCGCTGCCTGAGCTGCGGCCGTGGCGCCTGCAACACGATGGGCACCGCGTCCACGATGGCAGTACTGGCCGAAGTGCTCGGGCTGATGGTTCCCGGAGCCGCTTCGATCCCGTCAGGGGAGAAACGTGGCCTTGCGGCTGCGCGGGAGGCCGGCCGGCTAGCGGTGAGCGCCGTACTGGCGGATCTGCGTCCTCGGTCAGTCCTCACCGAGGACTCATTTGCTAACGCGATCATCGCGCTGCACGCCGTCGGCGGCTCGACAAACGCTGTCATCCACCTGGCGGCGATGGCGGGCCGTGCAGGGGTGCCGTTTGCGCTTGACGACATCAGCCGGCTTGGTGCCACGGTTCCGGTGCTCGCCGACATCGAGCCATCAGGGTCGGGCCTGATGCCGGACTTCGACAAGGCGGGCGGCGTTCCGACACTGCTGAGCGAGCTGGCCGGCCAGCTGCGGACCGGCGCGCTGACCGTCAGCGGGCGCAGCATCGGCGAGCTAGCCGGCGACGCCGCTCCGGCGAGCGGGGCGATCAGGCCGGCCAGCGATCCGCTGCGCGAGGGTGGCGCATTCGGTGTCGTGCGCGGCTCGCTAGCACCCGACGGTGCGGTCATCAAGACCTCGGCGGCGACGCCGCAACTGCTGCGCCATCGCGGGCCCGCAGTGGTCTTCGACGGCTACGACGACATGCTGACCCGGATCGACGACCCGGCACTGCCGGTCACCCCGGACACCGTGCTGGTGCTGGCCGGATGCGGTCCGGTAGGCGTCCCCGGCATGCCCGAATGGGGGATGATCCCGATCCCGGCACGGCTGGTCAAGGCCGGAGTGAGCGACATGGTGCGTGTCACTGACGCGCGGATGAGCGGCACCAGCTTCGGAACGGTCGTCCTGCACGTCGCTCCTGAGGGCGCCGTCGGCGGCCCGCTGGCGCTGGTGCGCGATGGCGACGTCATCACATTGGACGTGGCGGCCGGGACGATCGACCTCGAAGTCAGCGCGGGTGAGCTCGAGCGCCGCCGGGCCCTCTGGGCCCCGCCGCCTGCAAAGCACCTGCGCGGCTGGCCGGCCCTGTACGCGGCACACGTGCTACAGGCACCCGACGGATGCGACCTGGACTTCCTCCGCGCGCCGACAGAGGCGCACCGGAGGTTTGTGGAACCCACAGTGGGCCGTTCATGAGAGGGGCCCGCACAAGAAGGAGGAGAGAGCCGTGAGGCGATGGAAGATTGCGGCAGGCGTGGCTGCCGCGGCGCTGCTCGCCGCTGGCTGCGGCAGCTCCGGCAGCGGAGGCGGCAGCGCCAAAGGTCCGGTGACGCTGACGATCTGGGAGAATTACGGAACCGAGCAGAACGCGACCGCCCTGGACAACCTGGCCAAGGCATTTCACAAGCTGCACCCGAACATCACCGTCAACGTGGTGAGCCAACCCGCCAGCAACTATTTCGCCTTGCTCGAGGCTAAGGCGATCTCAAAGAACGGCCCGGATCTCGCGGTAATGTGGACCGGGCTCTTCACGCTCCAGTACAAGGGCTTCCTGCAGAACCTCAAGGGACTGGTCCCCGCATCCGCACTCGCCCGGATCGACCCGAACGCCCTGAAGTGGACGTCGAACAGCTTCAATGCCGCCAACGGCCCGTACGTGATCCCGCTGGAGAATCAGTTCTACATCGGCTTCTACAACAAGGCTGACTTCGCCAGGGCCGGCGTCACGTCGGTGCCGACTGACTGGTCGCAGCTCTACGCCGCGTGCACGAAGCTGAAGAAGGCCGGCTTCACTCCGCTCGTGTACGGCAACGGCGGACAGCCCCTGGGCGCCACCTTCTATCCCTGGTATGACATGAGCTACATGATGATCGGCGCGTACTCGGTGTCGCAGTGGCAGGGCCTGTACAGCGGCTCGATCCCGTGGACATCGTCGGCCATCACGGCTCAGCTCTCGGATTGGGCCAAGCTGCACAGCTCTGGCTGCACCAACCCGGATGTCGTGACCAACACGAACAACCTCGGTCAGTTTGAGTCCGGCAAGGCCGCCATGATGGTCGATGGCACCTGGGACACCGCGAAGTTCACCGGCGCCCTGGGCAGCAAGGTTGCGGCGTTCGTTCCGCCGTACTCCAACACGCCGATCAAGGGCGTCGTCGACTTCGCCGGCGATGGCCTGTCGATGATGAGCTACTCGCCGCACAAAGCACAGGCGGCCGAGTTCCTCACCTTCATGACAACCAATCAGGCAGCCGCGATCATCAACGCGGCCGGCCTTATCCCGGCGATCAAGGGAACCTCGACCAGCAACCCGGTAAACCAGCAGATGCTCAACTTTGTCAGCAAGGACGGCATGACCGCCTATCCGATGCTGGACAACATGGTGCAGGGCAACATCGTCAACATCGGGTCGAAGTACCTTCCGTCTGTCCTCGGTGGCACCGAGTCGATTACCAAGGCACAGCAGGCCATGCAGACGACACTGCAGCAATTGCCCGCGAACCAGCGCGGCAACACGTTCCCATAAGAGCCCGTTCCGGTCCCAACGATCTGCTAAGTCAGGAGCGGGACGCGCCGCGCTCAGCCGGCGCGTCCCGCTCGCACACCTCGGGAGCCCGCTCGTGAATATCACTGCCGCTCCGCCGCTCCGGCGCCCCCGGCACGGCAAGCTTGCACGCAAGCGCCGACTCGCGGGCATGCTGCTGTCGATTCCTGCGATCATCCTCGTCGCGGCGCTGCTGTGGACCCCGATCGTGCAGGCCGTTCGCTATTCGATGACGAACTGGAACGGATACTCCGCGCCGGTGTGGATCGGCCCGGGCGCTTATGCGTCGGCGTTCGGGGATCCGATCGTCCGCCGGGTGCTGGAGAACAACGCCCTGCTGCTGCTAGCCGTGCCGTTCGCCATCGGGATCCCGCTGATCATCGCGGCGCTGCTGCACGAGCACGTCCGTGGCTGGCGGTTTTTCCGGTCTGTCTATTTCCTGCCAACGGCGATCTCCTGGGTGGTCATCGGCATGGTGGCACTCCAGTTCTTCGCCGACAAGGGCATCCTCAACCAGTTGCTGTCCGACGTCGGCCTCGGCTCGATACACACGGACTTCCTGGCGTCCGAGTACAGCGCACTGGCGGCACTAGCCATCACGTTCATCTTTTCGATGATCGGGACCAACACGATCATCTTCCTGACCGGCATGGCAACGCTCGATCCGACGCTGATCGAGGCAGCGCGCGTGGACGGCCTCAGCCGGTTGCAGATTTTCTACCGGGTGACGTTGCCGCTGCTGACCAGGTTCATCCAGTTCTCCTTCGTCATCACGGTGATCAGCGCGTTCTCGGCGTTGTTCAGCCTGATCTTCGTGATGACAGGCGGCGGGCCCGGGCTCGGCACCACCACGCTGGAGTTCTTCGTGTACCAGGCGGGTTTTGCTCAGGGCCAGTTCGGGACGGGCGCCCTGTACGGTGTCATCCTTTTCGTCATCATGATCATCGTCGGCATCGGCCAGCTCCGGCTGATCAGGACCGAGGACGGGGAGGGCTGGTAGCAGTGACTGCAGCATCCTCGCCCTCGGCACCGCCCGCGCCCGAGGCGGCCGCACCGGACACGCAGCGCACGTCCGGCGAACCTCTCGCGCCAGTCAGCCGGTGGCAGTCAGCCCGGTTCCGTCGGCGGGTGGCCGCGTCGATCATCTTCGCGGCAATGATCGTGATCGCGATCGTCATGTTCTACCCGTTCTGGTACATGGGCGATAACTCATTCCGCAACCAGGCCCAGTTCGATCAGCAGAGCGGTCATTCGCTGGCGGGCTGGACCCAGCTATTCCAGGTCCTGCCGGTGGTGCACGAACTGGTCAGTTCGACCATTGTTTGCGCAGCGGCGATCGCGATCATCCTGGTGGTGGCGACGACCGCCGGCTTCGCCTTCGCCAAGCTGCGCTACCGGGGCAGCGGGCTGGTCTTCCTGCTGATCATCGCCGCCATGATGGTGCCGCTTCAGTCGATCATCATCCCCGAGTACGTGAACCTGGCGAAGTTCAACCTGATGAGCAACTACACCGGTGCCGTGCTCGTCTACGCAGCGCTGGGAGCGCCGTTCGCCACGTTCCTGATGGCGACGTATTACCGCGGCATCTCCGACGAGCTGATCGAAGCGGCTGTGATGGACGGCCTCAGCTACGAGCGGACGTTCCTGCGGATTGCGCTACCCCTCTCGCTGCCGGCCATCGCCACTGTCACGGTGCTGCAGTTCATTCAGATCTGGGATGACCTGCTGGTCGGCTACCTTTTCTTGCCGACCAACGATCGGACGATCACAGTCGGGCTTGCGGTGCTGTCGTCCGGCCGCACGACCGGCATCCCGCCGCTGATGGCAGGGTCGCTGGTCAGCGCCATCCCGGCGATCATCGTCTACCTGATCTTCCAGCGGTACCTGATCAGGGGCCTGACTCTGGGCATGGGCAAGTGACCAGCCCAGACCCGACCGGCACAGACCCGACCGGCACAGCGCTGAGCTGGGAAGTAGCGGCCGCGGCCGGTGCCGAGCTCGGCGAGCGGCCGGTCTGGAACCCGAACACGGGCTGCATCATCTGGGTCGACATCAACGCGGGCGAGCTGCATCAGCTTCGGATGGAGGGTGCTGATGGCGGCGCTGGCGACAGCGTCATCGCCCGGGCCGGACTGCCGATTGGTGCCGCGGCCCCGCGCGCCAGCGGCGGCTACGTCCTGGCGGCAGCTGACGGGTTCCGCCTACTCGAAGGCGACGGCGCGGCGGCGGGCCCGCCGGTCCGTCCGCTCGGCATGCCGGGCACCGTGCGTTTTAACGACGGTGCGTGTGATCCAGCTGGCCGGTTCTGGGCGGGCACCTCGGCCACTGACGGCCAGCGCGGCACCGGCGCGCTTTACCGGCTCGACGCTGACGGCTCGGTCACTGAGGTCTTCGACGGCGTCACGGAGTCAAACGGGCTCGGCTGGAGTCCAGACGGGACGGTGTTCTATTACACCGACTCGGGGGAGGCGCAGTCCAGGGTGCGAGCGTTCAGCTTCGACGTGCCCACAGGCGAGCTTGCCGGTGAACGCGACCTGATTAAGTTCGCGCCGGACGACGGGATGGCGGACGGTCTGGTGGTCGACGCCGACGGGTGCATCTGGATCGCCATGTGGGATGGAGGCTGCGTGCGCCGGTACTCTCCGCAGGGCGAGCTGCTCGGACGGTATTCGGTACCGGTCAGCCGGCCCACCTGCCCGGGATTTGGCGGGCCCGATCTGGACGAACTGTATGTCACGACGGCCTGGGAAGGGCCGCAGGCCGATCGCCGCGGCACTGAGCCGCTTGCTGGCTGTCTACTACGGTCCAGGCCGGGCGTGCGCGGGCTGGCAATGGCTTGTTACGCCGGATAGGAGCAAGGACATGTCCCGGATCGTGCTCGACGCGGTCTCCAAGCAGTTCCCGGGCGGGACCACCGCGGTCAAGTCGCTGGACCTGGACGTCTCCGACGGTGAGCTGCTTGTGCTCGTGGGTCCGTCTGGCTGTGGCAAGACGACAGCGCTCCGGATGGTTGCCGGGCTGGAAGAGGTCAGTTCGGGCACCATTTACATCGATGATCGACCGGTCAACGACATGGAGCCCCGCCATCGCGACATCGCCATGGTCTTTCAGGGCTACGCTCTGTACCCGCATCTGTCCGTCTACGACAACATGGCCTTCAGCCTGAAGTACCGCAGGGCCGTGCCGAAGGCGGAGGTGAAGAAGCGGGTTTCCGAGGCCGCACGGATACTCGAGCTGGAGCAGCTGCTAGACCGCAAGCCGCGGCAGCTGTCGGGCGGGCAGCGGCAGCGAGTGGCGATGGGCCGGGCGATCGTTCGCCAGCCCCGGGCCTTCCTGATGGACGAGCCCCTGTCGAACCTGGACGCGAAGCTCCGGGTGCAGATGCGAGCCGAGATCGCTCAGTTGCAGCGCTCGCTCGGGACCACGACCATTTACGTCACCCATGACCAGACCGAAGCGATGACGCTAGGCAGCAGGGTCGCTGTACTGAATCAGGGTGTGCTTCAGCAGATAGCTTCGCCGCAGGAGATGTACCGAAATCCGGCCAACCTCTTCGTGGCCGGGTTCATCGGGTCGCCGCCGATGAACCTCATTGACGCCCGGCTTGAGCGGGGCCCCGATGGTCCGCGAGTGGTGTTCGGCGGCCACCGCCTAGGCATCCCGGCTCAGGTCACCGCGGATCGGCCAGGGCTGGAGCGGTACCTTGGCCGGGACATCGTCGTGGGTATCCGGCCTGAGCATTTGTCGGATGCCGCGCTGAGGCCCGACGCCGACGCGGCCTCGGTGCTCGAGCTGCCGGTGCGGCTGCGTGAAGAACTCGGCTCCGACGTGCAGATTCACTGCGGGATCGGCGCGGTAGCTCACCAGACGGATGAGGCCGCGCCGGAAGTTACCTCGCTGGCCACTCTGATCGCCCGGATGGATCCGCAAACCACCCTGGCGGAGGGCGCGAATGCGCGCGTCCATGTTGATACGACAAAGTTGCATTTCTTCGACCCGGCAGGCGGCGCTGCGATTCGCGACTGATCCGGCCGCTGAGTTTGACCCCTTCCGGGAAGGGGGGCAACGTAGGAAACAAGGATGCGGGGGCCGGTCGAGGCTGCCGGGGGGCAGCCGGAGTGGTTCCGGTGCCGGGTCGCAGCCAGTCTTCTGGGTATACGTCCTGCCTGCAACGCTGCTGACGGCTCGCTGGCCGGTCCTCAGCCGGAGGACATAGCCGGGGCTCAGCGCTAGGAGGTAGACCAGTGACGCAACAGAAGGCGCCCATCACGACGACCGACGCGGGCGCGCCGGTAGAAAGTGACGAGCTTTCGCTGACCGTGGGCCCTGATGGCCCCGTCTTGCTCCAGGATCACTACCTGCTTGAGCAGATGGCGAATTTCAACCGGGAGCGGATTCCGGAGCGGCAGCCGCACGCCAAGGGTGGCGGGGCGTTCGGCCACTTCGTGGTAACGAACGACGTCAGCGCGTACACCAGGGCGGTCGTGTTCCAGCCCGGTACCAGGACTAACACGCTGATCCGCTTCTCCACCGTCGCGGGGGAGCGGGGGAGCCCGGACACCTGGCGCGATCCGCGCGGGTTTGCCCTGAAGTTCTACACCACGGACGGTAACTACGACATGGTCGGCAACAACACGCCGGTCTTCTTCATCCGGGATCCGCTGAAGTTCCAGCACTTCATCCGCAGCCAGAAGCGGCGCGCGGACAACAACCTGCGCGACCACGACATGCAGTGGGACTTCTGGACACTATCCCCGGAGTCGGCGCACCAGGTGACCTGGCTCATGGGCGACCGCGGGATCCCGAAGAGCTGGCGGTACATGAACGGGTACAGCTCGCACGCCTATATGTGGGTCAATGCCGCCGGCGAGAAGTTCTGGGTCAAGTACCACTTCAAGACTGATCAGGGCATCGACTTCCTTACCCAGCAGGAGGCCGACCAGATCGCTGCCACCGACGCGGACTACCACCAGCGTGACCTGTATGAGGCAATCAAGCGCGGTGACTTCCCGAGCTGGACGCTGAAGATGCAGATCATGCCGTTTGAGGAGGCCCGGAGTTACCGGTTCAACCCGTTCGACCTGACTAAGGTCTGGCCGCATGGCGACTACCCGCTCACTGAGGTGGGCAGGCTGACCCTTGACCGGAACGTGACCGACTATCACACGGAGATAGAGCAGGCAGCGTTCGAGCCCAACAACCTCGTTCCCGGCATTAACCTCAGCCCGGACAAGATGCTGCTCGCCCGCGGGTTCTCCTACTCCGATGCGCACCGCGCCCGGCTCGGGGTGAACTACAAGCAGATCCCGGTGAACGCACCAGTCGCGGAGGTGCACAGCTACAGCAAGGATGGCGTCATGCGGATGCGCAACGTCTCCGACCCGGTGTACGCGCCGAACTCGAAGGGTGGCCCGCGCGCCGACAGCGAGCGCTACCCGCCAGTCGGCTGGCATTCCGACGGGGATATGGTGCGCTCGGCCTACACGCTGCACGCAGAGGACGACGACTGGGGCCAGCCGGGCACGCTGGTCCGCGAGGTACTCGACGACGCTGCCCGCGACCGGCTGGTGAGCAACATCGCTGGCCACCTGCTCGACGGCGTGACGGAACCGGTCCTGCTGCGCGCCTTCGAGTACTGGCGCAACGTCGACAAGCATCTCGGCGACCGGGTCGAGCATGCGGTGCGCGCCAAGCAGAGGTAGCCCGCCCGATGGTCGCAGGCGGGCCGGCAGTCAGGCGGGAAGCGCTACCTCCGCCGCGCCGTAGATCTCGGCGGCCCGCCAGCAGTACCACGCGACAATGCTGCGGTACGGGTGGTATTGCTCGCCGAGCTCGTCAAGCTCCCTGGCGGTGGGCGGCGGGATGCCCCACGCAAGCCCGTATCCGCGGCGCACGGCCAGGTCGCCCGTCGGCCAGATGTCCAGCCGCCGCAACTGGAACAGCAGGAACATCTCGGATGTCCACTTGCCGATGCCGCGGACGGTGGTCAGGCGTGCCACGATCTCCTCGTCGCTCTCCCGTGCCAGTTGGCGCGGATCGAGCTTCACCGTTCCGTCGAGCACTCTCGCGGACAGGTCGCGAAGAGAGACGACCTTCGCGGCCGAGAGGCCGACTGCGCGCAGGGCCTCATCGGACAGCGCGATGAGGCCCTCGGCGGTGACCGATCCGTCGAGGGCGGCGATCAGCCGACCGTGGATGGCCCGCGCTGCTGGGCCGGCCAGCTGCTGGTAGGTAATGGCACGGACGAGTGTCTCGAAATGCGAGCCGGCTGGCGCGGGGAAGCGGGGCAGGCCCGCGTCGGCCACGAGCCTGGCTATCACCGGGTCCCGCTCCGCGAGCAGCCTCGCGGCTCCGCGCGGGGTCGGCTTGCGTGCGCCTCGCGATGGATCACTGGGCACGGGATCAGCCACCGGCCAGTGCTTCAAGCGGGACGGACGGGTCGGCTAGGGCCGCCCGGTCCACCGGCCGGCGGGACCGTACCAGGGCCTGGACCGCATCGTTGACATCCCAGATGTTGACGTTCATCCCGGCTAGGACGCGCCCGCCGTCGCCCAGCCAGAACGCGATGAACTCGCGGCCAGGCACGTCGCCGCGGAATACGACCTCGTCGTAGCCACCAGGCTCGACGTAGCCCGAGTACTCCATGCCCAGGTCGTACTGATCGGAGAAGAAGTACGGTACCCGGTCGTAGCTGACTTCCTGGCCGAGCATCGCACGCGCCGCGGCTGGCGGCTGATTCCGCGCATTAGCCCAGTGCTCGACCCTGATGTGCTTGCCGATCAGCGGGTGAAACGCGCTGGCGACGTCGCCCGCCGCATAAATGTCGGGATCGGAGGAGCGGAGCCCGGCGTCGACCCGGACGCCTCCGTCAACCTCGAGTCCGGCTGCTGCGGCAAGCTCGGTATTGGGCGTCGCGCCGATTCCCACCACGATGGCATCGGCCCGGACCTGGCTGCCGTCGGCAAGGCTAACGCTGGTCGCGCGCTCGTCCAGCCCGTTGATCTCGAGCAGGTGCTCACCGAAGCGCAGGTCCACACCCTGCTCGCGATGCAAGTCCGCGAAAACCTGGGCCACTTCGGGGCCGAGTACGCGCAGCAACGGCAGCTCGGCTGTCTCTACTAGCGTGACGTCGACGCCCGCCAGCCGCGCTGCGGCAGCAACTTCAAGTCCGATCCAGCCGGCCCCGACGATCACGATCCGCGATGCCGCCCGGAGCGCTGCCTTGATCCGTTCGCTGTCGCCGACAGTTCGCAGGTAGAGAATGCCGTCAAGATGGTCGCCTGGCACCGCCAGCCGGCGAGGTGACGAGCCGGTCGTCAGCAGCAGCTTCGCGTAGCTCAGCCGGCTGCCATCGCTGATCGTGACTCGGTGCGCGGCACGGTCGAGCGCGGCGACGGTGACTCCCAGGCGCAGATCGACTCCGGCATCGGCGTACCACTGCCGGGGGTGGACGAAGATCTTCTCGCGCTCGGATTTGCTCTGCAGGTACTCCTTGGACAGCGGCGGCCGCTCGTACGGCAGCTCGGTTTCCGCGCCGATCAGGACAACCGGGCCGTCAAAGCCCTCGGCGCGCAGCGTCTCGGCGGCTCGTGCCCCGGCCAGGCTGGCCCCGACAATGAGATAAGGCTCGGTGCTCATGGACGCATCATGGCATCCCGGCCGCGCCGCTGGTTACCCGCGGCGCGCTGGACGTGGGCTCGAAGACGAGCCGGCAGTCCGGTCAGCCAGTCCTTCAGGACCTTGCCAGAGTGGTCTTCGGCAGCGCCAGCCCGGCGGTGCCGCACGGCATGGGACAGTTCCTTCGCGCCGTCCTCGATGCCGCCGGCGAGGACCTCGATGTCGGCCGTTATCGCGTAGTCGCCGGTAATGCCGAAGGTCAGCTGCCCGGAGTAGCTGAAGATCGACACGTCTGTTGCCATAAGTCCCGACCTTCGGCGCCGACCGCTGCGGCCGGTACCAAGGGCCTCAGGGCGTCCCGTGGCACGTCAGCTAGCGGCGGCGGGCACCGGACGAGGAAGCGGACCGCGAGCAGCGGGCAGGGTGAGGGACACGCTGCGGCCTCCCGCCGGAGGTTCGTCGCAGCGGAGCGTGTCTCCCATCGCCTCGGTCAGGTCGCGGGCCAGCCTGAGGGCTAGTCCGCTGCCATTGCTGTTGCCCTGATCCGGACGAGGTCGCCGGTCGGTCACGCGGATCTCTACCTGGTCGCCCCTGACTGCCGCGCTGAGCGCGGGTGGGACTTCAGCCGGGCAGCGGTGCAGGGCGTCGGCAATCAGGCTGGTCAGAATCCGGGTGAGGAGCGCGGCATCGGCTATCACATCAGGGAGGTCTTCAGGGATGTCGAGCGTGATGTGGTGGCCGCCCGGTCCCAGGTCCTCAAGGCAGGCGGCGATGACCTCGTCAAGGTCCACGGGCCGGAGATAGGTCTCCAGCGCGCCGGCGTGCAGTCGGCTGAGGTCGCTGACATCGATCACCAGCCTGGCCACGCGGTCGAGAGCCAGGCGCGCTGAGGCGACGAGGTCGGCGTTCTCCGCTTGAGTGTGAGAGGCGGGATCAGCAAGCTGATCAAGCGCGACCTGGGCCGTCTCGACCAGGTCATGGGCCTTCTGGGTGGTCGCTGCTACCAGGGCTGCGCGAGAACGGGGGCCGGTCACGAGTGCGGCGGCCTGGTCGTCCCGCTCGTCCCGGCGGCGGCGCACAACCTCGGCAACGATTTGATCGGCGCACGAGAACAGGACCCGTTTGTCCAGACCGGTAATCGTGCGCCCGCGGGCGGCAAACATGCACGTCTCGCTGATGAGGAGCTCCACGTCTGCTCCAGCGCCTTCGGGTGCCCGCTCGCCAGCGCTGGCCACGACAAACCAGCCGCCGCCAGGGTCCGGCCGTCGCTCCAGCAGGCTGACCGCGGCTAGGCCGAACATGTCGCGAATCTCCTCGAGCAGCGCGGGTGGGTCGCTGCGCCCGCGCAGTACGCTCGCGGCGAGCCGGGTAAGCGCCGCGGCCTCTGCGCTCGCTTCCGCGGCCATAGCGCGGCGCTGGCGCAGCGCGCTTGGCGGCCAGGCCAGGTGCTGCCCACCGTGGGCCGCGCTCCCACGGCTGACCAGGTGCACGTCGATGTGCTCAGCGCGGCGGGCCACTCTGGTCGGCGTGCTCTTCCCGGCGACGAGGGTACGCAGCCGACTGCGCCGACTCGCGCCCAGGACCATCTGGGTGGCGTTCTCGACGCGAGCGAACTCGAGCAACTTGCTGGCCACGTCCTCGCCAGGCACCTCCTGGAAGCTGCCGCCGAGCGACGTCACCAGAGCGCGTTGTGATTCCAGCAGGGTCGTTTGGCCGACCGCCAGTCCATCGTCGGAGGTCACGTGGACGGCAAGCAGATCGCTGCCGGGTGTTCTAGCGGCGATTCGCGCCGCCCGCCGGATGACTGCATCATCGTCCTTCTCGCCGGCGATGCCGACAACGATCCGCTCCCTGGTTTCCCACGGCGTGGCGATGCCGTGCTCGGCACGGTACCGCTGAAGGCCTTCCTCCACCCGGTCGGCGAGCCACAGCAGGGCGAGCTCACGCAGAGCGGTCAGGTTTCCGGGGCGGAAGTAGTGGGTGAGCGCCGCATCGATCCGGTCCGGCGGGTAAACATTGCCGTGCACCATCCGTCGGCGCAGGGCCTCGGGAGTCATGTCGACGAGCTCGATCTGGTCGGCGCGCCGCGCCACCTCATCGGGTAGTGTCTCGTGCTGCACCACGCCGGTGACCTGTTCGGCGACGTCATTGAGCGACTCGAGGTGCTGGATGTTCAGCGTGGTGATCACGTCGATCCCAGCGCCGAGCAATTCATTGACGTCCTGCCAGCGCTTGGCGTTCCGGCAGCCGGGAACGTTGGTGTGAGCGAGCTCGTCCACCAAGGCGACCTGCGGACGCCGGGCGAGTATCGCATCGGTGTCCATCTCGGTAAAGCTGACCCCGCGGTAGCTCATCTCGCGGCGTGGCACCACCTCCAGACCTTCGGCCATCGCCGCGGTCTGCTGTCGGCCATGGGTCTCGATCAAAGCTGCGACCACATCCGTCCCGCGTGTCTTGCGGCGCTGCCCCTCAGCGAGCATTGCGTAGGTTTTGCCCACGCCAGGCGCGGCGCCCAGGTATACGCGCAGCCGTCCTTGTCTTTCCATAGCCCGATACTCGGTCGTGCGTGACCTGCGCGGCAGGGCGTAGTTTCCCTCGATGGCGCGACCGAGGTCCCGACTTCAGGGCGTGGCCCCGGCGACCTCTGACTAGACGCTGCGCTGTTGCGACCAACGTCCTGTTCCGCTCGGGTCCGTGGGCTCTGGCGTGGCAGGGGATGCCTTCCTAGCGTCAGACATGGGTGCTTGAGCCTGCGGTCGGTGCGACGAGGAGGCCCATGAAAATGGTCAGCATTCCGGTACTGATGTTCTTTCTGGTAGTGATTGCTGTCTACCTGGCAGGGTGCTTCGCTTACCACATCCGGGATGCCCATGACGAGCGGGCGGAGAAGAAAGACCACGCCCCGCGGTCCGGATCCAGGAGGGGCGGCTCGCATCTGATCCATCCGTGAGGGTCAGGCAGCTAGGCAAGATGATGCCGAGCGGGAGAGCTAGGGCTGCAACGCTACGGGTCGCGCGGCACGGCTTTCCAGACGTGTTTGCCTCGCTGGCAAGCCATGACCGGGCTACACCCCGGCGTGCTGGCCCGTTGGCTCGAAGATAAGCCGGCCATCATGGGCGTCAACGGTGATCTCCTGGCCAGATCGGATCTGGCCATCCAGCAGCATCCGTGACAGCGGATTGTCGACCTCGCGCTGAATCGTCCGGCGCATCGGGCGAGCGCCAAACTCGGGCTGATAGCCGTGTTCGGCGATCCAGTCAATCGCAGCCTGATTAAAGTGCACTGCCACGTCCTGAGCATGCAGCTTGCGGCGGGTTTCCTCGAGCATCAGCCGTGCGATCTGGCGTAGCTCCTCCTGGTCGAGCTCGCTGAAGATGATGATCTCGTCGATCCGGTTCAAGAACTCGGGCCGGAAGGACTCTCGCAGCCGCCGCATCAGCTGCTCTCGGAGCGCCTGCTCCTGGCCGGTGTCCGAGCTCCCCGCGTCGCCGGTGAAGCCCAGAGTGGTGCCGCGTCTGGTGATCAGATCCGAGCCCAGGTTGCTGGTCATGATCAGGACGGTGTTCTTGAAATCCACGGTCCGGCCTTGGCCGTCAGTGAGCCGGCCATCGTCGAGCACCTGGAGGAGGACGTTGAACACGTCCGCGTGGGCTTTCTCAATCTCGTCGAGCAGCACGATCGAATACGGACGGCGCCGCACTGCCTCGGTGAGCTGGCCCGCTTCCTCGTACCCAACGTAGCCGGGCGGTGCGCCGACGAGCCGGCTGACGGTATGCCGCTCCTGGAACTCGCTCATGTCGAGCCGGATCAGCCGGTCCTCTGAGCCGAACAGCGCGTCTGCCAGCGCACGGGCGAGCTCAGTCTTACCGACCCCGGTCGGGCCGAGGAACAAGAAGCTTCCGACCGGACGCTGGGGGTCGCCAAGCCCGGCCCGAGACCGGCGGATCGACTCGGCGACCGCATCTACTGCCTCGTCCTGCCCGATGACGCGCTCATGCAGGAACCGCTCAAGCCGCAAGAGCCGTTCCTTCTCCTCCTCGGTGAGCTGCTGCACGGGCACGCCCGTGGCGCGCGAGATCACTTCGGCGATGTCATTGACCGTGACCTCGGGTACCGCCGTTTCCTCTTTAGTGAGCGCCTTGACCTGCCCCTGCACCTCCTCGATCTGGTCGCGCAGGCGGGATGCATGCTCGTACTGCTCGCTGGCTACCGCTTGGTCCTTGTCGCGGCGCAGTTCATCCGCCCGCCGCTCGAGGTCGCGCAGCTCCCTGCCGGGCGTCTTGATCCGCAGCCGGACCCGAGCCCCCGCCTGATCGATGAGGTCGATGGCCTTGTCGGGCAGGAACCGGTCGGTGATGTAGCGGTCGGACAGCTCTACGGCAGCATCTAGCGCGTCGTCGGTGTAGCGGACCTGATGATGAGCCTCGTAGCGGTCCCTGAGGCCGCGGAGGATGGCGAGCGCATCATCGATGGTCGGCTCAGGAACCAAGATTGGCTGAAACCGCCGGGCCAGTGCGGCGTCCTTCTCGATGCTCTTGCGGTACTCGTCAAGGGTCGTAGCGCCGATGACGTGCAGCTCTCCGCGAGCGAGGGCCGGCTTCAGCATGTTGCCGGCGTCCATTCCGCCTTCGGCGCCACTGCCCGCCCCCACCACGGTGTGCAACTCGTCGATGAAAACAATCAGTGCATCGGCATGTTCGGAGATCTCGTCGATGATCCTTCGGAGGCGCTCCTCGAAGTCGCCGCGGTAGCGGGTGCCCGCGACGACCGCAGACAGCTCGAGCTGCACGACCCGCTTGCCGTCCAGGGTCTGGGGGACATCGTCAGCCACAATGCGCTGAGCGATGCCCTCCACTATGGCTGTCTTGCCGACGCCGGCCTCGCCAATCAGCACCGGGTTGTTCTTGCCGCGCCGGGACAGCACCTCGACAGTCTGCTCAATCTCGCTGTCGCGGCCGATGACCGGGTCGACTCGTCCTTCCCGCGCCAAGGCGGTCAGGTCGCGGCCAAACTCATCCAGCGTCGGAGTCGCCGACCTGCCCTGGCCAGGCGGACCACCCGACCGGGACACGCCATGCCCGGCCAGCGCGGCCTGCAGTGCTTCCGGTGTGACGTGGGACCCGGAAAGCATCCGCCCGGCCGCGGACTCGGGGTTCACCGCCAGCGCGAGCAGGATGTGCTCCGGGCCGATGTAGGTAGAACCGACCGCGCGGGAGATCTGATGCGCATCGAGCAGAGCGCGCTTGGCACCAGGTGTCAGCTGCGGCGGCTCGCCGGTGTGCGCGCCCGCGGGTTCCTGCCGCTCGATGGTGCGGGTAATGGCATCCGGGTCAGCTCCTGCGCGAACCAGCAGCTGGCGGGTGGGATCGAGCTTTGCCGCTGCCCAGAGCAGATGTTCGGTATCCAGGTCGCCGCCGCCGTGCTGGGCCGCATGGGCTGCTCCCGCGCCGATAAGCTCACGGGCCGGTCCGCTCATCAGCCGGGTGATGTCAACGCGGTGGCCAGGGCGCGACGGTCCAGCGCCCGCCCCGTATATGCGAGCCAGGAAGTCATCGAACGGGCTGGAGCCAGAGTCCCCTGGGCCGTAAAAGCCGCTGCTCATCGCAAGTCCCCCTGCTCGCACTCACACCGGATGCCTAGCCGAGGCCTACCCCCGATAGCTGACCCGACGCTCACGAAATCTGCAGTCAACCGGGACGTCGGATAACTGCCGTTGTGCCAGATAACTGCGATTGCGCCAAGCTTCGAGCGGTTCCAGCTAGTTACGGGGTCTCCCTCACAACTGCGGCAGGGTCCTTGTCCCGGCGCAGGCCCTCGAAGCGCGGGTGGCGCAGCTGCCCGGCACTGGTCCACTCGCTGAAGCCCACCTGGCCAACGAGCCGGGGCTCTACCCAGTGCACGCCCGTTCGAGGGAGGTTCCCGCGGTCGAAGGCCGGCCGCGGGCGCTCCAAGCCGCGCAGCGTCTGGGCGAGAGCGGTAAGGGTCGCGTCATCGAAGCCGGTGCCGACTTTCCCGGCGTACACCAGCTTGCCGGCGCTGTCGTAGTAGCCGATCAGCAGCGCCCCGAACCCGGTTCGCGACCCCTTGGGGTCGGTGAAACCGGCGATGACGAACTCCTGGTTCGCCTGGCATTTGAACTTCAGCCAGTCGCGCGAGCGGCCGGGCCGGTACGGCGAGTCACCTCGCTTGACGACGAGGCCCTCCCACCCCTTGGCGCATGCCTCGGCGAAGTATGCCTCGCCGTCCTGCCTGCGGTGCGTCGTGTACCGGATCGGGCCGTCGAAGGAAAGAAGCGGCCGCAGTACCTGCTTGCGCCGGTCGAGCGGCAGCTGCCTGAGGTCATGGTCGTCGGCCCAGAGGACGTCGAACACGTAGTAGAACACCGGGACGTCCGCGCGCAGCGCCTCACTCGGGTGGCGCACGCCGAGCCGCTGCTGCAGCAGGCTGAAGCTCGTCTCCGCGCCAGCGAACGCGACCACTTCGCCGTCGATGATGAAGTCGGCGCAGTCCTGCGCCTGCAGTTCCGCTGCCAGCTCGGGATACGTGTCGTTGACGACCTTCTGGTTCCGGGTCATAAGCCGCATCCGGTCGCCCGAACGATAGGCCAGGCACCGTTCGCCATCGAACTTGCGCTCATACAGCCAGGCCGGATCGCTGAACCTGTCGTTTGTGAGCGTGGCGAGCTCAGGCTCCAGCCAGGAAGGCTGCGTCATACCTCCAGCTCCGCGGCGAGGTCCTCGTCCACGATCAACACGATCTTGCCCCTGGTGTGGCCCTGGGCCGCCTTGCGAAGTGCGTCTGCGGCATCGGCCATGAAGTACCTGGCCTCGATGTGAACGGAAAGGCTTCCGTCATCGAACCACGGAGCCATCCGGATCAGGCGGCTGCCGCGCGGCTCGCCGTTGTAGGTCCGCCAGTGCACGTGCTCGGCGGCGGGAAGCTCGGCATGCACGGGGGTCGCGATGGTGGCGCCGTCGCGTGCCGCGCGAGCAGCTCCCTCAAGCGTCTGCGCAGCGCAGGCGAGAACCTTGGCCGGGCCGCCGCCTGTCGCTTCACGGACCTGGTCTGGCCAGTCGGGTTGATTGTGGTCGACGACAACGGCGGCCCCAAGCTTGTGCACGAAATCGTGGTTGTGCGGGCTGGCCGTTGCCACGACCGCCGCTCCCAGCGCCCTGGCGATCTGGACGGCCAGGTGGCCCAGACCGCCTGCCGCTCCAGTAATCAGGATGTGGTCGCCTGCGGCGACGGACAGGACGTCGGTTAGGCCCTGCTCGGCAGTCAGCGCATCTATCGGCGCCGCAGCCGCGTCAACAACCGACAGGCCAGCCGGGATCGGTGCAAGTTGCTCGATCGGGCAGGTCACGTACTCGGCATAGCACCCGGACAGGCCGGGATACCCGTAGACCGGCGCACCATCGTCAAATGCGGCGTCCTCACCGGTATCGCCCACGATGACCCCGGCGAACTCGCCGCCAGGGATATAGGGCATCGGGCCCGTCCAGGCCCCGTGGCGCATGAAGTGATCCCATGGCCCGACCCCAGCGGCCTGAACCCGGATCAGTGCCTCGCCTTCAGCCGGCTCTGGCAGGTCCACGTCGGCGAGATGCATGCCCTCAGGGTCATCACCGAGGCGTTCCACGATCATTGCCCGCATTCCCGCTCCCTAGGTGAGAGTTCCTGGCGCGCTACGGTCCTCCGGCGAGTTTACGGGGCCGTCGGCAGCCGCTCCGAGATCGGCTGCCGTCAGCTAGATCAGCGACTCCAGCGTTGCCCGAGCGCCGCGCAGGTGCAGCGACGCGAGCGCTGACCGGTACGCGGCAACGAACCTCTCATCCTCGACCAGGTCTCCGAATAGCTGTCGGTTGGCGATGAAAGCATCCGGATCTGTGTACTGGCTCCGGGCGAGCTGCATCAGAGTGTTCCCGAAGCGGTCGACGACCTCGATCGGCTGACCTAGCTCGTCTACGCCCTCCGCGTAGCGCGCCCAGCTTGCGACCACGGCGGCCGATCGCCTGATCTCGCCGCCGGTGGCAAGCTGCTGGCGGACAACCGGCAGCAGCCATTTCGGGATCCGGTCTGAGCTCTGGGCGCAGAGCCGGGCGATGGTGTCGCGGATGTTTGCGTTGCAGAAGCGCGCGATTAGCGTGTGCTTGTAGCTGTCAAGGTCGACTCCGGGCACGGGCGCCAGGGTCGGAGCGGCCTCGACGTTCATGTAGCCGAGCAGAAATGCCTTGAACAGCGGGTCCTGGGCGGCCTCGTGCACCAGCCGGTAACCGCACAGATAGCCGAAGTAGCACATGGCCTGGTGGCTCGCGTTCAACAGCCGCAGCTTCATCAGCTCATACGGCGCAACGTCGGCCACGAGCTGAACCCCGGCTTCCTCATACGGCGGTCGCGTGCCGGCGAAGCTGTCTTCAAGGACCCACTGAGTGAAGGGCTCGCAGAAGACCGGCCACCGGTCATCGATCCCGAATCGGTCCCGGATCTCGGCCCGGTCCGCGTCGGTGGTCACCGGCGTGATGCGGTCAACCATCGAGTCGGGAAACCGCACCTCGCGCTCGACCCACTCGCTTAGGTCGGGCTCCCGCAGCCGGGCAAATGCGGTGAACACGCGCCGAGCCAGGTGGCCGTTACCCTGCAGGTTGTCGCAGGACATGATCGTGAAGGGCGCGAGGCCGCGCTTACGGCGGCGCCGCAGGGCCTCGGTGATCAAGCCGAACGTGGTGCGCGGTTCCGCATCGGGCTCGAGATCGTGGATCACCTCGGGGTTTCCGGCGTCGAACTCCCCGGTCACGTCACTGATGTTGTAACCGCCCTCGGTGATCGTCAGCGAGACGATGCGGGTCGACTCGCTGGTCATCCTCGCAATGACCGCCTCGGGATCGTCGGGCGCGAACAGGTACTCCACGATCGATCCGATCACCCGGGGCTCGTACGTCCCGTCGCTGTGCTTGAGCACTAGCGTGTACAGGCCGTCCTGAGCGTCAAGGGCATGCTGCATGCGGCGGTCCGCCGCCATGACTCCGACTCCGCAGATGCCCCAGTGCAGCGGCGCGCCGTCGTTCATCATGCGGTCGTGGTACATCGCCTGGTGGGCCCGATGGAAGCCGCCTACCCCGAAGTGGACCACGCCTGGCGTGACGCGGTCGCGGTCGTAGGCTGGCGCCGGCAGCCGGTCGCGCCAGAACGCGAGCGTCCGCGCGTTCAGGGGCTTCGGCTCACCCGGCAAGGTCAGGCCTCTGCCTCCGCAGGAACCGATCCGGTTGGTTCGGCTGGAGCCTCCCGTCCGCCAGGCCACTTCTTCAGCTCGACCTGGGGGATAAGCCAGGTGGCGAGGAAAGCGAGCGCAGCGATCGGGACGGCCACGAGGAACACGGTCTGGATGGACTCGGCATACCCCGCCACGAATCCGTGGTAGACGGCGGCGGGCAGGCGGGCGAGCAGCGCGGGAGTTGCGTCCGCAGCGGAGAAACCTGGCGGGATCGTGGCGCCGTGCAAGTGCCGGGCAAGGTTGCCGGTGAGCACGTTGGAGAAGATCGCACCGAAGATCGCGGTGCCGAACGAGCCGCCGATCGAGCGGAAGAACGTCGCCGCCGAGGTCGCGACCCCCAGCTCGCTGTGCGGAACGGCGTTCTGCACGATGATCACGAGCACCTGCATAACGCCGCCGATGCCCAGGCCAAGCACGAGCATGTACGCCGAGTCAAGGACGGCCGATGTGCTAACGCCCATCAGCGACAACAGGTACATGCCCAGGGTCATCAGCGCCGATCCGGCGATGGGGAAGATCCGGTACCTGCCGGTCCTCGAGATGATCTGCCCGGAACCGATGGACATGAGCAGCAGCCCGGCCATCAGCGGCAGCAGCTGGACGCCGGACAGGGTCGGCGAGATGCCCTTGACGACCTGGAAGAAAGCGGGCAGGTAGGTGATGGCGCCGAACATCGCGAAGCCGACGATGAAGCCGACCAGGCTGGTCACCGAGAATGCTCGCTGCCGGAACAGGTGCAAGGGCAGCACTGGCTCGGCCGCGCGGCGCTCGACGACCACGAACACGCCGGCTGCCGCGACACCACAGCAGCCCAGGATCCAGATGGGCGCCGAGCCCCACGCATAGGTCGTGCCGCCCAGGCTCGTCATCAGGATGAAGGAGGTGGCAGCTGTGGCGAGTACCGCGGTGCCGACGTAGTCGATGACGTGGTGCACTCGCCCAAGCCGGCCCGGTACCTGGATGGCGACGACGATCAGCGCGATGATCCCGATCGGCACGTTGATGTAGAAGATCCAGCGCCAGGTCAAGTTGTCGACGAACACCCCGCCGAGCAGCGGTCCGACGATGCTCGCCACGCCGAACACCGCCCCGAACAGGCCGACATAGCGGCCACGGTCTCGTGGGGAAACGATGTCTCCGACGATGGCCTGCGCGCCGACCATGAGCCCGCCACTGCCTAGGCCCTGGACCGCGCGGAAGGCAATGAGCTCGATCATCGAGTGGCTGATCCCGGCAAAGACTGATCCGGCCAGGAAGATCACGATGGCCGCCTGAAAGAAGATCTTCCTGCCGTACTGGTCCCCGAGCTTGCCCCACAGCGGGGTCGATACGGTGGTGGCGAGCAGGTAGGCCGTGATTACCCAGGCGATGTGCGAGCCGCCCTTAAGGTCGCCGACGATCGTCGGCAGCGCTGTCGAGACAATGGTCTGGTCGAGTGCCGCCAGCAGCATCCCGAGCATCAGCGCGCCGATGATCATGAGGATGGTGCGCTGACTCAGGCCGGGCAGCGCGCCATTACCGTCTGGGCCGGCCTCGCTAGCCCTGCCGTTCCCTGGCATGCCGGCAAATCTACCTGCTTAACCCGCAGCCCTCGGCACCGGCGGCACGACGTGCTGACCTCGGCCGCCCCCTTCCGGCGGCGCCGTCCCGGCCGGGGTTTCCAGCAGTGCTTCCACCCGGTTGAGTGCGCTCTGGAAGCTGGCCTGCAGGTTCGCGAGGGTGCCGATGTTCTGCCCGATGAGCGCGGTCTGGTAGGCGGCTTCCACGGTGAGCCAGGTATTGGTCAGGTTCACCTGCTGCTTGCAGGTGACATCGGCAGCGGCAGTGGCAGTCTCGGCTGCCGTCGGGTTCTTTGGCCAGTTATGACCGGCTGCCTGCTGCGGGCTGCCGTAGTGATAGCCCCGGCGGGCCATGCACCGCGACCACGCCGCATTGACGGCCACGACTCGCGGATCGGTCTGCGTCCACATGCTCGCCTGCTGGGCGATAGCCGGGACCGGGTCGCCGAGCTGGCTACTACCAGGGCGGTAGATCTCGTTGTTCGCGACGTTCAGGCAGCCCGGCTCCCGGACCGGTCCGATGCTGACGCCGGGTGCGAAGCCGAGCAGCGCCACCGCCAGGGCCGCATGCTGCTTGAGGTCGTTGAAAGAACTGAATCCGCCCAGGAACACCCCGTCCTGCGGCGGGCTGCTGGTAGCTGGGGGCTGACCATAACCATAGGTCCTTGCATCACTCAGGCTAATGGTCAGCCAGTTCGCCCTCCCGTAAGGGCCGTTGAACCCGTACTCGATGCCCTGCAGAAGCGCTTGCTCCTGCGATGGCGTGGCTTGGCTGGTGTAGGCAAACCCTCTGGCCGCCATGCATTTCTGCGTCAGGAGTACCTGCGCTTCCGCCAGCACTGTCTGCTGCAGCCCGGACACGTCCGCGTAGGAATTCAGGGGCAGGCTGATGCTCTGGCCGGAGGCTTCTGAAGGTATTGCCGGCACGGTTATCTTCGGCCGGCCGTTAAACCCGGCCGCTGCCGGCACTGCCAGGAAGCCGCCGCCTGGACCGGGAACGACAACGAAACGGCCGTGAGCGAACGGCCCCGGCTGAACCCGTCCGTGATGCCCGGACGCGCCCGCTGACGAGCATGCCGCCAGCAAGCAGGCGCTCAGCAGGCAGGCGGCGATCTGCCTGCCGCGGCTGACCTGGCAGCGGATGCGGGGCCGGTCAGCGGCGCAGCGCATCGGCGGGCTCGATGGCACTGGCGCGCAGGGACGGGTACAGCCCGGACAGCAGCCCGATTACCGCGCCGGCCGCGGGAGCGGCGAAGACAATGCGCGGGTCGAGCAGCGCAGTCCAGTGCTGCGAGATCGTTACGGCGATCGCGACCAGCACACCGAGACAGGCGCCGACCAGGCCCCCGACCAGGCCGAGCGCAGTGGACTCGGCAAGGAACTGGATGGCGATGTGCCGCGGCCTGGCGCCGAGCGCCCGGCGCAGGCCGATCTCGCTGGACCGCTCGAGCACCGCTACCAGCGTCGTGTTCGCGATTCCGATCGCGCCGATGATCAGCGCGACCCCGGCGAGCGCCAGGAACACCGTGTTGAGGCTTGCTGTCACCGACTTCTTGAGCTGGGCCGGAT
>Ga0335075_10001557_pt1 | contig 37660 bp, 29 predicted proteins | sample Lox_Sample_24_FD_206723 | JGI IMG/M metagenome (GOLD analysis project Ga0335075, IMG submission 206723) | Soil microbial communities from Loxahatchee National Wildlife Refuge, Florida, United States - Lox_Sample_2.4 | ecosystem: Environmental > Terrestrial > Soil > Wetlands | place: USA... | reverse complement strand
CCGTCGCTGCACAGCAAGATCCAGTCTCCGCGCCGCAACGGCAGCTCGGTCGTGCCCGGTACCGGCTCGCCGGCACCGAGCACATTGGTCACCTCGTTGCGCTGGGGGTGGCCTCGGATCTGGGTCTCGCTCAATCCAGCGAGATCGCGCAATTCCTCCACCACGGAATGATCCCGGGTGAGGCGACTGATTTCCCGATCGCGCCACAGATAAGCGCGGCTATCCCCGACCCATACGATCTGCGCCGTCCTTCGCTCGATGTGCGCGGCGACGACGGTCGACGCCATCCCCTTGAGGTGCTCGTCCTGCTCGGCGGCGTGCAGGATCGCGGCATGGGCGCGCAGTACCGCGGCCGGCAGGTCGAGGCTCGCGGCCGCCTCCAGGAGCGACCGCTTTACGATGCCGCTCGCCACCTGGCCGCCGCTATGTCCGCCGAGACCGTCGGCCACGAAGGCGAGCGAGCGCACCTCCTCCCAGCCGATGCTGTCCTGATTCTCACCGGCGCGATGGCCGGTGTCGGTGAGTCCGGCGATGATGGTCATGGGGTCAAAATTGTGCTTGCGTGCGCTTGACGACCTCGGCGAATTGCGGGGCATTGAAATCCGATCCGGTGCCCAGGGCGTCGAACAGGGATTTGAACGCGTCCTTGCGCCGCTCATAGTCTCCCAGGGCATAACTCAGGGTCTGTACGCCGAGCACCACTTGTTCCGCGGTTCCGTAATCGCAGGCCCGGTCATCACCCCCGTAACGCAGCATCGTCTTGCGCACCTTGATGATGTCGGCGCTCGAGTAGCTGCGCTTCGTCCAGCTCTCGAGCCCGTGCAGCTGATCGAGCAGCTTCTGCGCGGCGGCCCTCGTGCCCGGGGCATCGGTCCCCCCTGCCCGCACCAGCGCATCGGTACCGCCCGCGAGCTGCGACAGCGCATCCGGCGTACCGAGCGCCTCCAGCAGCGCCTGCAGCATGAGGAGCGATTGCCTCTGCAGGCGCAGCGTCCCCGGCTTCACGCCGGCTCCGGCGTGCGCCTGCGACCAGCGCATCTTCTCCTTCGGGTGATGGCAGGCATTGCAATCATAGAACGACAGCTCGGGGACGATGGCCCCGGGGGTCACGAACAACGGCGTCTGCAGCAAAGTGAGATAGCGCTCGGCACTTTCCAGCTGGCCGGTGACCCAGAGGTTCATGACATCGATCTTGCCCTTGCGCGACACGTAGTAGTCGGTGACCTTGAAGTGGGCGGGTTGATCGACGGTGAACGTGCCCAGCTCGAAGTACAGTCGCGGGTGGCCCGCCCCCATGATCATGTGGGTCGCGAACTTGTCGCGCGTCCCCAGATGACAGGATAGACATAGCTGCGCGCGCTTCAGCGGCTGCTCGCTCGGATACAGCCCGAGGGCGACGTTGCCGGCGTGGGTGGCGCCTTTCTGTGCGTGCGCCTCGATCCACTTCTCCGAGCCGCCATGGCAGACTTCGCACGTGACGCCGTCGCGCACCTGAAATTTCGGGCCCTGCAGTGTCTTCGGGACGTTGTCCGCGTGGCAGTTGAGGCAGATATCTTGCTGGGCATTCGGCAGGCCGAGCTTGGCGGCGATCTGCCGTGATTGCGCCGACTCGAGCGCGTGGTACGCCTGCGCGTGCCGATCCTCGTTGAACCAGGTGCGGTACTCGTTGAGCGGCACGTGCCCCGGCGGCTGCGGGGCGGTCTTGCCGTGGCAGACGCTCGAGGCGCAGGAGGCCACGCCCAGATGCTTGTAGGCGGCCGAAGGAGTCTGAGCGGTGACGGCCCCTGCCGGCGCCAGCGCCGCGACGAGGATCAAGGGGCTCGACCAGCGCAGGGGGCTCATGGAAGTCCGGCCTGCCGCCGGGCCCCGGCAGACGGCGCGGGCCCCGCTGGCGGGGCGGCCGCCGCGGCGGATGGGGCGGTCCCGGCCGTTCGCGTGGCCGCTTGAGCGGCTGCATCCGTCGTGAACCAGGGATTGCCTTTCGCATCCAGATACAGCCGGTGAACCTCATCCTGCGTCAGCGGCTTCGCACCGCGCCGGCCGATGACCGCGATCTGCCCTCCGGTCTCATCGACGGCCCGGTCGCGGTCCAGGCCCTTCGACAGGCTGAGGGCGGGCTTGCCGGTCGCGTAATGCGCGATCAGCTGCGGGCGCGGCTCGGGGCTGAAGCCGTAGAACTTCGGCTGCGACTCGGGCGATATGAGCTGAATGACCTTGAGCCCGCCGCCGCCGTCCGCGACGTAGGCAAAGAGCGACGCATTGGTCGAGCCGACGACCACGTCGCGGCTGTCCTTGAGCTGTCCGCCGGCATTGAAGCGCATGAATTCGCGCATCGCCTCCGGCCGTTCCACGTCCGCGATCACCAGGCCTTCGGCGCCGGCGGCCACGTACGCATAGGTGCGCGCGACATACACGCGGTGCGCGTCCTTGATGGGAACGAGATCGTGCGGCACGAGCTTCGGCGTCTCGACATGCGTCACGTCGATGACTTCGAGCCCGGCGGCATCGGTGACGAACAGGTAGCGGAACTGCAGCGCCGATGACTGCGCGCCTTGCAGGGGCAGCTGGGCGATGACGCGCGGCTTGAGCGGATCCTCGACGCCCACGATCACGAGACCGCGCGGCGTCACGATGTAGAGATTGGTGCCGCCGATGGTGATGTGGCGGGCGCCGTCGAGCACCCCGTTCGGATTCCAGGTCAGGGCGCGCCTCAGAAAATTGTTGCGCGGCTCCCCGTCCTGCAGCGTATCGACGTTGGTGAGGATGAGGCCCTCGCGCGCATCGGTGATGTAAGCGTAATGATAAAGCGGCAGGAACGAGGACTCCTGATTGGCTTTGCGCATCTTCTCGCCGAGATTGCGCGCCAGGTTGATGGGCTGATTGGTGGGCAGCGCCACGCATGTGGCATCGCGCGAGCCGATGTGCGTGTCCTGGCCGAGGGGACTGAACGGCGCCGTGATGAGGCGCTCGGAGACGCCCTTGTTGCCGATGCTCGCCACGTCATAGACGCGCATGCCGCGCGAGCCTTCGGCCACGTACAGGTACTCGCCGCGCAGCTGCAGGCATTGCGCGATCCCGCTGTCGTGGCTGGCGGCATGCTCGAGCTCCTGCCCCGCGCGTTGATGCTTCGCATAATCGTCCGGATAAGCGTAGCGCTGCAGATAGCTGCCGATCACCGCCTGCGGCTCCTCCCATTCGGTGACCGTCACCGCATTGATCTCGCCCTGCCCGCCCACATAGGCGTTGTAGCCGATGAAATTGACGAAGTTGGTTCCGTACATCAGCAGCTGCGCCATGATGGCGTTGTTGTCGTTTTGCTGCGAGAGGTGGCAGTCCGAGCAGGTCTTGGTCTCCACCTTGCGCTCGGTGTGCGGATAGTGCGGATTGAAGGCCTGGGAGCTGAAGCCGCTTGCGGAGACCGGCGGCTGCTGCACGTAGATATGCTCGCGGTTGGCGTTGGTCGAGGACAGCACCAGCGCCGAGCTCGAACGATAGGGTGCGATCTTGCCGCCCGCCGCGGTCTCGCGATGCCCGATCAGGAACATGTCATTGCGCGCCACCTGCGGATTGTAGGTGGCGTAGTTGCGCGTCTCGCCGCCTTCGTACAGATGCCGCGCCGTCTTCCAGTTGGCCTCGATCGGCAGGTGGCAGCCGGCGCAGCCGGTGGTCCAGGAGGTGTGGCAGGTGTAGCACTCCATCTTGTCGTCGCCGTGCGCGAGCTGGCCTGGCGCGCCCGTCTTGCCCCAGGCAAGCGTCCCGGTGTCCAGGCCCATGAGCTTGGCGCGTGCCGCCTTGATGTTGAAGGCGGGATTGCCCGGCGTCACGCTGTCCTTGACCAGACTCATCTTCCATTCGAGCTTCGGATCGACCATCGAGCGCTGATACAGGGCCCCGTCGATCCACTCGAACTGCAGCCGCCCATCCGGGGTGCGCAGGCTCGCGAGATCGGCGCCCCCGCCGAGCGCGGCCGGACCCGAGGTGTACAGATTGGGGTACGCATCGACCGTGCCATGGCAGTCCTTGCAGCCGATCTCGATGGCGGCCGCGACTTCGCCGTAGATATGGCCGTTGCCGTGATTGTCCTGTGAGAAGTGGCAGTCGACGCACTGCATCCCCGCATCGACGTGCGCGGAGGCCATGTGTACCGCCTTCTGGAACTTCTGTGGGTCGTCATCCGCGACGGGATTGCCCTTGGCGTCGAGCAGCGTGCCGTGCCGGTCGCGCTTGAATACCGCGCGGAAATTCCAGCCGTGCCCGTGATAGTCGGCGAACTGCGTGTCCTTGAGAGTGGCGTTGAGCTTGTAGACGTTCCTGAGGAACACCGGATCCGCCCAGTTGCCGCGCGGCGCAGCGCCTTCGGGGTTGCGATCGAGCACCGCGCGGGTCTCGGCGATCGAGGGGTGGCGCTGCTGCTTCGGCCACATGCTCGGCGCATCGGACTCGTAGTCCCACATGGTGTAGCCGTAGAAGGTGTTCATGAACATGTTCGGCTGGTGCATGTGGCACACCATGCACTGACTCGAGGGTATGGCGCGGGTGAAGGCATGCTGCAGCGGGTGCGCGGCGAGGGACTTGTCGATGGTCGGGTCCACGGTCTGCGACAGGCCATCGTGACCGAAGGCGGCGTAGATGCTCGAGTGCTTCGGATCGACGTCGTTCGCGTAGATCACGTGGCACGAGGCACAGCCCGATTGGCGGTAGTCGCCGGGCTGATCGTTCGTGCCCAGAAACCACAGGTGCGGATCGTTGAGGCGCGTCTTGGTGAGGTTGAGCACCGGGATGGCGATGCGCGCGCCGGTGCCGGGACCGCGATTGGACTGGCGGAAGTCCGGGCGCCCCGGCTCCTCGATGCGCTCGAGCTCGCCCTTCGCATCGGGGATCCCGGTCTCGGCGAACAGATTGTTGATGTTGCGCCCGCCGCGCTCGAAGATGCGGAATACGTCGGCGGGCTTGACGGTTTCCCAGGCGGGCAGCGGGTACAGCTCGGGCAGGATGTTCGCATCGAACGCGACCTGCGGATCGGCGATGCGCGGTCCCTTGATCATGGTACCGACCCCGTTGCGGTCGTACGATTCGCCGAGGATGTAATTCTTGAAGTCGAGAATGCCGTTGTTGTAGGCGGCGCCGCCCCAGAACATGGCGTTGGTCGCGTGCAGGCTGCGCACCGAGGCCTCGATGATCTCGAGATGGCAGGCGCCGCACGCCTCTCGCACGATGCGATAGTCCGAAGGGTTCATGAAGCGCACGAACTCGGGACTCTCCTTGTTGAGCAGCGTGTAAGTGCGCTCGGGCTTGGCCGAGGACGGATAGTTCCACGCCTTCGGATAGCGCGGCAGCACGTGCGCGGCGTCCATGGCCTGCCGGTACTGCGGCGAGCTGCGCGCCACACCCGGGGCTATCGACACCGTCGCGTTGCCGCCGTGGCAGTCGGCGCAGCCGAGCTTCACCGCCGGGTTGGCATGCATGGTGGCCTGATCCGACTGCAGGTGGCAGGAGCGGCAGCCGGCGCTCTTGGCATCCGCCGCCTCCTGGCTCTGGCTCGCGGGTGAAGGCGGCGCGACCGCGAGGCACCGCATCCCGAGCAGGGCCGCGAGCAGCCCCAGCCGGGCGGCTCGGCGCACTCGGCGCGACGGGGCGCTGGCGGTAAGCAGGAGCCGGAGTTGCTGTGGCATGGGGGTCACCGCACGGCTAGTAGGCGAACACCGCATTCAACAGGGCGTAATACGGGTCGGTCTTCGGGAACAGCGCATCGTAGCCGCGCGCGCTGATGAGTCGCGCGTACGAGGCGCGCAGCACGATGTTCTGCGACATCAAGGGCCGGTAGATGAGCGAGGCCGAGGCGTCCTCGCCGATATGCCTGGGGACGCCGCCCTGGCTGCGGGCCACATCGATGACCTCGGTATCGACGAACGACAGATCGTTGAGATTGACGGCGAGCCTGAGCTGCGGCAGCAGGTCGAGGTCCGCGCCGAGTCCGGCGAGCACCGTGCCGGGATTGGCGAAATTCGACTGGCCCTCGTCCTTCGAGGAGCGCAGGTCGTTGAGCACGCCGTTCGGCCCCGAGATGGTCACGCCGCCGCCGCCCACCAGCGGCACCGCCTGGCTGATCCAGTAGCTCGTGTCGCCGCCCGCGAATTGCGGGTTCTCGAGAATGGCATCGAAGCCGGTCTCGCGGCGGCCGAACGGATTGCGATCGCCGCTCGCGTACAAGAGCGAGAGGCGCGCCCGGATCCAATCGAAGTCGCGCGAGAACTCGAGCGCGCCGAAGAAGGCGCTGATGTCCTCGCGGGGGAGAACGAAGGTTCCCGGGGTATCGTGACCGAAGGCATAGTAGAAGGAAGCGGTCAGGTTGTACGGGCCGAAATGCCCATCGCCGTTGTACCCGAGGTAGACCACGTCGTAGTCGCGGCCGATCTCCACTCCGAGGGGCGCGGGACGCACCAGAAAGCCGTTCTTGTCGTAGTACATCTCGTCGCCCTCGCGGTTGCGGTTGTAGACCACCGTCACCTGCGAGGTGAAGCCCGACACCGGCAGGTCCTGCCGGTAGAGGTTCGCGACCACCACGTAATCGTTGCGCAGCGGCTGCCCCAGATCGTTGAGGCCGCTGTTCGTGTCCTTCTCGATGCGGCGAAAGACCGCGAGATTGTACTGATAGACGTTGTTGTCGCGCGTGCCGAACAGGCGCGCGCCGAGCTGATTGTCCTGGAACAGAAAGCCGCGAAAATCGGTCGAGAACGGCTGGATGCCGACCCGCAGGCTGTCGAAATCGTAGCGCTCGGACACATTGCGCAGATGCTTCTCGGCGAACGCCGCCTGGATGCCGACGAAGTCGTCCGAGCGCGTCTCTCCGGCATTGGGATTGACGTTGATCTGCCCGAGCTCGCTCACATCGGTGTAGTTGTAGTTGAACACCGGCGCGAAGCGAAACTGCCAGTCCGGCGGCTTGAAGACGGTGTCGCCCTCGAAGAAGGTGAACTCAGCGCCGATGGTTTGCGAGAAAGCCCGCTGCCTGCCGCTGCCGAAGACATCGAGCTCGCCCGCATTCGCGACCGAGGCGACGCCCACCGGCGAGGCGACGTTGCGCCACTGATAGGAGGAGTCGGAGAACAGTCCCAGATTGAAGAACCAATCCCCGCCGATGGGCTTGTCCGCCTTGAGCACGTTGCGGTCATACGGATCGAACAGGTTCTGCGCATAGCCGAGCCCATCGACGATGCGCCAGCGGTCGGGCACCGGCACGGCATCCACGTAATCGGCGATGCCGGGGCGCGGCACCGCAGAGGCGGCGGGCGGCGGCCCGCGCTCGCGCAGGCTCGGGCCCGAGGGCGCGCCCGCGGCGGATTGCGGCGCCTGGGGTCCTGCCGGCGCGCTCGCGCCGGCCACCGGACAGGGCACTTGCACCGCCCCTGGGAGCTGGCGCTTGACGATGCGGCCGTAGCGGTCCTTGTAGCAGGTCTCGGGCTCTTCGGCGCGCGCGCCGTGCAGTCCACCGGCCATCCAGGTCGCGAACAGCGCCAGGCACGTGGCGCGCTGCGCGCGGCGCGGCTGCTGATCAGAAGCCGGAACAGACATCTTCTGCATCGCTGTTGATGAACGGCGACTGCGGACACTGCACGTACACGAGCCGCGTGCCCTTCGGCGTCAAGGTGTCCGAGCGGCGCCCGGCGGGCGCCTCCTGGATCGAGCCGCTCAGCGCCACGCTGGCGCGCTCCAGGCCGAGGAAGGAAATCATGTCGTCTTGATCCACCCCATCCCCCGAAACCCCGATGGCGCCGACCAAGGTCGAGCCGCGATAGATCGGCTCGCTGCCGGGAAAGATCTGCAGGCCGTTGGCGAGGCGCGGCACTTGCGCAGCGGGCAGGGTCTGCGCCGCCGCCAGGCTCGGCGCAAGAGCCACGCCGGCGCACCCCGGCGACACATCCGGAACGGCCGCGCCCGCGACGAACAGCACGTGCTGCAGGATGGCGTTGATGGACAGATCGAGCTGCAGGCCGTCGGAAAAAATGCTCCATTGACCCGCGGGCTTGCTGAGCGGCCCGTTCGGCGCGCCGTCGATGCCGTCGGGAAAATAGGGCCGCGACAGGTTGCCGATGGACCGATCGGACCAGGCGATCACACCGTCCGCGAGCGCCGTCGGGTCGGGCAGGAACGATTGCAGCGCCGCCGGGTACTGCGCGAGCGGCACCGGCGTCAACGCCGCCCCCGAGCCCGGGGTCGCCAGGTACTGCGCGTCGGGCAAGCTGCCCAGGAACGAAGCGGCGCTCGCCGAGCTGAACAGCACCACGGTGCGCGCCTTCTGCAGCGACACGTCGGCGCCGAAGATCGGCGCATCGCGCGTGCGCACCATGCCGAGGGGCACCCCGCGCGTGTCGACCACCGAAATGGTCACGCTCGCCGTGAGCCCCGCCGGGACGCGGATCTGCGCACGCGTCTCGCTCACCACCCCGAGCGCGGAGCTGAGCAGCTGCAGCACCTCGCGCTGCGTCAACAGCCCGTCGGTGCCGGCGATCGGCGGAAACCGCGGGGTGTTCGTGTCATCGACGAATATGTAGGCATCGAGGCTCGCCGGAAAGGTTTGTCCATTGTCGGCCCGGATGCCGGACTGCGGCTGACCGAAGGCGACTCCCGCATGCACTTGACCGTCGCTATAGCCCGGCACGGCGATGAAGCCCTCACCGCTCGCGGGCGCGCCGGCGGGCTGCAGTGATGCGGGCGATGCGTCGGCGGGATTGCTGAGCAAATCGCTCTCCTCGACGTCGCTGAAGCGCAGCGTCACCCCGTTGACCGTGATCTGATCGGCGCGCCGATCGAGCGGCGCCGCATAGTTGTAGGTGGCGGCGTAGGCGATGGCCTCGTCGGCGCCGACGACGATGTCGTCGATGTTCTTGTCGAGGCTGTAGACACCGTCGGCAAGCACGCCCACCCCGCCGACCACGGTGCCGCCCTTGTACAGGGGAAAGCCGCCGGGATCGGCCGCGAGTCCGAGCGGTGAGGGCTGCGGACCGGCCGCGGCGGCCGCGCCGCTACTGCGCAGCAGGAAGTCCGAGCAGGCGAGCTGGCTGAACTGCACGCCGAACAAAGGTCCCGAGGGCTGGTTCGCGACGCCGGGATTGAAATGATCCTGGATGATTTGACTGGCGGTGCGCGTGGAGAAGGCGTTGCCCTCGGACGAGAGATAGGCCCCGGTAATGGCCTTGGCGATCGCCGCCTCCTGGTCGATATTCAAGCTCGCCAGAGCCGGCGGGCTCGGCAGCCTGATGCCCTCGAGACCGCTCGTGAGCAGCGCCTGCCCGGCGGCGTTGAACTGCGTGCCGATGACGACCGTATGCGCACTCGCCGGCCCCATGCGATACACGGCGAGCACGTTGCCGACGCGATCCACCACCGCGATGGTCGCCTCGGCGTTGCGTGCAGTCGCCTCCGCGACTCCCTGCGCGATGATCTGCTCGACGTCGGCGACCGTGAGAAACGTCGTGGCGTTCGCGCATTGACCGGTGCATTGCGCGCCGGCGGGCGCGACGCTCGTGCCCGCCGAGCTCTGGGCGGGGCCGCCACTCGAGCACGCGGCCGTCATCACGCCCACGGTGATGAGGGTGAAGCATCCCTTGCAGAAATTCATTGTAATTGTGCCCCGCGGCTGGCCTCCATTATGGGCATAGGGTGATAGGTGTGGCAACTGACACATTGCACCGCCACCTTGTCGAGCGCCGGCCGGTCGCTGTGGCATTCGAGGCATTTGCCGATGTCGGGGATCATGACGGTCGAGCTCTGCTTCGATTCCTTGGCCTTGTGGCAGGACAGGCAGGCGGCATCGCCCGTCAGATCCCTCTGCACCAGGTGATCCCTGTGGCGAAAATGTGTGGCCGGGAAATAGTCGTAGGTGAGCCGCACCGGCAGCACCTGGAAGCGGTTGTGGATGTCGCTCGCCCCGGTATCGTTGATCTCGTGGCAGCTCACGCAGCCGCTCCCCTTGGGTGCGAACTGATGCTCGATCTCGGCCGCGGCCCGCTTGCCGGCGCACACGTAGGAGGGGCCGGTGCACGGCGCGGCGACGGGCTCTTGCGGCTGCTCGCGTTCGGGCAAACGCAGCGCGAGCTCGCGGCGCTTCGGCACGAGGGTCGGATCGCCGCTTGCGGCACGCGCAAAAAAGTCCTCGATCACGAACATCGCCTCGCACGGCTTGCCATGCGGCAGCTCCGGTGCGCGGGCATCGAAGCTGAGCTGGTGGCAGCCGCCCGTGGCGCAGCTGCGCGCCATGCTCACCGGCACGAAGTGCTCGCCATCGGGCTCGGCCGTGTGGCAGTCCGCGCAGCCGAGCACGGGAGTGACCTGGGCGGGGTCCAGGTGCTGCGCATGAGAGAACTTCAAGTTCGATTGCTCGCGGGCGCTCTTCACCGGCTCGCGGCTCGGCACCCAGCCCGCCAGCGAGGCGCGCAGCTCGGCATCCGACGCCGCGCACTGGTCCGCCGCGGATGCACCCTCCCCGGCAGCGCCCGCAGGCGGCTTGAGCAGCGTCACCGCAAAGGCCGGATGCGCACCCCCGGCGGCGAAGCGCGCCACCGCCGCGAGCTTGATCGAGCCGAAGCGCGCATGCTGGTCCTGATGGCAGGCGACGCACAGCGAGTCATTGCGCACGGCCATGAGGGAGGCACCCCCGTCGTGGTCCAGATGGCACTGGGCGCAGCGCGGCGGGGCATCGAGATGGGTCAATTTCAGGTCGCGGGCATCCACGTGATCGAGCACGCTCTTGTGGCATTGCTTGCAGGCCGGGTCCTGGATGTGCACGAACAGTTGCTCGTGGCAGGCGTTGCAGGCCCTGCCTGCGATGTCCTTGTGGGCGGGGATCGCTCTGGCGGCGATCACGTGCTGGTGGGCCGGAATCAAGGGACCCGGGGACCACAGGCTGTCATCCGGCACACCGGCCGGGGTCGCCGCACCGTGCCGGTGCAGCGATATCATCGCGAGGGGAATCAGCAGCGCGGCAAGCAGCGTCAGCGTTCCGAGCAGCCACGCGCCGCCCCGCTTCGAGAGCCAGGTCTGTGCGAGATCGGTGCGAAAGGCGCGCTCGAACTCGCTGGCGTCGAGCGCGGCGCTGAGCTGCACCTCGATTGCGACGTCGAAACCCGCGGGAGGCGCGATGAGCCGCAGGCGGTGCCCGCCGAGCTCGATGCGATCGCCCAGGGCGAGCGCCGCGGAGGATACCTCGCGATCGTTCACCCGCACACGCCGTCCGCGCGAGCAGATGATCTTGAAGCCGGAGCGCTGCGCGCCGATCTGCGCATGCCTGCCCGCCACCTCGCGTCCGAGCAGCTGGATGGTGCGGTCGGCGGCGCTGCCGAGCGTGACGACATCGACCTCGGCCTCGGCATCCTGCGCCTCGGGGATGCCGTCCGGTCCTGCTCGAATCTGGCGGATCAGAACGTTCATCGCGCTACCAGTAAAGAAACGTGGCCAGGATGTGCGCGATGAGCGCGGCAATGAGCGCGATCGTGAGAGGGATGTGAAAGTACAGCCACGCCTTGAGCCACGCGTGCAGGCGGATGTCGCGCCGGATACGCCGCAGCACCGCCTGGCGGCGGCACAGGATGAGCACCAGCGCCTCGAGGTTTGCCGTCTCGATGCGCTTGTCGGCGCGCGTCACTCGATTCGACACGTAATCGATCACGGCCTGCTGATCGGCGTTCGACCTGAGCGGGCTGGCGCCGGGGCCCGCATCGGCCTGATCGAGCGACACGCGCGAGCGATCGCGGCCGAGAAGCTGATCGAGCACGCCGCCGCCGAGCGCCGTGCGCTCGATGCTGGTCTTCACGGCGGTATCGATCGAGGCGTTGCAGCGCCGCGCGATGTCCCGCCCTTCTTGATCGAGCGCATAGAGCTCGGCAAACAGCTGCGAACGCGGGCCGCCGGCGCGATTCGCCGATAGCTGCCGCGGGAAGCTCAGGTAGGTGTACAGGCCGAGGATTCCCGTGAGCACCACGGCACAGGTGAGCGCATACGCGAGCGTGTGCACGTTCCAGCCGAACCGGCCCGCGCAATGCAGGGTTGCGATGGCGACCAGCGCGAGCCCCAGATAGACATGCGCCGAGGTCCAGCCGGCGACGCTTCCCGAGGTCGAGGCGTAGCTGCGCTTGCGGATCCCGAGCCACGCGAGCCACAGGATGATGAGCGCGCCGAGCGTGCCGAGCGTGTAGCCCTGCCAGGTGCCGCCGCCGGCCGGACGCAGCCCGCCCTGTGTCGCATAGAGCGCGACGCTCGCGGCAAGCAGGCCGAGCGCCACCCACAGATAGCGGGCATTGCGATAGCGCAGTATCCCCTCATGAATCACCCGCGGCGCTCCTCGATCAGGTCGATGAACTGCTCGGGTCCGATCCGGATCGCCGCGCCCGTGGGGCAGGCCTTGACGCATGCCGGACCGCTCTCGACGCCGATACACGCATCGCACTTCATGGCTTTCTTGCCCTTGTCCTTCGCGGCCGGCGTGGGATGGTACTCGAGCTCCTCGCCGGGACCCGGCCCAATGCCGGCGAGCAGCCAAGACAACAGTGAGGGCTTCTTCGGCGCCTCGTATTCCATGCGAATGACCCCGTAGGGGCAGTTCGACTGGCAGTTGCCGCAGCCGATGCAGGTATCGTCCACGAACACCTCGCCCGTGACCGAGCGGCGCAGCGCATTCGGCGGACAGTCCTTCATGCAGTGGGGCTGCTCGCAGTGCCGGCAGGCCGTCGGGATGTGCACGTTCGCGAAAGTCGCCCCCGCCTTGCGGTCGAGCCGCTTGATGCCGCCATGCGTCTCGGCGCATGCCTTCTCGCAGTTGTCGCAGCCGATGCACAGGGCCTCATCGATGATCAGCACATCGGTCGCCTCGCCGAGTCCCTCCCTCATCATGAAGTTCATGAGCGAGCCCGCCTCCGGCCGCACCTGCATGCGGGCGCTGTCCGTGACGCGGTGGCTGACGGCGGTCTGCAGCGCATTGCGCCGCGCCTCGTCCCGCTGCACGAGCTGCAGAAAGCCGGGACGCTTGATCTCGACCAGCTCCGAGGCGACCGTCGCCGTGGCGGTCTCGCGGCGCACCGGGTCGCCCATCAGCGCCATCTCGCCGGCCAGCTGACCGGAGGGGATCTGCGCCACCAGCAGCGGCGGCGCCGCATCGCGCTTGCGCGTGAGCGTCAATCCGCCCGAGCGCACGATGTACAGGCCATCGCCATTCTCGCCCTCGGAGAACACGATCTCGCCCGCCTTGTAGCGGCGTACCTTCAGATCCGCGGCGATGTCCCTCAGCTCGGCGAGCGTGGCGCGCGGCGCGAAGTGGCGCTGCAGCTCGCGCACGATGAAGATCCAGTCGATCCCCTTGCGCACGTCCTCGTTCGAGTTCATGAGCTTGACCATCGTGCGGCGCGGGGTCTCGACCAGAATGCACGCGGCGCCGGCGATCGCGCGCTCGGTGCGCGGCCGGCCCGAGAGCAGGCTCATCTCACCGAAGAACTCCCCCTGATGCAGCTGCGTCGGCACGCCGAGATCCGGCGCCGGCTCGAGCAGCACCTCGCCGCTCACGATGGTGAAGAACGAGGTGCCGAACTCGCCCGGCGAGTAGATGAGCTCGCCCTCGCGCAGCACGTGCGTGGTGCGCGGGCGCTTGCCGGCGGCGGCGTTGCGGGCAGCGAGCGCATCGACCTTGGCCTGCGCCTCCTTGACCTCCGGCTCGCTCGCATAGGCCACGTGGACCTCGCTCTCGATGACCAGCTCACGGAAGGCGAGCGGGTTGAGCGCGCCGAACATCGGTATCTTCTCTTTGAATCGAGCCAGCAGCGCGTCCGGATCGAGGTCGAAGGGCAGGCCGCGCAGCTGCGACTCGAGCAGCGGGAAATCGGCCGGCTTGATGGTGTTGCCCTGAATGAGCTCGACCACGTCGTAGCCCTGATTCATCGCCTGCTTGATGAGCGGGTAGCCGGCGAGCGAGCCGACCACGAAGACCCCCGGCACGTTGCTTTCGTAGCGCGCGCTCAGCTCCGGTATCGCGTCGGGCCGCGCGTTCGGGAAGCGGATGCCGATCGACTCGACGAAGCGGCGCGGCGGATCGGCGCCCAGCCGGGCGATGATGCGATGGCACTCGAAGGACCGCTCGCCCGCGGGCGTGTCGAGCACCACCAGGAACGGCGCCGATGCGCCGGACGCGGATGCGCCGGGTGCCGCCGCGTCGGGGCGCCGCGTGATCTGCTTGACGCGCGACTCGTACAGAGCGTCGAGCCGGCTCTGCGAATCGTTGACGGCGGCGAGCACGTCGGCGAGGTTCTTGTCCTTGGCGCGGCTGAACTCCTTGCCGCGGTTCACGATCCAGACGTCATTCTGCTCGGCGAGCGCGAGCGCGTTCTCGATGGCCGCATCGCCGGCGCCGACCACCAGGATGGTCTCATCGAGGTACTCCTTCGGGTCGTCGAGCTGATACTGAACCGCGCCCAGCTCCTCGCCGGGGACGCCGATCTTGCGCGGATTGCCTTCGAGGCCGATCGCGAGCACGACGCTCTGCGCGCGCAGCTGCTCGCGGGCGGTCTCGATGAGGAAATCCCCGCGCTGCCCGCTGATCTTGCGCACTTCCGCGCCGTAGCGCACGTTCACCCCGAGCCTGGTGAAGTCCTCCAGCCAATTGGCCAGAATCTCCTCGCGCTTGCCCGCCTTGAAGCGCAGATCGCTGCGCAGGTCCAGAAAGCCGGGCTCGGCCATCACGTGCTTGCCCTTCTGGTAGCGCTGGATCGTCTTCGCGTGCGCCGGGGAGCCTTCCAGGAGGAGGTAGGAAGGCGAGGTGCAGTTTCGAGCTCGATCGAGCTCCGCGGCACGGGCGGCCGCGCTGAGTCCGGCCGGACCCGCACCGACGATCACCAGGCCGTATGACTCGAGCAGATCCCCACCCTCCCTGCGGTGTCAAAGGATGCGCTTAAATTCGAGCCCTTTCAACGCATCTTCAGAGCGCCCCCGCGTGACGGGGATCCCAGGCCTTGCGCAGGAAGATCTCCCGCACCAGCGGCTCGAACGCCGCGAGCGGCTCCCAGGGGTAGCTCGGATCGAAGGAGCTCTGATCCCAGCGGGCGCAGAACTCCTGGCACGCCTGGTACCAAGGGTGGCCGCGGTGCTGGTCGCGCCCGTTGCGGTCACCGCCCAGATGGTGAGCGTAATAATAGCTCTGAAAGAGCCCGTGTTGCTCCACGATCCAGGTGACTTCGGGCCGCACGTAGGGACGCAGCATCCCGGCCGCGATCTCGGAGTGATTGTAGGGAGCGAGATCATCTCCGATGTCGTGGATCAGCGCGGCCACGATCAGCTCGCTGTCCGCGCCGTCCCGCTTGGCGCGCGTTGCGGTCTGCAGCGAATGCTCGAGGCGCGTCACGGCATAACCTCCGAGTCCGCCCTGCAGCGCCGTCAGCGCGGACATGATGCGATCCGGCAGCGCCTGCAGGTAGCCACGCTCGTACTGCTCGAGAAGCTCGTAATCCTCGCGCGTACCGTCCTTCATCTGGGTGAACCCGACGATGCGTTTCGATGTGCTCGTGCCGGTCATGATGCCCTCGTGCCGTTATGTCTCATTTAGCGGTCTTGATTCGCGTCCAGGCGCGGGTCCGCAGGCGCTCGGTCGCGGCGCTCACCTCCGCCGACTTGTACAGCCTCGCCTCTATCTCGGGCGTCGGGTAGAGCGTCGGGTCCTCGAGGATGGCCGGATTCACCAGGGGCCGCGAGGCGAGGTTGTCGTTGCCGTAGAAGATGGCGTTGGTCACGGCGGCGATGACGTCGGGACGCAGGATGAAATTCATGAACCGATACGCCGCCTCCCGGTGCGGCGCGCCCACGGGTATCAGGAGCGAGGAGAACGTCTCGTTCGCCCCCTCCTTCGGCACCGTGAAGGCGAGATTCACGTTGACGCCGGCGGCCTTGGCGCGCGCGTGCGAGAGCGCGTAGTCGCTCGACCAGGACATCGCGACGCACAGCTCCTTGTTCGCGAGGCCGTTCAGATACTCCGCGGAGTCGAACGAGCGGATGTACGGCCGCACCTTGAGCAGCAGCTCCTCCGCGGCCTTGAAGTCCGCCCGCTTGGTCGTGTTCGGATCCAGGCCCAGATAGTTGAGCGCCAGCTGGATGACGTCCTCCGGAGAATCCAGGAAGGTGACGCCGCAATCGGCGAACTTGGAGACGATCTCGGGCTTGAACAGCATGTCGAGGCTGTCGACCGGCGCATTCGGCATGCGCGCCCTGACCATGTCCACGTTGTAGGCGAAGCCGTTGATGGAATGAAGATACGGCACGGCGTGCGCGTTGCCCGGGTCATAGGCCCGCTCGATCGCGAGGATCCGCGGATCGAGATTCTTCCAGTTGGGCAGCTTGGATTTGTCCAGGGTCTCGTACACGCCCGCCTTGATCTCGCGGCTGAAGAAATCGTTGGACGCGCTGACGACGTCGTAGCCCGAACCCCCGGCCAGCAGGCGCGCTTCCATGGTCTCCTCGGAATCGTAGACGTCGTAGGTGACCTCGATGCCGGTGAGCTTCTCGAACTGGGCGACGGTGTCCGGACCGATGAAATCGGTCCAGTTGTAGACGAACAGCCGCTTCTCCTGCGCCGCGGCCGCCGTCCCGCGATGGCCGCACGCCGTGCATGAGCCGACCGCGAGCATGCAGGCGATCCAGGCGCGGAAGCGAAGGCTCGACACCGGCGAGCAGCTCAGAGCGCCGCCACGCCCTGGCCGCTCGGCGCGCGCTGCCGGGCGCCCGCCTCCTCCGCGAGCACCTCGTCGAGCGCCCGCTGCAACAGCTCGACCGCCTCGTCGACGTCGGACTCGGCGATCATCAGCGGGGGCATGAAGCGCACCGTGCTCTGCCCGCATGCCAGCAAGATCAGGCCATTGTGATAGGCGCGCGTGATGAGCGCATCGCACAGCTTCTTCGCCGGCGCCTTGCCGGCGGTGATCAGCTCCATGCCGACCATCAATCCCTTGCCGCGCACCTCGCCGATGACGGGATAGCGCGGCGCCATCGCGCGCAGCTTGTCCATGAAGTAATGACCGACCTTGGCGGCATTGGCACGATAATGGTGCTCGATGAGATCGAGCGTGGCGAGCGCCGCCGCACAGCAAATCGGGTTGCCGCCGAAGGTGTTGCCATGCGCCCCGCGGGTCCATTTCTGCATGATGCTGCGCTTCGCGACCACCATCCCGATCGGCAGCCCCGATCCCAGCCCCTTGGCGAGGGTCATGATGTCGGGCTCCACGCCCCAGTGCTCGGCCGCGAACATCTTGCCGGTTCGCCCGACGCCGGTCTGCACTTCATCGAATATCAGGAATATCCCGTGCCGGTCGCACAACTGGCGCAGTCCGGCGAGAAATCCGTCCGGCGGCACGAGGTAGCCGCCCTCGCCCTGGATCGGCTCGACCAGCACCGCTGCCACCTCGCCGGCGGGCACGCTGTGCACGAACAGCTCCTCCTCGATGTAGCGCAGCACCGCCTGCCCCTGGTCGGACCCCGCGAGGAGCGGGCGGTAATTGTTCGGGTAGGGCACGTGCGTGACGCCCGGCATCGTGGGAAAGAAGCCTTTTTGCTGCGTGTACTTGCTCGAGGTGAAGGACAGGGAGCCCATGGTGCGTCCGTGAAAGCCGCCGAGAAACCCGAGGAATCGGCCCCGGCCGCTCACATAGCGCGCCAGCTTGAGCGCCGCCTCCACGCTCTCCGTGCCGGATTGCGCGAAGAAGCTCATCACCGGCTCCTTGATGGGCGCGAGCTGCGCCATGCGCTCCGCCAGCCGCACCTGGCCCTCGTGCCAGTAGTCGGAGGAGATGTGCAGAAAGCGCTCCGCGGCGTCCTTGATCGCCTGAACCACCGCCGGATGGCTGTGGCCGGTGCTGCAAACCGCGATGCCCGCGGCAAAATCGAGGAAGCGATTCCCGTCGACATCCCAGATCTCGGCGCCCTTGCCGTGCGACATCACGAACGGGTAATCGCGCGGATAGGACGGCGATACCACCTGAGCGTCGCGCGCAAGCAACTGCCGAGCTTTCGGGCCGGGCAGGTCGGTCTTGATGTGTTTCATCGCTCGTTTCCCCGCGGGCTCTCCGTTCCATGCACCCAAGTCATGCTTCGAAGCGATTATATGCCCGGACCGCGCGCGCCGCGACGCGCCGGCGGCTCGAGCGCCGATGTGGGCGCTTGCAATTGAGCGTTCCAGACGGCAGGCTCTGGCGGCAACCCCGGGCGCGACACGTGCCCGGTACGACAACGAGGTGGAACAGGGAATGGGCACGGCTAGAAATCATTCTCGGCTCGAGCGCGGCCGGGCGACCGGCTTGCGCGCGGCTCGCTTCATTCACGCGCTGCTCCTCGCCGCCACGGCTCTGGCCGTTGCGCCCGGCCGAGCGGCCACGGCGGCGCCCTACCAGGTCGTGGTATCGAACGAGCGATCGGACGACGTGAGCGTGATCAGCAGCGCCGATTTCTCCGTCATTGCGACCATCCCCGTGGGCAAGCGCCCGCGCGGTATCCATCCGAGCCCCGACGGCAAGCTCGTCTATGTCGCCTTGAGCGGCACGCCGATCGCCGCCCCGCCCCAGCTCGATGCCCATGGCAATCCCATCTTCAAGCGCGGCAGCGACGACGACGACAGCGATACCGAATCCGACAAGTCCGCCGACGGCATCGGCATCGTCGATCTCGCGGCTCGAAGGCTCAAGGGCAAGATCTTCGCCGGATCCGATCCCGAGGAGTTCGCCCTGAGCAAGGACGGCACGCGGCTGTACGTCTCCAACGAGGATACGAAATCGGCGAGCGTGGTCAACATCGCGGAGGCCAAGGTCGAGCACATCATCCCCGTCAGCCAGGAGCCCGAGGGCGTCGCCGTCTCTCCCGACGGCAAGCAGTTCTACGTCACCTGCGAGAGCGGCGGCGATGTCTACGCCATCGAGACGCACGGCTATTCGATCCTCGGGCACTTCCGGGTGGAGCCGCGGCCGCGCAGCGTCGCGTTCCTGCCGAGCGCGGGCGTCGCCTTCGTGCCCTCCGAATCGGTGGGCCTCGTCAACGTCATCGATACCGGCAAGTTCACCGCGCTCAAGGTGATCACGCTGCCGGCGGGCGCGCGTCCCATGAGCGTGAAACTCGGCCGCCACGGCCGCTATCTGTACGTGAGCAACGGCCGCGCCGGGACGGTGTCGGTGATCGACACCCGCGATTACGGCATCGTCGCCAACATTCGAGTCGGAACGCGTCCCTGGGGCATGGCGATCTCGCCGGACGGCAAGCATCTGTTCACCGCCAACGGCCCCTCGGACGACATCTCGGTCATCGATTTGAAGACCAACCAGGAGACGCGGCGGATCAAGGTCGGCAAGAGCCCCTGGTCGCTCGCCGTGGTGGCCGGCGGCTAGCACGCGGCGCGCGCCCGCCCGCCCCCGCGCTCGCGGCGCGCATGCGCCCGGCCGCGCGCTCAGCGGCCGACGACGAACACCTCCTGGGAGGTGATGCTGCGTGTGAATCCTTCCTTGAATGCGCGCGCGCGCAATACCGCGGGCGCAGAGAGCACGACGGGTTTCTGGTAGCGAGGATCGGACGGCCCGGGAACGCTGCCGTCGAGCGTGTAGTGAATGTCCGCCGCCGGCTCCGACTCGCGCAAGGTGATCTCGACCGGACCGTCGAAGGTGCCGCCCGCCGGGCTGATGAGAGGCGGCGCGAGCACCGGACGGCCGGGCATGCTGTCGATCCATTCGCGCAGCAGCGCCACGCCGTTCGGGTCGATGGTCTCGCGGTCGAGCGGCGGCATGCGGATGTCGCCGACGGTGTCGACGCGCATGTAGGCGATCGACCGCCAGATATCGTGCGGCGAGATGATGCGCGGCCGGTCGATGCCCTGATCGAGCAGGACCGGGCCGTTGACGAGCGACTGCTCGGCGAGGGGCGTGTCGTAGCGGGCGTCGAATCCCGCGACGGTGCCGCCCGGTCGATGGCAGGCCGAGCAGTTGGCGTCGAAGTACGAACGGGCGCGATCCTGAAGGCTTCGTGTCGTATCCGCGGAGGCCGCCAGGCGAGGCCACGCCTGTTCGTCGCCGTCATGAAATGCAGGCTCGAACAATCCGAGATCATTCCAGGCGCGAAGCTCGTTCCGTTTGACTCCCGACGGATATACAAAGTCGTGGTTCAATTGCCGTGCCTTGACGCCGAGCACGCCGCTCGAGAGCCGGGTGTGGCAGGTGATGCAGTCCTTGCGGCTCGGGTAGTACCAGGTCTGCTCATGCGTCTCGCCCGCCGCGTTGGTCACCGCCACGCGCTCGGTGAGGCTGCCGGGCAGCAGGTCCGCGTCGCTGAGATCGCTCCTCCATTTGTAGACCACGCCGTACACCGCGCCGCCGCCCTGGACCATCAGCAGCCGCGTCTCCAGGCGCCGCGTGCGCGTCGGATCGCGCGCATCGAGGGGCAGCTCGAAGGTCTTCACGAAGACCGTGCCCGCGGGGAACGTCCACTCGCCGCTCGGCGCGAACTGGATCTTGCCGTCCGGTACGGCGATCCAGCGCAGCTTGTGCGCACCGTCGGACCAGAACGGAACGATGAGATCGTACGGAATGAGCGGCTCGCTCGGCACCAGATTGCGGGTATCGCGGAACGCGCCGGTCTGCGAGAGCAACGCGGGAATCTTGCCCGAGGGCGACGCCGGCATGCGCAGGTACGGGTGAGCGAGGATGCGCGTTCGAAGGGGATCGGCCGAGTCCTGCGCGAGCACCGTGAACGCCGCGCCCGTCACCAGCAACAGCGCCGCCAACCTGCGTCCAGCTTGCATCCCGGGCATCGACCTCCACGACCAATCGATCGAGGATGCCCTTTTTGCATCGTCCCGGCAAACGGCATCGGAGCGATGCGATCTTTCCCGCGAGCGGGTGCTCGCGCGCTTACCCGCCGGGCCGGCTCGCGGCTAGCGGCCGATCCCGCTGGCTCGAGGAGACTCGATGCGGCCCGCCGCTCGCTCGCCCGACTGCGCGCGCCCGCCCAGCTGCCTGAGCAGTCTCGCCCGCGAGGCCAGGGCGCGCACCACCGACATCGAGGTCTTGCGGTCCACTTCGATGACCAGCACGTGCGTGAGGTAGGTCTGCTCGAAGGTCGCGAGCAAATCCCCTGCCCGCGCCGATTCGACGCTTTCCCAGTCGAGCGCGAACAGCTCGTCCCAAGGGGTCATGACGTGCATGACCCGGATGTCCTGATGACGGCTGTAGTTGGAGGACTGCAGGAACTGCATCGGACGCTCGCCCTGGATGTCATACGAGGTCACCAGTCCGATCAGCCGCTGCTCCTTGGCCACCAGCAGCGCACGCACACCGAGGCGTATCATGTCGGTCAACGCATCATCGATCTGTCGCTCGGCATCGACGGTCATCGGATAATCGCGCTTGAAATCGGTGATGGCGTAGATCGCCGGATCGGTGGGCTCGAGGGGTTGGCCGTCCAGAATGGACCTGCGAGGCAAAACCGGGTCGCCGAAGCGGCGCATCGGCAATAACGACATCGAGCCTGCAGGTATGGCCCTCATGCTTCGTTCGAGTCCTTGCTCCACCGAAGGTTCCGCAGGGGAAGCGGCCCTCGATCGGAGTGTGCCCGGCTGTCAGAAAATGTCAATTCTGTGATATATTACTTAGATTACTAAACATTAGAGACCTTGTAATGCCCGAGCTGGATGAGCGCTTCTCCAACGCCTTGCATTCCACGGCGCGAGCCTGGCGCCAGGCCGTCGACCGGCGGCTTCGAGGCCTGGGTATGAGCCAGGCGAGCTGGATGACCATGGCCGTCACGGCCAGCGCCGGCACCCCGCTCTCGCAGTCCGAGCTCGCGGAGCGTCTGGGCGTCGAAGGCGCGACCATGGTCGCCATGGTCGATCGGCTGGTGAAGGCGGGCTTCGTCACTCGCCAGCCCTCGCCGAGCGACCGACGTGTCAACTTCGTGGTCCTCACCGAGGCCGGCGCGCGGCTGGTCGAGGTGGTGAAGAGCGAGGCGGCGGCGATGCGCAAGGAGCTGCTCTTGCACCTCGATCCGAAGAAACTCGCCATCGCCACCGAGCTGCTCGAGTCGCTGCAGGCGCGTATCGAAGGCGCCGCATGAGCGCGACGCCCTGAGTGCGACGCCCTGAGCGCGACGCGACTTTAGCTGCGCGGCTCGACCCCCGCGGCGTGCGCCGGCGCGGCCTGACCGGCCACGGTGCCGGGCGGGGTCGCGAGGAGCTTGCCCGCGCGCGGCGCCAGCCAGCGCTCGAAATCGTCGAGGATGGTGAACACCGCCGGCACGATCACCAGGGTGAGCACGGTCGAGCTCAACAGGCCGCCGATGACCGCGGTCGCCATCGGCGCGCGGAACTCGCTGTCGCCGCCCCAGCCGAGCGCCACGGGCAGCATGCCCGCAATCATCGCCACCGTAGTCATCACGATGGGGCGGGCGCGCTTGTGGCCGGCCTCGAGAAGCGCCTCGAGCCGCGAGCGGCCGGCGCGCATCTCCTCGATCGCGAAATCCACCAGCAGGATCGAGTTCTTGGCGACGATGCCCATGAGCATGAGGACGCCGATGACCACGGCGAGGGAGAACGGCCGCCGCGTGAGGATGAGCGCGATCGCGGCACCGCCCAGAGACAGCGGCAGCGCCGACAGGATGGTGATGGGCTGAAACACGCGCACGAACAGCAGCACCAGCACCGCGAGCACCATCAGAATTCCCGCTGCGATGGCGAGCCCGAAATTCCGCATCATCTCGCCGAAGTACTCGCTGTCGCCGCGCAATACCAGGTGCACGCCCTGCGGCAAATGCGTGAGCGTGGGCAGCGCGTAGATCTTCTTGCTGGCCGTGCCGAATTCCACCCCGGGGCTCAGATCGGCCTCGATGAACACGCGGCGCATCTGATTGTAGCGGCGCACCGCCGAGGGACCCTGCCCGAAGCTCAGGTCGGCCACCGTCTTCAGGGGCACCGCGCCGCCCGCGCCGGTCGGGACCGGCAGATTCTCGAGCGTGGTCAGATCGCGGCGCGCGCTTTCGATCAGGCTCACGCGGATCGGAATCTGCCGGTCGCTGAGGCTGAATTTCGCGCCGTTCTGCGGCAGATCCCCGATGGTGGCGATGCGCATGGTCTGACTGATGCTCGCGACGCTCACACCGAGCTTCGCGGCGACGTCGAAGCGCGGGTGCACGATGATCTCCGGACGCGGCAGATCGCCGCGGATGGCCGGGCCGCGGATCTCGTTCAGGCGCTGCATCTCCGCGATCACCTGGTGCGCGGTTCGCTCCACCAGCGGCGGGTCGTCTCCGGTGAGATAGAACTGCACGTCGCGCCCGCCGCCATTGTCCGAGAAATAAAGATGGCCATCGGGGACCTGATTGAGGAGCGGGGTCATCTGCTGCTCCCACTGCTTCTGGCTCATCGAGCGCTGGCCGCGAGGCACCAGACTCACGTAGATGACCGCATTGTGAATGAGGCCTTCGCTCGACCCGATGAATTCCACCAGATTCGTCACCTGGGGCGACTTTCTGAGAATCGCCGCGGCGGCCGCCGAGACGCGCGCGGTGTCCTCGAGGTTGCCGCCCGGGGGCAGCTCGATCTGCAGCTGCGCGTTGGCGAAGTCCTCGGCCGGCATGAACGTCCACGGCACGAAGAATGCCACGAGAACCGACAGCGCCAGCCAGAGGAGAGCGAGCAGCACGGTCTTCCAGCGGTTCAAGGCACACCAGCGCAGCGCCGACATGTACAGCGTCATCACGGCGCCGTCGCCGCGCTCGCGCGGTATCGAGTCGCTGCGCAGTGAATAGGCCGCGAGCACGGGCGTGATGAGCCGCGCCACCATGAGCGAGATGAACACCGCCACCGCCACGGTGAGTCCGAATTGCCTGAAGAACTGCCCGGTGATGCCGCCCATGAAGCTCACCGGCAGGAACACCGCGATGATGCTGAAGGAGGTGGCCACCACCGCCAGCCCGATCTCGTCGGCCGCATCGAGCGCGGCCTTGAATCCGCTCTTGCCCATGCGCATGTGGCGCACGATGTTCTCGATCTCGACGATGGCATCGTCCACCAGCACGCCGGCCACCAGCGAAAGGGCGAGCAAGGTGATCTGGTTGAGGGTGAAGTCCATCCACTCCATGAAGGCGAACGTCGGGATCGCCGAGAGCGGAATCGCGAGCGCGGAAATGATCGTCGCCCGGCCGCTGCGCAGGAACAGCCACACGACCCCGACCGCGAGAATCGAGCCTTCGATGAAGGCGCTGAGCGAGGAATGGTAGGTCCTGAGCGTGTGATCGACGGTGGTGGAGATGAGGCTGATCTCGAGGAACGGATACTCCGCGCGAATCTTGGCGAGCTCCGCTTGCACCGCCCTCGACACGCTCACGTCCGAAGCGCCCTTGGCCTTGAACACCCCGAACGCCGTGGCCGGCCGGCCGTTCAGCCGGGCGATGGAGCGCACCTCCGCGATGCCGTCGTGCACATCGGCGATGTCGCGCAGGTGGTACGCGCGCCCGCCTCTGGCGATGATCTCGGTCTGCGCCAGATCCTCCGCGCTCTTCGCGCCGCCGAGGACGCGGATCGATTGCTCACCGCCGCCGACATCGGCGCGGCCGCCGGGCGCGTCCAGATTGAGCGCGCGCAGCTGCTCGTTCACCTCCACTGCCGTGAGCCCGAGCGCCTGCAGGCGCGCCGGATCGAGCTCGACCCGGATCTCGCGGCTCACCCCGCCGCTGCGCGACACCTGCGCGACGCCCGGCACCGCCAGCAACCGCTTGGTCACGGTGTTGTCGATGAACCAGCTGAGCTCTTCGGGCGTGCGTGAGGTGGTGGTCACGGCGTAATAGGCGATGGCATCGCCGTCGACGTTGACCCGCTCCACCAGCGGCTCCATGATCCCCTGCGGCAAGTCGTTGCGTACCTTGGTCACGGCATCGCGAACGTCGGTGACGGCCCGATCGATGGGGGTGCCGATCTGGAACTCGAGCTCGAGGTAGACCTGGCCCTCGATGATCCAGGTGGTGATGTTGCGCACGTTGCCGATGCTGGCAATCGAGCCTTCGACCTTTTGCGCGATCTGCGTCTCCATCTCGGTCGGTGCGGCGCCCGGCTCGGAGATGGTCACCTGCACGACCGGGTAGGAGATGTCGGGATTGAGATCGACGGGCAGCCGCACGAAGGCGACCACGCCCAGAAAGAACAGCACCACGAACAGCACGATGGGCGTCACCGGATGGCGGATCGCCCAGGCGGAAAGGTTCTTCACGAGCTGTTCGCCGGCCCGGGCACCGGCTTGACCGTCTCGCCCACCTGCAAAAACGCCCCCGCCGTCGCCACCACGCGATCGGTGTCGCGCACGCCGTCGGCGATCGCGATGCCGTTCTGCACCATGCCGGAGACATGAACCGCACGGCGCTGCACCTTGTCGTCGGCATCGACGATGAGGACGTAGCTGCCCTGATCGTCCGTGAGCACCGCGCTCTGCGGCAGCACGACGCGCTCGGCATTGCTCACGATCACCTCCGCGCGCGCGAAGGCCCCGGGACGCAGGTTCGGATCCGCCGCGAGGGACACCCGGATCATCCCCAGGCGCGTCTGCGGATCGATCACCGCGCCCAGCAGGCGCACACGTCCGGAATACGCCTTGGCATTGCCGATCAGCCGCACACTCACCGCCTGACCCACCTTCAAGAGCGGCAGGTCCTGCTCGGCGACATCGCCGCGCAGCTCCACCTCGTCACCCTCGGCCATGCGAAACAGCGGACCGGCGGTCGGCGCGACGGTCTGGCCGACCTCGACCGTGCGCGTGAGGATCACCCCATCGGCGGGAGCGCGGACCTCGGCGCGGGCCAGACGGGCCTGAGCCTCCTGCAGCTGCGCTGCGGCCACCTTGACCTTCGCCTGCGCGGTCACCGAGTTCGAGCGGCGCCGTTCGGTCTCCTCGGCCGACAACGCCCCTGACTTGCCGACGGCGACGGCGCGGCGATATTCCGCGGCCGCAAGGTCCGCTTCGGCCCGTGCGAGCTCCAGACCGGCCTGCAGGTTGGCGACCTGCGGCTCGAGCACGGCGGTGTCGATGCGGGCGAGAAGCTGCCCGCGCTTGACGCGGTCGCCGGCCTCGACGTAGATGGCCGACACCCGGCCGCCATCCCCGACCACGCCGATCGGCGTGTCGTAGCGTGCCGCGATCGTGCCGGTGATGCTGACCGTGGTTGGCGCGGCGCTGCGACCGGCTTCGGTCACCGTCACCGCGGGCGTCACCCGATTGCTGATGGTCTTCTTGGCGGCGAAGCTCTGGGTCAACCGCACGGCGAGGAGCACGGCCACCACCAGCGCGGCGCCGGCGAGGATGAAGACCACCCGCCGCGGCGTGAGCCAGCCGCCTTGCGCGGGGAGCTCCTCCAGCTGGCGGGAGCCGTCGACGTCGAGCGCCGCTTTGCCCTCGCGAACCCGGTCCCGACGGACCCGCTCGTCCCAGGAAATGCTCATTTGACGATGTCCCACGGATAACGTCCTGTGTCCACGATGAATCCCGCGAGCAGATCCATCTCCTCATCCTCGTTGCGCTCGAAGCGGCGCACGTTGTTGGCCAGGCGCCGCCGCGCCTGACGCGCAAAGGCGTGCGCGATGACCATGGCCTGCCTGGCCTCCTCGCCCGATCCCGCGGCGAGCGCGGTGGCCCGTGACAATACGCAAAGGCCGACGAACAAATCAATGGTCATGTCCGCAATGCGCTTGAGCTCGTGCTGGCGGTCCGCGATGCTCTTGCCGTATTTGCGCAACAGGTAGTCGCAGGCCTTGGCGAGCTCCACGGTGTATTTCTCGAGCGTGCTGGCCGCCTCGCGCAGCCGCGGCGGAATCTTGCCCACCAGCTTGTCGCGGCCGACTCCGGTGGCATGCGTCAGGCGCTTCTCGGCGTAGTCGGCAAGCACGCCGAAGCCCTTGATCGGACGATTGAAGATCTCATCGAGTGCGGCCTTCAACTCGCCGTAGGACTTGCCGAGCTCCTTCAGGCCGGAGAGCGCGATGTACAGCCGCAGCACCTCGTTCGTGCCCTCGAATATGGTGAGGATGCGGCAGTCCCGCACGGCCTGCTCGTAGGGGTAGTCGCGCATGAAGCCGTTCCCCGCCGCAATCTGCAGCGCCTCGTAGGCGGCGCGCTGAATGGCCTCGCTCGCGTACACCTTGCTGATCGCCGCCTCGACCGAATAGTCCTCGAGCCCCGAGTCGATGTAATGGGCGACCATCCACACCACGCTCTCCGCCGCGAAGCACTCGAGGGTCATTTGCGCGAGCTTCTCGCGCACCAGCTGGAAGCTCGCGATCGGCTCCCCGAATTGCTTGCGCCCGAGCGCCTGCTGCGTGGCGAGAGCGATCAGGGTCTTCATCCCGCCCACCGCGCCGCCCCCCAGGCCCGTGCGCCCGTTGTTCAAGATCGCCATCGCCACCTTGAACCCCTTGCCTTCGACATCGAGCACGTTCTCGGGAGGCACCTTCACATCGGTGAAGCTCACCGTCGTGGTCGAGGAGGCGCGTATGCCCATCTTGTCCTCGTGATGACCATGACTGACCCCCGGCCAGGCGGCCTCGACCAGGAAGGCCGTGATCTTGCCGCCCTCCGATGCGGTGCGTGCAAATACGGTGTACAGGTCGGCGATGCCGCCGTTGGTGATCCAGATCTTCTCGCCGTTGAGCGTCCAGGAGCCGTCGGTGGCTTTCTCGGCGCGCGTTCTGATCGAGGCCGCGTCCGACCCGGCGCCCGCTTCGGTGAGACAGAACGCAGCGATCATCTCCCCGCTCGCGAGCTTCGGCAGATAGCGGGCGCGCTGCGGCGGCGTGCCGAACAGCAAGATGCCCTTCATGCCGATGGAGCTGTGCGCGCCGATCGTGAGCGAGACGGAGCTGTCGTGCGTGCTGGTCTGGCTCAGCACCCGGGCGTAACCTGCGTTCGACAGGCCCAGGCCTCCATGCTCCTCGGGGATGATGAGGCCGAACAGTCCGAGATCGCGCAGGCCCTGGATGAATTCCGCGGGTTGCTCGGCCGCCCGATCCCAGCGCTTGAAATCCGCATGCCGCGGAGCGAGGAACCCATCGATCGCCTCGATCATCATGCCGAGGACTTCCCGATCCTTGTCGCGCAAGCGCGGATAAGGAAACAGGCTCTCCTCGACGATTCGTCCCGCGAGAAGACTCTTCGCAACGCTCATGTCGGCCCTTATGCTGGGCCTGGCGCGGCCCTACTGTGCAACTCGATCGATGACGAGATCCCGTACACCGTCGTGCCCTACATCATAAGTAAGTTCGCCGTATAAATCGCCGGCGGCGGGCAACGGCTGCCCGCTGAAGGATATCCTCGCGGTGATCGACACCTTTTGTCCAGCCGCCAGCACGCGGCCCGGAATCATCGAATCGGCCGAGGAGAGACGGATCTGGGTGCCGATCGCCGCACTGGTCAGGCGCTTGGCCGCCAGCGGCGGACCCTGGCCGCCGGGCTCACGCGCGAACACGAACAGCGGCGCGTCCGCCGTGAGGCGCGATTTGAGCGCGGGCGCGATGCTGATGTTGATCGTGGCCTGCGCCGAGCTCGTCCCGGCCGGCGCCGGATTCGTCCCTGCCATCGCCGGATTCGTCCCTGCGAGCGCAGGCGCCGCGCCCTCCGGCCCCGCCGCACCCTCCGGCCCCGCCGCGCCTGCGGCGCCGGGCGCGCTCCCGAGATCGGCCGTGCCGAGCTCGGCGATGCGCTGGTCCAGCATGGCGTCGACCTCGGGCGGTGGATGCATGCCCTTGAGCCTGAGCCAGCGCGCGCGCGCCGTTGCCCGGTCCCCGCGCGTGGCGGCGCCGAAGCCGCTGTAGAGCAAGGCCCGGGGATTGTCGGGCTGCAGGCTCACGGCGCGCTCGAACAGGTCGTTCGCGCTCGAGGTCACGTTCCCGCCGGCGCGCTCGCTCAGGGCTTCGCCGAGACCGAGCAACGCATCGACATTGCCGGCATCGAGGCGGTGCGCTTGACCGTACGCATCGATGGCATCGTCCACGCGCCCGAGCGCGATGTAGGAGCGCCCGAGCAGCAGCCAGCCGTCGAGATCGTCCGGCGTCTGCTTCATGTGGCGCTCGAGCTTCGCCACCATCTCGAGCACCTGCGTGCTCACCGCGGGCTTCTCGGCAGTCGCCTCCCGCCAGTCCCAGTTCGACCAGAGCGGATAGAGTCCCGCCGCCGCGCCCATCACGCACAGGCCGGCCACGGCGCCGGCGATGCGGCTCTGAGGGCTGCGCAGCAGCGGGTACGCCACGGCTGTCGCGGCGATCGCGGCCATGAGTGCTGCGAAGAGGATGAAGGCGGTCATGGCTTACATGGATCCGGGAAGCTCATCGTCCAGCGGCAAGCGTGAACGCTGGCGCACCACCCGATAAACGATGGCGGCGCCCAGCACCATCATGATGAACGGCGCCCCCCAGATGAGCAGCGTCTTCGCCTCGAGCGGCGGATTGAAGCGCACGAACTCGCCGTATCGATCGGTCATGAACTTGAAAATCGCCTGATCGCTCTGGCCCGCGAGCAGCATCTCGCGCACCTGGCGGCGCAGATCCGCGGCGAGCTCGACGTTCGAATCGGCGATCGACTCGTTTTGACAGACCAGACAGCGCAGCTGTCCGGTGATGCGCTCGAAGCGCGCCTGCAGCGCGGGGTCTCGCAGCTGTCCATAGGCATCGAGGGCGGGCGTCGCTCGAGCCGGCGCCTGCGCCTGCGCCTGCGCTTGCGTCGCAGCGCTCGGCGCGAGCAGCACGGCCGCCGTCAGCAACACGCCCACCGCCGCTGCCGCGCGCGCAGCGCGCCATGCGGGCGCCGCCCGCGCCGCCACGGCGCTCGCTGCCGCGGGCCGCAGGCACCTCACGCCCCGCCCCGGCGCGCGCTGGCAATTCGCGGCAGGAACTCACGCTCCCATACGTCGGGGGTCATGGCGGAGATGAACTTGTAGATCACCCGGCCCTGGCCGTCGACCAGGAAGGTCTCGGGAGCGCCGTAGACGCCCCAGTTGATCGCCGTGCGGCCATCGGCATCGAACGCGACCGCCGTGTAGGGATCACCGAGCTGCGTGAGCCACTGCTGCGCCTTGTCGCGCTGATCCATGTAGTCGAGCCCGATGATCGGAACGACCCCTTGTCTCGCGATCGCGAGCAGCGCATCTTGCTCCTCGCGACAGGCCCCGCACCAGGTACCCCAAACGTTCAGCACGTACACCTGTCCCTTGAGCGCGGCGTTGCTCACGATGCGGGCCGGATCGCGCACGTCGCTCAGGCTGAACAGCGGCGCCGGCTTGCCGATCAGCGGCGAGGGAATCTCGTGGATGTCGCGATTCGGGTTCAGGCCAAAGGCGAACAGCACGGCAAGCCCGAGGAACGCGGTGATCGGCAACAGGAACTTCCACATCAGGCGGACCCGAAGCTCGGCTCCGGCGGTGCGGGCGGCGCTGCTGCGGGCGCGCCCGCGGCAGCCTTGATGCGCATGCGATAGCGCCGATCGGTGGCGGCGACCACCCCGCCCACGGCCATCACCAGCGCCCCGAGCCATATGTAGCGCACCAGGGGCTTGTACTGGATGCGCATGCTCCAGGCTCCGCCGCCCAGCGGATTGCCCATGGCGACGAACAGGTCCCGCGACCAGTTCACCGAGATCGCCGCCTTGCTGTTGTCGGTCTGCTGCACCCAGAAATGCCGCTTCTGCGGCTCGAGCGTCGTCACGTGCTTCCCGTCGCGGGTCACCTCGACGGTGGCTTGTACGGCATCGTAATTCGGCCCGCGCACGTTGGCCGCTTGGACGAATCGAAAATCGTAGCCTGCGATCGAGAAGCTCATGCCGGGCTTGAGGGCGACATCCTTCTCGATCTTGTAGCTCTGCACGCCGCTCGCGCCGATCGCGAACACGCCCACCCCCGCGTGCGCGATCGCCATGCCGAGCAATCCCGCGGTCAGCGTCTGGCCCTGCCTCAAGCGGCGCACCGGCTCGAGCAGCGCCGAGAAAATGATCCAAAAGCCGAGCGCCATGCCGACGAGCCCCACCCAGTGAAAGGTGCCGTAGCCGATACGCTGCACCAGCACGGCGATGAGGGCGGCGCCGGCGAGCAGCCAGCCCAGCGGACGCGCCGACACCGTCAGCTTGCCGCGCCGCCAGGCCGAGTGCATGCCGATGGCGAGGAACACCATGAGCGGCAGCATGGGCACGAGGAACATGATCGCGAATACCGGCGGACCGACCGAGATCTTGCCGATGTTCAACAGCTCGTACACCAGCGGCGACAAGGTGCCCCACAGGACCAGAGCGGCGACGCTCACCAGGATCACGTTGTTCACGAGCAGGAAGAACTCGCGCGAGAAGAGCTGGAAGCCGCCCGGAACGTAAAGCTTCGGGGCGCGCCAGGCGTACAGCGACAGCGATCCGCCGATGGCGATGATGAGGAAGGCCAGAATGTACAGGCCGCGCTTCGGGTCGCTGGCGAAGGAGTGGACCGACACGAGCACGCCCGAGCGCACGAGGAAGGTCCCCACCAGGCTCAGCGAGAAGGCGAAGATCGCGAGCAGCAGCGTCCAGCTCTTGAAGATGCCGCGCTTCTCCGTGACGGAGAGCGAGTGAATCAGCGCCGTGCCCACCAGCCAGGGCATGAACGAGGCGTTCTCGACCGGATCCCAGAACCACCAGCCGCCCCAGCCGAGCTCGTAGTACGCCCACCAGCTGCCGAGCGCGATACCGATGGTCTGGAATACCCAGGCAAAGATGGTCCACGGCCGCGTCCACTTGGCCCACGCTTGATCGAGCCGTCCCTCCAGCATCGCCGCACAGGCGAAGGCGAAGGCGACCGAGAAGCCCACGTAGCCCGTGTACAGCATCGGCGGGTGGATGGCGAGCGCGAAGTCCTGCAGCACCGGATTCAAATCCGCTCCGTCCTGGGGCGCCGGCATCAGCCGCTCGAAAGGATTCGAGGTCCACAGGGTGAACAGCATGAAGCCGCCGCTGATGAGGCCCATCACGCCGAGCACGCGGCTCGCGAAGCTCGCCGGCAGCTGCCGGCTGAGCGCGGCCACGGCCACGCTCCAGATCGACAGGATCAGGATCCAGAGCAGGAGCGATCCCTCGTGCGCGCCCCACAGCGCAGCGACGCGGTAGAACAGCGGCAGATGCGAGTTGGAGTTGCGTGCCACGTAGAGCACCGAGAAATCGTCGTGCACGAACGCATACACCAGACAGGCGAACGCCGTGACCACGAACACGAACTGTCCGGTCACCGCGGGACGCGCGACGTTCATCCAGTCGGGCTTGCCGCGCCAGGCGCCGGCGAGACCGAAGAAGGCCTGCGCCAGGCTGAGCACGAAGGCGAGAATGAGGGCGAATACGCCGAGCTCTGGTGCCATGCCGATCCCTCGCGTCAACCCGTGGGCCTGGAGGCCGCCGCGCCGGCCGCCGCTTTTTGCTTGAGCGATGCCGCAACTTCCGGCGGCATGTACTTCTCGTCGTGCTTCGCGAGCACCTGATCGGCGACGAAGGTCCCGCCGGGACCCATGGTGCCGTGCGCGATGATGCCCTGCCCCTCGCGGAACAGATCCGGCAGCACGCCGGTGTACTCGACGGGAACCTGATGCGCGAAGTCGGTGAGCACGAACCTCACCTCGAGGTCACCGGGCTTGCGCGCGACGCTGCCCTTCACCACCATGCCGCCGATGCGAAAGCGCTTGGCGAGCGGCGCCTGTCCGGTCGCGACCTGGGTCGGGTCGTAATAAAAGGAGATGTTGTCGCGCGAGGCGACCACGGCCAGCGATACCGATGCGGCCACGCCGCCGAGGATCGCGAGCACCACGAATAGACGTTTTCGACGCGGAGTCACGCCCGATCACTCATCCTGCATCTCCAGCGCGCGCCGCGCCCGTACCAGGGCAGCCGCGTGATGACGATGTGCCGACCACAAATTCCAGGCGAGCACAGTACACGCCAGACCGAAGCAGGGCCATACGTATCTGGCGTAACCACCCATCGCCCAGAAGCCGCTCATTTGACCACCCCTCGCACCCAGGCCGCCTGGCGCTCCCGATTGAGCACCTCGCCGCGCAGCCGCATGCACAGAACCGCGCCGAAAAAACACATGAACCCGAACAGCATGGACAGCAGCGGCCACAGCATGCTGCCGGGCATGGACGGCTTGCCGATTTTGGCGATCGTGGCCCCCTGATGCAGTGAGTTCCACCACACCACGGAAAAGTGAATGATGGGCACGTTCACGACACCGACGATCGCCAGCAGCGCCGCGGCGCGGTCGCCGCGGGCCGGGTCCTCGAACGCCGCCCGCAAGGACATCACACCCACATACAGAAATAGAAGAATCAGCTCCGAGGTCAAGCGCGGATCCCAGGCCCAGTAAGTGCCCCACATGGGGCGGCCCCAGAGCGATCCGGTGACCAGCGCGAGGAGCGTGAACGAGGCGCCGATGGGCGCGGTGGCGGCGGCCACCGCATGGCCTATCTTGATGCGCCAGATGAGCCCGATGGCCCCCGCGACCGCCATCAGACTGTAGGAGAAAAGCGACATCCAGGCGCTCGGCGCGTGCACATAGATGATGCGGAACGCATCGCCTTGCTGATAGTCGGGCGGAGCGAACACCAGACCATCGATGAGTCCGTAGCCGATGGTGAGCGCCGCCGCCGTCATGAGCCAGGGGATCAGGCTCGCGGCGGTGCGGTAAACGTAGGGCGGCGAGGCGAGCCGATAGAACCAGGTCCACATCGCGTGTCCCTTGCCGTCTATTCGAGCGTGATTCGCAGCGCCGCGGCGGCTGCAAACGGTGCCAGAGTCGAGGTCAATATGCATAGCGAACCCAGGAAATAAAGTGCTCCCGCCGAACTGATGCCCGAAATGGCGCGATCCGTCGCTCCCGCCCCGAAAATGAGCAGCGGCATGGCGAGCGGCAGGACGATGAGCGACAACAGCACGTTGCCGCGCTTCAACCCCACCGTGAGCCCTGCGCCGATCGCGCCGAGCCAGCTCAAGGTGAGCGTGCCCAGGGCCAGGCTCAGCAGCATGACCGGAAACACCGGCCCTGGAATACCGAGTGCGATCGCGACCAGCGGCGACACCAGCACCAGCGCGGCGCCGCTCAGCAGCCAGTGCGCAGCCGTCTTGGCAATCACGATGGCCGTCAGACTCTGCCCGGACAGCGCCAGCTGATCCAAAGTTCCATCATCGGCATCGCTCTTGAACAAGCTATCGAGCGACAGGAGCGACGATAGCAGGGCGGCCACCCACAGGACACCGGGGGCCATGTCTCGCAGCAGCGACAGCTGCAGGCTCAACCCCAGGGGAAACAGCGTCGTCACGATCAGAAAGAACACCAGCGGCTGCAGGAGTTGCTCGGGACGGCGGAAACTGAGACGCAGTTCTCGCTGGATGATGAGCCCCATGGCGCCGAGCACCCCGCTGGCGGCCGCGAGCGGCGGCCCCTGCAGATCGCACAGATCCCGCCGCTCGATGGGCGCGGCGCTCATGCCTGCAGGTCCAGGCGCCGGATGCTGCCTGCCACGGGCAGCTCGTGATGCGCGACCACCAGCGCCATCCCGCCGCGCTCCAGGTGCTCGGCGAGAAGCCCCGACACGAGCGCGGAGCCCGCGGCATCGAGGTTGGTGAAAGGCTCGTCCAGCACCCACAGCGCGGCGCGCGTCGCGAGCACTCGTGCCATCACCGCGCGGCGGCGCTGGCCCGCCGACAGCACGCGCACCGGCAGATGCGCACAGCTCCCGACGCCCGTGCGCTCCAGGGCCGCCTCGAGCTCAGCGCGCGTGTGGCGGCGCTTGAGGCCGATCATGTAGCGCAGGTTCTCAAGCGCTGTGAGGTCGCCCTTGAGCGCGGGCTCATGGGCGGCATAGGCAAGAGCGCCCTGGAACTCGGCCCGAATGCTGCCGATGGGCCGGCCGCACCAGCTCACCCGCCCCTGTTCGGGGCGCAGCAGCCCGCAGGCGACGCGCAATAACGTGGTCTTGCCGGCGCCGTTCGGACCCGACACATGCATGAGCTCGCGCGAGTGCAGCTCCAGGCTCACTCCCTTGAGCACGTGGCGGTCGCCGCGCCAGACATGAGCCTTTTCCACCGTGAAAGCTTGAGCCGCACTATCCATGAGCGGCCGATAGTAACTAAATCAAGGAGTTGTCGCTACCAATTGATTTGTGATCCACCTCTTGCGTCTCATCGCGCTTGCATCTCGCCGCGCCCGAGCGCCCACGTGGCCGAAAGACCCGGCAAGGCGCTGCCGCTCAACAGATCGACGATGCGCACCTCGAGGACACCTCGCCCGATCACGATCTCGCCCGCCGCAACCGGCAGCTTGAACCGCCGCGGACCTGCGCTGCCTGGGTTGATGAGCAGCATGCCATCGCGGCGCTCGATGGCGGGTCGATGCGAGTGCCCGACGATCAAAACGCGCGCGCCCGCGGGCGCCGCGCGCAGCTGGTTGCAATCGTGCACGACGTAGAGCCCGACGCCGCCGACCTCGACGCTCTGCGTCTCGGGAATCGCGCCCGCCCAGTCATCGTTGTTGCCGCGCACGGCGCAAAGCGGCGCGAGGCCGCGCAGCGCCTCGAGCACGGCGCGCGAGCCGATGTCGCCCGCGTGCACGATGAGCGAACACCCCTCGAGAAATCTGCTCGCCTCGGGCCGCCACAGGCCATGCGTATCGGAGATCAGTCCGATGCGCATCGCAGCGCCCGCCGGCCTAACGCGCCCAGTGGCCTCGCACGTAGTGCCAGTGATTGCCGTGCGGCTCCCAGCGATCGGGAACCCAGTGCCACCCCGGACGCGCCGCGATCCAATGGCCGCCGACCCACACGTGTCTGCCGCCGCGCCAGTCCCAGAAGCCCGGGGCCCAGACGAAGCCAACCCGGGGCGCGGGCACCACCTCCACTGGGGGTGCGGGCGGCGCCACGGTGATGTCGATTCCGATACCCGCCGAGGCAATGACCGGCGCCAGCAGCGTACTCCCGGCGATGCTCAGACTCAGGATCAGCGCTCTTCCTTTCTTCATTTCACGGATCTCCTTGCGATCATTGAGAAAACTCGACCATGCCCGGAAGCCTATTATCACCGCTCAAGGTTCACAACGCCTGGCGGGGATGCTCGTTGACCCCCGACCCGGCGGGTGGGCCTACGCCACGGGCTCGATGTCGGGCTCATCACGGGCGCTTTCCGAGGAATAGGGCGTGATCGCCTCGTCCCTGAGCGTCGGCAGCGCCTTCACGCTGCGGATCACCTCGAGGCGTGAAGCGATCGAGGCCAGCGCCAGCGCGGAGCCTCCCGCGAAGCCCAGCGCGACCCGCAGCCCAAAGACCTGCCCGAGCCACCCGCCGAGCAGCGCGCCCGGTCCCGCCGGCAGCAGAATGAGCCAGCGCATGGTGCTCGTCATGCGCCCCAGCATCGGTCCCGGCGTCACCGATTGGCGCAGCGACAGGAAGTTCACGGTGATGAACACCGCTCCGAGCCCATACGAGAGGAGCATGAGGGCATAGGCCGCGATGCCCGCCCGATTCAACGGCGCGAGCGAAAGCAGGATCCACCCCGCCCCGGAGATCGCAAACCCGAGGACCAAGGTGGGACCCGGTCCCAAGCGACGCGCAACACGATGACCGAGAGCGCTTGCGCAGATCGTGCCTGCGCCGAGGCCCACGTAGCTCAACCCGACGCCGCGCGCCGAGAGGCCGAGGCTGCGAGTCGCGAATAGGATCTGCACGACCATGGCGGCTTGATTGCACAGCTGCCACATGCCCACGCAGGCCGCCATGGCGAGGAGCAGACGGTGACCGCGAACGAAGCTCAAGCCCTCGCGCATGGCGGGCCAGAACGCGGCGTTTCTCGGACTCGGCGTCTCCTTCACCGGAACGCCGCGCAAGATGGTCGCGGACACGAGCAGCAGGAAGGCATCGACCAGCAGGGCGAGCGGAGCGCCCGTGATCTTGATCAAGGCGCCGGCAGCTGCCGGTCCGGTCACCTCCGCGGTCGAGGAGGCGAGCGCATTCTTGGCGTGCGCTTCGACCAGCCGCTCGCGCGGCACGATCTGCGTGAGCACGATCTGTGCCGCGCTCCCCGCGGTGGTGTTCACGGAGCCGATCACGAATCCGACCAGATACAGCCAGCTCATCGAGAGCCAGCCGAGCCACCACGCGAGCGGCACCGACGCGACCGTCAGCGAGATCGAGATTTCGCCGACGATGTATACCGGCAGCTTGCGCACCCGATCGAGCCATACGCCGGTGGGCAGGGAGAACAAGGCGAACGGCACGATCTCCGCCGCGGTGAGCTGGCCCATCTGTGTCGGCGAGGCATGCATCAGCACCGCCGCCGACAGCGGCAGCGCGAGCAGCGTCACCTGTCCACCGAACGAGGAGATGAGTATCGAGCTCCACAGGCGCCGGTAGATCGGATCGCGCAACAGATCGGTCGGGCCCGGCATGAGATGCCGCAGCCATCGGGGAGGCGGCGGGGTAGGCAGCGAGCGCAGGAGCAGACGTGCCATCTGTCGGGGCGATTGCAATTTCCCACTCTCGGGCGTTGGCCGGCGGCCGGCGGATGCTAGGTAGAGCGAGGCTGCGTGTCAAACGCAGCGCTGCGTGCCCGCAAACGGCAGCGGCTCGCTGTCAAGAGCCGCATCG
>Ga0335075_10001556_pt1 | contig 37666 bp, 22 predicted proteins | sample Lox_Sample_24_FD_206723 | JGI IMG/M metagenome (GOLD analysis project Ga0335075, IMG submission 206723) | Soil microbial communities from Loxahatchee National Wildlife Refuge, Florida, United States - Lox_Sample_2.4 | ecosystem: Environmental > Terrestrial > Soil > Wetlands | place: USA... | reverse complement strand
TTGGTTTTCCATTTCGGCGAGACCCAAAAACGTAAGGGCGGCGAAATCGGTGGCGGCCCGGGCCTTTCCAGGCCGCTTCGGGACGGGTTGGCCTCGTCATATAGGGCCCGGTCAACAGGGCGTCCTGAGGCGCCTGTCTCACGGCGGGCTTTGGACCGGCCGGGCGGCGTCGTCGGCGCCGCACCCTCGAGGTTGCGGTGACTCACCGACTGGGAAATGGCGCCGGAAACCATTGAAATCGCCCAAAATGGACTCGGGGCCAAGGGCGATCCGCCGGTTCGCGCTCGCTGGGTCCGGACTCGGTTATGAGCGCAGGCCTCATTTGGCGACCGGGTCGCGCCCTCGCGCGAGCGAGGGGCTCAGGATGGCGAATTTGGAACTATGTCGCCTGCCGGGCGGGGTGTGCATTTCTGACATTGTAAAACGGCAGGGCGAGCAAAACCAATCTCTTCGGCTCTCTCGCGGTCGTGCGTGGTTCGCGCGCCTGAGCTCAACCAAACGGTTGAGCTTGATGAGACAATGACGCGAGCTTTTCTTTGCCATGCACAGCCAAAAAACGGCAAGAGTTCGATAAAACCACTTGACGATTTTGATACACCATGGGAGGTTGCGCCTCGCGTAGCGGGCCTGACGCCCGCCACGCTGTTCGGCAAGTTCAGTTGAAATATTTGATGATGGGCGAAGCGCCGCTTCACCCAAATGGCGGTAGCTTTCCCAAAGGATAGGGCCGCCAGGGTAAGAGCAGAAGCGGCGCGAGGGGAACTTGGGGGGCGAAGATTTGTCCTATAGTCTGGATTTGGGGCCAGGGGAGCGTTGGTTCGTCGCGCGAGTTCTCCCACATCAGGAGAACCGGGCGCAATTCAATCTCCATCGGTTGGGCTTCCGGAGTTTCGTTCCAAGATTGCGGCGGACCATTCGACACGCGCGCAGGTTGCGGGACACCCTGCAGCCCCTCTTTCCGGGTTATGTGTTCATCATCATCGATCTGTCCAAACACCGGTGGCGCAGCGTCAATGGCACATTCGGCATAGCCTCGTTGATCATGGGCTCGGAGCAGCCCAAGCCGGTGCCGCCGGGTGTGATCGAGGGATTGGTCGCCTCATGCGAAAGCTGCGGGGCGGTCCGTCTCGATGACAGTCTCGAGATCGGCCAGAAAGTGCGCATATTGTCGGGACCGTTCGCGGAGACCCTTTGCCGCCTCGCCCACCTGGACGAGCGGGGGCGCGTTCGGGTGCTGCTGGAAATCATGGGTATGCAAGTCGCCGCCCAACTTGACCGTTCCGCAATCGCTCCCGCAGCTTAGCGAGCCAAACCGCACGAGACGCGATCCGACAATCCCGACGCGTCGGTCTGTAAGCGCGCGCCGCAGCGTTAGGGACTGAGTGGCGCGCTTCCGAATGAGCTCGAGACCCGAGCCCGCCAAACCGCGGTTCCGATCCGACACGCATAAGCCGCTGACTTGACACGCTTTCTGCAGAACAAGGAATCCCCAGCCCCAATGGAGGACACTGAATTTATGGGCGGAGCGCAGGCTCCGTCGATAGACCTGCTCGCCGTGTTGCGAGCGGTCCTGCGTCGCTGGAAGCTCGTCGCCGCGGTGACGCTGACTGTGTTGATCGCCACGTACGCCGTTGTAAAGCTGATCGTCCCTGCGCAATATAAATCGACCGTCGAGATCCTCCTCTACGATCCGCAACAGCAGATCGACGCAACCGTCCAGAAACCGATCTCCCCCTTCGTAGACGCCGTCGGCAATGACGCGATCAACACCGAAATCAACATCTTGAGGTCGAAATCGGTCGCGTTGCGCGTCGCCAGCGAACTGGGCCTCGACTCGGATCCGGAGTTCCAATCCCACAGCCTTCGAATCGGACATCTTGCGAACCAGCTTCGAATCGCTGCGAAACGGCTTGGGATCGCCCATCTGGCGGAACGGCTGGGGATCGCGGATCTAGCACAAAGGCTCGGAATCGCGGATCTCGCGCAAAAGCTGGGTTTCGGCGGCTTCGGCGGCGCCGATGCCGACAGCGAGCAAACCGCAAGCCCCACCGAAGAGAGAAGCGAAAAGCTGGACCGGGCCGCGGATGAGCTCATTAAGAAGCTGGATATTTGGCAGGACTCCTACATCATATTCGTTTCTGCAACATCGCGCGACCCGGTCAAGGCCCAGCGCCTGGCGTCGAGCGTTGCAAACGAGTACTTGGCCAGTCAACGGGAAGCGCGGCAGGAAGCGCTGGAACACGTCGCTGTCTGGCTAAAAGGACGCCTCGACAATCTGCAGTCTCGTGTCTCGCAAACAGAGGCTTCAATAGCAGAATTGAGCGCCAAGAGCGGTATCCACGATACAGAGTCGGCCAAGGTCAAGGAGCAGCAGGTTCGCGACCTCAGCACCGAACTCATGACCGCGCGCGAAGAGGTCAGCGACAAGAGCGCTCACCTCGAGCAGGCGCGCCACGTGATCGACACGAATGGCGATATCGACAGTATTGCCGAACTGACCGCATCGACCGCGCTCACCGAGCTGCGTCATAAAAAAATGGAATTGAACTGGAGTCTCGCGGACCTGCAAAACAAGTTCGGCGAGCATAATCCCCAGGTCGTCTCCGCTCGCGCGGCGCTCGCCTCCGTGGACAAGCAGATCGGCGTCGAGGCCGAGAACGTCCTCAGCAATATGAAGAATGCTTACGATATCGCCGTGCGGCGGGAACAATCTCTGGAGGGAAACCTCAAAACTCTCACCGCAAACCTTAATTCGGACGCCTCGATCAAGTTGCAGGAACTTCGGCGGGCGGCGGACGCAGACCGTAAGGATTACGAGAGCTATCTTGCCCAGTACAATAATATCTCGGAACAACGCGAAATGCAGTCCGCCAGCGCGCGGATTATTTCACCGGCGACGCTGCCGAGGTCGCCCTCTTCAAATCGGCTGAAATTCTATGCGCTTGGCGGGCTGGTGGGTCTCGGCGGCGGTTTAATGCTCGCCTTCCTGCTGGAATATTTTAAGACCGGCGTTAAGTCCAGCACCGAGATCGAGCAATCCTTCGGTCTGCCGGTCGTAGGCTTTGTCCCTTTGGTGTCGCAGCGCAGAACCCGTAGGGCATCCTATCACCAGTCCCTGGACACGGTGGTCAACCAACCTCTATCGCACCTGAGCGAGGCGGTGCGGTCAATGCGGGTCAGCCTGGAGGTTTCGAACGCGAGTTCAAAGGTCATTCTCATCACCTCCGCGCTTCCCGGCGAAGGCAAATCGACCGCCGCGATGTTGCTCGCCGCCTCTAGCGCCGGCTCAGGCAAGAGAACCATTCTGCTCGACTGCGATTTCCGCCTGCGTTCCACTTCCGAAGCGCTCCGAAGCAGGCACCGGCCCGGCTTGTTCGAGGTCCTCTGCGGCACGGCCAATCTAACCGACGTGATCACCCAGGACCCGGTGACCAAGATTAACCTGATCCCCGCCGGATCCACGAGAGCAAACGCGGCCGACTTGCTGATGTCTCAGGGGATGTTGGATCTCATCGCGGTCTTACGAAACGCCTTTGACTACGTCATCATAGACAGTCCGCCTTTGCTTCCGGTCGTTGACGCGCTCGCCCTCGCGACCGGCGCGGACAAGATTTTGGTGGTCGTAGAATGGCGCCGCACGCCGCGCGCCACAATCCACGAAGCTTTCAAGGTCCTGGGGCCGCAGGCGCACCGGGTCGCCGGCGTCGTCCTGAACAAGGTCGATTTCGATGAGTTGCCGGGATACGGGCGCTATCAGTATCGCAGGTACTACAACAACGCGCGAAGCTAAGGCTCGTGCGGAGGATTTCCGCTAGGCCCAGAACGCTGTCGGTCTCCCTTGGAAACGATGACCGATGATCTTGCGCAAGCGTCAATCACATTAGGGTTTTTTTGCCGATTGTGGCGACCTCTTCCAGCGAGCTTCTCCGCGTGAATCCGTCGCGACGCTACCTGCTCATCTCGCCCTGCCGTGACGAGGCCCAGCACCTTCGCCGGACGCTCGATAGCGTGGCGGCCCAGTCGGTGCAGCCGGCCGCGTGGGTGATTGTCGACGACGGATCGACAGACGAAACGCCGGCCATTCTCGAGGAATACGCGCGGCGACTGCCATACGTTCGCGTCGTGCGGCGCACGGATCGCGGCCGCCGAGAGGTGGGGCCGGGCGTGGTCGCGGCCTTCTACGCAGGCCTGAAAACCGTGCGCCTGGAGGACTTCGACTATCTCTGCAAGCTGGATACGGATTTGGACCTGCCGGTTCGCTACTTCGAATTGCTGATGCAGCGGATGGAGAGCGATCCGCGGATCGGAACCACCTCCGGCAAGCCTTGGTTCGTCCACCCTCAGAGCGGCGCCTTGGCGCCTGAAGTCTGCGGGGACGAAATGTCGGTGGGCATGACCAAGTTCTATCGCGTCGCCTGTTTTAAGGAGATCGGCGGATTCGTGCGCCAGGTGATGTGGGACGGCATCGATTGTCACCGGGCCCGCATGCTCGGCTGGATTGCCGAGAGCATCGATGACGAGGCCGTCCGCTTCGTTCACCTGCGCCCGCAAGGCGCGAGCCAGAAGGGCATCTGGACCGGGCGGCTTCGCGCCGGGTTCGGACAGTACTTTATGGGCACCTCGCCCCTCTACTACCTGGCGGTTGCCGCCTATCGCCTCCCCGCTCACCCGGCGATGATCGGCAGCGTGGCGATGTTGTGGGGTTACTTCAGAAGCTGGCTCAAGAACCTGCCCCGCTACGACGACCGGGAGTTCCGGCTTTTCCTCCGATCGTACCAGCGGGCATGCCTGCGGATGGGAAAGCGCGCCGCCACAGCGCGAGTCAATGCTGAGCGGGCTCACCTTTGGCGCGCCAGCCGGCGAGAAGCCGACGCCCGGCACGACAGGTCCCCGATTGCGCGTCACGGCCTCGAATACGACCTCGCCCCCAATGCCGCTGAGATCGTCGCCGATCATTCCGACAGCTTCTCGGCGCGGCCAGGTCTACAGTCCTTGAGTTAGCCCCCGGAGCCCTTTGCATTTTGGTTTGCGCATATCCACCGAGGTATGCGGCGGCGTTTCTTCGGGTGCACTGAGAGCTTTTAGGCGCTTCCTTTCCGCGAAATGAGCACTTTCAAAGCCTTAGCGCTGTTTTCCTTTCCGGCGTCCCGCGAACGGCGCAAACTCCCGGCCGCGGCCTCGACGCCCGGCATGGCGCGTCGGCGAAATCCCCCTACAGCGGAAAATCCCGGACGAGAGCGACGCCGCGATAGCGGTCGCTTTGGCTGTTGATTTCGGGCGCTTTGTCAAGGGCTCCAGCAATACGCTCAAGGCGATCGGTTTGAGCATTCTTGGCGGCCTCCCCGAACGACCGCGCCGCTGCGGTAGCGCAGCGGAATTAGCAATGACCTCATCCGTCTTAGCCCTCCTCGCCCGAGGGCGGCGACCGCCGGCGGCGCCGAGGAACGCGGCGCCCGAGGCGCTCAATCTCAGGACCGAACCGACAACCAGCCGCGCTCATCACGACGATCCGCGCGAGCGAATGGGGGAACACCAAGTGGAGCGACATCAGAGCATCGAGGCAATGACTGGCGTGAAGCTTTATGGCGCATGCACTGGGCTCGCGCCGCGCGAATTCCACCCGGGTTTCGAGGCGTCGCCATGCCTCGAGCCGATACTTGCCGGATCGGCTTCTGGCAGGCCGATCACCCCGGTCTCGGGTTTCGATCCGGCGTCACGGGAAAGGGCCGAGCTGCTTGGCCTTTCCTTCGATGCGGTGACCATGGACACCGCGGTCACGCGGTGCCTCGAGTTTTGCCGCAGCCCCCGTGCGTCGCATGTGGTTGTCACGGCCAACGCCTACCACCTTTGCATGATGCGCCGTGATCCAGAGCTCGCGGACGCCTGCCGCGCAGCTCAGCTTACCGTGGCCGACGGCATGTCGGTGGTCTGGGCCCTGCGGGCGTCGGGGCAAGAGGCGCCGGAACGCGTCGCGGGCGTGGACCTCATGGACCGCCTCCTGGCGGAGGCGGCAAAGAACCGGCTCAGCGTCTATTTCCTCGGCGCCAAGCGCGAAGTGGTCGAGGCCCTGGCAAGAAAGAGCCGCAACCGGTATCCCGGCCTCGAGATCGCCGGCTTCCGCGACGGCTACTTCGGCTCCAAAGACCACGAGGCCATCGTCGAAGAGATCCGGGCGAGCGGCGCCCACATCCTGTTCGTCGGCATGCCGAGCCCGTTCAAGGAGACCTGGTGCGAGCGTCACCGGGAGCGTCTCGACGTCCCTGTCATCATCGGGGTGGGCGGGAGCTTCGACGTCCTCGCCGGCTATATCAGGCGCGCTCCTCACTGGGTGCAGGCAGCGGGGCTGGAATGGTCGTGGCGGCTGATAATGGAGCCGCGCAAACTGTGGAAGCGCTACCTCACCACCAACAGCGAGTTCGTCTGGCTCGCGAGCCGTGAGATTGTCGCGCGCCGCTTGAGACGTCAGCCGGCTCATTGAGGCCCGCGAGTCGCGCAAGCGAGGAGAGAGCCCTGATCAAACCACGCAACATCACAATCTTCATGGGCACCCGCCCGGAGGCGGTCAAGCTCGCGCCGGTGGTGGCCGCGCTGCGCGGCTCGAGTGACTTCCGCTGCACGGTGGTCGCGACGGGCCAGCACAAGGAGATGTTCCGCCAGGTGGCCGAGACCTTCGGCTTCAAAGTCGACGCCGACCTCGGAGTCATGCGGCCGAACCAGAGTCTGGCTCAGCTGACCGCCAGGCTCATCGACGGCGTCGACGGCTGGCTGGGAACGGCCGAGCCGGACATGGCGCTGGTCCAGGGCGACACCACGACAGTACTCGCCGCGTCGCTGGCCTGCTTCTACCGCCGCATTCCCATCGGCCACGTCGAAGCGGGCTTGCGAACCGGCAGCATCTGGTCGCCTTTCCCCGAAGAGGCGAACCGCCGCTTGGCCGCTCCGCTGGTGGCGCTCCATTTCGCGCCAACCGACGCGGCCCGGGCGGCCCTCCTCCGCGAAGCCGTGCCGGAAGAGACCGTCTCCGTGACCGGGAACACGGTGATCGACGCGTTGCGCATTGAGGTCGCCGCCCAGGCCGACGACCCGGCGCTGCGCGCTCGCATCCACAAGGAGTTGAGCGATCTCGCGGGCGACGACTGGGCGCAAGCGCCTCTGGTCCTCATCACCGGGCACCGGCGCGAGAATTTCGGCGAGGGTATCGAGCAGATCTGCCGAGCCATCGCCATGCTGGCGGATCGCTTCCCGGCCCACCGTTTCGTCTATCCCGTCCACCTCAACCCGAACGTGCTCGAGCACGTCAGTCGGCTCTTGGGCGAACTGTCGAACGTTCGGCTCATCCCGCCTCAGAGCTATCGCAACTTTGTCGCGCTGATGGCCCGATGCCGGCTCGTGCTGACCGACTCGGGCGGGGTTCAGGAAGAGGCGCCGTCGTTGGGCAAGCCGGTGCTGGTGATGCGCGACACCACCGAGCGCCCCGAGGGCGTGGCCGCCGGCACGGCGATCCTGACGGGCCCGAACGCGCGCGCCATCGTCCAGCACGCCACGCGATTGCTGACCGACGAAGCTGTCTATCGCTCCATGGCGACGGCCAGGAATCCTTACGGCGACGGTTACGCCGCCGAGCGGATCGTGGAGCGGATCCGCCGCTACTTCGGGACGCCAGCCCGGAGCCCCTCCGTAGCCGGGGGCGAACCTGAGCGCGCGCGCGAATTCAGTCCGATGAGCGTCGCCTCTTAGGCGCCCTAACGACCGGCGTCGCAGCCGCAACCTTCCACGCCAAAAGCGCCTCGCGCTTCGCGCCGTCTCCTCTGGGCGCGCCGAACTCGAGCGACGCGCCTTGGCGGTCCTCCTGCCGCTTTGAACGGTTCACCCTCCAAAGCTTTCGGCTTTGCCAGGGGATATTTGAGAGTTTGGCCTGAAATGTCTTTGAGGCAGATTTGAAAGTGGTTCGATTCGGAATCGGGTCCGGCGAGATTGCGGGTCAGGAGGCGGACGCGGCTGACGCAGACCCTGGGCTCAACGTCTTGCTATTGTCGCAGCGCCGCATTGCTGACCTCGCCGCCTATTGTCTGGCTTACGAATTCGAGGACGCTTTCGCAGCGGTCGCCGACGCCCAGCGAATCGACGCCACCGACTTTCCGGGGCTCGAGTTCTCCAGGCGCGCCTATAAGCTCGCACGTCTGGCGTCCCGATCGTCCAAGCTCGCGCGTCGGATCGCGCCTTCGCCGCGCGGAAAGGTGGTCCTGGAGCGTGACTTCGATCTCTTCTTTCCGGTGTTCAGCCACACCTATCAGCTCTATTCGCTCGCCACGATTCCCAACTGGCGCCAGCGATGCCGCAAGGCGGCGTGCTTCATCAGCGAAGTCTGGTCGGACATGTTGCCCGACTATCTCCTCGAGCTCCTGTCCGCGTTCGACCATGTCTTCATCGGGCACCGTCATCCCGTCAAGGACGTGGCGCGCATCACCGGTCGACCATGCACCTATCTGCCGCTCGCCGTTGACGTGCTGCGTTTCGCGCCTTTTTCGAGCGATCAACCGCGCCCCATCGAGGTCTGCAATATTGGCCGGCGCTCGCCGGTCACCCATCGGGCGCTGCTTGACGATGCGGAACGGCGCCACAGCTTTTATTACTACGACACCGTGGCCGCCAGCGGCTCCGACCTCAAGGACCGTACGTTCCGCGTCGACAGCCCGCACGAGCACCGCCGCAAACTGGCGACCTTGCTCAAGCACAGCCGCTACTTCATCGCCAATCGCAGCTACGTAGACAGACCCGAGTTCACGGCCGGTCGCGACGAGATCTCAGCGCGGTTCTACGAGGGCGCGGCGGCCGGCGCGGTGATGATCGGCGAGGCGCCGCGCACGCAGGAATTCAAGCAGCAGTTCGACTGGCCCGATGCGCTGATCCACGCGCCCTTCGATTCTCCTGACATCGCCCACATTCTCGCGGATCTGAATGGCGACCCTGAGCGGCTGCGAGCGGTGAGGCGCAACAATGTCCGGGAGGCCGCGCGAAGGCACGACTGGCTCCATCGCATGCTGGCGGTGTTCGACGCTTTAGGCCTGGCGCCGACGGAGAAAATGCGGGCTCGGGCGAAGCGGCTGGAGCAGATCGCGTCGGAGGCGCTGGAGTCAGGCTCTTGTGGGGTCGGCTCGCGATACGAAACGACCGATCGGCCTTCAGGCGCCCTCGGCGAGGGCGCTATTCTTCAGGGGGCCTAGTCGATGTGCGGCATCGCCGGGATCGTCGGGCGAGTGGACGAGGCGAACCGCGCCGCCCTCGCGCGGATGAACGAGGCGATGGTCCACCGCGGTCCAGATGGGAGCGGCACATGGGTCTCCGCGCCCGACTGTCGCGGCTGGGGCGCGCTGCTAACCCATCGCCGTCTCTCGATCCTCGATCTCTCGCCCGCCGGCGCCCAGCCCATGGTCGACCCGGCGACCGGGCACGTGATCGTCTTCAACGGCGAGATCTACAATTTCCGCGACCTTCGGCGCCGCCTCGCGGCTGAGGGGCAGGAGTTGCAATCGACCGGCGACACCGCCGTGATGCTCCGCGCGCTCGGCCTGCACGGGTCGGACGCCGTGGCGTGGCTGCGCGGGATGTTCGCCTTCGCCTGCTGGGACCCGAAGCAGCGCCGGCTCCTCATGGCCAGGGATCCTCTCGGCATCAAGCCGCTCTACCTGGCGCGATCGTCCGATCCGGACGCGGGCTGGTCGTTGGCCTTTGCTTCGGAGCTTCGCGCCCTCTTAGCCTCCGGACTCTTGGGCGCGCCTCGCCTCGACCCTCAGGCGGTGGCGAGCGGCGTATGGAACGGCTTCGTGGTCGGCCCCGGGACCGCCGTCAAGGGCGTCGACCTCATTTGGCCGGGCCGCCTGCTTGAGTTCGACGGCGAGGGCAGGGAGGTCCGGCAGCGAGACTTCTGGCGTATTTCCGACCGCGCGTCCGATCCGATCACCCATGAGGACGGTCTGGCGGCCATCCTGGACGAAGGGCTTAAGCTTCATCTCGAAAGCGATGTGCCGCTCGCGGTCTTGCTGTCCGGCGGGGTCGACTCGTCGGCCGTCGCCAACCTGGCGCGGCTCACGGCGCAAGCTCCCGTCCATACGTTCACTCTCGCCTTTGAGGAGGAAGAGCTGAACGAGGGGCCGATCGCGAGGCGGATCGCCGCCGCGATCGGGACCGAGCACCATGAAGTCGTGCTGACAGAGGCGCGCTTCGTCGAGAACCTGGAGACGGCGCTGGACAGCCTGGACCAGCCGACCTTCGACGGGCTCAATTCCTACTACGTTTCGAGCGCCATTCGCGAGGCGGGCTTCACGGTCGCTCTGTCCGGCACGGGCGGGGACGAGCTCTTCGGAGGCTACACTTCCTATCGCGATCTGCCGACGCTGCATCGCTGGGCCCTGCGCGCCAAGTGGGCGCCGCGAAGCCTGCAGGCGGCCGTGGCGAGCCTCGCCACCTGGCCGTTACGACGCTCGGGCGCGCCGGTTCCGCCTCAGACCCGCTGGGCCAAACTTCCCGAGATGGTGCGTCACGGCGATGACCTGCTGGCGCTCTACCAGCTGGCCTATGCGCTCTTCCTGCCCGGGTTCCAGCGTGAGCTGCTGGCGCCCGACTTCGCCGAGGGATTGGCCGACGGCCTGCCCGCCGCGATGCGGGAGCGAATCCTGGCCGAGAGCCGGGGCCGCACGCCGCTCTCCGCGATCAGCGTAATGGAGCAGCGGCTCTTCCTCGGCGAGCGGCTCTTGCGCGACAACGACGTCGCCAGCATGGCCTGCTCGCTGGAGCAGCGGGTGCCGCTCGTGGACCAGGTCGTGCTCGAGAGCGTGGACCGCCTGCCCGATTCTGCGCGCTACCAGCCGCTCGGCCGCAAGACCGTGCTGCGGCGCATCGGTCTGCGCGGCCTAGACCCGGCGCTGTTCGAGCGGCCGAAGAGCGGCTTCGTGCTGCCGTTCGATCGTTGGATCCGGCGCGGGCTCAAGGACGCCATGGATGAGACGCTGCGCGACCCGCAGGCGATCGCGCCGGTCGGGCTCGATCCCCTTGCCGTGGCGAAGCTCTGGCGCGCCTTCCTCGAGGGAGCGCCCGGCATGTATTGGTCACGGGTTTGGGCGGTGTACGTCTTCGTCCGCTGGTGCCACCGCAACCGCGTCTTCCGTTGAACTCTGCGTGCGAGCCGTTTCCCCATCCATGAGCGCACAACGCCTGAATATCCTCTACGTCTCCCAGATGCCGGCCAGTCCTCCGCGTTTCGGCGCCCAGGCGCGGATCCATGGGCTGATGACTGAGCTCGCGCGACGCCACGATCTCACCGCCGCCATGCTGGTCGACGACGAGTTCGACGCCGACGAGTGCCGCCGGGCGATGCAAGCCTATTGCCGCGAAGTGGTCCTGGTTCCCAACCCCTACGGTCGGGAGGGCCTCGCCAAACGGCTGCTGCAGGTCCGGTCGCTCGCCTCGATGCGGAGCTTCGAGCGGCTGCGGGTCACGCTGCCGGCGTTGCAGGAGAGCCTGGACCGGATCTTGCGCGCCAAGCGCTTCGATGTGGTCAACCTGGAGTTCCCGTATCTCGGCCACTATGACCTGCGCCAGGCGCCGCCCGGCAAAAAGCCGCCGGCGCTGGTCGTGGACTCGCACGAAATCGCCTACGACTTGACGCGGCAGTTCGCGCGCGCGGGAGGGAGCGTGGGCCGCCGCGTTTACGCTCGCGCCAACTGGCGCAAGCTCAGGCGCGAGGAGCTTGGGACCTACCGCGATGCCGACGGCGTCTATGTGTGCAGCGCGAACGATGAGCAGCGCCTGCTCGACGAGGCGCCAGGCCTGCGCACAACCGTCGTTCCCAACGCCGCGGATGTCGACTATTACCAGCCGCGCCCCGGCGATCCTCCGCCCGACGGCCGCACCGTGGTCTATTTCGGGCTCCTGTCCACCATCCCGAATATCGATGGCGTCACCCATTTTGCGCAGGACATCTGGCCCCGCATCGCGGAGGGGCGCCCGGACGCCCGGCTCAAGATCATTGGCGGGCGCCCGCCGCCGTCGCTTCTGTCGCTGGCCGGGCCGCGGATCGAGCTGACCGGCTTCGTGCCGGACCTGCGGCCGCACCTTGCGGCCGCAGCGGCCGTGGTCGTGCCGCTACGCCTGGGCGGTGGCACACGGCTCAAGATCGTCGAGGCGATGGCCATGGGGAAGGCGATGGTCTCGACCACGCTCGGCGCCGAAGGGATCGATGCGGTCCCGGGGCGAGACATCTTCATTGAGGACCAGCCCATGGCCTTTGCGGACGCAGTGTTGCGGCTCCTGGCCGAGCCTGGCCTCGGGGCGCGCATCGGCCAGTCGGCGAGGCGCCTCGCGGTAAACCGATATAGCTGGAGCGAAGCGGCGCGAAGGCTGGAAGCCTTCTATGGCCGGATCCTGGAGAAGGCGGCGTGAAGGCGGCGCTGATCGGAGCCGGAGCGATCGCCAAGCAGCATCTCTCCTGCCTGAAGACCTTGCCGGGCGTGGAGCTGGCCGCCGTCTGCGATCTCTCGCCCGCCGCGGCGGAGGCCGCCGCCGAGAGATACGGCGTTCGCTCCTGGTTCACCGACCATCGCGCCATGCTGGAGAAAGCCCGGCCGGACGTGGTCCACGTCGCCACGCCTCCGACCGCTCACTTCGGGCCGGCCATGGACGCGCTCGACGCCGGCGCCCACGTCATTGTCGAGAAGCCAGCTGCGCCCGCCCTCGGGCAAGTGGAGGCGCTGGTTAAGCGCGCCCAGGATTCCAGGCGCCATTTCGTCGAGGACTACAACTACGTCTTCAATCAGGCCCCCCAGGAGATTCTGCGACGAATCGAGTCCGGCGAGTTCGGGGCGGTGACGCATGTCGAGGTGCTCATCTGCCTCGATATTCTCGGCCCCGACGGCTTCGCCGACCCCAACTCGCCCCACCCCGCTCTCAAGCTTGCCGGCGGAGCGATCGCCGACTTCCTGCCCCATCTGGCGTCGCTGGCGCATCTCTTCGTCGGTCCGCACCGGACAGCGCAGACGGTCTGGACCAAGCGCAAGTCGTCGGTCTTGCCGTTCGACGAGTTCCGCGCCGTCGTGGCGGCGGAGCGCGGGACAGCGGCGCTTGGCTTCAGCGCCAACTCGCAGCCCGACGCCTTCTGGCTCAGGGTCTATGGGGAGCGGATGCAGGCGAGCGCGAACCTGTTCGAGACGCGGCTCACCTTCGACGGCCCCCGCAACGCGCCCAAGCCTCTGCGCCCCTTCTTCAGCGGCCTTGAGGAGGGCAAGACCATCCGCCGCGCCGCAGTCGCGACGCTGCTGCGCAAGTTCAAGGGCGCCGGGGCCTACGAAGGGCTTTGGGAGCTTCTCGGCCGCACTTACCGGGCGCTCGCGGACGGGTCGGCGTTGCCGGTCGCGGCGAGCCAGGTCCTCGAGGTCAACCGGATGGTCGAGGCCCTCAAACCCAAGGAGCGAAGCTCATGAGGGCGCTTGTCACCGGCGCGAACGGCTTTCTTGGGCGGCATGTGGTCGCAGCGCTGCTCGCCCGGGGCATCGGGGTTCGCGCCCTCGTCCGCCCGGCGGCGCGGCTGGAAGGGCTCGGCTGGCCGTCCTCGGTCGAAGTGTTTCGGGCCGACCTGCGGACCTCGCGCGGTCTCGAGGGCGCCTTCGAGGGCGTCGACGTCTTGCTCCACCTCGCGGCGGTGGTCTCGGGCGGGGAGGACGCGCAATTCGCGGGAACCGTGGTTGGAACCGAGCGGCTCCTCAACGCCATGGCCGCCAGCGCCTGCCAGTGCCTCGTGCTGTGCAGCACCTTATCGGTCTACGATTTCAGCTCCGCCCGCCGCGTCCTCAATGAGGATTCGCCGCTGCACACGGCGCCCGATGTCTACGCTCGCGACGGCTACACGATCTCCAAGTGGTGGCAGGAGCGAGTGACGCGGCGCTCTGCCGAGAAGCACGGCTGGGAGCTGACGGTGCTCCGGCCCGGCTTCATCTGGGGGCGCGACCACGGCTATATGGCTGCGCTCGGCCAGCAGTTCGGGCGCCACCACCTGGTTATCGGTCCGATGACCCGCATGCCGATGACCCATGTGGAGAATTGCGCCGACGTCTTTGCTCTGGCGGCGGCCCATCCGCGCGCCCGGGGTCGGACCCTGAATATCGTCGACGGTCCCGGCGAACGCATCTGGACCTACCTCTCAGACTACATGCGCGGCAGCGGCGAGAGCGGCTGGCGCGCGCCCGTCCCCTACGGGCTCGCCATCTCTGCGGTGCGGCTGGCCCACGCCACCATCTTCAGGCGCGCAACCAAGGTGCCTAGCATCCTCATCCCGCGCCGGTTCGAGTCGCGGCTCAAGCCGCTACGCTTCGAGAACCGTCGCTTGCGCGAAACCCTCGGCTGGACGCCGCCGCTCGACTACCAGCAGTGCCTGGCGCGGACCTACGGTCCGGCGCCTTCGACGGCGATCGAGTGCGACAGTCGACGCAACAATGCTCATTTGCCGAAGATGTCCGAGGAACGGACGGTAGAAGCTTGAACCCCATGTCCGTTGGGCCAAAAAAATCCATGAAATCCCCGAGAATCTGCTTTTACGGAAACTTCGGCGCCGGCAACCTCGGCAACGAAGCCACGCTCCAGGCGATCATCGAGCAGATCCGGCGGCGCTGGCCCGATGGCGAGCTGCTCTGTTTCTGTACGAACCCCGACGACGTTCGAGCGCGACACCACATCGCGGCTCTCCCGGCGCAAGCCGTCAATAGAGCCGTGGCCGACGGGTCGGGCGCACATGCGCGCCAGGGCGGCCTCATGCGATTCTTTCGCATCGCTTTTAAGAGAATTCCTCTCGAGCTCGTTCACTGGATCAAATGTCTGCACGCGCTCGGCCGCGCGGACAGGTTCATTGTCGCCGGCACCGGTATCGTTTGCGACTATACGACGGGCCCGTTGGGCTATCCCTACGACATATTCAAACTGTCCATGCTTGCGGCCCTGTGCCGGGTCAAACTCGCGTTTCTCAGCGTCGGCGTCGGGCCTCTCGACCATCCGCTCAGCCGCTGGTTCGTGAAAAGGAGCCTCGCGCTCGCCGACCACCGCAGCTACCGCGACGAGGCGTCGAAGCAATACCTCGAGAAGATTGGCTTCGGCGCCGAGCGCGATCTCGTTTGTCCCGATGTGGTGTTCGGGCTCTCGAAGGGCGTGGTTGTCTCCGGCGTCTCACGCATTGGTCAGAGGCGAATCGTCGGGCTCGGAATCAAGGATTACGGATCGGCGGAGCCGCAGGCGTTTCGCGAATACCTGGATACGATGACGGGCTTCGTATCGTGGCTGCAGGCAGAGGGTTACGGCGTCCGGCTGCTCATCGGCGATATTCAGTACGATTCTTCGGTGATAGAGGAATTCGTCAGCGTTCTGAAGAGCCGCAACATACCCACGGCCGCGCCGCTTTTGATCGTCGAGCCGGCCCCGACCGTCGAGGAACTGTTGCGCCAGGTGAGCGAGACCGAAGCTGTCATTTCGGCGCGGTATCACAACCTCGTGCTGGCGCTGATCCAGAATAAGCCGGTCGTCGCGCTGTCCGATCACGCCAAGCTCAACTCGGTCGTGACCGATTTCGGGTTGGGGCAATACCTTCTTCCATTGCGGAACCTGAGCTCTGACGTTCTCATCGACAGGTTCAAGCAACTGGAGGCCGACGCGGAGCGCCTGAGGCCTCGCCTGAAAGCGAAATTGGAGACCTATCGTCGAGCGCTTGATGGGCTCTATGCGGCTCTCCTTGGGGAGTCGAACGTTACGGGCTCGAATCGCTATGGCGCCGAGCCGCCGTCGCCGATCGATCACGGTGAGCTGAATATGACCCAACTCGTCAGGCCGCGGGCCGATTAAGCTGAGCGCTATCGCCCACAGTCCTAACTGGCGAATTCTTTTGGACTGGCCCGCCTGCCACGGATCAGGAGAGGACATGAGCTATACCCATTCGCTTCCTGAGGCGCCGTCTTTCGATGGCAAAGGCCTTTTTGGCTATTCGTTCGGTCCGTTGCAGAAGAAGGACGTCGACGTCTATTACGTGGTGGTTGACGGCGGCCACGACACCTTCATGGTGAGCAGAAGGATTACGAGAATCTATTATGTTCTCGAGGGGAGCGGTTATTTCACGATCGACGGCCGCCGACATGATGTGAGTCCCGGCATGCTCGTCGAAGCCCCGCCGAAGGTCGAATATTCGTATTCAGGCCGCATGAAGCTCGTCGTCTTTGCGAGCCCGGCGTGGTCCGCTCGCAACGATACGCATACAAGATGGAATCGGGATGCGATCGGCGAGAAGTCTTCCGCGCCCCTGCCGAATGCGTCGCGGTGGAACGCATTGCTCGGGCTGCGAGTCTTTGGGAAATCGCCGGTTGGCGCCTTCCTGAGAGGCAATCGCCTTGCCTGGAGCATTCTTCCGGCGTCGATTACCTCTCTTGCGCCGCTGCGCCGATATGGCGAATTCTCGGCCAGGGTGGCGCGCGCGCATGACAGGCGGGGGCAGGCTTTCAGCACCTATTTCCTGCGAAACCGCCCGGCGCTCGAATTGATGCGGCGGCTGGCGGAGCGCCGGACCGGGAGGGACGCATTGCGCGTCGCGGTGCTCGGTTGCAGCACCGGGCCGGAGGCCTATTCGGTGGCCTGGGCGATGAGGACGGCGCAGCCGGATGTGAAACTCGTCTTGCATGCGATGGATATTTCGCCCGACGCGGTTGAGATCGCACGCCGCGGCGCGTACTCCGTTAACGATCCCGAGTTGATGGAATCGAACATTCTCGAGCGCATGAGCGGCGCCGAGATTGAGGACATGTTTGATCGGGGTGGGGATGTGGTGTCGGTCAAGCCTTGGCTTAAGGAGGGGATCGAGTGGCGCGTCGGCGACGCCGGGAAGGTGCGAGCGCGCGATTTGCTCGGAGCCCAGGACATCGTGGTGGCGAGCAATTTTCTCTGCCACATGGCTCCGCCGGCGGCCGAACAATGCTTGCGCAACATCGCGCGTTTGGTGCGGCCCGGCGGATATCTGTTTGTTTCCGGGATCGACCTCGACGTCAGGACAAAGGTTGCGGCCGATCTGGGATGGCGCCCCATGCAAGAACTCCTCGACGACATTCACGATGGAGACGCCTGCATGAGGACCTTCTGGCCGTGGCACTACGCGGGTTTGGAGCCTTTGAACAAGAAGAGAAGCGATTGGAAAGTTCGCTACGCCGCTGCTTTTCAGGCGCCGCCTCACGACGAGAACTCCACCGGCTTCCACGATCTCGACGCTTCGCCAAAGGTCGCGGCGACGGCCGAACCCACCGCGGCTTGATTTCGCTTGTCAGGCCAGAAGCCGGATAAGGCGCTCCGCGAAGCCCCACAGGTAAGCCCTCGTAAATGCAGGATCTGAAAGAAAGGACCATCCGCGGCGGAGCGGCGCGGCTGGCCTCGCAGGTAGCGAGCCTAGTGTTGCGCACGGGCGCTCTCGTTGTGCTGGCGCGACTGTTGGACCCGAAGGATTTCGGATTGGTCGGCATGGTCACGGCGTTCACCGGCATCCTGACCTGGTTCCGCGATTTCGGGCTCTCCGCCGCCGCAGTGCAGCGTGCGGAGATCACTGCAGACCAGCACTCGACCCTCTTCTGGATCAATGTCCTGTTCGGGGCGCTGCTGGCGCTGGTGACGCTGGCGGCGGCGCCCGCGATCGCCGCGTTCTACCATGAACCTCGCCTGGTTTGGGTGGCGGCCGTGCTGGGGACAGCGTTCCTGTTCAACGCGGTCGGGATCCAGCACTCGGCGCTTCTGCAGCGGCAGATGCGCTTCACCGCCATGGCGCTGATCAGCATGGCCTCGCTGATGGCCGGAACCGCGATCGCCATCTGCGGCGCCGCGATCGGCTACGGATACTGGGCGCTCGTCGCATCGTCGGTGATCACCCCGCTTGTCGCCAGCATGGGCTTCTGGCTCGCGACCGGCTGGGTTCCAGCATTGCCGCGCCGGCGCGCCGGCATCCGCTCGATGATGCACTTCGGCGGCACGCTGACGCTGAACGGGATCGTCGCCTATGTCGGCTTCAACGCGGACAAAGTGATGATCGGGCGGTTCCTCGGCGTCGACGCCGTCGGCATCTACGGACGGGGCTTCCAGCTCGTCAACATGCCTACCGACAATATAAACTCGGCGGTCGGCGAGGTCGCGTTCTCCGCGCTTTCCCGCCTGCAGCACGATCCCGCTCGCCTCAGGAGCTACTTTCTGAAGGGCTTCTCGTTCGTGCTCGGGCTGACCTTGCCGATCACGATCGCCTGCGGGCTGTTTGCCGACGATCTCGTGCTCGTCCTCTTGGGGCCGAAGTGGCAGGCCTCGACCGAGATCGTTCGCCTGCTCGCGCCGACGATCGTCGTGATGGCCGTCATCAACCCGATGGGATGGCTCATCTCCTCGCTCGGGCTGGTCCGGCGAAACCTCAAGATCGCGCTCGTCTTCACCCCCCTCATGGTCGCCGGTTGCCTGTTGGGATTGCCCTATGGCGCAACCGGGGTGGCCTTCGCCTATTCCGCGGTGATGGTGCTGTGGGTCGTTCCGCATGTCGCGTGGTGCGTGCACGGCACGGCGATTTCGCTGCGCGATGTCGCGGCGACGGTGATCCGGCCGCTCGCCAGCGGCGTCGTCGCGGGGGCGGTCGGCTACGCGGCGCGGCTGACATGCGGCGAGTTCCTTCCGCCATTGTTGAGGCTTGTGCTGGAGAGCGGCTTGCTGGCCGTGACGTTCTTTGCCGTGCTGGTCTTCGTGGCCGGCCAGAAGGCCCTCTATATGGATCTTCTGCGGGGATTGAGCAGAAGCGGGCGGGTTCAGGCCGACGCGGGCCGAGCAAAGGCAGTATTACGACTGGTGCCGGTGACATGGACGGGAAAGTAGCGCTATCGGCCGGCGTTCCGCTCGTCGTTGACCTCGACGGTACGCTGCTGAAGGTCGACACACTGCATGAATCCCTCGCGTTGATCCTCTCCCATAGCCCTAGGCAGGCGCTTAACGCGCTTATCGCTCTGCGGCATGGTCGTGCGAATTTTAAGGCGGCCGTCGCCGACAATCTCATCCCGGACCCGGTCACGACACCAGTCGATGAGGCGGTGGTGGCTGTGGTGAAGCAGGCGCACAGCGAGGGTCGCAGGGTCTACCTTGCCACGGCGGCTGATAGACGGATCGCCGACGCGTTTGCCGGCGCACGAGGCCCCTGCCCCTTTGACGGCGTGTTCGCCACCGAGAAGGGGATTAATCTTAAAGGCGAAGCGAAGGCCGCGCGCCTCACGGCCGAGTTTGGCTTTCGTGGCTTCGACTACGTCGGCGACGCGGCAGACGACATTCCTGTCTGGAGGGCAGCCCGCACTCCATTAATCACACGAGGCTCCCCGCGTCTCATAGCGGCGCTTTTCAGAGTGCGACCCGACGCTGTGGTCTTAAGTCACAGAGCTTGGCACGTTTCGAGTTACGTGAGAGCGCTCCGAGTGCATCAATGGATAAAGAACGCGCTCATTTCGTTGCCCGCTATCGCTGGCCACACCTTTAACTTGGCTTTAGTCCTCACGTTACTTATTGCTTTTGCCAGCTTTAGCTTGGGCGCGTCTAGTATATATCTCGTCAACGACATGCTGGATCTGGAGCATGACCGGTCTCATAACGAGAAGCGCCACCGTCCTTTTGCAGCAGGGATCATGCCCTTGAAGCACGGGGCGCTTATTCTAAGTGTAGTGGCCGCAACTTCTTTAGGCCTTGCACTGCTTCTGCCATGGAAATTTCTAGGTGTATTGTTAGGATATTTCGCGCTTTCCTTCGGCTACGCGTTTTATCTCAAGCGTAAGCTCATGATCGATGTTGTCGCGCTAGGCTCACTTTACGGTGCCCGAGTGTTGGCAGGGAGCGTTGCGACAGGAATCGCGACTTCACAATGGTTGATGGCCTTCTGCTTCTTCATTTTTCTTAGCTTGGCGCTAATTAAGCGAGCTACCGAACTTATGGCGCTGCTCGAAACCAATATGTACAAAATTTCGGGCCGCAATTACCGCCGAGCAGATCTTCCGATGATCAACGCTCTGGCGGCGGCGGCCGGCTTTGGTGCTGTTCTTGTCCTTGCGCTTTACATTAATTCGCCAGATGTCAGGCTTCTCTATCGTCGGCCAGACGCTCTATGGGGCATTTGCATCGTTCTAGTTTATTGGCTTGGGCGTGTCTGCCTCCTGACCGGGCGAAGGGAAATGCGCCAGGACCCGGTCCTGTTCGCTGCCACCGACCGGATCACCTGGAACGCCGTAGCCGTTGTGGCGACGTCATTCCTGGTTGCGCTCTGATCGTCCAATTTTCTGAATCTCAAACAGGAGTCGGGCTAGGCCCGGATTCTGAACTCGATAAGCAATCGTTCTGGAAGCGACATGAAGCTTACAACGATTACAGCTATACTCGCCAGCGTTTTGCTCGCTTCAACTGCACAGATATTGCTGAAATCCGGAATGAGTCAATGGAAATTGATAAAATTCATCGCGGAGCGAGACTACGTAAGTCTTGCGTTCTCGATGTTGACATCGTTTTCGATCATCGGCGGGCTGCTTGTGTTCGCTCTCAGCATTGCTCTGTGGTTGCTTGTGCTCGCCTCAGTTCCGCTGTCAACCGCTTATCCTTTTGTTGCGCTCGGAATCTGTGTCACCACGTTCGCGGGACACATTCTCTTCGGCGATTCGATTACGTTGATGAGGTTGGCAGGGGTCGCTCTTATTGTTGGTGGTATCTCCCTCATCGCAGCAAATGGCTAATCATGTTAATATACGGCTAGAACAAAAGATGACTTCACGATTGTAGCATGTGATCCGATTGTAGCCGTGATTGGACCCTCCCGAGAAACCAGATGATATTTACAGTCCGGATGTGGCGTGGGTTATGCTCTCGTACTTGTCCATCGGTCGAGTTCCGTTCGTCTGTGTGGCGACTCACGTTGGAAGCGCGCTGTTGATCCTGCCTTAGCCGAGGCCTCCTGTTTACAGTAGCGGATTCATTGGGGGAAAGTTAAAGTGTCGATAAGAAATACAACGCAGCCCAGCTTGATTGCTATTGAATACCTAAAGACCCGTTCGTTGACCTTCGATCGGCCAATTATTGCAATTTTTCTCTTCTCACTCGTTATCCGCGGAGCATGCGCTTTTTGGTTCAGTGGAATGATCGACAAAGAAGGCGCTGAATATGCACGGATAGCACAAAACTTACTCGCCGGAGTTGGCTATGTTGGACTCGCAACACCAGGCGAGCAGCTGTGGTTTCCGCCATTATTCCCTTTTCTCATTTCCGCTGTAGCGCTTTTAACCGGTGATGCAGAGATTGCGGGTCGGATAGTCTCGATTGCGTTTGGCTCATTAGTCGTCGTGCCCGTCTACCTGATCGCCCGACGAATGTATGGTAAGCGCGTCGCCCTCGGCGCGGCGGCGCTTGTCGGCGTTCATCCGTTTCTTGTCGAGTATTCGACCACAGTCAATTGCGAGTCTACCTATCTGGCGATAATTTTGGTGGCCGTTTATATGGCCATGCGCGCGATAGGCAACCCTACGGCCAAGCCTCTTTTCATAATGGGATCATGTTACGGACTCGCCTATCTAGTGCGCACCGAAGCATTGCCTTATTTGCTTGTCGCTTGTGGCCTACTTGCGTTGCGAGTAAAACTGAAGGGCGCGCAATATCCGGCTTCTCTGGTCCATCAACTGCCTATTATAATGCTTGGCTTTTTTTTATTTGCTGGTCCCTACATCGTCTGGCTGTCAGTGCAGGCAGGACAGTTTCGGGTCGAAGCTAAGACTGCTTTTAACTTGCCAACAGAACTACGCATGCACCATGGTATGACTGGCTACGAGGCGCAGTTACGCGTTTACCCTGATTTGTCGAAGGGGGGAATTGCGTGGCAGTCAAGCGTCGATGCAATCAAAAGCTACAGCGTAAATATTGGAGAGCTTTCTTCATTGCTTGCTTCAAGGGCGAAGACAGTGGCTAAAGATGCGAGTGCCGTGATCGGTGGCTCTTTCGCGCTCGGCTCACCTGCTCTATTCGGACTTGCCATCTTGGGGCTATTCTCGCGCCCTTGGCCACGGCGTATCGCTGTTGATCAAGCTCATTTTGCGATACTTTTGGCGCTTGTGCCGTTCGGTATGCTTTTTACCCATAACGAAGACATACGATTATACATCGTTGTCGTGCCAGTTTTGTGCTTATGGGCCGCGTACGGAGTTATTTTATTCGCGCGGTGGGCCCGGAGGTCCGCCGAGATGATAGGCATGCATCAAGCATTTAGGGCCAAGATACCAACTTCGGCTAGAGTCCTAGCGGTATCCGCGATCCTTTTACCTTCTGCTAGCGTCGCCATTGGCCAGTTAGACGCCAACCGATTTGAGCGCCCGTTCAAGCAGGCCTTATTCAACCTCGCCGCAAGCGATCCTGCACCCCTTCGGATTGCGTCGAACGCAGGCTTTCCGGCATTTGAAGCCCACGCCCAACACGTTTGGCTACCATACTGTGACGGCCAGACTGCACGACGCTTTCTTGCTAAAGAGCGAGTAACTCATGTTGTACTTGGGGACTGGTACGTTTCGACCCCTTACGAGGAGAAATGGAAGGACGACGGTGTTCCAAACGCCCGCAAAATTGTTGATATAACTTCAAAAGTTGGAACGCGGTTGAAGATTTACGAGCTTGATAATTCATCCTATGACGGGGTTACAGAGCACTAGCGTCCTTGCTGTGCAGTGTACTATGGCCCGTCTCTCGCGCGTCAGCGTCCCCGAATTTGCCCGATCAGTTCACATCAAATCCGAACCCGGGAAAGACGAAGGCCCGCTGACGGCTGCGCCAGTCGTCGGCGCCGCGCCGGTAGCTTGATCGCAGGAGAGCTTATTCGCATATCGTGGCCTCATGGGGCGGATGTGTCATGGCGAACGCGGTGGGTGAATCGAGTACAATCTCGGCAATTTCGAAAAGCAGCGACCCATTGAGGTTCAAAAAGGCAGCAATCGGGGCCTTAGCCGCTGTCATTCTTATTGGCGCGTTCGGTGCAGCGGCGTCGTACTGGCGTCTCGAGGCGGCGAAATCCGCCAATCCGGAAGGCAAGTCGAATGCGGAAATTTGGAGCGCGGTCCTATGCCGGGCCGAGCTTTATGAGCAAAAGGCGAAAGGCCAGGTTCCCGACGTGTCATGGGCGGAGCTTTTGCGGTTGACGCTCCTTGGCAGGGGATACCATTGCACGGAAGGGAGCAGCCTCGAATCGAGCCTTCAGTTCAGCGCGGAGGCTAGCGAGGACGACCGCAAGGAGGGGGCTCGCATCTTTCATGAAAGGTGCAGCGCGTGCCATGGCGTCGACGGATCGGGCACTCCGTTCGCGCCGCCGCTGACCCGTCCGCAATATGATCACGGCGATAGCGACCTCGCGATCTATAAGGTCTTGCGGGACGGCATCCCCGGCACCGGCATGCAGAGCGTGGGTCTGACGCCGCTCGAGCGATTGCGGGTCATTTCTCATCTGAGGGAGCTGCAGAGCCGGCAGCCCGAGGCGCCCAAACCCCAGGCGCCACGCCTGGCGGTCGCGGTCAGCAACCCAAGCCTGCTCGCCGCCGGAACAAATCCGGACGAATGGCTCATGTATTCCGGCTCTTACAATGGATGGCGTCATTCGCCGTTGGCCGAGATAACGCCCGCGAACATTGCTCGGCTGAACATGCGCTGGGCAGCGCAATTCGACGTGAATAATCCGAACATCGAATCCACGCCGCTGGTCATAGACGGAACCATATTCACCACTCTGGACGCTGGGCGCGTCATAGCCTTGGATGCGAAGACCGGAGCCACGATCTGGGAATACAAGCGGCCCATCCCGCCCGGCTTGCCGATCGAATTCCGCGTGAACCGAGGACTCGCGGCCGTAGGCGGGACGCTCTTTTTCTGTAGTCTGGATGGCTATCTGGTTGCGATCAATGCGAACGACGGCAAGGTCGCCTGGCAAACTCTGGTCGCAAGCCCCTCCGATCATTACTCGATCACCGTAGCCCCGCTCGTCGTCAATCGTTCCGTCGTCGTCGGGGTCTCCGGAGGCGAGTTCGGCGCCAGGGGGTTTCTCGCCGCCTATGACGTATCGACTGGCCGCCAGCAATGGAGATTCGATACGATTCCGGGTCCCGGCGAAGCCGGACATGAGACCTGGAAGAACGACGCCTGGAAATCCGGGGGCGGCGGAACGTGGATCACCGGCAGCTATGATCCGTCGACCGATCTCATCTATTGGGGCGTCGGCAATCCGAGTCCGGGTTTTTCAGGCGACGTGCGGCCTGGGGACAACCTGTTCACCGACAGCGTGATCGCTTTGCACGCGGCCACCGGCAAGCTCGCATGGTATTTCCAGTTCACCCCTCATGACGAACAGGACCGGGACGCGGCTCAGACCCCGGTTCTGGCGGATCTCTCGATCAACGGCGCCGTCCGCAAGGTCATCTGCTGGCCGAACAGGAACGGGTTCTACTACGTGCTGGACCGGGTCACGGGAGAGTTCCTGGCCGGGACCCCGTTCGTTGAAGTCACGTGGGCGAAGGGGCTCGACTCGAGGGGTCGGCCGATCCCGTCTGATCTTGTCCGCGTGTCGACGCAGGGGCGCAGCATAAGCCCCGGCGTCGACGGCGGGACAAACTGGCAAAACCCGGCCTTCGATCCGAAGCGGAAGCTGATTTTCGTCGCCGCGACCGACAGCAGTTCGGTCTTCACGAAAGAGCCTCCGGACAGGGTCGCACGCGGCCAGAACGGATATTATGTCGGCAGCGGTTCGAGCCAGTCGGAGCCGCCGATCCGTAAAGTGCTCGCGCTCGACGCGGCTACCGGCGCGCAGAAATGGGAATATACCGCGCCGTCCGGGGTCGACAGCGAGAATGGGCGCAGCGGTCTCCTGTCGACGGCGGGAGGATTGGTGTTCGGAGCGTCGGGCGGCGTTCTCTTCGCCTTGGACGCCGACACCGGAGGCGAGGTTTGGAGCCGGCCGCTCGGCGGGAAAACCAAGTCCGCGCCGACTTCATTCACGGTCGATGGACGACAGGTCATTCTCGTGGCGGCTGGAAGGGCGCTATTCGAGTTCGGGCTCTAAGCAGACTTTTTGAGCCAAGCCATCTGACGAAGACTTACCACAAAGTTCACGAAGATCACCAAGGAATAGACAGGAGTTTACTTCGTGGCCTTCGTGTCCTTGGTGGTGAATTGGCCGGTCTTGATTCGCTGCCGGCTTCGATAGCCGGACCCGCATTGGTCTGCGACGCCGTGAGAACATATCATGAACATAAGCCGCAGCGTCCCGGCCCGAACCTCAAGGTTCAGCGGCCGGCCCCGGCCGGGCGCTTGGGGCCGGCGCCTTGCGCGTCTCGAACAGCCGTTTCATGCGCAGGAAGCGCTTCTCGAACAGCTCATAGCTCAGATAGGCCAACCCAAGCGACGCCGACATGCCGAGCGCGGCCTGCAGCGCAACCGCCGCCAGGTGAGAGCCGAGCCAATTCCCCAGCTCCAGGTCGGTGCGGTTGGTTGCAAGGTAGTACGAAATGAAGTGATGATATACGTATAGGCCATAACTATACGTGCCGAGGAAAACCATGGCGCGGCTGCGGAAGAAGCGCGACGTGCTCGACCGCTCCGGCGCGATGAGCGCCCACACCAGCAAGCAGGCCAGCAGCAGCAGGATCAGCGCCGCCCGGACCGGCAGGATCAGCTCGAGCCCGTCCCGCGACACGAGCCGCGTCCAGAAGAAGGTCGCCGCCACGAGGCCCGCGATTGCGGACGCGGCCAGCGGCAGGAGCCTCGCCAGGCGCTCGAGGCCGCCGGGCTGACGCACCGTCACCGCGATGAACCCGCCCAGCGCCAAACCGTCGAGCCGGAAGGGAGTCAAGGTGTATGTGGTCAACCAGCTCAGACCCATGAGCGATCCGGTCAGGCGGGCCAGCATCGCGCATAGAGCGATCGCCAGACTGACGCCCATGAGCGCGCGCGGCCGGCGGGCGAGCGCAAAGACCACGAACGGCCAGAAGAGGTAGAAGTGCTCCTCGATGGCGAGCGACCAGAAATGGTCGAGGTAAGAGAAAGACCATTCGCCATGCAGGGCAATGTAGATGTTGACGGCATAGGGCCATGCCCATGCCTGGCGGTCCACCAGGTAGCTCAGCGTCGGCCCCCGCAGAAACGAGATCATCGGCGCCACGAAAAAGACGAGCGCCAGCACGCCATAATAGAGCGGGAAAATCCGTAGCACGCGCCGCATGTAAAAGTTGCGGAAATAGTGAGGTTTATTGCGGGCGTCGTAAAGAATGCCGGTGATCAGAAATCCGGACAGGACGAAAAACAGCTCGACGCCGTAGGAGCCGTAGTTGGTCACGCCGAACACGGCGCGTTCGATCCACGAGTTGGCCGGGGGCACGTTGCCGACGAAGTGGAGCAGCATGACCATCAGGATGGCCAGGCCTCGCACGCCATCGAGCGTGGGCAGGTGCGCGCCCCGCGTCAGGGCCGCGGTCATGCTCGGCCGGGCCGGGGCGGGCGTCGCTGAAATCGCGATTGTGTCTGCTGGCTTATAGACCCAGCCGACTTCGGGGGGGACGGTCACGACAGTCCAGCGCGCAGTTGAGGCCTGCGCGCGCCCGGCGAAGGGGCGGGGCCGCCCGGACCTTGGCTCCTCGAGCCGTATGCCGCCCGTCTCAATGGAACGGGCCGCCAGTATCGGCCAATCTCAGCGGCCACAATCAGAAACGTCACCCATAAGAATTCGTAGCCCTTCATCCACAAGCTTTCGAGAAAGTTATAAGTGATAATGTAGAGGGCAAGTGAAAGCACGAGCCACGCCCGGGCGGGAGCGCGGTCCGCCATCCGCCCGACGCCATGGAGGGTCGCGAAAATGAAGGCTAGGAGCAGACCGAAGCCGACATAGCCGAGCTCCAGTTTCGTATCCACATAGCCGTTGTGCCCGTCCGGCATCATTTTGACCCAGCCTCGCGCATCGACGATGCTGGGCGCGTCGGGGCCAGCTAGCCAAAACGATTGGTAGCCCCAGCCGAACAGCGGCCTGCGGGCGATCTCGCTATTGGCGAAATCCCAGATGACGGTGCGGCCGGTCAAACTCGAGTCGCCGTAAAGCATGTAGGAAATGCGCTCGATGCCGAAGTGAGACACGGTTGACAACAGCACAAAACAAAGCGGTATCGACAATAAGATTATCGCTGGAGAAAGGCGCGATATCTTCCTGACAAACAACGTCAGTGCGGCCAGGGCGGGAACAAAAAGCGCAAGGCCGAACGCTGTTTTCGAATTGGCCCAGAAGAGAAGCCAGACGGCGACGCCGGCAACGACTATACCCAAGACTCGCCGCCAGCCGGGATAGAGCATTTCATGAAGCGCCAACAAGAACGGGATCGCCGAAAATTCTCCGAGATAATTCTTGCCCATAAAATATCCCGGATGACCCTTCAACGCCTCGACGATAGAAGGAGAGTTCTCAAGTACGAAAGCGACATTCAGGATCGCGGCAGGGACGAAGCACCATAGAAACAGGCCGCGCAAGATATCCGCTGTCGGAGCCGCGAGCATGGCGGGCAGCACAATCGATATGACGATCATCGCTTCTTGCGCAAATCGAATGAATGAGTCGCCGGGATTGAAAGCCCAAGAGACGCTTGCTCCAGCAAAGGCAAGATAGACAAAAAGGCAGATGATGTGGGGAGGTAAAGGTCTAGGAAGGCGAGAACGATTATTTCGAGTCAAAATGATCGCAATCGCAGCCATGACCGGCCAGAATATTCGTGTATCCAGGCGAGTCTCATACGGATTTATATCAAAAATCGCGTATTCCAATGGCGAGATTATTATAGCGAAAATACAGACCAGGATCGGAACGATTGCGAATCGATCGATCATTCCTTTGGAGCCGCGCGAAGCGGCGCGCGACGCAACTAGGCTCCGGCGCGCGTCGTAGCCCTGGACGCGGTTCGTCTGCCATGCTCGGAAATGCGCGCCCTCGCTCATTATACGAACTTGTATCTCCTTGGTTTAAAGCTTCCGTGTCTTCCGTCAGGACGCTGTTCGCGATCCCTGCCTCATTGACGAGCCCGACCGCGCTTGGCCGCACGGGACTTCTTTGGCGCGCCCGGACGGCAAGATAAAGCGGCGCCGATCTGACAGGGTATCAATGGCGAATTCGCCCGCCGAAATCAACGGGAAAGCGAAGGGGAAGCGTTCCGCGGCTCGGAGCCCGAGGGAGAGCCGCGCGGGCTTTGCCGAGCGGCCCGCGATGCCATGACCCCCATAAGTCGAGGCCGTCATCAAGGTTGGGTGAACGGCGTGCCGGCGTCGTAGCGCGCCTTGGCCGGCAGCGTGTAGAGCCGCGGCGATCCGGTAGGGTTCACCCACGGCCATGTGTATCCGCGCCCCGCGCTGAAAAACGCCGGCTTTTGAGTCAGATAAAGCGAATTGGGCAGCACGTGATTGCTGTTATCGGGGTCCCAGCTCACGGCATTGCTGAGGAAGTCGTAGTTGCCATGCGCAATCGTCGTCCCTGGCGGATTTGAGAATGTGAAATCGGCCTTCGGGTCGTGCGTCCCACGCGGATACCTTTGGTCGTCGGTGTAGCCTAAGAGAAAGACAGCGGCGGGTCTGGTGAAGTCGACACCGTGGTAAGTCCATCCGCCCATGTGTCCCGGCGTGCCAAGGACATTGCCAATAAAGGAGTGCCAGTAGGTGTAGATATGCGTCGCAGCTGCGCGCAGCGGACCATTGCCGCCAGGCTTTGGCAAACCGTTGAGATCGTCAATTGTCGCCTTGTCGAATGGGTTGGTGAAGCGAGACCGATATCCCGTCGACCAGTTGCGGAAGTATGTGCTGTAGATGGCGTTCCCGTGCGTCGCATCGCTGTCCATGTTGAAGCCCCAGTTGCCCTCGAACAGCATGTGGTGCCCGCCGGCCATGTGGGAATTGTTGAGTCCAATTTCCTGCCATCTGTCAGCGCCAAAAAGAGGATTGGAATTGTTGCAGCAGATATAGCCATCGTCCATGTAATTGTAGGCGGTCACCGAGCCCGCCCCGGCGCTGCGCGAGACCATGACCTTGTTGCATCTGACCGAGACGCCGTTCTCGATGAGGATCTCGGACGAACCCTCTGACAAGCTGATGTTATAGCCGGCTCCGCCGGGCTCGCACCAGGCGCCGTCATGGATATAAAACTGCTCCAGCTGAATTCGGAACGAGAAGTCGACCGCGATGCACTCGCCGCTCCATTGCGTACATTCTACGCGATAGGCCCACGAATTCGCAGCCCAGTCGAACCGAAGTTGCCCGTTGTCGGCGCCGGAGAGCGTCATATTCTCGACGCCGGCGTCGGTCGTGTGCGGGGTCTTGTAGTAAGACAATTGGGCGTTATGGCTGGTTCGATAGGAGATCGTCGCCGGCGAATCGAAGGTGATCGTATTCCCATTGATCGCCGCGATCTTATGATGTTCCGCGGTCGGACGATCGTAGCGCGAAAACCACGCGAAGGCGGTGTTGGCGCCGCCGCAGCCCGCGCTCGTGCAATTGCCCGGGTCGTCGCCGGACGAGACCGGCCAGTGCATGTTGTAGGTCACGCGATAATCCGGCGCCGCCCAAATCAGATCCGTCCTCCCGACGTCCGGCATCCACCGCGCCCCGGACAATTCGTCCATGAGGACGATCTGGCCTACCCGGAACCCCGAGGCGCTTGCGACCTTGACGGAATAGGATCCGGCCGCGGCATCGCTGGTCAGGTTTGTCGAGCTCGTGTCGTTGTTGTAGCGGACCGGCCCCACGATGATCATCGGAGTAGGGTGCGTGCCGCAGGCGCCTGTGCTGCTCGGGCTGAGGGGTTTGCAACCGTCCGTTCGCTCGATGAGCGTGCAGGTCGCCGCGCCCGCGCACGGCCCCGCGCCGCGCAGGGTTACGCCGCGGTTAAGCAGGAGGTAGTGGCCCTCGCCGACCGTGAACGTCCCCGCTGAGAGCAAGACCACCTGGCCCAGCGGACACGTTTCGATGGCCTTCTGGATATTGGCCGTGTCGTCCTGGCCTGCTCCGAGAGGACCGAGTCTTGCGCAAACCGTGGTCCGTTTTGGGATGCCGCCGACGGAGAGCATCCCGGCCATTCGCCAGTTCGCGCTCGCGTCACGATCGGCCGGCAATAGGCCGGCGCCCAGCCTCGTCGGCGATGGAGCCGTCGCGGGATTGCTTTGCGGTGTCGCGGCCAATCCGAATACGGGAGGCAGCGCAATCAACAGCATGGCGGCAAGAAAGAAGGCGCATCTCATTGCGGCGCATTTCCCATTCAAATCCGGATCGGCGGCGCGGCGTCGCGCTTCATCCTATAGTCGGCGGGAAAACGCCCGCCGCGGGGCGGCGACGCAGGAGGATGGACCGATAGCCCCGTCCTCGGGCTCGGGATGCGCCACACTCATGGGCGATTTTGTCGCGCATCGCCCCGCTCACGAGGTTAGCTTCTGCTCCAGGCCAAAGAGCCCCGTTACGGCGCTTGGAACCCAACCGCCAGTCCAACTGTGCGTATCGCCCGTCTGCGTCGTGGTGAAGGTGTCCAAGACGCCTTGCGACGTCAATAGATTGTTAAAGTCCGCGACATCGTTCGCATACAACGGACCCCCGGCAATCCAGAGACGATCTTGGGTCGTGAACGGCGTCTTGTAGGTGTCGACGAAACTCTGATCCAATTCGTAGTTGTTCTGGAAATTAGCTTGAGTCCCGTAATCGTCGGCGCTGCTCGACCCGAGCCCATTATAAGTCGGCATATCTGCGGGAAAATCGAACGCGGCGGCGGCGCTGAACACGTCGGGATGTTTCATCAAGAGATCGACAGCCCCGTATCCGGACTTCGAGAAGCCGATCAGCAGGTTCTGCTCGTCCCCCGTGGTCGAGAAATGACTGTCGACCCATTGGGGCAGGATGTCGGCCACGAAGGTCTCGTAGTCGACGGTCGCATCGTTCGGGTTGTCGGCATACCACGAGTACATCGGAAAGATGGGCTCGATGATTGTCGTGTTGTATTGATTGGGGACGTTGAGGCTCTCCAATTCATCCAAGCCATCGCCCAATGATTGCCCGGTGAGCCCGCTTTCGACCGGCAGCGCATAGAGGAAGCTGTGCGCATACGCCGTGTTTGGATCTGTCGGGACCAGCACGCGCACGGCGAACGGATGATTGCCCTGGTCGTTCCAGGTGACGTCATAGACTTGTGCGCCCTCGGCGTCCGTGCCTTGATAGGCGAACAAAGGCTGGTCAGAGGCGGGAGGAGTTCCGATCACGCCGTCATTGTTGAGATCAGCGTTGAAACTGGTCTCCATCGACACCAATGCGGGGTCAGTGCCCGATACGTTGCTAAGAGGCGCTGAGAGGTAATTGCCGGCGCTGTCGGTGTCCCACACCTGATAGACGTCGGCGCCGGGCATCCTCCAGGCGACCTCGAATCCGCTCGCCGTCTGCTGCGCCGCGATCGGGGTCAGACCGCCGAATTCGCCCGTTGTCACCGGCTGCCCGCCGTAGGTCAGCTGAACCGCGCCCTCGCCATTGGGCTGAATCAGATAGGTGTTCCCGACCTGCCACAAGCTGGTCGTGCCGGAGGACTCGATCAACGTGGCGTTCGACGGAACCGGAATGCCGATCGTCCCATCGCCGTTCAAGTCGTCGTTGAAGCTGACCTCCATCGACTCCCATGCGGCGCTCGTGCTCGATACATTGCTGACTGGACCCGAGACGACATTGCCGCTCGCGTCGGTATCCCACACCCCGTAGAGACCAGCGCCCACGTCTTCCAGGGCGACCTCATAGCCGGTCGCGGTCTGCTGCGCCGCAATCGGGGTCCAGGCGCCATATTCGCCGACCGTGAATGGCGAGCCGCCGAAGCTCAGCTTGACCGGCGTTCCGCCATTCGGCTCGAGGTAATAGTAGGTCCAGTCCGTGACCAGGCTCATTGAGCCGGAGGACTCGATCACCTTCGGAGGGGGCGTGCCGATCGAGCCGTCGCCGTTCAAATCATCGTTGAAACTCGTTTCCGCCGACCACAACGCGGCGCTCGTTCCTGATACCGGGCCAAGAGCGGTCGACAGGTAGTTGCCGCTCGGGTCGGTGTCCCACACCAGATACTGATTGCCCGCCTTCAGGGCGACCTCGTAGCCGGTCGCGGTCTCTTGCGCGGCGATCGGGGTCCAGCCGCTGAGCTGAGCGGCCGTGACAGGCGACCCGCCAGAGCTCAGGATGATCGGCGACCCGTCGGCAGGTTCAAGAAAAAAGTCGGTCCCGTCGGTCAGCAGGCTGGTCGTGCCGGACGATTCGATCGTCGTGAGCGAGGCGGCGGGAATGCCGATTGTCCCGTCGCCGTTCAAATCGTCGTTGAAACTGGGCTCGTACGATTCGAGCTGGGCGCTCGTTCCCAGCGCCTCGTTGAAGGCGCTCGAGAGGTAATTGCCGCTGCCGTCGGTGTTCCAAATCGTAAACTCATCGGAACCTGTCAGCTCCAGGGCCACCTCGTACCCGGTCGCTGTCTGCGCCGCCGCGACCGGGCTCCAGGCGCCGAACTGGCCGACCGTGACGGGCGACCCGTTGTAGTTGAGCGTGACCGCCGTTCCGCCGTTCGGCTCGAGAAAATAGTTGGTCCCGTCGGTCAGCAGGCTCATCGAGCCGTTCGATTCGATGACGGTCGGAGGCGGCGGGCCGATGACCCCGTCGCCGTTCAGATCGTAATTGAAACTGGTCTCGATCGACTCCAGCGCGGGGCTCGTTCCCGATACGTTGCTGATCGGACCTGAGGTCCAATTGCCGCTCGCATCCGTGTCCCACACCCCATAGAGATCGGCGCTCCCGTCCTTCAGGGCCACCTCATAGCCGGTTGAAGTCTGCTGAGCCGCGATCGGGGTCCAGGCGCCAAATTCGCCCGCTGTGACCGGCGACCCGTTATAGCTCAGTTCGACTGCCGCCCCGCCGTTCGGCTGGAAAAAATAGTGGGTCCCGTCCGTCAGCAGGCTGGTCGTGCCCGACGACTCGATCACGGTCATGGAACCGCCGGTCGTTCCGCCAGTTCCGCCGCTCGCCCCGCCGGATGGGACGCCGATGACCCCGTCGCCGTTCAAATCGTAGTTGAAGCTGGTCTCGATCGACTCCAGTGCGGCGCTTGTTCCCGGTGCGTAGCTAAGAACAGATGAGACATAACTGCCGCTAGTGTCGGTGTCCCACACGCCGTAGAGACCGGCGCCAGCCTCCTCTAGGGCGACCTCGTAGCCGGTTGCCGTCTGCTGCGCCGCGATCGGGGTCCAGGCGCCGAATTCACCGACGGTAACCGGCGCCCCGTTATAGCTCAGGTCAACCACTGGCCCGGCGCCCATTCGGAGATAATAATAGGTCCCGTCCGTTAGCAGGCTGGTCGTGCCCGACGACTCGATCAGCGTCCAACTGGACGAGGGAGGAACGCCGATGGTCCCGTCGCCGTTCAAATCGTCGTTGAAACTGGCCTCGATCGACTCCAAGGCGAGGCTTGTACCCGGTACATTGCTGAGAGGGCCCGAGACCAAATTGCCGCTCGTGTCTGTGTCCCACACCCCGTAGAGATTGGCGCCTACCTCCTCCAAGGCCACCTCATAGCCGGTCGCTGTCTGCTGCACCGCGATCGGAGTCCAGGCGCCGAATTGGCCGACCGTAACGGGCGCCCCGTTGTAGCTCAGCTCAACCGTCGGCCCGTCGCCAATTTGAAAATAATAGTTGGTCCCGTCCGTCAGCAGGGTGGTCGTGCCGGATGACTCGATGACGGTGAGGTTGCTCAACTGTTAATCCCCCAGCTTTAAATTTGCGGACACACAAGAGAGGCGCTGACGCCGGTCAGAACAGCGACGGTTCGCTCATTGAGACTGGTTGAAATCGTCGCCCAGCCGCGCCAAGAAGTGGCTTTCCCTGTCCAGCACCGTTTCCCCTAGGTTAATTGCAACCAAGTGATTGTCAATGAATTTCTGTTGAAGTGGTGTATGGCAAGCTTGGATTGATTGCCGGATCGGCGGTCCTTAGGTCGATTTTGGAAAAGCAAGAGCGGCGCAAAGACCGGCTGAGCGGCGCGAACACATCGCAACAGATGCGAGCGCCAGTCGACGAACGAGGCGGTCGACAAAAGAATCGACAATTTCTTGACAAGCGGGCCGGCGCCTTGTTATCGTTTTTCAGAAAGGGGCGACAGGCTCGGATCGCCTCTCATCGGGCGCCGGCGGCGACGCTCGCGATTCTCGCGAAACGAAAGCAAGGTTAAGCCATTGAAAACAAAAGATTCCGCGAAAGGATCGATTTCGCACCCATGAATGATCTCAATGACTTACGGCCAGGGTGCGAAACGCTTCGTTTCGTTCTGCGAAATGAAGCCCATTGATTTTATTGGTTCTCCGTTTCGTCGAGACCCAAAACGCATTTGCCCGCGAAATCAACGGCGGCTTCTCGGGCTCGGGGCGGCGGATGGCGCCGCGACGCCGGGGTGCGGAAATGGCGCCGCAAACCATTGACATCGCTCGAAACCGGCGCGCGAATGGCGGCCCGCCGGCCCGCTGTCGAGGCTCACGGAGAATCGATCAGGCCGCCCTAAAACTGCCAGTACAAAAACTCGCTCGGGCCGCCGGTGGCGAAGATGGCCACGGCCGCGATGACCGAGATGGCGACCGCCCACGGAAGCGAGGGACCCCATGCGGGAATGCGAAGCCTTCCGATGATCGGCGCCGTCGCGGCCGGCTTCACGCCCAGCGCCGGTTCGTACGGGGCGAGGATCTGGAGCGTGTTGGGTGAGAGGAGAGCGATGACGAGCAGGATCGCGACCCACATCACCGCGTGCTTGATGTCGGTCCCGTAGGTGGCGGCGATCGCGGCCGCGCCATGCGGCAGCGCGAAGCCGTTCAGTCCAACGACGCCTTTCACCAGGTCGACGGCCGACCTCACCGTGGTTGCGCGGAAAAAGGTCATCGCCGTGGTGACGCCGATGAAGGTCACGACGAAGCCCACCGGCTTCATGACCCGCGCGTAGGCCGCCCGGTCCCGGAACCGGTGCGCGGCATAGACGCGCCAGCCATGGTTGATGACGAGATAGACGCCGTTGATGAGGCCCCAAATGACGAACCCATAGCCGGCCCCATGCCAGAGCCCGGAGATGAACATGGTCACGATGAGCGGAACCATCAAAAGGGAGACAAACGAGCCGATCGAGGGATTGCGCCCGGCGAGACCGGCCCTCCCCTTCGCCGCCCGGCGCCGCGTTAGCGAGAGCACCATCGGATTATAGATGTAGGCGGTGAGGAAGCGCGTCAGCGTCATGTGCCAGTTGAGCCAGAACTCGATGATGTTCGAGGCTTTCAGCGGCGAGTTGAAGTTCGGCGGCAGCTTGATGCCGAAGAACCGGCCGAGCCCGAGCGCCATGTCGGTATAGCCGGAGAAGTCGAAATAGATCTGCAGCGTGAAGCCAACCGCCGCCATCCAGGCAATCAGGAACGGCGTATGGCCCCCGGCGGCCGAATGCTGATAGATCGGGGTGATGAGCGGCGCGATATTGTCGGCCAGCACGCCCTTCTTGAACAGGCCGAAGAACAGGAGGGTCAGGCCGACGGCGAAGTTCTCCTTGTCGAACCGGCACGTCGCGGCCGCGAACTGGGGCATCATCTCGCGATAATGGACGATCGGCCCGGCGATCAGTTGGGGGAAGAAGAGAACGAAGGTGCAATATTCGCGAAAGGTGAAGGCCTTCACCCGCCCGGCCTGAACGTCGATTAAGAAGGCGATCTTCTGGAAGGTGATGAACGATATGCCGAGCGGCAGGATGATGTGCAAAAGAACGAGGTTGGCGCCGAACACGTCGTTGATCGTGCCGTAGACAAAGTCGGCGTACTTGAAGAAGCCGAGGAAGGCGACGTTGAACAGAAGCCCGGCCAGCAGCACCGCGCGCGATAGCATAGGCTGCCCGCCCCGCTGGCTGAGCCTGAGCAGGTACGAGGCCAGCAGGTAATTGACGATGATCGACGGCCCGATGATGAGGATGTTGAGCGGCCGCCACCAGCCATAGAACACGAGCGACGTCAGGATGAGCCAAAGAATCGCCCATTGGCGGGAGCGGCGGCCGAGGAGGTAGAAGCCGAGCAGGGTCGCCGGCAGAAATACGAACAGAAATTCATGCGAATTGAAAAGCATCGCCTATCCTGCCGAAGCTGTCTGAAGGGGGACGGCCAGCGCTGGCCCGGTTTCGGCCTTGCGCGGCCATGACTGCGTTTCCCGCACCACCGCCAGCAAGGGACCGGCCGGGGATGGCGGGCTCGCTCCAATGACCGAAGCAGTCTGGTCGGTGCGCAGACGCGGCAGCCGCTCGACCGTGACATGAAGGGGCGCCCAGGCCTGATTCATCTCCGCGCAAAGGACCTCGCCCGCTGCTTTGGCCATGGAATATTCGAGCATGCCCCGCGGCCGCTCGGTCACGAACACGGATGACGGATAGAACAGGGAGACATCCCTACGCCGCGCCCGCAGCGCCTCTGCGAGAGCGAGAAATCCGTCGACATAGACGTCGAGAAACGCGTTGAGCCGCGCGCGAGCGAGCAGCGCCGACTGGGCGCGGAAGATCGTAGGCGTGGCGAAGTAATAGGCGTGCGTCGGCGCCTCGGCGAGCCCGGCCAATTGCGGCGCCGCCGGAAGGCTTGCGTCATAGGCGAGCGTCTCGCAGACGCCGCCGGCGGAGCGGATCTCCCGCGCCGCCGCCTCGGCGTCGGCGCCGCCGACCCGGTAGCTTATCGCCACCTTCGCGCCACCCGCCGCCAACAGCTTCGCGGTCACTTCGCCAAGACCCCGCGACCCGCCGATGATGAGGGCCGTCGCCCCTTCGAACTCGCCCGGCTCGACCGCGCCGGCCAGGTCCTTGACCGACGCCTGAGGCGTCGGCGGCGTGCGAGCATAGCTCTGGACAGCGCCCTTCAAGCCGCCGCCCGCGACCGTCATGGAAACCGACCGGAAGCGCGGCTCAGTCGCCGTTACCCGGAAGCCGAGCCTATCCTCTGGGACCGGCTCGTCGCACGCCTCCGCCGTCAATCCGGCATAGATGGAATGCAGCCCAGGACACACCATGCCGACGAGCAGCGTGGTGGCGCCGAGCGCGGCGACGCGACGTGCGCCCAGCCGCGCCGAGGCGGCAGGGAACATCGCGGCGATCGCATCCGGGGGGCTCGCAAAAGCAAGCCTTCCCGACATCGCCGCCATCGCGTCAAACGAGAGATCGCGCGCCTGGCCAGGAGCGGGAACAGCTTCGCCCGAAGGGGGCGCCGGCGCCTCGACGGGCGCGCCGAACTCGACCACGAGCTGGGCGACGGTCATGCCCGCCGCGATGAAATCGAGGCGGACGCCCGCTTGCGTTTGCGCCGCCGTGACCGCGATCCTCTCGCCGATGGTGGCGAAATGCTTGAACTGGGCTCTGAGGCGACGCATCGGCGCCAGCGCCGGCTCGGCGCGGGCGAGCGCCTCGAGCCCCCAAAGCAGGAGATGGACGCCATGCACGGCCGGCGCGCCGGCCTGCGTCCGGCGGGCGAGGACCGGGTCGAGATGCATCGGATTGCGATCCCCGGTAACGGCGGCG
>Ga0335075_10001555_pt1 | contig 37676 bp, 33 predicted proteins | sample Lox_Sample_24_FD_206723 | JGI IMG/M metagenome (GOLD analysis project Ga0335075, IMG submission 206723) | Soil microbial communities from Loxahatchee National Wildlife Refuge, Florida, United States - Lox_Sample_2.4 | ecosystem: Environmental > Terrestrial > Soil > Wetlands | place: USA... | reverse complement strand
AAAGCCCGGGGAGCAGGTTCCGCGCATGCCCAGCGGGTCCCACGTGCCGGTCTGCTCGAGCGTCGTCTGATCGGCGTGCACGAGCGCCACCACCTGATCGCTCTGCTCGGCGTCCGGGCCGCGGCGCAGGGTCACGAACAGATCGTCGGCGTGGCTGCCGTAGCTGACCGTGGGCGCCTGCTTCTCGAACGTGCAGGCGCCACCGCCTTCGCCGCCCTCGCCGTCCTCGGCCGGCGTGACCGCCGCGATCGAGCGGCCCATGTCCCCGCCCGTGCCGACCTCGGAGGTCACCGAGGCGATCAACCGCTGCTCTGAGGACAGACGGCTCAGATACTCCTCAAACCACGGCGCGTTCTCGAGGTGACGCGCCATTGTGACCGCCTGGATCTGGTGCATTGCGAACACCATCGCGCTCGAGCCGCAGCGGCGGCCCAGCTCATAGCACGCGGCCGCGATCGTCTCGAACGGGACGTCGTCGCCGCCGAGCTCGGCCGGCAGGTGGGCGGACAGCGCTCGCGCCTCGCGCAGAGCGTCGATCGTCTCCGAGGGAAACCGCGCCTGACGGTCAACATCGTCGGCGTTCGGGGCCGCGATCTCGTCGGCTATGCGCCTGACGGTGTCCAGGAACGCCGTCTCGCGCTCGATGTCACGGCCGAGATCGGACGCTAGCGCGACGGTCATGATGGCACCGCATCAGCGCGCAACTCGCTTACCGCCGCCTCGATCGAGGAGATGCTTTCGAACACGCTCGGCGTGAGCATGCGGTCGGGAAACTCGATGTCGAAGCGATCCTCGAGCGCCAGCATGACGTTGACGCTCGCGTGGGAGCTGAGCCCCGCCTGGTAGAGATTGGCATCTGGAGCGAGCGCGCTCACATCGCTCTGCAGGCGTCCGTGCTCGCTGATGATCTGGCGGATTTCGTCGGTCATGGGATCCTGTGATCGGTCGTGGGCGTTGCAGAGTTAACGGCCTGGCGGACGAGTTTCTCTCGCTCCCGATCGCGCGCTCGGGAGCGATGTGGGGCTCCGCGTCCCGGACGTGCCTACCTCGAACGCGGCGCGCTCGCGTCGCTCAGCACAGCGCCACCTCATCGCCGTCGCCCACGTGCAGGCGCAGCGCGCGGGGCATCGAGAAGTCGCGAAAGATGCGTGCCTGGCGTCCGACGACGCTCGCCACCAGACGCCCGCCCACGTGCAGCAGGCTCGCGTCGGCGAGCACGATCGAGCGCTCGAGCTCTGCGCCTTCGATGCGCACACGCTCGCCGATCGAGGTGTGCGGGCCGATGTAGGAGTCGGCGATCAGCGCGTCGGCGCCGATGATCACCGGTCCGATGATCACGCTCGAGGTCACGCTCGCGGTGGGATGGATGGCCACCGCTCCCTCGAAACGGTTGCCGCCGGTCGCGACCGTGGTCGCCTCGGGATCGAGCCTGTCGAGCGCTGCCCGGTTCATCGCGAGCAGGTCCTGGGCGTCGCCGGTGAAGATGCGCCACCCCTGCACGGCGCGCGTATATACGCGCGCCCCCTCGCGTGCGAGCGCCAACGCCATCAACGCCAGATCGAGCTCCTGCCCTGGCTCCGTACCCTCCGCATTCAAGCGGCGTCCGGTGCCGGTTTGCGCGGTCCCCGTCCCCAGTCGCCGCAGGGCCCCAGGACCCAGTACGCAGACGCCGGCCGCGGCGGGCAGGGCGGGCGAGCCCTCGGCGATGGGGTCGAGCGGACGCTGTCGCTGCCCAACGAGCCGCAAGCGTGGAGCCTCTTGGCCATCGTCCTGCACGAGCAGCAGCGCGTCCAGCGAGTCCGCACGCAACGACTCCGCGAACTGCGCGAGAGGCTCTCCGAGCATGCCGTTTGCGCGATGCAGAACACACAGGTCCCCGGCGGCGAACTCCGCCACGGCCGTCAGCGCTTGGTCCGGACTCTCCTCTGGATCGTGCTCGAGATAGCGGACTGAGATGCCGGGCGGCCCCTCCGCGGAGATGCACGCCGAGATCTCCCCGATCGCGTCATGGGGTAGCAGGACGGCGATGTCCACGATGCCGGCATCGAGCATCGTGTCGAGCACATGACAGACGATCGGCCGGTTCGCCACCCTCTGCAGCGAAAGTCTGCGGGTGGCGCCGAGCCACGGCCCCGTCCAGCGGGTGGTGTTGGGTATGACTACGACACCCTTGCAACGCACGCCGAACAAACGCCTATGACGGCTCGTTACTCCCGCCTGAATGTTCAACGCAGGCTCCCAGGACGCGCTACACGACTGCGCGCACCGGCAGCTGGTCTAGCGCTAGTGGCACTCCGTTGCCGCGCAGGGACGCCTCGGCCAGCTCGATCGCCGCGACGATCTGAGTCCCCAAAGCCACGTTGGAGCGCGGCTCCGCGCCCGTGCGGATCGCACGCGCGAAGTCGTCGAGCTCCAGGCGCAGCGGCTCCTGGGCCTCGACCCTGGGACTGACCACGTCGCCGGACCGGTAAGTGAGCTGGTGCTCGCCGAAGTTGGTCGGCGGGCCGATCTCGATACCGCGATCGTAGATCCGCACCGGCTCATCGGAGGCGGTGTCGTCGTACTGCACCATCCGCCGGCTGCCGACCACGATCATCTGGCGCATCTTGCGGGGCGCCAGCCACGACAACTGCACGTTGGCGGTGATGCCGCTCGCGAACGTAAGCGTCATGAAAGCCGTCTCGGGAACACCTTCCTCGAGCACGCTGAGGCCCGACGCGGCGACCTCGACGACCGGCTGGTCGAGCCAGTACAGCAGGATCGAGAGGTCGTGCGGCGCCAGGTCGCTGACCACCCCGTTGCTTTGGTACTTGCCGAGGTTCATGCGCGAGGAGGTGACGAAGTGGATGTCGCCGACCACTCCCTCCTGGATGAGATCGCGGACCGTGTTGACCGGGGGGCTGTAGATGAACGTGTGCCCGGGCATCAGCACGCGGTCGGCCTCCAGCGCCGTGTCGGCCAGGTCGTGCGCGTCTGCCAGGCAGGTCGCGAGCGGCTTCTCGACGAGCACGTGCTTGCCCGCTTGGAGTGCGCGCTTGGCCATGGGATGGTGGGTGTGCGGAGGCGTGGCCAGGAACACCGCCTCGATGCTGTGGTCGCACAGCACCGCGTCGAGCTCGGTGAGCGCGGTCGCCTCGGGATAGCGCATCCCGAGTGCGAGCAGCTGGGCCGCGTCGTGGTCGCACAGCGCCCGCAGCCGGAACTCGGGATGCTCGGAGAGGTTGCGCGCCAGGTTGGGACCCCAGTAGCCGCAGCCGACCACGGCCGCGCCGATCGGAGCCGGCCGCTTCAGGATGCGCGTCGTCTCCGGCGTGCGATGCGTGTCGCGACGCACGTCGTGCGCCGGTTTCCCCCACTTCGTGGACATGGTTTTAGATTCCTTTCCCGCCCTGTGACAAGGAGTCCATTTGTCTGATCAACGTCATACGACCTGCGCAGCTTGTGTGAAGTCGAGGACCGCCTGCGCGACTCGCTGTGCCTCGGCGTCGCTCATGCCCGGGAAGATCGGCAGCGAGCAGATCTCCCCGGCGAGTCGCTCGCTCACGGGCAGGCTGACCGGGCCGAGACCCAGGTGCGCGTAGGCATCGGTCAGGTGGATCGGGATCGGGTAGTGCACGGCCGATGCGATCCCCCGCTCGCTCAGATGCGCGCGGAGCTCCTCGCGCGCGGGGGTGCGCACGACGAACAGGTGGTAGACGTGGTCGGCGTGCTCGGCTTCCGCGGCGGCGGCGTTCGCGAGCTCGAGTCTGGGCCCGGCGCCTGTGGCGCTCGCCAGGCTGTTGCGCAGCGCCGCGCCGAGCCGGCGGCGCTCGGCGTTTGACTCCTCCAGCCGGGCCAGCTTGCGTCTCAGCACGGCGGCCTGGAGCGCGTCGAGCCGAGCGGTGGTGCCGACGACGCGGTGGTGGTAGCGCGGGCGCTCGCCGTGCGCTCGCAGCAACTGCACGCGCTCAGCCAGCTCGGGCACGGAGGTGGTGATCGCTCCCCCGTCGCCCCACGCGCCGAGGTTCTTGGTCGGGTAGAAGCTGAAACAGCCGAGCGCTCCGATGCTGCCCACCCGCCGGCCGCGATAGCGCGCGCCATGGGCCTGGCAAGCGTCCTCGATCACGTGGATTCCAGACTCCTGCGCCAGCTCGATGATCGGGTCGAGCTCGACCGTCGCCCCGAACAGGTGCACCGGGATGATGCAGCGCACGTTCGGAGCGAGGTTTTCGGCGACGGTCTCCGCGGTGATCAGATGCGAGTCGGGGTCGACGTCGACCAGACGCGGCGTCGCGCCTACCGCGCTGACGGCCTCCGCGGTGGCGATGAACGAGTTGACCGGCACGATCACCTCGTCGCCCGGTCCGATCTCCAGCGCCCGCAGCGCGAGCGCCAGCGCCTCCGTGCCCGAGGAGACCCCGATCGCGTGATCGGTCTCGCAGTAGGCGGCGAACTCGCGCTCGAAGGACTCGACCGGCTCGCCGAGCGTGAATGCGCCCCGCTCGGCGACGGCGCGCACCTCACCCAGCAGCTCCTCGAGCAGCTCGGGGTCGGCGAAGTCGAGCCTGGTGAAGGGAACCGGCGCCGGATCCTCGCCGGCCGGCTCCGGACCCCCGTCCGCGCTAGTCGGCCCGGCGCCGCCCGCCGGGCCGACCCTCACCATGCCGCCCCCATCAACACGCTGCCCCGTTACGCGCGCCCCTCCTCAGTGAGGACTCCCCTCGGCATGCTCCCGTCTTCGCCCACTCCTCGTCGGCGCCCCCGCTCAGCATGCCGCGCTCACGTTCGCGTTCACGCTGGTGCTCGTCGCCGGCGCCGAGCCGAGCCGGCTGAGCTCGCGGCGCAGCGCCCGCCTCCCGCGGTGGTGCAGTCCGTGGATCGAGCTCTCCGAGCGACCCATCCGCTGTGCGATCTCCGGCGGGGAGAGCCCGACGATGTGGCGCATCACCATCACGTCGCGCTGCTCGTCGGGCAGCGACGCCAGAGCGTGGTGCAGGTCGCGCGCCCGCTCGCGAGCATCGTGCTCGTCGAAATGGTCGCGCGCGCCGAACACGTCCTCGGTCGGGGTGGGACGCCGGCGGCGCAGGTGGTCGAGCGCGACGTTGCGCGCCAGCCGCAGCAGCCAGCCCGAGAACGGCACACCCTGGTCCTCGTACTTGACGATGACCGACATCAGCTTCATGAACACCTGCTGGGTCAGGTCCTCGGCCTCGCGATCGTCCTTGACGATCGAGCGCAGGTACCCGTAGACGTTGTCCGCGTAGCGGATGTACAGCAGCCGCAGCGCGTCGCGATCGCCCTCCTTGGCTCGGGCGATCGCCAGGCGCACCTCACGCGCGGCCTCCTCGGAGTCGTCCAGCGTTCGGCGAGCACGAAATCCAGCGTGTCCATCCATGACGTTGGCGCTGTGAAGCACGATCCATCCCCTGTCTTGTTTGAAGTACCGCCGTCTCGGGTAATAAGGCGGGCAACGCTTCGGCGAGGATGATTGGCGCCCCAAGCCCAATTCACAATGGGCCGATGTTCGCTGCTTGCGTTCAGGGGTTGAACGCCGGGGTCAGACGGGCTTCCAGGTGCGTGTGGCGGTCTGGTGCTCAGTCCAAGCCGGTCTCGTGGGGCGGTGCGCTGCCCGTGACGCTCGCTCGACGCTTGTGACCGCCAAGGACTTCCTCGCTGGCAAGCCATTCACCCGCGGGGCCGGATGCCCCGCGCCCGTGGGCTTTCGCTTACCCGCTCGCCTGCGCGGATGCTGGCCGATCTTCGATCGTCAAAACAAAATGTCCACCCAACGTCCGGCTGTCGCGTGTCTACAGCGTGACGCGTGACGCGTGTTGCGTGTCGTGGGAAATTCGACGGGTCCGGTGCTTCGTCCCGATCGTCGTCGTCGCCGGCGACGAGGTAGAGCGGTGTTCGAGGGCGTGGATCGTCGTCGCGCCCAGACCGCGTAGCGCGGCCGGCCATCCTCATCGGTCCCCTGCCGACCGCGCGGCCCCGACCGCGGGGGGTATGGCGGAGTATGTGTGCGTGCGTGTCGCGGTCTGGCTTGTCCTTGCCTCGCCGCCCAAGAACGATATCGCGCCAGATTTCGGGGCTCAGGCCCGCGGTTGCTGGGTCCGCGTGGGGTAGGCGTGCTGTCGGCGAGGGTTTCGTCGCGAGCGATCGCTAGAACTGCGCCATGGCTGAATCGATAGAGCATCTCAGCCTCGAGCTGACCCTCGGCTCACTGGCGGAGCAGGAGCCGTGAGCTGCGTGCTGCTCTTCGCGGAGGTCATTCTGTGGACCCTGAGCCTCATCGACTAAGCTCGAGTCATGGTCTTCAAGAAAAAGGTCATGGCCTTCAAGAAGAAGCCTTCCCAGGCCCCCCCACTGCAAGCGCCGCTGGAGCCGCGCCCCCCGGAGCACTTCTCGGTCAGCGCGCCCCCCGGCTTCGCGATCCCCGAACGACGCGGCTGGTTGCTCGGCGGCAAGAAGTAGCGCGTCTCGTCGGCTTGGTCGGGTAGGCCGGGGGTGTCCCCGTGTGTGCTTTCCTGGGCCGCACGTGCCGCGATATTCGCTGCAGTCCCCGTCGTCGCCGCCGTACCCGAACACGAGGTACTGGGTGTCGCGCCCTAGCCGGGTTATTACCCTTGTAAGTGCCCGATCGTGAGAGGGCTCTCGGATCGTGGCAAGGATGCAGACCGCAGACCGGGCAGACGGAAGGAAGGAACCAACGATGCGCACAACGGTACGACCGCGTCGATATGTCGGTAGGCACTGGCTTGTGATCTTCAGGCCAATCCTGCGCTACAGCGCGACGCGCGACGCGTTTGTGTTGCGTGTCGTGGGAAACACGACGGGTCCGGTGCTTCGTCCCGATCGTCGTCGCCGGCGACGTAGGGCGGTGTTCGAGGGCGTGGATCGTCGTCGCGCCCAGACCGCGTAGCGCGGCCGGCCATTCCCATCGGCCCCTGCCGACCGCGCGGGCCCGACGGAGAGGGGTATGGCGGGGTATGTGCGTGTCGCGGTCTGGCTCTCTCTATGAGGGGGGGGGGTCGGGAGACCCGGTCGTGGGGTCCTGTCGGGTGCCGTCCGGGGCCTATGCGAACATGTGTTCGTGTCAAGCACGCAGCAGCCTGTGCCCATGACGCCGTCCTGCTGGCGGCTATGCCGTCTGCTGGGTGATCGGACGTGGAATCCTGGGGCGCGAGGAGCGCGAGTGGTGGGGCGCCAAGGTGATCCGTCCATATGGATGACGTATCGTCCATATGGACGATATAGTAGACACCATGGATGTCGCACATCCGTATACGGCAGTGTGCCCAACGCTCGACAGCGATGTGCTGAGCGTGCTTGCCGGTACCACTCGTCCTCTGACGGGGCGTGAGGTCGCGCGCATGCTGAGCAGGGCGTCGCACAGTGGCGTGTTGAATGTGCTGAACCGGCTCGCCGAGCATGGTCTTGTGGACCGGCAGGAGGCTGGCAGGGCGTTCCTGTTCACGCTCAACCGTGAGCATTGGCGGCTCCTGCGGTCGAGGCGTTGGCGGGCATGCGGTCAGAGCTATTCGCTCGCTTGCGGGGGGCGATCGCCGCGTGGGCGCCGGCGCCTGTACACGTGTCCCTGTTTGGCTCGGCCGCTCGCGGGGACGGCGATACACGCAGCGATATCGACATATTCGTCGTGCGTCCTGCCGGGGTGTCTGAGGAGGATCGGGATTGGCGAGCTCAGCTCGACTCGATTGCGCGGCAGGTCCAGCGCTGGACGGGCAACCACGCGGGGATCGCTGAGGTGGCGGAGAGTGAGATACCGCGACTGCGCACCAGTGCGCGCCCGATCGTCGCCGAGCTTCGCAAGGACGCGATCACCCTCGCGGGCCCCGACGCCGACACGCTGTTGGGAAGCTCATGACGGCCGCGCCGCGCACGACTCGCACTACGGGCTGTTCGACATCGGCGGACAAGACCTGCAGGCCGCGCTGCGTCAGGCCAAAGCCTTGGTGAAATTCGCCGGTCAGGTCAACCAGCGCCGATCCGCGACTAGCTGAAGATAAGGTCATTGATCAACCCGATCCCCGGTCCTGCAAGGCACAAGCAGCGCAAGTGTCGCCTGGTGATATGGCCGGGCGTCTTGCAGGACCTGCGCGGTCTGCGCGGCGCTCGCGGACGGTTTTGCCAGGGGTAGACTGATGAGAGTGTCCGACAAACAGTCCTCTCAGACCGCGCCGCCCAAGTCTCCCGGTCCGCAGCCGATGCGTCCCAGTCCGATGGTCGGCCAGTTGCGCGGTATCGCCAGCGCCTCCGGTCGCTGACGATCTCAGGCCCGGGCTGTTCCGGGCTCCGCCGCTGGTCCGCGGGGCCGGATGCCCCGCGCCCGTGGGCTTTCGCTTACCGCTTACCTGCGCGGATGCGACCCCAAAAACAAAATGTCCACCCAACGTCCGGCTGTCGCGCGTCTGCGCGTCGTCGACCCCGTAAGTGCCCGATCGCGAGAGGGTGGATTCGGATCGTGGCAAGGATGCAGACCGCAGACCGGGCAGACGGAAGGAAGGAACCAACGATGCGCACAACGGTACGACCGCGTCGATATGTCGGTAGGCACTGGCTTGTGATCTTCAGGCCGGTGCCGGCACGCGACGGACTCGCGGTACGCCGGATCCACCAAGGCTCGCTGACATCGTGCGGGCGGTGGCATGATCTTCCGGCAGTGGAGCTTCAGCCGGAGGTTGCTGCGCGGCGCCCGCCACCACGGCCGGCGTCCCGGACGGAACTCCGGCAGGGGGCCGGTTCGCGAAGGGTCTCAGCCACCACGTGCGAGCAGGTCGCCGACGAGCCGCTCGACGGAGATCAGGATGACCTCGCCGCGCCGCTCGGCTGCTTGGATCAGGTCGTCGCGGAAGCCGCTGCGGCTGAAGAGCACGGTCCGCGGGCCGTCTTTGGCGAATCGGATCTTGGCCTCGCGCATGGCCGGGATCTTGTAAGTGTGCAGATCTTCGAGCACCTTTAGCGCCATCGGCTCCTGCGTCCACTTACACTCTCCAACTACGCTCACCGCCGAGCGGGCGAGTCCCACGACGTCCACCTCCTCGCTCATCCGGGACTTGGTGCGGCGATGCTCGCCCAGCGCGTTGCCCCACCAGACGCCCACCCGTGTCGCTGCGCCGGTGCGCAGCACCCACTGCCGGCATAACGCCTCAAACGTGGGCGAAACATGGTCGGCGAGCCGCGGGTCGATCTCCTCGCGGTACAGGACGCCCGGCTCGAGGCCCGTCTTGAGATCCTCCTGGTAGGGAAACACGAACCGGAACCAGAAGCGCATGAAGCCGTCGCTGAGGCTCCAACGATGACTCCGCACATCCTCGCGGGCGGTCACCGGCGCGTGCCGATCGACGATCTGCATTCCCCGCAGCGCCTTCAGGTAGCCCTGGAGGTCGGGCGTGCGACGCCCGAGCGCCGTGGCGAGATCGGCGAGCGACTTCTTCCCGGTCGAGAGCTCCTCGAGCAGCGAGTAGTAGACCCCAGGCGAGCGCAGCTCCTCCTCCAGCACCTCGCGCGGGTCGTTGAACAGGGGTCCCCGCGGGTCCAGCACGCGCGAGCACACACGCCGCCGAAGCGGCCCTCTGCTGCCGAGCTCGTCCAGGTAAAGGCTCATGCCCCCGGCGACCGCGTAGCGCTCCACCCTATCGGCCGCGCTTGTGTCCGCATCGAAATACACCGCTGCCTGACCAAAGTCGAGCGGGTCGACGAGCAGACCTGTGAGCCGGCCCCGAAGCGGTCCCGTAAGCAATCGCTCCATCTGGCCGATGTAGCTGCCGCACAGCACGAGCTTCAACCGCGAGACGTCTCGCTCCTCCATCACCGCCTGGATTGCCGTGAGGACCTCGTCGCGGTCGCTCTCGCCGGCCGGCAGCAGATACGGAAACTCGTCGATCACCGCCAGCGCCTTCTCCCGCTCGGCCAGCGTGTACAGGGCCTCGAACAGCGAGGCGACGCTGTCGAGCGCCGGGCGCACACCGAGCAGCGGCTCGAGCTGGGCAGCGAACCGATCGAGTTGCGGAGCCTGGGCACGCCGGTCGGCGACCAGGACGACCGCGGGCTTGCCGTCTGCGAAGCGGCGCAGGAGCCACGACTTGCCGACACGGCGCCGACCATAGAGCGCAAGCGCGTTGGCCTCCCTGCCGCTCCACCAGTCCTCCATTCGCGCCAGATCGGCGTTGCGGTCGAGGAACCGATCGCGAGCCGCAAAGCTGTAGACGTCCATTAGGCCCTAGAACATTAGCTGCTGGAACCTAAGCACGCGAGCTCCTCCTGTTGGCGCTGCGATCCGATGGTCCATGCCCTGCGTTACAGCGCGACGCGCGACGCGTTTGTGTTGCGTGTCGTGGGCAATGCGACGGGTCCGGTGCTTCGTCCCGATCGTCGTCGTCGTCGGCGACGTAAAGCGGTGTTCGAGGGCGTGGATCGTCGTCGCGCCCAGACCGCGTAGCGCGGCCGGTTTCCCCCATTGGCCCCTGCCGACCGCGCGGGCCGAGCGCGGGGGGGGGTATGGCGGAGTATGTGCGTCGCGATGGGGCCTGGCCCTGGCAATCGTCGGTCCATGGCGCCCTCACGGGCCAAGCAGCGCGGCGGGCAAGGTTACCAGTTCGCATGGGTTGAGGTTACAGATCCTCGCCATCGTAGGTTACAGATTGGCAGCCGCAAAAGCGAGGGTATGGCGGAGTATGTGTGTCGCAGTCTGGCCTGGCTGCACTCAAGGTCTGACATCGTCGGTTGATTTGGGTCTCAGGTCGAACGCGCGGTCGGCCTCGTCGGCTACATGCCGAGCTATGGCCAGCGAGGAGGTGGCGGCGGGTGACGGAGCGTTGCGCACGTGCAGGGCGCGCGCGGTTTGGGAGAACACGAAGTCGTCGATGAGTCGCCCGTCTCGGCCAAGAGCTTGTGCGCGCACGCCCGCGAATGCCGGTTCCACATCGCCGACCTCGATGTCGGGAACGTAGCGCGCGGCTGCTCGCACGAGGGCCGAGCGCAGGGCGGCGCGGTGCAGTTCTGTGACGCCGGTTCTCCACCAGTTGGCCAGCATGCGCCATGTGCCGGGCCAGCTGAGTGTGTCGAGCAGATCTCTGCCGCGCACGGTCCTGAGTTTGTAAGCGTCGCGCGCGCCCACCATCAGCGCGGTCGGTCCGATCGACACCTCCCCGTCGATGTGCTTGGTCAGGTGGACGCCGAGAAACGGCAGCGAGGGATCGGGGACGGGGTAGATCAGCGAGCGGAGGAGGTCGCGGCGCGCGGGCACGAGTCGCAAGTAGGCGCCGCGAAAGGGGATGATCCGGGGATCCGGGCTCGCTCCCGCCGCGCTCGCGAGGCGATCGGCCCATCCGCCGGCGCAGAAGACGGCGTGGCCGGCCTCGGTCACGCCGTGTGAGTGGTTGAGCTTCAGCGAACGCCCCGCTGCCTCGACGCCGTCGACTATGCAACTGGTGACCACGATTCCTCCGCTCTCACGGACGTCATTTGCGTATGAGCGCGCGACGGCTGGGAAGTCGACGATCCCGGTGCTGGGCGAATAAAGACCCGCGATTCCGCGTGCGTGGGGCTCGATCTCCTGTATTTGCGCAGCGTCGATACGACGCAGGCCAGTCACTCCGTTGGTGTTGCCTCTGCGCTCGAGCTCGTCCATGCGCGCGAGCTCGGAGGAGGAGGTGGCGATGATCACCTTGCCGCATCGCTCCACGGGGATGTGGTGCTCATCGCAGTACGCGTATAGGGCACGCGCCCCCTCCACACACAGCTGGGCCTTCAGCGAACCGGGCTTGTAGTAGACACCGGCGTGGATGACTCCCGAATTGTGGCCTGTTTGATGCGTGCCGACATCGCTCTCACGCTCGAGCACGCACACCGACATGCGGGGGTGACGCCGTATCAGCTCCCGCGCGACCGCGAGCCCCACGATCCCGCCGCCGACGACGACCAGGTCGCACGCCGAGGGCGCATACCCCGAGGGCGCATACCGCGAGGGCGCATACCGCGAGGGCGCATACCCCGCGGGCGTGTATCCCGAGGGCGCATACCCCGCGGGCGTGTATCCCGAGGGCGCATACCCCGCGGGCGTGTATCCCGAGGGCGCATACCCATAGGCCTGTTGGCGTTCCCTGCTCATCAGCCCTATTGCGTAACCGGCGCGGTCGCCGCCCCCGCGTTCAACAGTCCCGCCCCGTACAGGTAGCTGTCCGCCGGCGTGCCCAGCGGCCGCGCGGTCGCGCGCAACCGCGCGGTGATCTGCGCGACGGTCGGCCGGCGCCCGAGCACGCCCCCGGCGATGATCAGCGCCGCCGTGGCCGCGACCTCGGGGGTGGCCATCGAGGTGCCCTCGTATCCGCCGGGGAATCCGAAGACACGAGGGGAGGGGCCGGTGAACGTCATCTGGTAGATGTCCCGGCCGGCGGGCTGTTCGGGCCGGCAGTTGGGATCGCCGGCCAGCGCCGCGTCCGCGCCGCCGCCCGGAGCCACGAGCGTCAGCTCGGCCCCGTCGTTGGAGTAGTCGGCCAGGCAGCCGTGTTCGGTGGTGGCGCCCACCGCGATCACGTGAGGTGCGCGCGCGGGGTAGTCCACGGCCGGGCGCCCCTCGTTGCCGGCGGCTGCGACGACCACCACATTGCGATGGTAGGCGTAACGCAGCGCCGACATCAGCTGGGGAATGTCGCGCGCGGTGACCGAGGGGGAGAACTCGAGGCTCATGTTGATCACGCGCGCGCCGTGGTTGACGGCGAACCGCACGCCTTCGGCGATCGTCGAGGCGTCGCCTTCGCCTTCGGCGTTGAGCACCCGCACGGGCATGATCTTCGCGGCGTAGGCCAGCCCCGTGAGGCCGTAGCCGTTGTTCGTCGCCTCGGCGATCGTCCCGGCGACGAACGTGCCGTGGCCGTTGCGGTCGTTGGGGTAGGGGGTGTGGGCGATGAAGTCATAGCCTTTGACGAACGCGTACTTGCTGAAGTCCGGCGAGCGCCTGAACCGCCCGCGGTTGGCGTAGGCCACGCCGGTGTCGAGCACGGCCACGATCACGCCCTGCCCGCCGGGCGCGCCCTCGGAGATCGCGTTGAACCACGCTTCGGGGGCGTCGATCCCGAACGGGCCGACGAAGTTCCATTGCGCGTTGCGCCAGTCTCCGGGCGCGCCGCTCTGGCCGGGATCGCCGGGGATGCCCGTGTCGTTGGGGATCCATTCGCCCGCGGCGTGCGCCACCGGGTCGCCCGGGCGTTCTGCGAGGTGGGCGCGGGCGAGCCCGGGATGCGCCCACGCCCCCGCCAGCAGCGCCAGTAGGACAAGGCCCAGCACAAGCATGGCCCCACGTCTCTCAGACAGACGCGCGAGCGCACGCCCAGTGGGCCGGTATACAGCCGCACGTCTGGCGGGCCGGTATGCAGCCGCACTTCCGGCGGGTTGATGTGTGTGCGTAATCATCTAGACATGTCTCGACCGCTACCGCGCGCTACCCAAAGCGCAGGGCATGCTCGCAGAGTGATGGCTGGTCCTGCTGTATGAACACCTGGGAGCTGAACATGGACCGGGACGGGCACGGCGCGCAAGAGCGGGACGCCTACTACATGCGCCTGGCTCTGCGCGAGGCTCAGCGCGCGATCGCCCACGAGGACGTGCCGATCGGAGCGCTCGTCGTCTACGCCGGGGAGGTGCTCGGCGCGGCCCACAACGAGCGCGAGCTGCGCGCCGACCCGACCGCCCACGCCGAGATCATCGCCCTGCGCGAGGCGTCCCGGGCGCTGCGCACGTGGCGGCTGCTCGACTGCACGTTGTACGTGACGCTCGAGCCCTGCGCGATGTGCGCCGGAGCGATCGTCCTCGCTCGCGTGCCGCGCGTCGTGTACGGCGCCACCGACCCCAAGGCGGGCGCGGCCGGCAGCGTGCTCGATGTCCTCTCAGAGCCCCGCCTCAACCACCGCCCCGAGGTCGTCTCGGGCGTGCTGGCCCCCGACTGCGGCCAGCTGCTCACCGACTTCTTCGCGGTACGGAGGGGGGGAGATTCGAACTCCCGGTACGCCGTTTAGACGCACAACGCTTTTCGAGAGCGCCGCATTCAACCACTCTGCCACCCCTCCGGGTGACGTTGCGTGAGGCCAAGAATAGTGGGCGCCGGCTCTGGTCGAGGGGCGGGTCCGGTATGGGCTGGCTTCGATGTGGGCCGGCTCCGGTTGGCGGGGGCGGATTCGGATGCTGGCTGTCTCTGGTGGGTTGGGCTCGCTGACGTGGTAGCCTATCCCGAGGCAGCGTTACATGTAACGTTTTTAGGGGCTCTATGTCACGCAACCGTCAACATCCAAAGACATCCAGTTCGCGTGTGCGGGCCTACCGTGCGCGGTTGCGCAAGCAGGGGCTGCGTCCGGTCCAGATCTGGGTGTCCGATGTGCGCGCTCCCGGGTTTGCCCAGGAGGCTCATCGGCAGTCTCGTGCCGTGGCCGTGAGCCGGCGCGCCGCAGACGATCAGGCGTTCGTGGACGCGATATCCGAATGGCCGCAGGAGTGAGGCGCGCTGAGATCTGGACTGCGTCCGGTGGCAAGGACTATGCCGGCAAGCCGCGGCCGGTGGCGATCGTTCAGGACGATCGCTTCGACACCGACTCGATCACGATCTGTCCGTTCACGACCGATCCGACCGATGCGCCTTTGCTGCGTCTGGCGATCGAGCCCTCGCCGGACAACGGCCTGCGCGAGCCGTGCAGGCTCATGGTCGACAAGATCACCACGATGCCCCGCTCCAAGCTCGGCGAGCGTACCGGCGTGCTCGCTGTCCTCGACATGGTCAGGCTCGAGCGGGCGATCGTGGTTTTCTTGGGGCTGGGCTCGGCGAGCTGATGCGAGGGGTGGCGCGCTGCGCCACGAGCCGGTGCGACAGGTTGCGTGCCGCGCCGATCGACGGTGGCGTCTACTCGCGCTCGGCCATGTCGGGGCCCGGCCCGATTGCCTGCCCATCGCTCTCGAGACCCTGCTCCCCGTCGCTGGCCTCGACCCGCCCGACCAGGTCGACCCGCGCTCCGTCACACGGGCGCACCTCGCGCGCGCCCTCCGGCGCCGTCACATCCGGGGGCAGCAGTCCCAGTACGCTGCCGCCAAACCCGCCGCCCAACAGCCGGGCCCCGGCCGCGCCAGAGTCGAGCATTTGCGCGACGGCGGCGTCGACGGTCGGGGTGGACACCTCCATGTCATCGCGCAGGCTCGTGTGCGCCTCGTTCAGCAGCTGGGCCACCGTGGGCAGATCGCCCGAGCGCAGCGCCGCGACGGCCTCCTGCACGCGCCGGTTTTCGCTGAGCACGTGCCGCGCCCGTCCGCGCAACGGGGACGGCAATCGCTCGAGCTGTTCTGAGCTGACCTGCCGCAGGGACTCAACGCCCAGTAACTCGCACGCTCGCGCGCACTCAGCCCGCCGCTGGTTGTAGCCCGAGCTCGCGTTCTCGCGCCGCTCGCCCGTGTCTGCCGTGACCAGTCGCCACCCATCGAGCTCCAGCGGCACCGGGTCGACCGCGAGCGTCTGAAAGTCGATCCGCATCGCCGCCCGCGCCCGCCCGTACAGCGAGCTCAGCTGGTCGAGCAGACCGGTGCGCGCGCCCGCCCACTCGTTCTCGACCCGCGAGCACAGCTGGGCCAGCTCCGTCCTACCGATCTTGCCGATCTCGCCATCTGCGCCGATGCGATGTCCGGCCAGTGCGAGCATCGCCAGCGCGAGCGCGACCTCCAGCGCCGCCGAGGAGGACAGGCCGGCCCCACGCGGCACGTCGCCCTCGATGCGCAGGCTCATGCCCACCGGCGGGAGACCCGCGGCGCGCAGCTCGGCGACCATCCCCCGCACGAACGCTCGCCAGTCCCGCATGTTGCCCGCCTCGCCGGGGTCGGCGAGCACGAACTCGTCGCGCTCGTGCAGGTCCGCCGCGTACACCACGATCCGTTCGGTCTCCGCCGCGACTCGCTCGGCCCCTGCCACGACCTGTTCGGCTTCGTTGGTGGCCGTGTCGCCGGCCTCCGCCCCGGCAGCGGAACCCGGCAGGAGGCGATCGCCGTCCACCGTCACCCCTTGGGCGATCGCGATCGACAGCGCGAGGCCGTCGTTGTAGTCGGTGTGCTCGCCCAGCACGCACACGCGTCCGGGCGCCCGGGCGCGCACGTGCGCTGGAGGGTCGGCGGCCGTGACGGGGGCCGCGGATATGTTGTTCTCGTTCGGCATTAACGCGCGCGCGCGTACGCGCGCGCGTTCAACGTTGAGACTGCACAACATCGGCGCCCGGGTCTACGCGGCATCGGCGATCGCCGCGCGCAGCTCCCTCGCGGACTCCTCCGGATGGGTGTCTGAGATGAACGTCCCCGCGCCCTGCTCGGACCCGGCCAGGTACTTGAGCTTGGTCGCGGTGCGCAGCGGCGGGTAGAACTCGACGTGCACGTGCCCCCGCTCGCGCGTCGCCCCGCCGGTTGGCGCCTGGTGGACGGCCATCACGTAGGGCATGGGCCGGTCCCACAGCGCGTCGTATCCGCGCACGAGCGCCTGCAGCGCGTCCGCCAGCGCGTCCAGCTCGCCGGGCTCGCAGTCAAGCAGGCTGTGTCGGTGAGCGCGCATGACGACGTGCGCTTCGTAGGCCCACCGCGCCGCGTAGGGCACGTAGGCGACGATCGCCTCGTTCTCGTACACGACCCGGCTCGTCGCGTCGTCGGCCTGATCCCCTGCGTCGTCGGCTCGCGCTCCCGTGTCGTCGGCCTGACTTCCTGTGTCGGCCTGACCTCCTGCGCCGTAGGCTCGCGCTTCCGCGCCGTCGCCCAACTCGCGGCGCAACAGCTCGCACGTCGCGCAGCCTCCGAGCCGCGCATCTGCGGCCAGCTCCAGTGCGGGCACGGGCGGCAGAAACGGGTAGGCGTAGATCTGCCCGTGCGGGTGGTGCAGCGTGACGCCGACCTCTACGCCGCGGTTCTCGAAGATGTACACGTACTGCACGTCCTCGCGTGCGCCGAGCTCTGCGTAGCGGTGTCGCCAGACCCACATCAACGCACGTGCCCGCGCGCGGGGGAGGGTGCCCAGCGAGCCGGTGTGGGAGTCGGTGTAGACGACGACCTCGGCGTCTCCGTCCGGCGGGGTCAGCGCGGGGAACCGGTTCTGGAACACCGCGATCTGGAACGCCGGCAGTGGGATCTCGGTCGGCTCCCCGCCTGGGCGGGTCGGACACAGCGGACAGTGCTCGGCCGGCGGCAGGAACGTGCGCTCCTGGCGGTCGACGGCATAGACGACCTGCTCTCCGCGCAGCTCGTCGTAGCGGAGCTCAGTCATCTGCCGGCAGCCCATACAGGATCAGGGGGCGTCCGTCGTCTTTGCGGAGTCGCTCGACGCCCAGCGGCCCGAAGGTCTCGTGAGGCACGTAGCCGTCGTTGCCCTCCGGCGGCGCCTGGGCCGGGGTGGACGCCTGGGCCGGGGTGGACGGCTGGGCCGGGGTGGGCGCTTGGGCCGGAGTGGACGCCCGGGACGGGGCGGGCGTCCGGGCAGGGGTCCGAGCGGTGGGTTCTGACTCGGGGGGCACAGGCTGAGGGTAGTCCCCGCCGGGCGGTCTCGCCGCGGGCGCGTGCGTAGTTAGCCGAACCAGAATCGCGGGTAAACACGCGCAAACGCCCTTGACTGCGACTTGAGTTAGCGGGATCGTAAACGAGTCATTACATACCGGCGCCGAGCGTCTCGGGTCCGGCGCTGCCCCACAGTGCGAAGGAGGAGGAGATATGTCCGATACCGATATTGCCAGCGACGCGGTGGAGCGATTGGAGCACGCCGACCGCATCGAGGCCGCCGCGGGACTGAGTGGGCTGACCAGTCCGGGGTTCGACCGCCGCTCGTTTCTGCGCCGCACAGCCATGACCGGCGTGGCCGCCGGCTCGGTCAGCACGCTGCTGGCGGCGTGTGGGTCGAGCGCATCTTCGAGCAGCGGCTCCAGCTCGATTTTCGGCTCGCACCCCGAATACAAATTCGTGGTCGTCAACCACGTCACCACCAACTCGTTCTTCGTGCCCACCCAGTACGGGATTCAGGACGCCTCCAAACTGCTCGGGACCAGCTACGAGTGGACGGGCTCGGAAAGCGAAAACATCGACCAGATGGTCAACGCCATCAACACCGCCGTCTCGTCCGGCGCCCACGGGATCGCGGTGTCGCTGATCTCGAAGACCGCGTTCAACGCGCCCATCGAAAACGCGCTGAAGGCGGGCATCCCCGTCGTCGCCTACAACGCCGACGCCCCCTCGCCTCCCAACCAGCGCCTGGCCTACATCGGCCAGGATCTGAAACTGGCCGGCGAACTGATGGGCAAACGGATCGTCGCGGCGGTCAAAGAAGGCGATGTGGTCATCTTCACGGCCAACGCCGGCTCGGCGAACCTGCAGCCACGCCTGGAAGGGGCGGAAAAGGCGATCAAGGAATCGGGCGCGCCGATCAAACTGACGACGATCGTCACGGGCTCCCTGGAATCGGGCGAGAAAACGGCGATCGAAGCCTACTGGACCGGCCATCCTGAAACCAAGGGGATGTACGCGGTCGATGGTGGCGACACCGCGGAACTGGCGGGCGTGATGCAGAAGCTCGGGCTCGCCGCCAAAGGCGTCAAGGCCGGCGGCTTCGATCTGACCGAAAAAACCCAGAAACTGCTCCACGAAGGCTACATCGAATTCACGATCGACCAGCAGCCCTACCTGCAGGGGTTCCTGCCGATCCTGCAGCTGTTCTTGTGGCAGGTCTCCGGGTCGCTGACGGGCCCCGCGGAAGTCGACACGGGGCTGAAATTCATCAACAAAGAAACCGTCGACCCGTACGTCAAATCCAAGAGCCGCTTCGAGGGCACCTCCTCCGAAGCGAAGGTAGTGCCGATTCCGGCGGGCACCGCGGCGTAGGCGTAGGCGATGGCGGAGGTGGCGGGCGAGCCGGCCTCGCCCGGGGTACCCTCCGGGACGCCCCCCGGGACACCCGGTACACCGACACCGGCGGGAGGCCCGGCACGCATGCGCCGGGTCTCGCTGCCGTCTCGCCACGCACTGCTCGAACGCGCACTGTCCCTGCGCGAGGGCAGCATCATCGTCGTCACGCTGCTCGTGGCGATCTACTTCTCGCTGACCACCAGCACGTTCCTCACCAGCTCCAGCTTCAAGACGCTGCTGCCGTTCTTCGCCCCGTTCGCGATCCTCGGCGCGGGCGAGGTGTTCGTGATGATCCTCGGCGAGATCGACCTGTCGATCGGGGCGACGTATCTGTTTGCGCCGCTCCTCTACTACAAGCTGGCGGTGGCGGGGGTTCCGCACGTGCCATCCGTGCTGATAGCGCTGGCCGGTTGCATGGCGGTCGGCTTCATCAACGGCTTTTTCACGGCGATCGTCGGCATCAGCTCGTTCGTGACCACGCTCGGCATGCTGTTCACGCTCGAGGGGCTGACGCTGATCGTCTCCCACGCCGAGCCGGTCTCGCTGCCGGGCGCCCAACTGACGAGCAGCACCGTCAGCGTCCACCGCGTGATCAACGGGGCGCACATCGTGCTCACCGAAACGGTCGTCCACGCCTCGACGTTCGCAAAATTTCTCGGCGAGGGCACCTATTCGGAGCTGATCTGGGCGATCGTGATCGTGGCCGTGGGGCAGGTCGTGCTGACGTTCACCCGCTGGGGCCTGTACACGGTGGCCGTGGGCTCGAACAAGCTGGCCGCCTCCGAGGCCGGGGTGCGGGTGCGCCTGGTGATGATCCGCAACTTCATCCTCTGCAGTACGGCCGGCGGCTTCGTGGGGATCCTCGAGGCCGTGCGGGTCGGGGCGCTGGAGCCGGACGTCGCCGGGGCGAACGAAATCCTGTTCAAGGCGATCTCGGCCGCGGTGATCGGCGGCACGCTCTTGGCGGGCGGGTCGGGAACCGTCGTGGGCGCGTTCATCGGCGCGCTGTTTTTGGGGATCCTGGGCGACGGCCTCATCCTCAAGGGCGTCAACGCCGACTACCAGCTCTTCTACCTGGGTCTCGCGATCATCCTGGCGATGACCATCAACGTGTACGTTCAGCGCGTGCGCAGGGGATCCCGCAATGGCTGACCAGCCCGTGCCCGCGGAGACGATCGTCGGGCCGGTCTCTGCGCCGGACGACGTGCTGCGCGTCGAGCACATCGCCAAGCGGTTCGGGCCGGTGACGGCCCTGCGCGACGTCAACCTGCACCTGCGCAAGGGCGAGGTCTTGGGCCTGCTCGGCGACAACGGCGCGGGCAAGTCGACGCTGATCAAGATCATCTGCGGCTTTCAGCGCCAGGACGCGGGGCAGATGTTCCTGCGCGGAGAGCCCTACGAGCCCAAAAGCGTCGACGACGCGCGTGCGCACGGCATCGACACCGTCTACCAGGATCTCGCGCTGATCGACGAACTGTCCGTCTACCACAACCTGGCGCTGCGACGCGAGAAGGTGCACCATCCGATCCCGTTCCTGGCCAACCGCGAGATGAAGCGCGAGGCCCGCGCGGCGCTCGATGACATCGGCATCAACATCCCCCGCATCGACGTGTCCGTCGCGCGCCTGTCGGGCGGCCAGCGCCAGGCGATCGCCGTCGCCCGCACGGTCAACTCCGCGGCCGACATCCTGCTGCTGGACGAGCCGCTGGCGGCGATGGGCGCCAAAGAGGGCGCGCAGATCCTCGACCTCGTAGCGCGCCTGAAGGAGGAAGGCCGCGTCTCGATCGTCATGATCCTGCACAACTACGTCCACGTCCTGCAGGCGTGCGACCGAGTCTCGATGATCCAGGACGGCGTGATCGCCCTGGACAAGCCCACCGCGGAGACTTCGGTGGAAGAGCTGACCGAGATCGTCGTCAACGAGTACCGCCGGGCGCGTGAAGCGGCGCAGGCGGAGGCGGCGCACGCGGAGGCGGCGCGACTGGAGACCGAGCACGGGTAGGTCAGGCAGGAACGGGTTCGTAGGTGGCGATTGTGCCCGCGTGCAGGCGCAGGATGCGATCGCAGCTCTCCAGTCCCGCGGTTGAGTGCGCGATCAGCAGCACCCCCCGACCGTCGTCGTCGACGAGCGCGAGAATGCTGCGCGTGACCCGCTCGGCCAGCGGCGCGTCCAGGTGCGCGCAGGGCTCGTCGAGGATCAGGTAGGGCGCTGGCGAGAGCAGCGCACGAGCGAGGGCGATGCGCTGGCGCTGCCCGCCTGAGACCAGCTCGCCGGCCTCGCCCACAAGCGTGTCGAGGTCCTCGGGCAGCTCGGCCACCCACTCGGTCAGCTCGACCGCGTCCAGCACGCGTGCGATGTCGGCATCTGAGGCGTCCCGGCGGGCGAGCAGCAGGTTCTCGCGGATGGTCGTGTTGAACAGGTGGGCGTCCTGGCCGCAAACCAGCACACGCGCGCGCAGGTCGTCCAGTGTCAGCTCACGTACGTCGGCCCCGTCCAGTGAGACGACGCCGGGGTCGATGCCGGAGTCGGAGCCGGGATCGACGGGGTCGGAATCGGGGTCGCGGTAGCGCACGCACAGCTCCGCGAGCGAGCTCTTGCCGGCGCCGCTGTCACCGAGCAGGGCCACGCGCTCGCCGGGCGCAAGACGCAGGTCGACGCCGCGCAGCACCCATGGCTCGGCCGGCCCGTAGCGTAGGTGGACGTCGTGCAGGCGCAGGCCCTGCGTGTGCGCGAGCCCGTCACCGGCAAGACCCGACGCGCTTCGTGATCCGCGTCGCGTTCCCGGCGCTGTCTCCGTCGCGGACTCCCTGCCGTCGGTCGATGGGCCCTCCGTCGCGGACCCCGACCCCGAGATCCCCTTGGCCGGGCGCCGCGGCACGGTCGGATCGGCGACGAGCGGCTGCATCGCGCTGACCTCCTGCAGGCGCCCGGCCGATGTCGCGCAGGCATACGCGCGCTGCCCCGCATCGCCCAGCGGGGCGACCGCCTCGTACGCCCCCATCAAAAGGAACGCGAGCGCCGCGACCAGCACGCCGCTGAGCGCGCCGGAGTGCACGGCTCCGATCGCGATCGCCACGACCGCCACCAGCCCGACCCCCAGCAGCGCCGAGGCCAGACCGGTGGACAGGGCGGATGCGAGCGCATCGCGACGCCCCAGCCGCGCGAGCTCTGAGTCGATTTCGCCAAGGCGCTCGACGCGCTCGTGGGCGCGACCGGCGATCACGAGCTCGGCGGCCCCGTCGATGCTCTCCACGAGCTCCCCGGTCATGCGCGCGCGCACGCCCGCCTGGCGCCGTCCGCTCACCGCCGCCACGCGCACGCCGAGATACGGCAGCACGATGCTCGCCGCCAGCAGCGACACGAGCACCGCCAGGCCGGCGGCCGGCAGGATCAGGTACGCGGCCAGGCTTGCCCCGAAGATCGTGGCGAGCGCCACGAGCGAGGGGATCAGCGAGCGCAGGTACAGGTCGGAGAGAGTGTCGACATCGCCGACGAAGCGGCTCAGCAACTCGCCGCTGGAGCGCTCGCTCAGGCGCCCCGGCACGAGCGGCGCCAGGCGCTCGAAGAACCGCACCCGCAGCCGCGCCAGCTGGCGGAACGCGAGGTCGTGCGAGGACAGCCGCTCGCCGTAACGCATGCACGCTCGCGTGATCCCAAACGCCCGCACGGCCACGATCGCGACCATCAGCTCGAGGATCGGGGGTCGCTGAGCCGCGCGCGAGATCAGGTAGCCGGAGGTGGCCAGCAGCGCGATCGAGGCGGCCATCGCGCCGGTGGCCAGGGCGACCGCCAGCGCCAGGCGCCGGCCCTCTCCGCGCGGGAGCCTGCCGGCGGCGAGCAGGGCCCGCATCACGCCGCGACCTCGATGGCGGGGCTCCTCCTCGTGTGTTCCTCGAACGACGTTAAGGGCGAATACCATAGTATGTTTTTGCGGTCGGGATGGAGTGTCTCAAACGGCATTAAAGGGTCGATACTATGGTTATCAAAGTTGAAAAGACATACACCACGACCTCCTCCTTCACAACACCTTCACACCGCCTGTTCGACCACCGGCGGCAGATGCAGAAGCGATCAAACCGGAAAGATCAAGCACGTTCTCAGAGATCCGTCCCGCGGCGATGTGCAGCACGCGATCGGCGTGGGCGGCCAGCGCGGGATGGTGGACGATCGAGAGCGTCGTGCGCCCCTGGGCCAGCGTCGTGATCGCATCGGCCAGATCGTGAGACGAGCGTTCGTCCAGGTGCGCGGTCGGCTCGTCCAGCACGACCAGCCGCGCGCCGGCGTCCGCGCGCAGGAACGCCCGCGCCAGCGAGATCCGCCGGGTCTGGCCCGCGGACAGGCGCCGTCCCGAGCCCTCGCCGAGCGGGGTGTCCATGCCCCCGGGCAGCGCATCGATCAGCTCGCTCGCTCCAGCCCGCTCGGCGGCCCGCCGCACCTGTGCGTCGGTGGCGGCGGGGGCTCCCAGGCGGATGTTGTCGGCGACGGTGCCCGCGAACAGCTGCGCGCGCTGGGGCACCCACGCGATCTGCTCGCGCCAGCGCTCGGGCTCCAGCTCGCGCAGGTCCACGCCGTCGCAACTGACGGTCCCGGCGGTGGGGTCGGCCAGGCGCAGCAGCAGGCGCGCGATCGTGCTCTTGCCGGCGCCGCTGGGACCGACCAGGGCGGTGATCTCGCCGGGTGCCAGCTCGAGGTCGAGGTTGCGCAGCGCCGCGCCCGCGCGCTGGGGGTACTCATAGGTGATGTCGCGCATCTGGATCGGGGCGAGGGATGGGTCGGGGGTCGCCACGACGCCTGGGGTTGCCACGATGTCCGGGGTTGCCACGGCGCCCGGGGTTGCCACAACGCCGGGGGTTGCCACAACGCCGGCGCCCGCCGCCACGGGCGGACGCAGCGCCGGGGGACGGTCGAGCACGTCGAACAGCCGCTCGGCCGCCGCCAGCCCCTCGGCGCCCGCGTGAAACTGCTGGCCCACGCCGCGCAGCGGCCCGTACAGCTCGGGCGCGAGCAGCAAAACGGTCAGCCCCGCCTGCAGCGTGAGCGCGCCGTCGACGAGCTGCACGCCGATCGTGGCGGCCACCAGGGCGGTGCCGATCATCGCGCACAGCTCGAGCACGAACGCGGACATGAACGCGATCCGCAGGGTGGCGATCGTCTGCGAGCGGTAGCGCTCCCCGACCTGGGCGAGCGTGCCGGCCTGGGCGCGCTCGCGCCGGTGGGCGACCAGCGTGGGCAGACCGCGCACGACGTCCAGGAAGTGCGCGCTCAGCAGCGCGAGCGCCTGCCAGCGCGCGCGGGTCTGCGCCTGCGCGCCGCGCCCGATCAGGACCATGAACAGGATCAGGATCGGGATCGTGAACAGCAGGATGGCGCCCGGGATCGGGTCGATCGCGAACACCCATCCGAGCACCGCCACGGGCACGACCGCGGCGAGCACGAGCTGGGGCAGGTAGCCGGCGAACCAGGACTCAAGCGCATCGACGCCCTGCACGGCCGCGGAGGCCAGATCGCCGGTGCGCAGGTTCGCGGGACGCCCATCGGGGCACACGAGCAACAGCTGGCGCGCCAGGCGCGAGCGCAGCTCGGACATCACGCGGGTGGCGCCCAGCCGGCCGGACAGCTCAAAGCCGGCGTTCACGCCCGCCCGCGCGAGCATCACCGCGGCCAGCGCGATCAGCTGGGGGGTGAGCGAAGCGAGGGTCGCATGGTGGATCGCCGACCGGTCGATCGCGTAGGCAAGCAGCGCCGCCTGGGCGACGATCAACACCGCCGAGACGGCGCCCAGCAGACCCGCCGCGATCAGATGGGGTCGGGCGGCGCGAGTCTCGCGCAACAGCCGGCGCTGCGTGGGCGCGCTCACGGCTTCGTCTGGGACTCGGCGCCGATGCCGGGGATCCGGCTGAGCACGTCCATCGGCGTCGGCGTCGCCCCTTCGTAGTCGTCGCGGCCGAGGCGGTGGCGGAACACCCAGTAGGTCCAGGCCTGGTAGGCGAGCACGATCGGCAGGAAGATGATCGCGACGATCGTCATCACGGTCTGGGTGTAGTGCGAGGAGGAGGCGACGACGAGGGTGAGATCGTTGGCGGCCGAGGTGGTCGAGGGCAGCGCGAGCGGGAACAGCTGCACGAACAGGCTCGTGAACAGCAGCGCGATCGCGCCGGCGCTGAGCGTGAACGCCCAGCCGTCGTGGCGCCCGATCGTGGTGCGCCCTGACAGCGTCGCCGGTACTGCGGCCGCGAGCGCGACCGCCAGCAGGGCGATGACGTCGGCGGCGACCTTGGCGCCGCCGGTGTCCTGGTCAAAGCCGGTCCAGATCAAGAACGCGGCCATCAGCACGAGGCTCACGACCGACGCGCGGGCGGCGATCGCGCGGGCGCGCGCGGCCATGTCCTCGGGCGTGCGCAGGGCGAGGAAGATCGCGCCGTGGGAGAGGAACAGGGTGAGCGTGGTAAGGCCGCCGAGCAGGGCGTAGGGGTGCAGCAGGTCAAGCAGCGAGGCGGTGACGTTGTGGGCGGCGTTCATCGGCACGCCGTGGACGATGTTCGCCCAGCCGACGCCCCACAACAGCGCCGCGGCGCCCGAGCCGACGATCGTCGTCCACTCCCATGTGGCGCGCCAGCGCGGGGAGTCCTCCTTGCCCCAGAACTCGAAGGACACGCCGCGGACGATCAGCGCGGCAAGGATCAGGAACAGCGCGAGGTAGAAGCCGGAGAACAGGCTCGCGTACCAGCCCGGGAAGGCGGCGAACGTGGCGCCGCCGGCGGTGATCAGCCACACCTCGTTGCCATCCCAGACGGGACCGATCGTGTGGATGATCATGCGCTTTTCGACCTGGGTGTGGCCGAGCACGCGCAGCAGCATGCCGACGCCGAAGTCGAACCCCTCCAGCACGAAGTAGCCGATCCACAGGATGCAGATCAGCACGAACCACAGGGTTTGCAGGAAGTTGGGATCACGCATGTCGAGGTCCAGTCTCCAGGATGGATCGGTCGTCAGTAGGCCATCACCAGGTCGGGACGCGGTGCGCCGCCGTCGCCAGCGGGCTCGGACTCGCCGGGGGCTGGGGCCGGCGCTGGGCCGTGGGCGATCTCGCGCAAGAAGAGGCGGCCGCCGACGATGATCAGCGCGCCGTAGATGACGACGTAGCCGAGCAGGGTGATGACGATGTCGGTCGAGCTCACGAGCGGCGAGCGGGCTTGCGAGGTCTTCAAGAGGCCGTACACGACCCACGGCTGGCGGCCCATCTCGGTGAAGATCCAGCCGGTCAGGTTGGCCAGCGGGGGCAGGAAGGCGCCGACGACGAGTGTGCGCATGAACCAGCGCTTGCGCTCGATCAGGCCACGCCGCGCGAGGATGAGGCCGACGATCGGGATCAGCAGCAAAAGGACGCCGATGCCGGCCATGATCCGAAACGTCCAGTAGGTCACCCCCAGGATCGGCACGTAGTCGCCGGGGCCGTATTTGCGCACGTATTCGGCCTGCAGCTGGTCGACGCCCTTGACCTGCCCGTTCCAGGAGGCGGTGCCGATGATCGAAAGGAGGTGGGGGATGCGGATGTCGGTGTTCAGGCGCTTGGGAAAGTGTTCGAACGGGCCGACCGCGAAGATCGACAGGCTCGCGCCTTTGGTCGTGTGGTACAGAGCCTCCGCGGCGGCCATCTTCATCGGCTGCTGGGTCTCCATCAGCACGCCCTGGCTGTGCCCGAACGCGCCGGTGAGGATCGCTACGACGAGCACGGGCGCGAGCGCCATGCGCAGCGAGCGGCGGTAGACGTCGTCCGCTCCGATACCCGTGGCCCGCGCGCGTAAGAGCCCGAACGCGGAGATGCCGAGCACGAGCATGCCCCCGGTCGTGAACGCCCCGAAGACCGTGTGGGGGAAGGCCAAGAGCACGGTCGAGTTGGTCAGGACCGCCCAGATCGACTTCAGTTCGGCCCGGTGGGTGAGGCGGTTGAGGGTGTAGCCGACGGGGTGCTGCATCCACGAGTTGGCGGCGAGGATGAAGTACGCCGAAAGGACGGTCCCGAACGCGGTCAGCCAGATCGTTGCCAGGTGCGCGCGTCGCGACAGCCGGCCCCAGCCGAAGATCCACAGGCCGATGAACGTGGACTCCAAAAAGAACGCCGCCAGGCCCTCCATCGCCAGCGGCGCGCCGAAGATGTCGCCAACGTAGCGCGAGTAGACCGACCAGTTCATGCCGAACTGGAACTCCTGCACGATCCCGGTGACCACGCCGATCGCGAGCGTGATCAGCATGAACTTGCCCCAGTAGCGGGTCATCCGCAGGTACAGCTCATCGCCCGTGCGATACCACCGGGTCTGGCACCACGCGACCCACACCGCCAGCCCGATCGACATCGGCACGAAGATGAAGTGGAAGATCGTCGTGACGCCGAACTGCAGGCGGGCGAGTTCGAGGGTGTTCACGCAGGCGAATCTATGCGGTCATCCGCGCGCGGGCATCGGTGGGCTCCACCCTTGTGGGACTGGGGGAAACTACGTGTGTGGCGCGCGAGCAGCGTGCGACCGGCGCGGGGTGCTGGCGCGGGCCGGCGCGGGTTGCCCGTGCGGTCCGGCAGGGGTTACCGCAGTGAGTGCCGCGCCCGTCCGGCGAGTGCCGCCTAGACCGGGCGGATGCGATCCTGGGCTTCGGTCAACTCCGCTTTGTTCTGCTGGCGCTCGCCGCGGATCTGCAGCGCGACGATGACCAGGATGACGTTGACGAGCAGGCCGATGCCGAGAAAGATGACGAGCAGACCGAAGGTCTTCGTGAAGGCCTGGCTGGCGGCGAGCAACGTGGGAAGCATCGGAGCGGAGCCTATCATCGCGGCGAGCCGGATAGGCTCTAAGCGCCGCCCACAACATACACGCATGCCTGGAGAGGTGCCGGAGCGGTTGAACGGGCGCGACTGGAAATCGCGTAACGGGGGTCAACCTCGTTCGAGGGTTCGAATCCCTCCCTCTCCGTCCGTGTTGTTGATCAATGTTCGAACCTCGATCGCCGGTTCGCTGGTCTGGCGTCGGACGTCAGACCATGTCAAGCACCAAGAGCAGCGCGTCCTCGACGGCGCGCAGCTCTTCGCGTGAGAGGTGGCCGACGTGCTCGCCCAACGCGCGGGTGTCGACCGCGCCGACCATCTCGCACAGAACCTGCGTGGCCTGCTTGACAATCGTAACTTCGGGATGAAAGCTGGCAGGGAAAGCCGAGCGCGAGGTGGGACAGACGACGACCGTGGAGAGGGTGAGCAGGTCGTCGGCTTGAACGATCACCGCGTAGCGGCGTCCCTGCTGTACGTGGCCACGCTTGCCGGGAAGATTGATGCGATGGACGTCACCGCGGATCACGCAGCTGCTCCATCAGGCCGGCGACGTCCCGTGCTTCTCGCACGTAGTCCTCGTTCTCCATCAGGCGTCGTGCCTCGGCGGCGAGCCCGCCCCGTCGACGCTCTCGCTCGGCCGTCTCGGCTATCGCCTGACGTGCAGCCTCAGCACGACTCAAGCCGCGTCGCCTGGCGATTTCATCCAGCGCGCTCAGCCCGTCGCGACCGAGACGCAGCGACACTGGCTGAGGAGCCGACGCCATCCGCATAGCGTAGCGCAAACCGCACTACAAACCACGTTTAGACCCCCCGCTTGACTTGGCCTGACCTCCCGGCTCACGTATGGCCGCGAGAATCTTGCGAATGCGCTCCTGCCCACGCTCGTAGGCGATCAGCGCCCCGGCGTCGAGCGTCAGGCCGGCCACTCGGCGAGAACTTGGGTCTCGACCTCGGCCGGTACCACGGTAGGAGCAGAGCCGGCACTCCGCTTTCCCTCCGTTCAACCGATTGAGCTTACCTCTCGCCGCGAGCGCGGCGCGCGGGGGGAGACGATCGCGCCCCAGTCGCCGTCCTCGATCCGCGCGGGCTCGGTGGTGGCGAGGAACTCGCCGAGGATCGTGGCGAGACCGTCGGGGTCTTCGAGGTGCGGGAAGTGGGCTGCGCGCGGGAGCGTGGCGAAGCGGCTGCCGGGTGCCGCGTGGTGGGCGGCCAGGCCGTGGGCGAGCGGGATCGTCTGGTCGCGCTGCCCCCACACGATCAGCGTGGGCATGCCCTCGAGCAGGTACAGCCGGTCGGTCGCCGAGACGCGCTGGCCGCGCAGGTCGATGACCGCGCGCAGCGTGTGCAGGAAGGCGGTGCGCGCGCCGGGCTCGCTGAGTGGGCGCAGGGCGCGGGCGATCGCCTGCAGGTAGACGCCCTGGCGCTGACCGGCCTCGCGCAACCGGTCTCCACCGCGCCGCAACCGGCCCACCAGCCACGGGTGGGCGGCCAGCGCCAGCGCCGCGGGGACGCCGGGCAACGTGGCCGAGCGCAACAGCGGAGAGACCTCGCGTCCGAGCCCGCCGGAGGAGATCAGGACGAGGCGCTCGGTGCGGGAGGGGAACTGGTAGAAGAACTGCATCGCCACGCCGCCCCCGAGCGAGTGCCCGACGATCGTGGCGCGCTCGACGCCAAGCACGGCGAGCAGGTCGCGAATGCTGGCGGCGTGGGCGCCGAGCGAGTAGTCCCCGCGCGGGGTCGCCGAGTCGCCATGGCCGATCAGGTCGGGCGCTATCACCGTGTGGCGGTCCGCCAGTGCAAGCGCGACCTCGCGCCAGTGCCGCGAGGAGTTGACCATCCCATGAATCAGCACCACCGGCGCCCCGGACCCGGCGGTGTGGTAGATCACGCGATGCCCGTGCAGCTGCACCTGCCAGGCCTCGAAACCGTCGATGTGGGTGGGCATTCCGTCGCTCGTACGGTCGGCTGGGTCAGTCACGACCGCCCACGCTACACGCCCGGTCCGCCGACGGCCTCGGCGGGCGCTCGACGGCGGTCGGGGCGAACGTGGCGCCGGCTCGGCATGGGACGCTCGGCGATGGTAGGGACGTGCGTCTGCGCGGGCCACGGCGAGCCGTCTAAACTGATCGCCCCTGCGCCCTTAGCTCAGCTGGATAGAGCGTCGGTCTACGGAACCGAAGGTCGGGAGTTCGAATCTCTCAGGGCGCGTCGCCTGCTCGTGCCGCACGAGTCGCAGCTGAGCGTGGACTCGCAAAGGCAGTTCCGCTTCAGCGGGTGCGAGATGGGACATGTGCCGGGGGTTTTCCCGGCACATGGCGCGCTCGTCATCCCGCTGGGTTCGAATCTCTCAGGGCGCGTCGCCGGCGTCTATCGCAGGAGGCATTGGACCGATGTGCCCCATCGCATAACATGCCGCGCCATGTCTGACGCCAACCAAGACCACGAGGTCGCCTACCATCTGCTGCTCGACGCGCCCGAGGCCGAGATCGCCGGCCGCGCGTTGCGCCTGCTGATCTCAGACGAGGCGCACGAGCCGGGGATCCGCGCGCTGGCGCGCGAGGCGATCGAGCTGGTCCAGGCCGAGCCGGAGGGGGCCGCCCCCCTCACCGTTCCACTGACCGCGCCGCAGATGAAGATCGTGCACACCGCAGTCAAGTTGCTGCTGCTCGACACCCAGCGCGAGCAAGAGTCCGAACGCCAACTGCTGCACGCGATCCTCGACAAGCTGCCCGACGAGCACGCCCTGCGCGCGATTGAGCTCGAATAGCCGGGCCGATGAGCATGCCGGCATGGACCGTCAGCCGCTCGTAACGCTTCCTGAGGCGCTGACCCGCGTCGATCTCGCCCCGCGTCCGGATGTGCGGTACGTGCTGGGGATCGACGGCGGCGCCACCAAGACGCTCGCGGCGGTGCTCGACCTGCGCGAGCGCACGCTGCATCTCGGTCACAGCGGGCCCTCCAACGAGGACGCCGTCGGCGCGCGCCTGGCGGTCAAAGCCGTGCTCGACGCCGCCGATGAGGCGCTCGCGCGCGCGGGTGTGCAGTCGGGCGACCTCGACGCCGCGGTCTTGGCGATCGCGGGCACCGACACCGAGTCGATCGACCGCCACCTGCACGCCGCGCGGCCCGAGAGCTGGATCGTGGTGGGCGATGTCGTCGGCGCGTGGGCTACCGCGACCGGCGCCCGTCCGGGGGTTGGGGTCATCTCCGGCACCGGCTCCAACGTATTCGGCGTCGGCGGCGCGGGCACAGACACCCGCACCTGGCGCGCCGGCGGTTGGGGGCACCTGCTCGGAGACGAGGGCTCGGGCTACTGGCTGGGCGCGCACTCGCTCGTCGCCGCGCTGCACGATCGCGACGGCTCCGGCCCGCCGACGGCGCTCAGCGACGCCGCCCTGAGCTTCTTTGGCTCGCCCACTCTGGAGGCGCTCGCCGCGAGCGTCTACACCACCCCGCTGAGCAAGGGCGAAGTGGCGGCCTTCGCGGTTGAGACCTCGCGCCTGGCGGCGGCGGGCGACGAGGTTGCGCGCGGGCTGTTCGAGCGCGGGGCGCGGCTGCTGGGTGCGCAGGTGTGCGCTGTGATCGAGCGCACCGGCCTGTCCGGCGCCTTTCCCGTTGGGCTGATCGGCAGCGCGTTTCGCGCCGGCGAGGTGTTCGTCGGCCCGCTCACCAGCGCCATCCATGACGCCGCCCCATCAGCCGAAATCGCACCGGTGCGGATGGCGCCCGTCGGCGGCAGCCTGCTGCTTGCGCTGCGCGCCTGCGGGCACGACGGGGCGATCGCCGCAGACGAGCTTGCCGGGCTGATCGACTCGGTGCTTGCAGGCTGAGTTGCAGCTTGCGCCGTCCGCTTGCCAGGTCTTAGGCATTTCCTTAGCCTGCGAGCACATCGCACGGCTTTCTCGCCTGTTGTGTGTCTCTGACGATGTCCTTTCGCTTCGATCACCGGGCCCCGCTGCTCGTCCTGGCCGCGCTGGCCTGTGTCTCGGCGCTGCCCGCGTCGGCATCGGCCGCGGCCTCGGCGGCCTCGCCTTACCCGGCCGGCGCCACGCGGCCGCTGCACCGCGCGACCGGCTCTGAACTCGCGCGCGCCTCGACCCCGGCTCCGACGGGCGGCTCAACGGCGCCCGGGAGTGGCGGCTCGAGCACTCCCACAACCACGACCCCGACGCCGGCGAGCGCGCCCGCCGCCAAGCACTCGACGCCCGCCAAGCCCTGTCCCGCCCCCAAAGCCCACACCTCCAAGCCGACGGCCGCCAAATGCCGGCCCAAGCCCAAGCCCGTCCTGCACGGCGATCCCGCGCGGGCGCTGGTCGCGTTCGAAGCGATGCAGCACAACTACTACATCCCCGGCTCGGGTCTGTATCAGGGCGAACCGTTCTCCTACCTGTGGCCGTTCTCGCAGGCGCTGGCCGCGACCGTCACGCTCCAGAACATGACCGGCATCGCCGCCATCCCGGGCCTGCAGAGCACGCTCGCACGCGAACTGAACGCGCGGCTGACGGGACTGAAATCGTATCTGGACCTCGACAACTCCGCCGCGCCGGAAGGCTCGTTCACGAGCACGCTCGCCGCCTACGACGGCACCGTCGCCCCGCCCGCCGGCCCCGGCGGCGCCAAGTACTACGACGACAACGAGTGGGTCGGCATCGAGCTGATGCGCATCTATCAAATGACCCACTCCTCCGGACTGCTGGGCGCGGCCGAGGGGATCATGGCGTTCGTGATGGACGGCTGGTCGACCAATCCCAACTGGGCCTGCCCTGGTGGGGTGCCGTTCTCCAACCTGCCCGAAAACGGCGAACGCAACGCGGTCACCGACGGTCCCGGCGCCGAGTTGGCGCTGCAGCTGTACACGGCCACCAACAACGTCGGCTACCTGCAGTTCGCCGAAAAAGCCTACGAATGGGTGCGCCACTGTCTGTATGAGGCAAACGGCCTCTACGCCGACCACATCGGCGACCACGGCGTCGTCAACGAAAACTACTGGTCCTACAACCAGGGCGCGATGATCGGGGCGGGCGTGATGCTCTTCGAGGCCACCCACAACGGCGCCTACCTGTGGCAGGCGCGCCAGACCGCCAAATACGCGCTCGCCTACTACACGCCCCAACGGCTGGGCGAAGAAAACCCGTTCTTCGTCTCGGTCTACTTCCGCAACATGCTCTACCTGGACTCCGTAACCCACGACCCGCCGGGCGACAAGCTCGCCCAGCCTTACGTCGACTACGCCTGGCAGCACCTGCGCCTGGCCGACAACCTCTTCGTCTTCGGCTCCCCACCCACCGGCGACCTGCTCACCCAGGCCGCGATCGTGCAGATCTACGGGCTCTTGTCCTCGCCGCCGTCGACCTACTTTTGAACGCTCGCCGGCTGTATCTGCGCCATTGCGGGCGCGGCCACGGCGGGCGGGGCGATGAGTCGGGACGGCTGTTGCGCGGGCACGGGCGCGGGCGCGGGGGAGGGGTGCTCGGGATGCAACGTCGCGGCCACGAACGGGTCGACGATCTCCGCGCGCTCCTTGCGCTCGTACAGCCTCTGATCGGCCAGCGCCAGCGCGGCCGAGGGCTCACGCGCCTCCAGCGGGATGCTGACCCCGCCGTGCGCGGCGCCGATCGCGTAGCCCGCGCCGTGCTCTGAGAGCGCGCGCACGCTCGCCTGCTCGAGCTCTGACTCGCCCGGGTCCGCTCCGTCCAGCAGCACGCAGAACTCATCTCCGCCCATGCGGTAGGCCGTGCCGTGCGTGGACACCGCCGCGCGCAGGCTCGAGCTGAGGCGCTCCAGCAGCGCGTCCCCGGCGGGGTGGCCGAACGTGTCGTTGTAGAGCTTGAACCCGTTCAGGTCGTAGATCACCAGCCGCCACGGCCGGCCAGGATGCGAGGCGCGGCAGGCGACCTGCAGATCCTCCATCAACTGGCGGCGGTTGCCGAGTCCCGTCAGCGCGTCGGTCAGCGCCAGCCGGCGCGAGCCCTCCAGCATCCGCAGGTTCTCGCGCACGGTCAGCATCAGCCGGGCGCACACCGCCAGCACGGTTGTGATCGCCAGCACCAGCGCGAGCGCGGTCAGCTGGCGGTGTAGGTTGCCGTACACGAACACGCCCAGCGCCGCCAGCAGCGACAGCGCCGGCACGAGCACCAGTCGCCAGTCCTCGATGTGCCGGCGCTCGGCCCGCGGCCACGGCGTCCACGCGGCGATCGCCAGCAGCGCGGCGGCGGCGGGCCACAACCCTTCGAGCCACGTTCCTTCCGTCCACGTCCCCACCGCCAACTGGTAGGTGTAGGTCGAGTCGGCGATCGCGCTCAACAGCATGCTCGCGGCGATCAGCAGCAACACCCGGCCCGGTCGCCAGCCGGTGATGCCCAGCGCCAGCACCGTGAACAACAGCAGCACGATGTCGCCGATCGGATACGCCAGCGCCACCGCCGTCGACAGCGCGCCCTGATGTGAGCGCGCGAGGATCGGCGGCAGGAGCAACGCCGCCGCCATGCTCGCCGCGGCCAGCCCCGCGATCAGGCCGTCCAGCCACATGCTCACGCGCAGCCGGCGCAGATGCGTGCCGATCAACAGCGTCAGCGCGACGTACATACACGGGTACATCGCCAAATACAGAGCGTCCGCCGGCGTGACCCCCGTCGGCGCGTTTGGGCCCTCCAAAAACAGCGTGAAATACAGTTCGCCGGCGCTCCAACAGGCGAGGCCCGCGCCCATCGCCAGCCACGCCGGGCGCTGCGCTCTGACCGTGATCGCGCGCGCCAGCACGGTCGCGGTGGCGATCACCATCAGCGCGTTGTACACGCCATTCTCGAACACGCCGTCGCTGCGAACGCCACCCAGCCCCAACGTCAGGTGCAGCATCAGCACGCCCACCCCGCCCAGCAAGCAGGCCAGCAGCACGATCTGTGGAGACGTTCTTACCCGCATCGATGTATGCCCGTCCTGGCCATACATCGGCTTTCTGCACGTTTTCCTGGAGTGCGCGGGGGCCTTTTACGGACGCAGCCGGCGCACAGCGCGGTCCGCGGAGGTCTGGGGTGCGCAGGGCCGACAGACCGGCTCGGGGTGGGACCGCTATCGCCCCAGCCGGCGCACGAACTGCTTGGGTTTGGCGGCGTACAGCCTCGCGCCCCGGCGCAGCGCGCGCTTGCGCAGCACCTTGCGGCGGTGCTCGATCTGCTTCAGCAGCCGCTGCGTGGACTTGCGCGACTTTTGTGCCCGCACACGTTCGGCCAGCACGACCAGATCGTGGTCCTCGCCCAGCACTTCGCCCAGCGCATCCGCCCTTTTGGCGGCGGCGCGGAGCCTTTCGTTTGCGCTGCCCTGCACATCGAGCGCTTCCAGCGCGTAGCGCAGCTCCTTGGCGTGTTTGCGCCAGCGGTGCATCGCCTGCGCGCGTCGCTTGTATCCGCGGGCCCGCTTTGCCTTGCGCCGGGCGCGGTCGCCCGCTCCGTAGATGTCCTGCAACCCTTCTCCGGCCGGCTCGATCGCCGTGGCCGCTTCGGTGAGCTCCCACTTCGCCACCCGCTCACGCATCGCCTCCAGCTCGCCCACGGCCCGCTCGCGCGCCGCCGTGTCTGCCAGCATCGCCCTGCTGGCCTCGTCGCGCTCGCGCTCCAGTTTGCCCTTCAGCCTGCGCACCGCGCGGCGCTTTCCCAGCTTGCTCGGCGCTCTCTTCAGCACGTCGTTCAGCGTGGCCACGAGCACCTCGGCATCTCTCGCGCCCGCCATGCTCTTCGCCACCTCGCCCAGCGCCTCTTGCTCGCGCCTGGACCGCTTCTCACCCAGCTCGCCCTCCAGCAGTCCCATCAGCGCGCGCAGCCGCTTCAACGCCTTCCTGGCCTCGTGTACCGCCTCCGCGTGCGCGAGCCGGTCGGTCTCGCCCCCTCCTTCGCCCTCGCCCTCGCCTCGCAGCAGCCCGATCGCCATCTCCAGCTGGGCCAGCGCGATCCTGCGCATGCCCCGCGCCGGCCGCTCCCCGGCCAGCAGGCCGAACCGCCGCTCGCGCTTGGCTTCTTTGCGTGCCGCTCTGCGCCTGCGCTCGCTCTGCGCCACCACCAGCCCGACGCCGAGCGCGCCCACGGCCAGCGTCGTTGCCAGTGTCGCCGGCCAGGCTCTGCGTGGGCGGTGAGGTCTGGGCGAGCCCCACGTGGCGGGCCTGGGCGACCACGATGGGGGACCCGGCGCCCTCCATGCCGGCACGACGGGCTTTCGCCGGCGGCGCACGCGCGCGAGAATCATCGGCGATGTCCCATCTCGACCCCGCGCCCTGGTGGACGATCCGTCCCGCCGCCAACCGCAAGCCCGCGACCTACCGCTGTCCGATCTGCTCCCGTCACCTGCCCGCCCTCTCAGAGCACATGCTCATCGCCCCCCTCGGCGACACCCGCCGGCGCCGCCACGCCCACACCGACTGCGTGCTCGCCGCCCGCGCTCGCGGCGAGCTGCCGCTGCGCGAGGAGTGGCTCGCAACCCAGCCCCGCCGCCCCTCGCTGTGGCGGCGGCTCTTGCCTTGGGCACGTGGTTGAGGCTCGGCGCTCGTCCGCTCAGCCTCCGTGTACGCCGACACTCTCCGGCGCCACCTTCACGATCACGCGCCGTTCGCCGGGCTGCCTGTACGGGTAGGTCTCCTGGCCGAGGTACTTCATCGCCAGCGCATCGATATGCGCGTCCGCGCCCTCGTGCGTGCGCTCGGCCACCCGCCCGCGAATCGACACATATTCGTAGGGGTTCTCCATGTTCATCACGGTCAGCGTCACCCGCGGGTCGCGCTCCAGATTCGCCGGCCACGCGCGGCCCTCGGCCGTGTTCAGCACCGGCTGTCCGTCCTGCACGTCCACCCACACCGGCGCGGCTTGCACCGAGCCGTCCTTCCTGATCGTCGACACCAGACAAAAGTTCTTGCCCTTCAGCAGCTCCTCGGCTCGGCCCTCCACCTTTGCGCTCATCTGATCCCGTCCCTTTCTCGTTCGTGATCTCTCGCCTCGTTGCCTACCGGATTCACGATAGGACGATCGCCGACTCACGATAGGACGATCTGGCTACTGACGGCTGACCCCCGTGCTCGACTGCTCAGGGGGGATCGGGCCGGTCGGCTGCAGTTTCCCGTTGTTGAGTTGGAACGTCACCTTCGCCTGCCCGCCGCTCGGGCAGCACAGCGCGTCGTTGGGGCGGTACAGCGCGTAGGACAGCGTCACTTCCGTATCGCTCTGCCTGACCACGCTCACCTGGGCGCTCGGGGTGCTCGTGTCGGTGCCGATGTACTTGCCGTCGATGAAAAAGAACGCGCGCTTGTCATACCCATCGTTTGACTGCGCCCCCGTCCCGATCAGCACCCTCAGCGTCTGTTCCGGGTGATATTCGGTCGTTTCCTTGGCCTCATACCCGTGTTCGCGCAACACCTTCAGCGCGCCTTCCAGCCCTTCGGCCCCCGTCCCGCCCGTGCCCTTCTTCGCTTCCCTTTCTTCTTCGGCGAACTTCGGGGCTTGGGCCGTTCGGGTCGTGCTCGGGGTGCTCGTCTCGCTCGTGTTCGTGTTTGTGCTCGTGCTCGTCGTGCTCGGGGTGTTCGGGGTGGTCTTGGCGGTGCTCTGCGTCGTCGTCTGCCCCGAGGTCGTCTGCCCCGCGCTCGGCGCGCCACCCACCGACACGGTCTGTGTCGATTCCCCGCACCCGGCTATCGCCAGCGCCCCCGCGGTCAGCGCCACGGCCAGCGTCGCGGCCTGTGCCTTGCCTTTGTCCGACGCCGCGGCCTTGCCCTTGGACAGGGCCCTCCGAACGCCGACCCCGGATCTCCGCTCGGACCCGGCCATCCGCTTGGCGGTTGCCCTTGCTGGTCGCATCGGCCGCATCGTAGTGCTCCGGCCATCCTGGTGGATGCACTCGCGTTGCACTGTCTCTGGGCGCCCGAATTCTACCAACCCAACCCAACCCAAACCCAACCCACCCACCCCAATGGGGGGGGGGCCAAGTGTT